>Ga0247727_10013702_pt1 | contig 13601 bp, 10 predicted proteins | sample WisWelCaveWW1625_FD_202498 | JGI IMG/M metagenome (GOLD analysis project Ga0247727, IMG submission 202498) | Biofilm microbial communities from Wishing Well Cave, Virginia, United States - WW16-25 | ecosystem: Environmental > Aquatic > Deep subsurface > Groundwater > Cave microbial mat | place... | reverse complement strand
ACCCCGGAATCGAACCGCTCAACGGGGTAGGAAAGGAACAAGGTTCGCGAATCGGCTTCCAGGCGCGGTTGGGCGCCCGCCGCGGCCGCGAGCAGGACGGGTACCAAGCCCCTTGCCGAACGTGGCCGCCCTGGCCGAGTATCCCTCCGGCGTGATGTGTTCGTCATGCTTGGCATGACCGCTGCAACGGATTGCGCTCAAAGGAGGGTTCCATGAGAATGAACGTGATTCTCTCGGCCGCGTTGTTGGGCTCCACGCTCGTGGCTTCTTCCGCCCGCGCCACACCGCCGGAGAAGTGGACCAAGTACTGTGCCAAGTGCCACGGTGACGACGGCGTGGGCAAGACCAAGATGGGTGAGAAGCTCAAGGTCGGCGACATGACGACGGCCGACTGGCAGGCCAAGCGCAAGGACGGCGAGATGAAAAAGGTCGTCCGCGCGGGCAACCCCAAGGTCAAGCAGCCGGCCTTCGGTCCGGACAAGCTCACCGACGCCGAGATCGAGGAGCTGGTCAAGTACATCCGCAGCCTCAAGAAGTAGCCGCTTTCACGGACACCCCACCGCCGTCGAGTTGTCGAGCACGCCATTGATGTGCAGGCACGTGTCCACGATCATCGGGGCGGCCGGCGGAGGATCGCCCTGCGCTGTCGCGTGGCAGTTTTCGCAGTCGTAGGGATTGGCATACGGGATCGGGGCCAAGTGCGACGGCGGCGGCGTGCCGTGGCAATTGCCGCAGGCCGCCTGACCCGTGCCGACGTCCGTCCAGGCCACGGTGGCAAGGGTCTGCCCGCCAAGCGTTGCACCGTGGCAATAGGTGCCGTCGCAGGTCAGCGCCACGTCGTCGAAGCCCGGCATGGAGCCGTCCGCCGTCGCCAGGCCGCCGGGCGGGAACACCACGTCCGCAGGCGGTCCGGTATCAAGATGGCCCGCGTCCGTGGCCAGCACCGGAACGGCATGGCATTCCGCGCAGTCGACTTGTGCACTGCCCAGGCCGCCGGAGAGGTGTGTCTCGTGCCCGCCGACGCCCCGGTCCGTAGTGAGCGAGCTCCCGGCGAGATCCGGCGGCGGCGACGGATTGATCGGGTCCGTGCCGTGGCAGGTGTTGCACGCCATCCCGTCGAGGACCGCGTAATCCACCGCATCGTTGACGTGCGTCGCGGGGAACGAGGTGTGGCAGGCGAAGCAGTCGGTCCAGGTCGTGTGTGGCGCGGGCGGCGGGAACCCGTGACAGCTAGCGCACAAGAGCGGCGTTCCGTCGGTCCATTGCGGCGTCGGGTTGTTGGCGCCCGATCGTGTATGGCACGGGGCGGTGTTGCACTGCGTGCCGTCCCAGCCCAACGACGCGTGGACCTCCGCGGGCCGCGGCGTGTCGAAGTGGCCGGCGTCGAGCGCGCTGGCGGGCACGAGGTGGCAAGCGGTGCAGGCCCCGCCGCTCTGCACGTGGGCCTCGTGCGCGCCCACGCCCCGAGAGCTCGTGCTGGAGTTGCCGTCCAGATCCACCGGCGGCGCTGGAGATGTCGCCGATCCATGGCAGGCGATGCAACCCGCCACGGGACTGGGCTGCTGCACCAGACCATCCACATGCCGCGACGCGTCGGTGAAGCCGTCCTGGGTGGAGTTGACCTCCGTGTGGCAGAGCGAGCAGCGCGCATCGTCCGGGTGGGGCGCCGCCGGCGGCGCGCCGTGGCAGCTACCGCAGGCGCGGAAGGCGTCGGTGGGGTCAGTCCAAGACGGGGTCGCCGCGCCGTGGCAGTAGGTGTTGGTGCAGGTGGGCGGATCGGCCTCGCGGTCCCAGGTCGGCGCCGCGCCGTCGCTAAGCGCGAGGCCGCCGAAAATCACCTCGGCGGGCCGCACGCTGTCGATGTGGCCCTCGGCTAGCACCGTCGCGTACTCGATATGGCAGGACCTGCAATTGGCATCATGGACGGGCTGCGAGAACGCGGAATCCACGTGCGCGGCGTGCGCGCCCACGCCGACCAAGGACGTGTCGGTGTGGCCGCCCAGGTCCGGCCCCGGCGGGTTGCCGTGGCAGCTCGCGCAGTCGTTGTCAGGCGTGAGGTCCACTTTCAGGTTGAGATGCGGCGTGACGTCGTCGAAGCCATCGCCGGCTTCGTTGACGCCGGGATGGCAGAGGCTGCAGCGAGTGTCGTCCGGGTGCGGATCGGGCGGCGGATGGCCGTGGCAACCGTCGCAGCCGATCTGCGCTCCGTCGACCCGCGTCCACTCCGGTGCGGGATGCGCGGCGCCGGATCGCGCGTGGCAGTCGGTGTCTTGGCAACGCAACCCGCTCGCGTTCCATCCCGGTTGGACCACGTCGGCAGGCGTGTCTTTCTCGTCGGCCAGGAGGTCCAGGTGTCCGGGGGCGAGCACCGTCTCCGGCACGACATGGCAGTCGTCGCACTCGAGGGGCTTCTCCAGGTTGGGTGAGTCCAGGTGCGCGGCGTGCGCGCCTACGCCGCGGTTGCTCGTGTCGGTAGAGCCTAGAAGATCGGGCGGCGGCCGGCCATCCTCCTGATCGGGGCTGCCGTGGCAGCTCGTGCACTCCGCTTGAACCTCGCGCTGGCGCAACTCGCCGCAACCGATCACGAGCAACGGCACGACTAGCCGCCAGGAAGGAGGCACCGGCGCCGAGTCTAGCGATCGAGCTCGGCGCCGGCAATTCGGCATGCAGCCGCTAGAAATGCACTTTGTGCGCCAACTCCACCTCGAAGTCCGAACCCGCACCGTGGCAGACCGAACAGGACTCTACACCGACGCCGCTGGTCATGATGTCGATGTGCGCACCTGTGGCCGCCGAGTCGTGGCACGAGCCGCACACCGCCCTCCACTCGCGCACCGGCATCGTCTGGTCCGTCGGGTGGTCGCGGTCCGACGGCTCCATCCACGCAGTACTCGTGCCGTGGCAAGTATTGCAGCTTCGGAGGCCTTCGGGCATCGCTGGGAAGCCGATCTCGCCGTAGTTGTACGACGTGAAGTTGTTGGGGAACGCCGTCGCGCCGAAGCCCACGACGGTGTACGTGGCGGCGTTGTCCAGGTCCTTGCCGCGGTGGATCTTGTGCAGCATGGTGCGGAAGTTCACCGTGACGCCCGTCGTGGCCGGCGCGCCTGGCGCGACGTACTGTGGACGATCCTCGGCGCCGCCGACGCCGTGGCACATGACGCACGTGTCGAAGCTGTCGCGGCCACCACCGTGGAACATGAGCTGCTTGTGGCAGGCGTCGCAGTTCTCGCCGGCGGAGATCAGCGTGTAGGGCTCCACGGTGATCGCGCCGCCAACCAGGATGTCGGTGTTCGCGGATGAGGCCGTCCCGCGGTACGAGGTGTAGTCCGGGTTGTAGCTGGGCGAGCTGGAGACGCAGTCGGCCGCCGCAGTCGTCGACCGGTCGGGTCGCACGCAGAGGTCACGGGCGCCCCACAGCGCCAGCGTGTACGTGCCGTCGACGATGGGCTTGCCGCCCCAGTCGCCCCAGGTCTCGTCGAGATCCGGCGAGTCGTTGAGTGTCGGCGGGTAGACGGCCGGCATCACGAAGGGCGTCATGTACGTCACGACGATGTTGTTGTTCATCGCGAAGCTGTCCGGGAGAACCTCGGTGATCTCACCGGTGGCCGGGTTGTAGGTGAAGTCGGTGGTGAGCGTCTGCTGCGTCAGGGTGACCTCGTCCACCGTCACGCCCGAGACGAAGCTGTTCTTGAGGCCGAACTTGTAGCCGTAGGACGAGGTGCTCTTGAACCACACGCGATTGCCGATCACCGATCCGACCCGCGCGTACTCCTGCGTCCCCAAGTCGTCGATTACCACGTAGTCGTTGACGGCGAAGCCCGTCGGGTCCACGACGTCCAGGAAGAACTGCCCGGCCGCGGCCGCTGCCGTCGTCGTGGTCGCGCCCCCGCCCGTCGCGGTTCGTTCGAAGACCGAGAGCGAGGCGGGGAAGATGGGCGGCTGCGCGACCGTGAGCGCCTCGACCATCGTATCGTCCAGCGCCGGCCCGAGCGACTCGAGGTACACGAGGTCGGGCACGTCGAACTGGTAGTTCGGCCCGGCGCCGAGGCCCGCGGGGGGGGCGCTGCCGTTCAAGACCAAGCTGTAATTGTACGTCGGGCCCGAAAGCACGATGGAGAACGAGCTGAGCGTGTTCGCCGGCACGTCCGCGCCCAGGTCGTCGGTGATCGTGAAGGTCACCGAGATGCCCTCGCTCGGATCGATCGTCTGGTCGTTGTCGTTGACGCCGCCCTCGGAGACGTCGGTGACGTTGATGTTGAGTCCGGCGTTGATGAGCGGATCCTGCACCGGGTGCACGTGCGCCGCCTGGATCGACGCGGCGTCGTGGCACAGTGAGCAGGCGTCGTCGTCGGACTGCGGCGGCATGGTGAAGCCGTTGGAGGTGTACGGCTCCGTCCACACGATGTCGTCGTGGCAGGCTCCGCACGTGGGCCGGGTCGGGTTGTCGTAGATGTGCGTGCCGTTGGCCGCGGCCGGCAGCGGCCCCGTGCCGTCCGGATCGCCGTGGCAAGCGTAGCAGGCCGTGAGCCCACGACGCATCTCGTCCTCCAGCGCCTTGTTCGCTCCCGACAGGGCGCCGTACCCTTCGTCGCGCGGCATGGGGATGCTGAGGTTCGGGAAGACCGGGTAGCCGATGTCCGAGAAGTCCTCATCCCCGTACAGCAGGGGCTGAGGCGTCTTGGCGTAGTCGCGGTCGCCCGACCCGTCCAAGAGCGTTCCGACACCGAGCACGGAGGGGAGGTGCTTGGCGTTGTGGATCCTGTGGATCATCACGCGGAAGTCGACGGTCGTCCCGGGCGTGACCGCCGGATCGTCCTCGGCTCCGCCCGTGTGGCACAGCACGCAGCTCTTCGTGTCCCGGCGGTTCGACCCGTGGAAGCGCAGCGAAACGTGGCACATGTTGCACGACTGCAGCGCTACGACCTCGCGCGGCTCGAGCACCGCGGCCGCGCCGAACAAGAAATCGTATTGCTCGTTGGCCACGTCGCGGTACTCCGTGCCCTCGATGTCGTAGAGGATGCGCGCCTCGATCCCGAGGGTGTAGGTTCCGTCGTCCAGCGGCAGCCCCTGCAACTCGCCGTTGTCGATACCCAGGTCCGCCGTGTCGTTGATCGGCGCGAGATACGTCGCCGGGATCGGCGTCAGCGAGTACGTGTACGAGCCGTCGACCTCCACGACGGAAGCGGCCAGCATGTCCTGGCTGGCGATCACGCGCTGATAGGTGAGGATGGGCTCGGTGAGCGTCGCCGGCCGGAAGGTCGGGCCGGACACGTACACGCGAGCGCGGTCCAGCTCGTCCAGGTCCACGAGCGTGCCGTCGCCCAGCGCGACCGTGTAGTTGACCGTGATCGTATCGCCCACCTGGAAGTTGCCGCCCGCACCCGTTCCGCCGGTCACCGAGTTGATCGTCACGACCAGACCCGGCATGTCCTCCCAGAAATTGAGCGTGGTGTCGAGAGGTGGATCGTCGCCGGGTGTTCCCGTCGGTCCCGTCGGTCCGGGGAGTCCACCGTCACCTGCGGGGCCCGTCGGTCCTGTGGGTCCGGGAAGGCCGCCGTCGCCCGGAACCCCCTGCGGCCCGGTCGGTCCGGGATCGCCCGGATCTCCTGGATCGCCGGGCGCGCCCGGATCGCCCGGGGCGCCGGGTGTTCCGTTCTCCCCGTTTTCGCCTGGGTCTCCCGGGTCGCCCTTTGGGCCATCGGGGCCCGAGCAGGACGCTCCGAGCAGCAGCAGCAGCGCGGCGATCGAGCGTGCAGGCGTGCGCATGAGGACCCCTCCTGTTACGTTTTCGCGTCCCGCGCCTGTGCACCATTCGGGCCAGCGGGCGCGAGCGACGGACCCGGTGCCCGTTGCGGGGCGGATTGGTTACGGCACGGTAACACGCGTAGCGCGCGGACGTTACCGGGCGGCCACGCCGCGCACATCAGCCCTTGTGCTCCGCCGCGCGCACGGTGAGCACCGGGCAAGGGGCGCGACGGACGACCTTCTCGGCGACGCTCCCCAGCAGCAGGTGGCCCAGGCCCGTGCGACCGTGCGTGCCCATGATGATGAGGTCGAAGGGCTCCTCGGCAGCGAGACGCAGGATCGTGGAATGGGCGTCACCACTGTCCAGGCGCGGCCGGACGCGCGTCTCGGTCCCACGCCGCGCGTCGGTGATCCACTGCTCCAACTCGCGCGCGGCATGGGTGCGATCGACCGGCGAGATCGGCAAGGAGACTCCTCCTTCCAGGGTGGCCATCGCGGGTACGACAGCGGCCGGCGGCTCGACGACGTGGAGCACGTCGATCGTGGCGCCGAAGCGGTCGGCCACGAACCGGGCATAGTCGAGCGCCGCCCGGGCACAGTCCGAAAAGTCGACGGGAACCAGGATGCGCTGGATGCTCGGCATGGGCCCACCTCCTTCCAGACACGCTTGGAAGACTCGTGCCGGAGTCTGGCCCGCGCCGGGACAGAAGGTTTTTGCGCCGACCGCTACCGTCCGGTAACGCGCCGCACCGGTCGTGTTACCGGACGGCCGCTTGCGTCGCGCAGGCACCGTGCGCCGCGCAGCGAGTCGCCATCTGTACGAGCTCGGGGGCCGGGATGCGGCTCTCGGCCATGGGGAACAGCACCTCCACCTCTTTGTGGATGTGATCGCGCAGCACCGAGATCAACCCACGCGCGTGCGCCGACGCCTCGCCGGTCCGGTCGCGCAGCGCGCGGATGCAGCGCTCGATCTCCTTGTGCTCGGCCTCCATCACGCGCATGGGCGGGAAGTCCTGGCCGAACGCGCGCAGGATGGCCGGGTAGAGCAGCTCCTCCTCCAGGTCGCGATGGCGTTCCACGGCGGCGGCCAGGGTAAGGGCGCACGCACGCAGTTCGTCGGCCCCGGCTCCGTCCGCCATCATCTGCTCCAGCACGGAGAGCTGCAGCAGGAACACGTCGTGCTCGGCGTTGAGGCATTCGGTGACTTTCATCGTTCCTCCTTGGGTTACTTGAAGACGAACGGCAGATCGATCTGGACGATGCGGTAGCCGCTTTTCCCCATCGGGTCGTCGAGCGGATGCGTGTAGGAGATGCCCGGCCGCAGCCAGCCCGCGTCCATCTCGAAATGGAATCGCGGCCCGACCGCGAGCGTGGCGTTGTCGCGCAGCGTGTCGGTCGGGTCGTCCTCGACGACCTTGGGCGTGGACAGCCAACGTTGGTAGCGCAGGTCCATGCCCAGCGAGAGCATGGACAGGACGAAGTAGCCGACGTGCAGGCCGCTGGTGAGGTTGGTCTTGCTCGAATCGGGCTGCACGTCCTCGCCGCGCACGCGGGTGAGCTGCAGGAACGTCACCTCGGCTTGCAGGGTGACATCGCTCTTGACCCAGGCCAACCCCACACCCGGGAACACGGTGAAGTCGTTGACCGCGAACATGGCGTTGTCCATCGCCGAACGCGCCTGCATCCCCGCGTTGCGCGTGGGCGCCATCGCAGCCTCGGGCGAGTTGCCGCCGCCCTGGCCGACGGGCGCGGTGAGCCCGAGGAAAAGCGCCAGCCTGAGATCGTCACCCACGGCGCTGGCGTAGGTGGCGCCGAAGGCCGGGTTGACCAGCAGCGTCGCTCCTTCACCCTGGTCCGGCGAGTTGCTGACGACGCCCAGCCGAAGGAAGGGGGCGAGGTCCGGCACGATCTGCCAGCTGCCCAAGAGCATCGTCGCCGAGGTCGTCTGCGGATCGGACATGGCAAGCGCGCTGGCGGCGCGCAGCGCGCTGGCGGCGGCGGCCGGGCGCAGCTGCCACGGCATCGAGTAGCGCGAAGCGGCGTCGACCTGGTTGGGCGCGGAGGCCGCAACGAGCCCCGCGGCGACCAAGAGCGCTTGGTGCGTATTGCGCATGGGTGCAGAGCCGTTCAAGGGACGTGCCAGACCGGGCCAGCGTGAACCGCGCACGCCCTGATTCCGACGGTCACCGGCCGGTAACGTCGATCCGCGGATCGTTACCGGATGGTCACGTCAGCGCTTGTCGGCGAGAGCGGCGCGGATCCACGTGAAGACGGCGACGGTGCTGGGGAGCCCGAGCGTTCCGGCGGCCAGTGCGACGATCTGATCGATCTCACGCAGCGGGATCCCCAGCGCGCGGGCCTTGCGCACGCTGGCGCGGACGGCCCCCTCGCGCATCGCGCCGATCGCGACGCCGAGCTTGACCAGTCGCGCCGTGCGCTCGTCCAGCGGGCCGTCGCCGCCGGCTTCGGCGATCATCTCCCAGGCGGCGCCCAGCTTGCGGTACCGCTTGACGAACGACTCGTACGCTTCGGGTGCTTTCGGCGCCTTTTTCATGGTCGGGGATAATCTACATCAATCCACGTCGCCGACCTCCACGGAATCGGTGGGCGTGCGTTCCAGGTCCCGGCACGCCGCGCACGCGCACATACCGGGGATCCGATCATCGTCGTCCAAACCCTCGATGCCGTGGCAGTAGGCGCAGCACGTCTGGTCCAGCGCCTGTTCGCCGAGAGCGCGGCGCAGGTCCGACCGCGTCACGACACCGACCAGCGCCGGTCCGTCGAGGACGGGCAGGCAACCGATCCCGGCGCGGCGCATCAAGCAGATGGCCTGGCGGGCGCTGGTTTCCGCCCCGGCCCAGATGGGCAGACGTTTGCGCAGGTCGACGAGCAGATCCCAGGAATTCCAGGCGGCGTCGAAGTCGCAGCGGCAGAGCACGCCCGCCAGCGCCTCGCCGTCCACGAGCACGAGATGCCGGGCGGTCCCCTCGCGGACCATGCGCAGACCGTCTTCGGCCGGCGCGAAGGCCGGCGCCGTCACCACCGGATGGCTCATGATGTCGCGCAAGCGCATGGACATACCTCCCCTTCATGTACGCCAGCAGGTCGCGTGCCAGAGCCATAGCCTGCTGCGCCAGGCGAATCGGTGGCGCACCCGCCCCGCGCGGCGGTGACCCGATCGCGTTCACTGTCCCGGGACGGGACATGCGTTGACGGGCCCTGCGGCCGCAAGTCGTGGGCGAACGGGCGCTCCGCCGTGGCATGTGCTTCGCAGGTCGAAGCGGCGTGCTCCGCGGCACAAGGGCAGTCGTGTACCTCGCCGCATGGACGACGGGTTGCGGCCAGGGTTCTTCTCCCGGCTACGGACGGTTCGAGGCCGAGGTGCTGCCCGTGCTCGAGGGGCGCTGCTTCGCGGCGGCCTGCCACGGAGTTCTTGGCGATGCGGAGCAACGAGGCGAGGTCATCGACTGGGAGCAGTTCTACGTGCGGACCGACGCCGGCGGGCGGGCCAAGAACGTGCGGCAGGCGTACGAGCGCGCCAAAAGCCGCATCAACACCATCGAGAAGCCGGAGCTGTCCACGCTGCTGCGCAAGCCGCTGCCGGAAGCCCAGGGCGGGATCCCCCACTGGGGCGGCGACAACTTCTCCGGCCCCGACGACGCGGCGTACCTTGCGGTTCGTGACTGGATCGCGATGGAGGACGGCGGCGGCGAAGGGAAGACGCTGCAGGAATTGGCGCCGCTTCAGCAGCAGTTCGCGCGCGAGGTGCTCCCGACCATCGCCACGCGGCAGTGCTTGAACAAGAACTGCCACGGCGGTCCGACGGCGCTCAAGTTCACCGCTTTCGCCACCCCGCTGCTGCTCGACGGCGAGCCGGTCTTCGCGACCGCCGACGTCGAGGCGAACTACCGCACTGCGCGGCATTTCCTGAACTTCCAGGGTGCCGCCGCCTGGAGCCGGCTGGTCCGCAAGGTGCTGCCGCTCGATCCCAGCCCCGAGGTTCCCGGCGGCATCGCCCATCGCGCCGGCAGCCGCCTGTTCTTTTCCGGTCCCGACGACCCCGCGATCCAGGCGATGCTGGAGTGGGTCGACGCCGAGCGCGCCGAGGAGCTCGGTACGAGCGCCGTCCCCGCGGTCGTGGGCGTCGTGTTCGTGCGCGGGCCCGTGTCGCCCGAGCCGCCCTTCGAGCTGCGCGTGTTCTCTCCCGGCACCGACCTGTGGATCGTCGATCGGCAGCCGGAGCATCCCGGCAATCCGGCGCGCAACCTGACCGCGGCGCTGCACCCGGAAGGCCCGGCCGACGCGCGCGACCCGGCGATCTCGCACGACGCCCGGCGCATCGCCTTCGCCATGCGGCGCTCTGCCGCCGACTCGCACAACATCTACGAGATGGCGATCGACGGCACCGGTCTGCGCCGCATCACCAGCGACGCGCACGCGGACATCGCCAACCGCCATCCGGTCTACGGTCCCGACGGACGCATCTACTTCGTATCGACGAGGACCGGCCAGGCCGCCGAGGGCGTCGACCTCCTGGACTCCGAGCTCTGGGCGGGAGATCCCGCCACCGGCGTGCTGCAGCGCCTCAGCCACACGCCGTCGCCGCTCGCGCGCCCGTTCTGGATCGGCACGGGCAAGTTCTACGGCACGCTCGGCTTCCTGGAGCTGCGCGCGATCGGCGGCGCGTTCCACACCGCGGTGATGCGTGTACCGATCCTCGATCGCAACTCGGACTATCACGCGGATCGCGAGATCCACCCGCACCACGGCCAGACGTTGTCGGGGGAAATCGCCTGGGGCATGCGCACGCTGGCCGATGGCCGCTACGCCACGATCCTGCTCGATAGGAACGCCTCGATGCCCGCGGGCACGCTGGCCGTGATCGAGCGGCAGTTCGGTCCGGAGCTTCCCGGTGGCGCCGAGGACGAGGCCGCCGTGTTCGGCTTCCGCCACGCGGTCACGCGCTTGGACGCCTCGCGCCTGTGGTGGGACCCGGTGCCGCTCAACGACGGATCGCTCCTGGCCGCGGTGGCGGACGCGGCGGCGCCGGACCGCCCCCGCATCGTGCGCGTCTGGCTGGACGAGGATCCCACGACGGAGACTCCCTTCTTGCAGCGTGAGATGCGCCTCACGGATCTTCCTGGCGGCGATCCGGACGGTGAGTGGGAGCCGGAGCCGATCCTGGCGCGTCCGCTCGAGGACGATCCCACGCACGAGCGCGCCTGGGACCCGGCCCGATCCACCGGGTTCCTGGACGTGCGCCACGGCGAGACGCTCGAGGCCATCTTCGCCGCGGGTCTGGTCCCGCGCGGACGCAAGACCATCCGCAGCGACCTTCACGGCGTGCGCGCGGTCGTCCCCCTGCCGGTGCCCGCCGGCCGCATGGGGGAGTTCACTGCTACGGCGTATGGGCCGGCGGTGATCCTGGTGGGCGAGGTGCCGATCCCCGACGGATCGCTCTACGCCGAGATCCCCGCGAACGCGCCCTTCCGCGTCCAGTTCATCGACGCCGACGGCATGGCGGTGGGCGGGCAGGCCAACCGTTGGTTCTTCGTCGCGCCGGGCGAGACGTTCCCGGCCGGCGTCTCGCCCGAGCGCTACACCACCGACTGCGCCGGCTGCCACGGATCGCTCGACGGAGAGCCCGAGGGGGCGCTCACGGCTCCGGACTCGATCACCCAGGCGTCGATCACGCTGGCCACGCACGAGAACCGCGACCCGCGCCGGCCCAAGGCGCCGGTCCAGGCGCTCGGACCGCTCATCGCGACCGACTTCTTGGGCGCGGTTCGGCCGTTGATCGAGCGGTCGTGCACGGGCTGCCACGACGAACTGGTGCCCCGGCCGGACGGTCCGTTCGACAGCGCGTACCGCTGGCTGATCGACGGTGGCCATGTGGTCCCGTCGCTGGCGCGCGACAGCCGGATGGTCGCGCGCCTGCGCGCGGGGTGTCCGGGCGACCCGCCGCTCGACGCCGAGGAGCGCATGGCGATCATCCGCTGGATCGACGTCGGCGCAGCCTACCGGGGGCCGCCGTGCTCTGGGTGGCGTACTCCGCATCGAACGAGGTCCAGGTCTTCAGCGCCGCCGCCGACGGCGCGCTCTCGCCCGGGCTGATCTTCTCGACAGGCATGAACCCCTACGACCTGGCGATCTCTCCCGACGGGCGTCGCGTCTACGTCGCCGAGCGTCTCGGCGAGCACGTCACGGTGATCGACGCCGAGGCCGGCAGCACGCGCCGCGTGCTGGTGGGTGACGTGTCGGGCGGCGAGTTCCCCGCGACCGACGCGGAGCTCGGCGAGGCGTTCAACTTCGTCACCGCGCCCTTCACGGTCGACGGCGACCAGGCCTGCGTCGAGTGCCACCGCGAGGGCGGCAACTTGGCCCGGCACCACACCATGCCGCTGCAGAAGGATCGCGTCTGGGGCACGCGGATGATCCAGGCCTACCGGGGAGCGATGGACACGCGCCCGTGGTTTTTGGAGACGGCCATGGACGAGGCCAACTTCTTCCCGGTGATCAACGAGTTCAACCGCAGGGAGAACTTCTGCTGCGAGCTTACCGACCCGAGGGTCTGGTCGGGCTATCCGACGGTGGAGCAGTGCGTGGCCACGCCGGAGGCTTCCGGCTGCAACCATGTCATCGACTGCGAAAACGACCCGCCGCCCGAGTGCGCGGCTCGCCCCTACGGCAGCCCGCACCTGACCAGGAACGAAGCGTTTCTCGTCGCGTCCCGGCAGCTCTTCGGCCGCGACACCACGTTCGGCGACGCCATCCACGTCGACGGTCCCGTACCGCTCAACTTCGACGGGATCACCCGCGCGCTCGGCTTGTTCCTGCTCGCCCGGCCGCGCCTCTTGCCCAATCCCAACGCGGACCTGAAGCTCGCCGCGGCCGAGCGCGGGCGGCGCTTGTACGAGTCGTCGGACACGGGCTGCGCCTTCTGCCACCCGCTGCCGGTGACGACGATCGCCAGCGCGCCCGAGTTCAACCCGTTCGGCCTGCCCGTGCAGTTCCCCGCGCTGATCACGCCGCGCAAGAACCCGATCACCGGGGAGAGCGCGGATGACGCCACCGCCGGTTTTCTCCAGACGTTCCCGACGGTCGCTCAGGGAGCGGACGGCATCCGCTTCGGCGTGCCCGCGCTGCGCGGCATCTGGGACCGCGCGGAGCGTTTTTTTCACGACGGCCGGGCGAAAAGCCTTCGCGAAGCGCTCGCCACGCCTGGCCACCCCGCGCTCGGCCCGGGCGAGCAGGGCTTCAACGAGACCGAAGGCGTCATCGACACGCACGGCGGCACGTCGCAGCTCACCACCGAGGAGCTGGACGACTTGATCCGCTTCCTGCTCACGCTCTGACACGCGGATCAGGACAGCAGCAGGACCGAGTCGCGCGGAGCGCCAGCGGGAATCAGGTCGGCGACGGCGCGATCGAAGGTGGCCAGGCAGCCGCCATGGGCGAGCGCGATGGCCAGCAGATGCGCATCGGTGACTCGGGCGGCGCTGCCGATCCGATCCCAGGCCACGTGAGCCGATCCCGCCAGCGTCGCGTCGTCCGCCCAGAATTCGTGGCCGGGCAGCGCGGCGATCGCGCAGAGGCTCGCGTGCGCGGCCTGCGGCGTCTGCGCCTCGGGCATGAGGCGGACGTGCGAGGAGACCCGCACGAACCCGGCTTGGGTGATCGGCGCCGTGGCAAAGGGGCGGTTCGAGGTCGCGGCGAACCAGGCGGAAGCGGATCGATGGTGGACGTGATTGGGCCACGCCAGGGCGATGAGCACGTTCACGTCGAGAAGGGGGACCTTTGCGCCCGCGTCCGACGCGCGGCTCGCGCCCCATCCCGTCCGACGCGTCATCGCGGGT
>Ga0247727_10013701_pt1 | contig 13602 bp, 14 predicted proteins | sample WisWelCaveWW1625_FD_202498 | JGI IMG/M metagenome (GOLD analysis project Ga0247727, IMG submission 202498) | Biofilm microbial communities from Wishing Well Cave, Virginia, United States - WW16-25 | ecosystem: Environmental > Aquatic > Deep subsurface > Groundwater > Cave microbial mat | place... | reverse complement strand
GGGTGATGCCAGTGAGAGCGATGAACTTACGACGATTCTTTTTGAGTTTGTTGTATGTGAGCATTCATACAATATAAACTTTATTTCGGATAAAGTCTATTGATCAAAAACAACCGAAGAATTTTTGGGCCCGACAACACCGGTGGCTGGCATATTCACCCTTTTCATGATCCCGCGCGGCACGACCCGTTGACTGCGCCGATGACGTTTCAGCAATTCATTCAGAGCATTGAATCGTACCTTGCCCAGCCATGACTTCTTACAAATCCCTTCTCGAAGAAGCCCTCGAAGCGTGGGCGCACACGCGCCGAGGTGTGATTGCCGAACTCAAAAACATTCCCGCAAAAAGTTTTGATTTTCGCCCAACTGAAATGAGCCGCAGCGTCGCGGAGTTGGCGCATCACCTCATCGAATCCGGCTTGATGATGAGCGGCGAACTGACGCGAGCGGACGGCGATTTTCAACGGAAGCCGTATCCGGAATTTTTAAAAGAATATGCCGGCCATATCAAACCGACAAACTCCAAGAAGAAGTTGCTGGCATCGTTGAAGTCAACACACCGAGAGGGCGAGAAAAAATTTCGCGCGGCGGGCGAATTATTGATGCTGCAATACCTCACGCGTTTCGACGGCCTCAAAGGCACGCGTTTGGCGTGGATGCAGCATGGGATTTCACATGAAGAATATCATCGCGAGCAGTTGGCGCTGTATGCGCGACTGCTCGGGCGCGTGCCGGCGTTGACGCAGTTGATTATGCGTCGCGAGTAAAGTCGGACTTGCGCAAACGCGTGCGCAAGTCCGACTTTACATTTTTTATTTCACGGATTGCAATTTGACAACCACCGAAACTTGGTGCGTTAACACAATGGTATCTTGCAGCGTCAAACTCCCACTCGGTGCAATGATGAAGTTGCTACCGGCGGCCAAAGCTTCAGTTCGAGCGAAGCCAGAGGACGCCACTCCCGGCTGGCCGGTGCCGGCGGTCAAACGTCCGGTGTAGCGAATTTGAAAAGGCGAAAAATTCAGATTGAGGCCGACGCTGGGTGTCCATTCGGCCCAAAATTCTTTTTGAGTACGGCGAGCAGCGATGACGAAATTCGTTTGCTTGAGGCGATAATGGATGAGCGCGCTTGCAATCCCAGTTGGAATCCGAAAATTTTTCCTTGCCCGCTCAGGCCAAGACGCACGAGCGCGTTATTAAAATGAAAGTAATTCTCCACGGTTTTGCCGCCGGCTGGTATGATAACATCGCCGCGCTCGTTTCTCAAAGGCTCCGCCGCATCCGCCCAAGTGTGGCTCCAGATCGGCTCGAAAATAAGATCCATACCAAACGCGCTCGAATCCGTGGCATGAGAAAGGCCGGCGCCAAAATTGAACGCCCAGGAAACGCCGGGATCGCGCGGAATGTTCATTAGCTCATAATTCGGGATTTTGGGATGCGATTTGCGATTGGCGGTAAAAATAAGTCCGGCGCGCGACTCAGCATTTTTTAGGGGGATCATCGATCCCACGTGCAAGCCCCACGTATCCGTCTGATCGAGTTCTTGAACGATATCGGCAGCTCTCCTATTTGCGATGATATCTCCTTCCCAAAACCAGGTTTGATAATAGATATCGTGCGTCATGCGAACGCGATTGTGCAGCAGCAAAATTTCCAGAGAAGGTTGCCGCGCTTTTTCACGGAGCAGCCCGAGACGATAGTCGGCGATATGGCCACTCTGCTCGATACGAGAGCTGCGGCTATACAAAAAATCGACGCCGTGCATTGCCTGCAGTTCGGCCCAGGAAGCGCTGGCGGCAAGCGAGATTCCGGAGGCCGGAAATTTTGTTCCAAGCAGTCCGGCGGCATACAAATTGTTCGTATTTTTCTCGGCTAATGACGAGATGAAATTAAAACGATCCGGCGTGCTGAGCTGCTGCACGGCCAAAGACATGCCGCCAAACCATCTTGACGAGCCGAGCAAAGCGCCCAACGGCAGCGTTCGAACGCCGCCATTATTCTCTGTGGTATTGCCAAATACCGGCGCGCTGAAAAGATAGACGCCGCGAATGCGCCCGCCTTTCGCCGGATTGATAAAGGGATCCGCGGAAGGGTCTTCCAGCGCAATGGATACGCCGCCCATGCCGAGATTCTGGGACGGCGCCAGCAAGAATTGTTCTACCGTCGCGACCGGAACCGATCGCACTGAAATGAGTTGCGCCGATACGATGATTGGGAAAAAAATAAAAAGCACGGTTAATTGGCGGGCAAGTTTCTGATGGAGGAGCGATGTCTTCATACCTCACCTCATGCTGCTTTTTTCGCGAAACTGTTTTTGAAATATGGGAGAGAACAAAAAAATAAATTACAAAGCCTGTACCAAAAGATGGCATGCAACTAAGCAAACGAAAAACATGGTTCCGGTAGATTGTTCGGCGAGAAAGTTTTCGGTAAGATCGTGGAGTGGCTTCAAAAACTTGACGATTCGATCAAATTTTTGAATCGCTCTTCCCGCGCTGCGCCGACGAATGCAGCCAGCACTTCATCCTGCCGCAAAGTTTCCGCCGGCAGGTTTTCTGCGATCTCGACGATCAGGGTGTAATGGCCTTCCGCCCAGTTTTTGCGAATACCGGCGCGTAGCGCGTTAATATCGTCGCAGGAAAGTTGTACGGGAAATTGCTCCGCCGGCAAATTCCGCAGAACTTCAAAACGCGCCAGCCATTCGGGCAGGTGATATTGTTTGTCGTAGGCTTCGCGCAAACTCAAGCCCAGCCGCCGCATTTGCGAAACGCGTTGGAGAATTTGGTCGAGCGTGCGTTTAGGGAGTTCCACCTTTTAGAGCCTCAATATCAATTTGATCTTTCGCGCGTTTGGAATTCTCTTTGAGTTTGATCAAGCCCTCGCGCGACACCACCCACACTTGTTTGTCCTGCCAGGCCAATCGAATCCGCTTCGACAAAATTTCCTGCGCGGCCGGAGAAATGGCTGAGATCACATCCAAAAAAATATAATCATTTATACTGGCATCGATTTTGGTTAATTTGTGGACTTCAACCAAATCGTTATTGAAGCGCATCGGAGTTGAAAAAAATTTATACCCGAGCGGCAATAAGGCTTCTTTGCAGCGCTCGCAGTTATTTGGTGACACGAGAATATCTATATCTTCAGTAAAACGAGGCTGCGTTAAAAACGTGACGGCCAATCCGCCGCACAGGGCGTAATTGATCTGGTGCTGCTCCACTGTTTCCAGCACCTTTTCAAATTCGGTATATAAATCCAACATGGCAGTGTCATCTAAAATAGCTCGTTTTGAAAAATTTAGAGCTAACTCGAATCAAGCGGCGAGAGGAAGCATATCCAACATAACCGGCTTGCTTACATATCCATAGCCGGTTTGGGGATCGAGCTTTAAAAAAGATGACAAAGCCGGAGAAGCAAGAATCGGCGCTAATTTTTTGCGCTCAGCCGATTTTAGTTTTTTCCATCCACTAAAAAGAAATGTTGATCGTTGTGCCAAACGTTGGTAGTTAACCACCGTCAATTGGATTGGTTTCAGTGAATCAACGGTAACATATAAAATAAATCCATCACGCAGTTCATAGGCAATTTTGTCAGAGCGATGCAAACGCTCATCGAAGATGACGTCCAGCACGTCACCTTCCGGATCGTATAATATGCGCATTGTTTCTCTCCACGGCTATTTAGGATACGCAGTTACGATAAAATTATTTGGTTTGTCCTTTCTCCATTGAAACACAACCACTGCTTCTATGTAGTTGAGGTTTGCTATTGGATGGCGAAGGCGCTTCTTATAGTAGAACGTGTCAGGATCTTCCGGATCACGCCTGCGCTTTCCTGAACGGATAGCGCTTATTATTTCAGGGCGATGTCCATTCAACTCATAATGTCTGTCAACAATATGATGCCATCTTTCATCAGTCAGATAGATGACGTTGCCATATCTGTCGATTACTTCCTCGCGCATTTTATTGTCTCGCAAGCCGAATCAATGTAGACAAATTTTCAAAGATTAGCAAGCACAAGAATCAGCAGAGAAAAAGTTATTGCTCAAACGCTTGCCCGACTAACCTCTCCTGTTCAAGTTGATGCACCCGCGCGCTGCCGGTGGCGGGGCTGGCGCTGGGGACGCGTCCGACATACGTGAGACGATGGTTCGGCGTCAACACATATTTCAAGCGCGTTTGCACGAAACTCCACGCGCCCATGTTGCGCGGCTCTTCCTGCACCCAGCGAAAATCTGTCGCGTTGGGATAGCGTTGCAGCAATTCACGCAAACCATCAAAGGCAAAGGGGTACATCTGCTCAAGCCGAACGATCAGTGTATCGTCGAGGTTATTTTGCCGGCGATAATCCATCAAATCATAACTCACTTTTCCGGAACAAAGCAAAAAGCGTTTGGGATTTGCGGGTGGGTTCGGATCGTTCAGCAGGATTTGAAATCCGCCTTCAATAAAATCTGCGGCGGCGCTTTTCGCTGACGTGGCGCGCAACAAACTTTTCGGCGTCATCACGATCAACGGTTTGCGGATGCCGGCGTGCATTTGACTGCGCAGCAGATGGAAATATTGCGCCGCGGTGGTCGGCATGGTCACGCGCATATTTTCTTCGGCGCATAACGTGAGAAAACGTTCGATGCGCGCGCTGGAATGTTCGGGGCCTTGTCCTTCAAAACCGTGCGGCAACAACAAAACCAGTCCGCTGGTTTGTCCCCACTTGTCTTCGGCGGACGAAAGGAATTGGTCGATGATAATTTGCGCGCCGTTCATGAAATCGCCGAACTGTGCTTCCCACAAGGTCAGCGCCTCCGGTCGCGCCACGGAGTAGCCGTAATCAAACCCCAACACCGCATATTCGCTGAGCAAGCTGTCATAAACCATCAGCTTCGCCTGCCCCTCGCGAATGTGATTCAGCGGCGTGTATTCGTTTTCATTTTGATAATCGACCAAAACCGCGTGCCGCTGACTGAACGTCGCGCGCTGCGAATCCTGTCCGGAGAGGCGAATCGGAATGCCTTCGAGCAGCAACGAGCCGAACGCCAACGATTCCGCTGCGCCCCAATCGACCGCGTCTTCATCGAGCATCGTGCCGCGCCCCGTCAATTGCTTCGCGAGTTTCGGATGCACGTTGAAATCATTGGGAAAATTGGATAGCGCAAAAGCAATCTCATCCAAAATTTCACGCGGCACTTCCGTTGGAATCAACGGCAAAACTTTATCGAGTGGCGGCTCATTCGGCGCGGTGACTTTCGGCGGCAGATTTTCCTGCGTGGTTTTAAACGCTTCTTCCAAACGCGCCTGGAAATCATTCAATACCTGTTCGGCTTCGGTGAGGCTCAACTCGCCGCGTTTGATGAGAATCTCCGTGTACAGCTTGCGCACGGAACGCATGTCTTTGATGCGCGCATACATCAACGGTTGCGTGTAGCTCGGCTCGTCACCTTCGTTGTGGCCGTGACGACGGAAGCAAATCATGTCGATGACGACGTCTTTTTGAAACGTCTGCCGGAATGCAAGCGCTAATTCGATGACGCGCACGCACGCTTCGGGATCGTTGCCGTTAACATGAAAAATCGGCGCTTGCACCATTTTCGCAACATCCGTGGCGTAAACACTCGAGCGCGCATCAACCGGCGACGTTGTAAAGCCGATGCCGTTGTTGACCACAATGTGAACCGTGCCGCCGGTGCGATAGCCGTGCAGCGCGCTGAGGTTCAACGTTTCCGCCACGACGCCTTGTCCCGCAAACGCCGCGTCACCGTGAACCAGCACCGCGAGAACGCGCTTGTGTTCGGCGTCGCCCAGAATGTCCTGCTTGGCGCGTACCACGCCCTCGACCACCGGATCAACGGCTTCGAGATGGCTCGGATTCGGCGCTAGACTGATTTTAACCTGTTTGTCATCTGCGCTTTCAAATACACCGGCCGCGCCCAAATGATATTTCACATCGCCGGTGCCTTCGCGACTGTTCGGATCGGGATTGTCTTCGAATTTGAGAAAAATTTCGCCATATTTTTTGCCGAGAATATTCGCGAGCACGTTGATGCGCCCGCGATGCGCCATGCCCATCACGACTTCGCCGATATCGTGCCGGCTTGCCTGCAAAATCAGCGCGTCCAGCATCGGAATCAGCGTCTCCGCGCCTTCGAGACTGAAACGCTTGTGGCCGACATATTTGGTGTGCAAAAATCTTTCAAACGCTTCACCCTCATTGAGCTTCGCGAGAATGCGGCGTTTCGCAGCGGCATCCATCCACTTCGGCCGCGGCACGCCTTCGACGCGCTGTTGAATCCATTTCTTTTGCTCCGGCTCCTGGATGTGCATGTATTCAACGCCGATGGTCTGGCAATATGCCTCGCGGAGAATATCGAGAATCTCGCGCAAAGTCGCGCGCGGTTTGCCGCCGAGGCCGTCGGTGATAAACTCGCGGTCGTAATCCCATAAAGTCAACCCGTAGCGCTCAGGATCGAGTTCTTTGTGCGACGGCGCTTCAAGACTCATCGGATTAAGATTCGCAATGAGATGGCCGCGCACGCGATAGATGTTGATCAACTGCAACACGTGCGCCTGTTTCTCGATGAGCGCGTCGCTGCCTTCGAGACTCGGATTGATGTCGCGCGTCAGTCGCACGGCGTGATACGGAATTTTCATGCTCGCGAAAATCTCGTCATAAAAATCCTCTTCGCCGATGAGCAGCTTGTGCAGCGCTTGCAAAAACAAACCGCTCTCCGCGCCTTGAATGACGCGATGATCGTACGTGCTGGTGACCGTCATCACTTTGCTGATGCCGAGCCGCGCGATCGTGCGCGGATCCGCGGCTTGATATTCCGGCGGAAAATCAATCGCGCCGGTGGCAACGATCAAGCCCTGTCCGGGCATCAAGCGAGGCACCGAATGAATTGTGCCAATCGTGCCGGGGTTCGTGAGCGTCACGGTGGTGTTAGCAAAATCTTCCGGCGTGATTTGGTTCGCGTGAACTTTGCGGAGAATCTCATTATACGCCGCAAAAAAGCTGCTGAAATCCATCGTGTCGGCGGCCTTGAGGTTGGGAACCATCAGCGAGCGCGTGCCGTCTTTCTTCGCCACATCGACGGCGAGGCCGAAATTAATATGCTCGGGCGTAATTTTGTAGGCCGCGCCATTTGAGGCAAAAAATGCCGTCGCCATCGCCGGCATTTTTTTGAGCGCTTTGATCATGGCCCAGGCGATGAGGTGCGTGAAGCTCATTTTCACGCCCATGATGTCGGTGAGATATTGATTGGAGATGCGGCGATTTTCCTCGAGCAATTTAACCGGAATGGCGCGCACTGAGGTCGCGGTGGGAATGCCGAGACTGCGTTCCATGTTTTCCACAATGCGCGCAAAGCCGCCGCGCAACGGCGTCGCATTTGGCGGAATGGGCGCATGTCCATTGTCGGCAGGTTCTGCCGGTTTCGCTAGTGGCGGCGCGGTTTCGACTTGTGGCGAAGCCGGCGCGCCCAGAGGTCGATAATCCTCAAAAAAATCACGCCAGCTTTCCGTGAGGTTTTGCGGTTGCTCGCGAAACTGGCGATACATTTCTTCGATCAGCCACGTATTCGGGCCAAAGGCTTCGGGATATTGTTTGGGTTCGGGCATGAGGTTATCGAATATATTAAAAGGATTTCAAAATTTGCGTCAAACATTAAAGAAGCACACTTTAATTGCGATCAAGTGAGCTTCATAAATTTGCAAAAAAAATTGAATTAGTCAAGTATCCATTACGGCTAAATGGAATCTTTTTCAGCAAGAAGCGTTTTACGGTTAATGCAAATGTAGCGCAATCGTTTCGGCCGCAAGCAAGATGCTTGCGCTACTCCCCTGAGGCATTACGCAACGAACGAAAAAGAGGTTTGGGATTTTTTAGTTGTAATTAACGCGTGAATTTCATAATTTAGACCGGATTTATTTTTCATTCAACCAATGCGGGCTCAAAATTTTTGATTCAAAACGGCAATCCAAGGAGGTGAATATGCCTGACGCCAAAAACAACGTTTACCTTTACGAGGCCATCGAGCTGCGGGCGGAATACGACGCTCGCATACAGACGTTAAAAAGCTTGCTGCCGGAGGCGAGGCAAAATCGCGATCGGCTTTCATTTCGCGGCGATGACGAGGTGAGACACCGGCCGGTCGCTGCGTTCAGCGTCGATGCCGTGCGCGAAGAATTGAGCAAATTGGCGGTTAAAAAGCGGAAGCTCAACAACGCGATTCAACGCGCCAATTTTGACAACAAAATTACGATCAACGGCCAGGAGATGAATCTGGCCGAGGCGCTGGAATTGCGCAAAGCGGTTAACGAGCAAATCGGGGAGGCGAACGCACAACTCGTTGCCTCGGCCTACGAGCGGGTAATCTATAAAGAAGGCCGCGATATTGTGGAAGGGCCGGAGATTGAATACGCCAAAGCCATGAAAGCGCTCGAAGAAAAACGGCTGCTCTTCCGCGAATTGAATCGTAAATTGCGCGCGGCGGCGTACGAAATTGCGATTGATTTTAAAGAAGAAAAATAAAAAATTCGAAGACAGGGGAGCAAGCGCGAAAGCTGCCGCGAGGCAGTGCATAGCCCAGGCCATGGCCCTGCCAAACCATATCCCTTTAGGTCAGACAACCTTACTTGTCCGGCAAAGCCATTCAGCTCTTCAGCCGATTAACACCACAGCAATTGCAGCCGAATAGCCCAATGCATTATGGCTCCGCGTCTCCGAATAAATCCTGTTCCCGTCGGGCCGACTGGTTTACAACTTCTTCTTCAAAACCTCATTCGCCACTTTCGGATTGGCCTTGCCGCGCGTCGCTTTCATCAATTGGCCGACGAGAAAGCCGAATACTTTTTCTTCGCCGCTGCGATAACGTTCGACTTCTTTCGGATTCGCGGCGATAATTTCATCGACGGCTTTTTCAATCACGCTCGTGTCGGAAACTTGCACCAAACCTTTTTCCGCGACAATCGCTTTGGCGGATTTGCCGCTCGCGAGCATTTCTTCAAAAACTTCTTTTGCAATTTTGGTGCTGATTGTAGCGTCGGCGATCAAATTAAGTAGCTCGGCAAAAGCCGTGGGGTTAATCGCAAATTGCGTGATGGCGATTTTCTGTTCTTTTAAAATGCGTAAAACTTCGCCCATCACCCAATTACTCACCAGCTTGGCATCTTTCACCAGCTTTGCTGCGGCGTCGAAATAATCGGCAATTTCCTTTTCATCGGTAAGAACTTCGGCGTCGTATTTGGGCAAGCCGTATTGCTCGATGAAACGATTGCGGCGCGCCATCGGCAATTCTGGAAGCGTGCGTTGCATTTCTTCGCGCCATTTTTCATCGACGTGCAGCGGCGTTAAATCCGGCTCGGGGAAATAGCGATAGTCGTGTGCCTGCTCTTTCGAGCGCATCGGCATGACTTTGCCGTTGTTCGCATCCCACAACATCGTTTGCTGTACCACTTGGCCGCCGGATTCCACCAGTTGAATCTGCCGGTTGATTTCAAACTCGATCGCTTTTTCAACGTTGCGAAACGAGTTCATGTTTTTTAATTCGGTTTTCGTGCCAAATTTTTCTTCGCCAATCGGCCGGATCGAAATATTCGCGTCGCAACGCAAGCTGCCTTCTTCCATATTGCCGTCGCAAATGCCGAGATAGCGCACGAGTTGGCGCAGGCGATTGAGATAAAGATACGCCTCGCGGGGGGAACGAATATCCGGCTCGCTGACAATTTCAATCAACGGCGTGCCGCAGCGATTGACGTCGATGAGTGTTTCATTGTCGGCAACGTACTCTTCGGCATGAACGGATTTGCCGGCGTCTTCTTCGAGATGAATACGGGTCAAGCCAATGCGTTTCAACGAGCCATCTTCCAATTCGACTTCCACCCAACCCTTTTCGCACAACGGCTCTTCATATTGAGAAATTTGATAGCTTTTGGGCAGGTCGGGATAAAAATAATTTTTGCGCGCAAAGATGGAATGCTCGGCAATGCGACAGTTCGTGGCGAGCCCCATTTTGACGGCGAACTCGACGGCCTTGCGGTTCAGCACCGGCAAAACCCCGGGCATACCGAGGCAGATCGGGCACACTTGCGAATTTTGCGGCGCGCCGAAAACCGTGCCGCAGCGGCAGAAAATTTTTGAATCGACCAGCAGTTGCGCGTGAACTTCGAGGCCGATGATGGGTTCGTAGTTCATTGGGGATTTGCCATTCTGCCATTATCAGAAAATATCGGCTCTGTGGATGAGACGACGGACAATTCGCGCGAGCGCGCGGCATCCATTTTCGCGAACTCGCGATAGAGCCACCAGATTCCCGTTCCTGCCAACAGCAAACCAAGCGCGTCAAACCACAGCGGTTGAAATTCAATCGGCTCGGCCACTTCATTGGAATAGCCGGGAATTTTCAGTTGCGGATATGCTAACAAAATTATTGGCAAGGCGTTATTCAGCGCATGACCAAAGAGACAGGGAATGAGCGACCGCGTTTTCACAAACCACCACGCGAAAACGACTCCTAAAACTGCGGCGCCGGTGATTTGCCATGGTAATACATGAAAAATGCCAAAAAGTAGAGCCGATACAACAACGGATTTGCGGACCGAGTAATTATTTAAGAAACCTCGCAGAATCAGGCCGCGAAAAAACAGTTCTTCCGTCAGCGGCGCCACAACTACCGCCGTTAACAGCGCCCCCCAAAAATTTTCTCGTGTTCCAAAAAGAGTCTGGAAAATTTCAGCTATTTGCGGCGGAATAGGCAAAACGGTTACTACAAAATTATTGACTTCAGATAGGATGATGCTCATTCCGATTATCGTCAGTGACATCGGCAAAAGCAAGATGGGACGCACGGGCGGGAGTGGAAAGATTTCTGCAAAAGAGGCGCCGCTGCGCGTGAGACCGTACCATAACAGCAAACTAATTGAGAACAGATTGACGGCAGCAAGCGACAACGGATTATTCAAGAGGTTGCTCTTGGTCGCCATGTCGATGAGGAAGATCGGAAGAAAAAAGACGGCCTGCAAGAGCAAGAATAAGGCGAACAGGCCGATGGTTTGGATGATGTTAGGATATTGGCGCATAACAGTGGCGAATTATAACGAAGCGGAATTACGGGGCAAACATTTCACCGAGGACCGCTAAAATTTTTGTTTGCGTCGGTCCGTCGATCCTCCCCAATTTTTCAATCAAGCGGGACTCATCAACGGCGCGTATTTGATAAACCTCGAACCGTCGAACCGCCATTTTTACCACTCCCATTCTTCGTCATCCCAACTGCTCTGGCCGGCGAGATTTTCTTTGTCAAGAAGCCGATCGTCACCACGTTCAGCCATGAGACTAAAGGCTTCGGCCCAGCCTTCACGCGCGCGCCGATTGGGGCGGATAATGATTTGCCCGTGATAAATTTCGAGCTTGACTTCTTCTCCCAATCGCGTTTGCGCCAGCAGGGTCTTGGGAATACGAACTCCGCGCGAGTTGCCGATTTGAATGATTTTTGTTACCATAATTACAATTCAAGAAAATGCGCCACTTGCAAAATATTTTTTTCGTCGAAAGCTTTGCCGATGATTTGCAGGCCGATGGGCAGGCCGTTCGCATCGACACCGGCGGGAAGCGCCAGCGCGGGAATGCCGGCGAGATTACTTGAAACAGTGAAAATATCGGCGAGATACATCGCGAGTGGATCGGCGGTTTTCTCGCCAAATTTGAACGCCGTGGTCGGCGTCGTCGGAGTGAGGAGAACGTCACATTCGGTGAAAGCCTGCTCGAAATCACGGCGAATGAGCGTGCGAATTTTTTGCGCGCGGCGATAATACGCATCGTAATATCCGGCGGAGAGCACGTACGTGCCGAGCATGATGCGGCGCTTGACTTCCGCGCCGAAACCTTCGCTGCGGCTTTTCACATACATTTCTTCGAGGGATTTTGCTTCTGGCGTGCGATGGCCATAACGTGCGCCGTCATATCGTGCGAGATTTGATGAGGCTTCGGCGGTGCAAATAATGTAATACGTCGCAATCGCGTATTGGGTGTGCGGCAATGAAATTTCTTTGATCACCGCACCGGCTTTTTGCAAACGATCTGTGGCCGTCGCAATGGCGCCGCGAATTTCTTTTTGCACGCCGTCGGAGAGATATTCTTTCGGCAGGCCGATGACTTTTCCTTTTATATCGCCGTCCAGAAATTTTGAAAATTCTTCAACCGGCACGGCGGCGGAAGTCGAGTCGCGCTCATCGTGGCCGCTGATCACTTCGAGAAGGCGCGCGGCGTCTTCAACCGAATGAGTGAGCGGGCCAATTTGATCGAGCGAGGAGGCAAAGGCAACGAGGCCGAAACGCGAGACGCGGCCATAGGTGGGTTTCATGCCAACGACGCCGCACAGCGCCGCGGGTTGTCGAATCGAGCCGCCGGTGTCGGTGCCGAGCGCGGCCATCGCGAGATTAGCCGCGACCGCCGCCGCCGAACCGCCGGACGAGCCTCCGGGAACATATTCAAGATTCGCCGGATTTTTCACCGGACCGTACGCGGAGTTCTCGTTCGAACTCCCCATCGCGAATTCGTCCATATTGGTTTTGCCGATGATGATCGCATCGGCGTCTTCCAACTTTTTGATGACGGTCGCATCGTACGGCGAGACAAAATTTTCGAGAATGCGTGAGCCGCAGGTGAGGCGCTCGCCTTTCATGGCGAGAATATCTTTGACGGCGATAATGACTCCTGCCAGTTTTCCGGCGGCGCCGTTTTGAATTTTGGCGTCGATGGTTTTCGCGCGCGCATGGGCGCGGTCGGCAAAAACCGCAAGAAAGGCATTGAGCGACCCGGCGGTTTCAATCCGGGCGAGATAGTCAGCAACTGATTTTGCACAGGAAATTTTCCCGTCAAGCAATGCTTTCTGATTTTGGCGAATTAATTCTTTGGGAAAGTTCATTTATTCAAGGCTGACATTGCGAAATGAGCATGAAGGTAGACCGCGAGAAATCGCGATTATCTTTTCAATGATGAGATCATGCTCACACCGACGGCGGTTCGCACAACCCTCGGCGCGCCGCTTCAGCCAACGCTTCCGACTGACGCAACCAAAGCCGAAGATACGCTTGATACAAACCGTTGAGCTCGACGCGTTCGTCGCCCGCCAAAACACCGGCTTGCTGTCGATCCAACAGTTCCGACATTCGCGCACTTTGCCGGCTCTCCATCTGCGCGCGTGCGAGCGTTAGGACTTCATGATCAAGCATGCCGGCAATCGGCGGCAACGGCGGCGGCGAACCAATGTCGGGCAAGGACATCTCACTCGATTTCGACTTTATCATAAACCTCGACCAACGCCAACTCACAATCAATCGACGTCAATTTGAGAACGCCGGCCAAACCGTTGGCGACGGCATACAACCATTTGCCGTCGCTTTGTTTGGTAAACTGTTCAACTTTATGCTGATTTTGTGTAATCAACACATACTCACAAAAAGAAGGAATACGGGAATAATGCTCGAATTTTTTGCCGCGGTCATAAGCTTCGGTGGAGGCCGATAAAACTTCCACAATTAAGGTGGGGTTGATGAGCGTATCCTTAACTTCGTCTTCAAAGGCCGGTTTCCCACAAACCACGACGAC
>Ga0247727_10013700_pt1 | contig 13602 bp, 8 predicted proteins | sample WisWelCaveWW1625_FD_202498 | JGI IMG/M metagenome (GOLD analysis project Ga0247727, IMG submission 202498) | Biofilm microbial communities from Wishing Well Cave, Virginia, United States - WW16-25 | ecosystem: Environmental > Aquatic > Deep subsurface > Groundwater > Cave microbial mat | place... | reverse complement strand
AGGTCATCCCCCAGGTGGTGCGCAGCGAGCGGCTCAATCCGGAGCAGCTCAAGGACATCTACGTGAGCGGGCCGGGCGGGCAGCTCGTCTCGCTGGGCACCATCGCCACCCTGCGCGACTCGGTGACGCCGCGGTCGCTCAACCGCTTCCAGCAGCTCAACTCGGTGAAGCTGAGCGGCGTGGCCATGCGGCCGCTCGACGAGGCGCTCAAGTTCATCGAGGGCGAGGCGCGCAAGATGCTGCCCGCCGGATACACGGTGGGCTACACGGGCGAGTCGCGCCAGCTCCGCGCCGAGGGCGACAAGTTCGTGCCCGCCTTCATCCTCGCCATCGTCCTCATCTTCCTGGTGCTCTCCGCTCAGTTCAACAGCTTCCGCGATCCGTTCGTCATCCTCGCCGGCTCGGTCCCGCTGGCCATGTTCGGCGCGCTCCTCATGACGTTCCTCAAGATGCCCAACCCCAACCTGCCGTTCTTCACCAACGGCTGGACCACCACGCTCAACGTCTATTCGCAGGTCGGGCTGGTGACGCTGGTGGGCCTGGTGGCCAAGAACGGCATCCTGATCGTCGAGTTCGCCAACAAGCTGCAAGAGGAGGGCAAGGGGAAGCTGGAGGCGGTGCGCGAGGCGGCGCTGACGCGGCTGCGGCCGGTGCTCATGACCAGCGTAGCCACCATCTGCGGCCACTTCCCGCTCACGCTCGTCACCGGGCCGGGCGCGGCCGCGCGCAACAGCATCGGCCTCGTGCTGGTGGCGGGGATGGCGGTGAGCACGGCGTTCACGCTCTTCTTCGTGCCGGCCATCTACATGCTGATCGCGCGCGACCGCTCGGCGGAGAAGGCGGCGGCCGCCGTGCCCGCCGCCGCGCCGGATCTCGCGTAGGCGCGGACGCCGGAGGACAGGCGTGGCCGTCAGGCGCTGCGCGCGAGGCTGCCCTCCGCCTCGCCGCGGACGAACCGCACCACCTCGCGCACCACCTCACGGTCCGCGAGCAGCCGGCGATGGCCGAGCGTCGCCGCCGTCATCAGCCGCGAGCCGGGCCAGGCGTCGGCGATGGCTTTGCCGTGGGCGAAGGGCACCTCGCGGTCGGCGGGGTCGTGCACCACCAGCAGCGGGGCGCGCTGCGAAGGCGCGAAGCGCGCAACGTCGAGGTCGGTCATCGGCCCCACGCGGCGTTCCATGGCCGCGGCGAGCCCGCGGGTGCGCTCCGCGCCCAGCCCCAGCGCCGTGGAGAACCTGGCGAGGAAGGTCCGCGGCTCGCCGGCGGGCGCGATGAGCACGGCGCGCTCGGCGCGCAGCCCCCGGTAGAGCGCCAGCGCAGCCGCGGTGGCGCCGAGCGAGTGCCCGACCACCGCCTTCACCGGACCGACCCGCCGCGCCACCGCTTCTATCGCCGCCGCCATCTCCGGGATGGCGGTGAGCCTGCCCTCGGAGCGGCCGTGCGCGGGCAGATCGAGCGCCGCGACGTAGTGCCCCGACTCCACCAGCGGGGCCACGAACGCCTCCATGTTCCCTGCGTGGCCGTTCCAGCCATGCGCCAGGAGCACCGTCTCGCCCTCGCCCCAGTCCCACACCGCCAGTTGCCGCCCGCCGACCGCCATCGAGAAGCGGCGCGTGGCCACGTCCCGCGGCCGCGGCTCGCGAGGCAGCGGGCCGCGGGCGGGCCGGCAGAAGAGATCCGCCGCCAGTTCGTCGGCGAGATCGGGCCTCAGCGCCCCGACGGCGCGGAGCCCCAATCCCAGAAGCCTCATATTAACACGACCGGTCGTGCTATTATTGGAGCGGATCGATGCGGCGACGGCCATGGCATGCCTCCTCGGGTTCAATGCTGGACGGACGACGAGCGGATCAGGCGTTCGAATGCCTCGCGGGCGCGCCGCTCGGAGCGCGCATCGCGAAAGAGCCGGCGGTGCTGGTTGTACGCCAGCAGCACCGCCTGCATCTCGAAGGCGAACTGCTCGCAGTCGACGCCGCGCCGGAAGTGGCCTTCCTCCACCGCCAGGCGCGCCGCCTTGGCGATGGCGGCGTTCAGCTCGCGCAGCGTGGCGACGAGGTAGTCGCGGACCGGCCCTTCGCGATCATCGAGCTCGGTGGCCGCGGCGTGCAGCAGGCACCCCCCGGGCATCGAGGGGTCGGCCACCCAGCGGAGCCACCCGTCGAATACGGCGCGCAGCCGCGGCAGGCCGCGCGGCTTCCTGAAGGCGGGCAGGAGCACCGCCGCCGTGAACTTTTCCGCGGCGGTGCGGAGCAGGTCGATCTGCAAGAGCTGCTTGGAGTCGAAGTGGGCGAAGAGCCCGCTCTTGGAGAGGCCGAGCGCGGCCGCGAGTTGCCCCAGGCTCAGCCCGTCCAGGCCGTCGCGCGCGGCCATCCGGAAGGCCGTGTCGAGGATGCGCTCGCGCGTCTCGGCGCCCTTGCCCATCCTTCATGTTTACGACCGATCGTTCTATTTTGTCAAGCCCGGCGTGTGTACGTCCCCTCCATGAAGGTGGTGAACTCCTTCTGGCCGGGGAACTTGTTGGCGAGCAGCATCTGGTACTTCCCCTCGCCGAGGAACTTCAGGACATAACGGGATTCGCCCCGCTCGCCCTTCGACTCGAAGATGAGCGTGTCTCCCTCCCACTTCCCGCGCGAGGGCGCGGTGGGGATGGAGCCCATCGAATCCAGCCACCACCAGACGTAGTTCTTCTGCTGCTCGTCCCAGCCGAAGACGCTGTGGCCGCGGAAGACGACCTTGCCGTCCTTCTCTTCGACGTAATCGCCGACCACGAAGAACCCGTCGAGGTCGACCCGGTAATCCATCTTGCCCACCGCCGGCCCGCCGGGGCCCCAGGGCGAAGGGGCGAGCGTCTCCGGCCCTTCCCATCTCCCGGCGAGCGCATGGAGTTTCCTGTGGTTCTCGTTCGGAGTCGGCATCCCGTGCATGGCCCCTCCTCGATGCCTGCCGATCTGCGCCGCCGGGACCGGAAAAGCAAGGGAGCAGGGCGCGTCCCGCCGGCCGGTTTGCGCCGGCGCCTCGGGCGCTGCACAATAGCGTCGAAGAATGACGCGCCGACTCCACCAGAGGCTTGCCGCCGCCCTCTTGATCCCGGCCGTGTCGATCGCGGCCGGCCTGCAGGGGCTGCGTTACTTCCGGTGCGTTTCGGGACAGGTCGCCCTCGAACGTTGCTGTTCCGGCCGGGCCGAGCATCCCGATGCGCCCAAGCTCGTGAGCACGCGGGGCGCCTGCTGCGAGACGCTGTCCCTGCCCAGCCCCGAGCCGCAGCAGCCCACCTCGCCGACCGAGGTTTCCTCGGCCCTGCTCCACGCGCCGCCGCCGGTGGCCTTGACCGGAATGGTTCCAGCCTCTCCCGGGCGCATCGAGCCGCCTGGAGTCGAGCCGCCGCCGGCGAGAGAGCTGCCGCTGTTGCACCGCGCCCTCCTGATCTGAGCCGTCCGTCGCGGCGGTTTCGCCGCCCGCGGGCGCTTCGCGCGCCCCGACGAAGCCTCGACCGCCCGCGCCCCGGCGCGTGCGATCGGGACGCGCTGGCTCCTTCTGGAAGGGTGATCCATGTCGGCAAACAGATCATTGGCGCTGGGCGGCGCGCTCGCGCTCTGCACCGCGGCGGGCGCGCAGGCGCCGGCGACCGACGCGGTGGTGGAGAAACTGCTCGACGAGGCGGCCGCGGTCAGCCCGGAGCTGGGCGAGGCGCGCGCCTCCATCGAGGCCGATCGGGCGCGCGTCCCGCAAGTCGAGGCGCTCCCCGACCCGGTCCTTTCGCTGGGGATCCAGAACGACGGCTTCACCCGCATCGCCATCGGCGCCGCCGAGACCAGCTGGGTGTCGATCATGCTCACGCAGCCGCTGCCCTGGCCCGGCAAGCGCGCGCTGCGCGAGCAGGTCGCCGAGCTGGACGTCCGCGCCGCCCGGGCCCGCCAGCAGCGGGCGCTGTTGCAGCTCGACGCCCGCGTGCGCCGCGCGTACCTGGACCTCCTGCTGGCGCGCGGTCAGCTCGACCTGCTGGCCGAGTTGGAGGCGCTCTGGGCCGGGGCGGAGAGGCTCGCCCGCGCCCGTTACGAGGCGGGGCGCGTGCCGCAATCGGACCTGCTGCGGGCACAGCTCGAGCTGGCCCGCCTGGGGCAACGGCGCTGGGCGCTGGAGGCCGCCATCGCTTCGCGGCTGGCCGAGGTGAACCGGCTGCGCGCGCGCCCGCTCGACGAAGAGGTGGCCACGCGCACGCGGCTCTTCGACGTCGCCGACCCGGCCATCCCGCCGGCGGAGCAGGCGCAGGCGGATGCGGAATCGAGGAGCCCGGAGCTGCTCCTGGCGCGGCTCGCGGTCGAGCAGTGGGGGCGCCGGGTCGAGCTGGCCCGCAAGGAGACGCGCCCCGACTTCGCGGTGAGCGCGGGCGTGATGCCACGCGGCCTGCTCGAGCCGATGTGGACGGTCGGGTTCAGCATCGGCCTCCCCCTCTGGACCGCGCGCAAGCAGGGGCAGGCGGTGACCGAGAGCGAGCAGCGCGGCATCGCCCAGGCCCAGGGCGCCGAGGCGGTGCGGCAGATCCTCCGGCTGCGCACGCACGAGCGGCTCCAGGCGCTCAAGGCGCTGGCGCGGACCAACCGGCGCTTCCGCGACGGCCTGCTCGTCCTCTCCCAGGCCACTGCCAGGAGCGCGCTGGCGCAGTACGAAGTCGGGCAGCTCCCGTTCGCCTCGGTGCTCGATGCGCTCTCCGGATCCGTCGCCGACCGCGGCAGCTACCTGGCGTCGATCGCGGACGCGCAGCGCCTGGCCATCGCGCAGCGCGAGGTCAGCCTGGAGGCCACGCCGGCGCCGAGCGTGGGCCTCCCGGGCGGCAGCATGCCCGGCGGCGGCGGAGTGGCGAACAGGCCGGGCCCGGCCAGCGCGCCCGGCACCGCGGCGGAAAACAGTTCGCGCATGGGCGGAATGTGAGGACGACGATGACCAACGAAGCCGATTCGCAGCGACGCAAGAGCAGGGCCGCGACGTTTCTCCTCGGGGTGGCCATCGGCCTCGCGGCCGGCATCGGCGGCGCCTGGCTTTTCGCCCGCCAGCGGCCGCCCGATTCCCCGGCCGCGCCCGCCGCCGCCATGGCGCGGCGCTACCACTGCCCGATGCACCCGACGTACACGTCCGACCGGCCGGGCGACTGCCCGATCTGCGGGATGAAGCTCGTCCCCATCGAGGCCGAAGCGGCGGACGCGGCCCTCCCCGGGCAGGCCGCGGTGCGCATCGATGCCCAGCGCCAGCAGCTCATCGGCATCCGCACCGCCGAGGTGGCGTCCGGCGTCATCTCCAGCGACTGGCGCACCGTCGGGCGCGTGGCCGTCGACGAGACCCGCGTGCGCAAGACCAACGTGAAGGTCGACGGCTTCGTCGAGGCGCTGCACGTCGACTTCGTCGGCAAGCCGGTGCGCCGCGGCCAGCCCCTGCTCTCCATCTTCAGCCCCGATCTGCTCAGCGCCCAGAACGAGTATCTCCTGGCGGTGCGCACGAAGAAGTCGCTGGGCCGCGATCTCGCCGGTCCGGGCGATGACCTGGTGGCGGCGGCGCGCCGGCGGCTGGAGCTGTGGGACATCCCCAAGCCGGAGATCGACGAGCTGGAGCGAACCGCGACTCCGCGCCGGACGCTGACGCTTACCTCGCCCATCCAGGGCGTGGTGACGGCCAAGAACGTGGTCCAGGGATCGAAGCTGTCCGCGGGCGACACGCCCTTCGAGATCACCGACCTCTCCCAGGTCTGGGTGCTGGCCGACGCCCACGAAGCCGACGTGGGCCGCGTGCACGTGGGCACGCCGGTGAGCCTGACCTTGAGCGCGTTCCCCGATCGCACCTTCAAGGGCCGGGTCTCGTTCATCGAGCCGGTGCTCGACCCGAAGACGCGCACCGCCAAGGTGCGCCTCTCGTTCGCCAACCCGCGCGGCGAGCTGAAGCTGGACATGTTCGGCGACGTCGTCTTCCACTTCCAGCAGCGGCGGGGCCTGCGCGTGCCCGCCGACTCGATCATCGACTCGGGCGAGCGCCGCATCGTCTTCGTCGCGCTCGGCGACGGCCGCTTCGAGCCGCGGGAGATCGCGGTGGGGCACACCGCCGGCGAGGCGGTCGAGGTCAAGTCGGGCCTCAAGGCCGGCGAGCGCGTCGTGGTCCGCGCCAACTTCCTGGTCGACTCCGAGTCGCGGCTCAAGGCGGCGCTGGCGGCGCTGAAGTCGAAGCCGCCGGCCGCCCACGGAAGCCATCCCGAGACCGGCATCAAGCGGGCCCCCACCGCGCCGAAGCCGGCTGCGGACCCCCACGCGGGCCACCGACGGTGACGCCATGATCAAGCGCATCATCACCTTCTCGGCGCACAACCGCGGCCTGGTCCTCGCCGCCGTGCTCGCCGCGCTCGCGGGCGCGTGGTGGAGCATGAAGCACATCCCGCTCGACGCGCTGCCCGACCTTGGCGACACGCAGGTGATCGTCTATTCGCGCTGGGACCGAAGCCCCGACATCATCGAGGACCAGGTCACCTATCCGATCGCCTCGAGCCTCCTGGGCGCGCCGCGGGTCAAGGCTGTGCGCGGCTTCTCCGACTTCGGCTTCAGCTACGTCTACGTCATCTTCGAGGACGGCACCGACGTGTACTGGGCGCGCAGCCGCACGCTCGAGTACCTGAGCAAGATCCAGGGCCAGCTCCCGCAAGGAGTGAAGACCGAGATCGGCCCGGACGCCACCAGCGTGGGCTGGGTGTTCCAATACGCGCTGGTCGACAGGACGGGCAAACACACCACCGACGAGCTGCGCTCAGCCCAGGACTGGTTCCTCCGCTACGCGCTGCAATCCGTTTCCGGCGTAGCCGAGATCGCCACCGTCGGCGGCCAGGTCCGCCAGTACCAGATCAACGTCAACCCCAGCGCGCTCCTGGCGCACGGCCTGTCGATCGAGGCGGTGATCGAGGCGGTGCGCAAGGGCAACAACGACGTGGGCGGGCGCCTGATCGAGATCTCCGGGCGCGAATACATGGTCCGCGGCCGCGGGTACGTGAAATCGACGCGCGATCTGGAATCGCTGGTGCTCAAGGCGGTGGGCGGCACGCCGGTGACCGTGCGCGACGTCGCCACCGTCTCCGTCGGCCCCGAGCTGCGCCGCGGCATCGCCGACCTCGACGGGCAAGGCGACGTCGTCGGCGGCATCGTGGTCATGCGCGTGGGCGAGAACGCGCTCGACGTCATCGAGCGGGTGAAGGCGAAGCTGGAGGAGCTCAAGCCCTCGCTGCCCGCCGGCGTCCAGGTGGTCACCACCTATGACCGCTCGGAATTGATCGAGCGCGCCATCGGCACGGTGAAGGACAAGCTCATCGAGGAGATGATCATCGTCTCGCTCATCATCCTCGTCTTCCTCTGGCACATCCCATCCGCCGTCGTCCCCATCGTCACCATCCCGGTGAGCGTGGCGCTGGCGTTCATTCCCATGAAGGCGATGGGCTTGAACGCGAACTTGATGTCGCTGGCGGGCATCGCCATCTCCATCGGCGTCCTGGTCGACGGCGCCATCGTCGAGGTGGAGAACGCGTACAACAGGTTGCACCTCTGGGACGCGGGGGGCCGCAAAGGCGACTTCCACGAGATCCGCCTGCAGGCGCTGCTCGAGGTCGGCCCCTCGGTGTTCTTCTCGCTCCTGGTCATCGCCGTCGCCTTCATGCCCGTCTTCACGCTGGTCGATCAGGAGGGGCGGCTGTTCCGGCCGCTGGCGTATTCGAAGAACCTGGCCATGGCCATCGCCGCGGTGCTGGCCATCACCCTCGATCCGGCCATGCGCATGCTCTTCACCCGCATGGACCCCTTCACGTTCCGGCCGCGCTGGCTGGCCTGGATCGCGAGCCAGGCCCTGGTCGGCAAATACCACGCCGAGGAGAAGCACCCGATCAGCCGCTGGCTCCACCGCATCTACGAGCCGCCCTGCCGATTCGTCCTGCGCCACGCCAAGGCCACCATCGCGGTCGCGCTCCTGCTCGTGGCGGCCACGGTCCCGGTCTACCTGAAGCTCGGCTCGGAGTTCATGCCGCCGCTCGACGAAGGCAGCCTCCTCTACATGCCGACCACGCTCCCGGGCATGTCGGTGGCCGAGGCGCAGCAACTGATGCAGACGCAGGACCGGATCCTGCGCGGCTTCCCCGAGGTCGAGAGCGTGTTCGGCAAAGCCGGCCGCGCCGAGACCTCGACCGACCCGGCCCCGTTCTCGATGATGGAAACCACCATCGTCCTCAAGCCCGAATCGCAATGGCGCGCGCGGCCCGCCTGGTATTCGCAGCGGGCGCCGGAGTGGCTCAAGCCGTTCCTGCGGCCTTTCTGGCGCGACCGCATCTCGCAGGAGGAGATCGTCGAGGAGATGGACCGGGCCATGAAGGCGCCCGGCCTCACCACCGCCTGGACCATGCCCATCAAGGCGCGGCTCGACATGCTCTCCACCGGCATCCGCACTCCGGTGGGCCTGAAGATCAGCGGCGCCGACCTGGGGGTGATCGAGCGGGTGGCGCGGGACGCGGAGGCGATCATCCAGGCCGTCCCCCACACCCGCAGCGTCTTCGCCGAGCGCGTCGCCGGCGGCTACTTCATCGACTTCGTCCTCAAACGCGATCGCCTGGCGCGCTACGGGCTCTCGGTCGACGACGCCAACATGCAGGTGATGACCGCGGTGGGCGGGGACAACCAGGGCACGACCATCGAGGGCCGCGCGCGATATCCAATCAATGTCCGATATCAGCGCGATTACCGGGAAGACGTGGCCGCGCTCAAGCGCGTCTTCGTCCCCATCGCCGGCGGCGGGCACATCCCCATCGAGGAGATCGCCGACGTCAAGCTGGTGCACGGGCCGTCGATGATCCGCAACGAGAACGGATTGCTCGTCGGCTACGTATTCATCGATTTCGATACCGCCAAGGTCGACGTCGGAGGCTACGTCACCGAAGCGAAGAAGGCGCTGGCCGCGGCGCTGCAGCTCCCCGCCGGCGTCTCGCTCACCTGGAGCGGCCAGTGGGAGAACATGCTGCGCGTGAAGGAGAGGCTCAAGCTCATCCTCCCCATCACGCTGGTGCTCATCTTCGCGCTGCTCTACATGAACACCAGGTCGGCGTTCAAAGCGGGCTTGGTGATGCTGGCCGTCCCCTTCTCCGCCATCGGCGCGGTCTGGCTCCTTTACCTGCTCGGCTTCAACGTCTCCATCGCCGTCTGGGTCGGAATGATCGCGCTCATGGGGCTGGACGCGGAGACGGGGGTCTTCATGCTCGTCTTCCTCGACCTCTCGCACGACGAGGCCAAGGCGCGAGGACAGCTCCGCACCCGCGCCGATCTGATCGAGGCCATCATCCACGGCGCGGTGAAGCGCGTGCGGCCCAAGGCGATGACGGTGTCCGCCGCCTTCATGGGCCTGCTCCCCATCATGTGGTCGACCGGCACCGGCGCCGACGTGATGAAGCGCATCGCCGCGCCCATGGTGGGCGGCCTCGTCACCTCGTTCATCCTCGAGCTGCTCGTCTATCCCGCCGTCTACTTCCTCTGGCGGCGCCGCGAGGTGGAGGCGTGATCCCTCACAGCCGCGCCCGCCGCAGCCGGAGCGCGTTGGCCACCACCGAGACGGAAGAGAAGCTCATGGCCGCGCTGGCCAGCATCGGGCTCAGGAGCAGGCCGAAGGCGGGATAGAGGACGCCGGCCGCGATGGGCACGCCCAGCGAGTTGTAGGCGAAGGCCCAGAAGAGGTTCTGGCGGATGTTGCGAAGCGTCGCCCGACTGAGGCGGCGCGCGCGCACCAGCGCCATCAGATCTCCCTTGACCAGGGTGATGCCGGCGCTCTCCATCGCCACGTCCGTGCCCGTGCCCATCGCCACGCCGACGTGCGCGGCGGCCAGCGCGGGGGCGTCGTTGATGCCGTCGCCGGCCATGGCCACCACCCGGCCCTCGCGGCGGAGCCGCTCGACCACGGCGTTCTTCTGCGCCGGGAGCACCTCGGCCTCGAACTCTTCGATGCCCAGCTTGCGCGCCACCACCTCGGCCGTGGCGCGGCTGTCGCCGGTCAGCATCACCACGCGCACGCCTTCGGCGGCCAGGGCGCGCAATGCCTCCGCGGTGGACGATCGGATCGGATCGGCGACCGACAGGAGCCCGGCTGCCCGGCCGTCGACGGCGATGAACATCGCTGTCTGTCCCTCGGCGCGCAGGGCCTGGGCGCGCGGCGCGAGCGGGCCGACGTCGATCCCCAACTCGGCGAACAGCGCGGCGTTGCCCAGCGCGACGGCGCGGCCGTCCACCTGCCCGGCGATGCCCTTCCCCGCGATGGCGCGGAAGCCTGCCGCGGGCGCCAGGGTCAAACCGCGCTTCTCTGCCCCTTCGACGATCGCGTGCGCCAGCGGATGCTCGCTGCCGCGCTCGAGGCTGGCCGCCAGGCGCAGCAGATCCGATTCCGACAGTCCCGGCAGCGGCTCGACGGCGACCAGCCTGGGCTTGCCCTCGGTGAGCGTGCCCGTCTTGTCGACGAGCACGGTGTCCACCTTCTCCAGCACCTCGAGCGCCTCGGCGTTGCGCACCAGGACGCCGGCCGTCGCGCCCCGCCCGGTGCCCACCATGATGCTCATCGGCGTGGCCAGGCCCAGCGCGCAGGGGCAGGCGATGATGAGCACGGCCACCGCGTTGACGAGCGCGTGCGCGAAGCGCGGCTCGGGGCCGATCAGGAGCCAGACCGCGAACGTGACCACCGCCACGGCGATGACGATGGGGACGAACCAGGCCGCCACCGCGTCGGCCAACCGCTGGATGGGCGCGCGGCTGCGCTGCGCCTCGCCCACCATGCGGACGATCTGCGCGAGCAACGTGTCCTTGCCGACGCGCTCGGCGCGCATGAGGAACGTGCCGGTGCCGTTGACGGTGGCGCCGGTGACCTTGGCGCCGGGGGCCTTCTCCACCGGAATCGGCTCGCCGGTGATCATCGATTCGTCGACGCTGCTCTGCCCCTCGACGACGGCGCCGTCGACCGGCACCTTCTCGCCCGGACGCACGCGCAGGACGTCGCCCGGGTGGACCTGATCGAGCGGCACGTCGCGCTCCGCCCCGCCCACCTCGACACGCCGGGCGGTCTTGGGCGAAAGACCCAGCAGCGCCTTGAGGGCGCCCCGCGTGCCGGCGCGGGCGCGCAGCTCCAGCACCTGGCCGAGCAGGACCAGCGTGACGATGACCGCGGCCGGCTCGAAGTACACGGGCGCCGCGCCGTGCGGGCCGCGCACCGACGCCGGGAGCAGACCGGGCGCCAGCGTGGCCGCGACGCTGAAGAGGTACGCCACGCCGGTGCCGGCGGCGATGAGCGTGAACATGTTGAGGCTGCGATTCCGCACCGACGCCTGGCCGCGCTCGAAGAACGGCCAGCCGCCCCAGAGCACCACGGGCGTCGCCAGCGCCATCTCGATCCACGGCAGCCAGGGCCCGAGCGCGCGCTGCACTGGCATGCCGGGGAGCAGGTCCGACATGCCGAGCGCGAACACCGGGGCGGTGAGCGCGAGGCTGGCCCAGAACCTCCGGCTCATGTCGCGCAGCTCGGGGTTCTCCTCCTCGGCCGCGGCGGGCAGGGCCGGCTCCAGCGCCATGCCGCACTTCGGGCAGGCGCCGGGCTTCGTCGCGCGCACCTCGGGGTCCATCGGGCAGAAGTACTCGGCGGCGGGCTCGACGGCGGCGGGCGCGGGCGCGAGGTACTTGCGCGGGTCGGCGCGGAACTTCTCCAGGCAGCGCGGATTGCAGAAGACGTAGTCGGTCCCCTCCCAGGCCAGCCGCCCGCCCTTGGGATGGTCGAGGTCCACGGTCATTCCGCAGACGGGATCGCGGCCGGTGCGTTGAGCCTGCAAGTGGCCTCCTGGTCGCCGCGAGAGACTCTACCGCCGGGACGATCGAGGTGCCGGCCCGCGCTCAGAATGACAGCCGGGCGCCGACGCGCAGCGTGAGCGGCGCCTGGTATCCCGTCGCGTTGAGGAAGTTCAGGCTCTTCACCACCGGAACGCCGGAGGTGCTCTTGAGATAGGCGAGGTCGGGGAACCTTCCGTTGATGATCGGGTACACCGAGTCGCGCGTATAGCGCTCATCGACAGAGGTCATTTCGCGGTTATTGGTGGCGTTGAAGAGGTCGGCGCTGAGCCCGAGCTTGTAGCGCGCCGTCAATGCGTACTGCGCCGCCGCGCGCAGGTCGAGCTGCCACGTCCAGGGGAGGCGGCCCGCGCTGCCGCGCGGGAGGATGAACGCCTCGGTGCCGCCATAGACGGGGTGCGCGCCGAGGTAGTTGAGCGGCGCCCCCTGAGCGAGGCGAAGGAACCCGCCCAGGCTGACGCTGGTGCGCGGGCCCATTTCGAATAGGTACGCGGCGCTCACCTTGAAGGCGTTGGGGACGTCGCCCGGGAGCGGCCCGTCGCGGTTGGGCAAGAGCGACACGAGGTCGTATTCGGAGAGGATGTTGGGGTCGAGCTGCCCGTTCTCGGCGCGAAAGAGGCCGGGGAAGTTTCCGCGCAGCGATGAATACGTGTAGCTCGCGTTCAAGAGCCACCCGTCGGCGAAGCTCCTGTTCACCGACAGCGACACCGCGTCGTAGATCCGGCGGGGCGGCGCGAAGCGCACGGTCATGCCGTCCAGCGTCTGCGCCTGGTAGCCCTGCTTGCCGGGCTCGCCGGGGTTGGAGATGAAGTAGGTCTGGCCGTCGTCGGTCGACAGATCCTCGATCACGCGGCCCAGTTGCTTGTGGACGAAATCGATGGCGACGGTGACGTCGCGCAGGAACTGGTATTGCACGCCGGCCTGGACCTCGTCGGCATATTGCCCCTCCAGCTTGGGATCGACGCTGGCGAAGGCGGTGGGGGCGAAGAAGCGCCAGGTGCGGCCTCCGTTCGACGCGTCGTTGGGGATGACCGCGCAGGTGCGGGGATCGAACGGGTTCGCGCAGTTGAGCGGATCGCGGGTCACCTGGATGAAAGGCACCCCCGAGAGCGAGCGGTCGGCGAGGTCGAGCGGGACGAACTCGAAGTAGCGCCCGTAAGAGACGTAGAGCTTGGAGAGGCCGCGCCGGGTGAAATCGTAGATCAGCCCCAGCCGCGGCATCACGTTGGTCAGCTCGATCTGCGCACCCGAGATGCGGTTGCCGTTGGCGTCGAGCGTGCCGCGGTCGGCGTACATGAGCTGCCTCTCGCCGCGGATGCCGGCGTCGAGGACGACCTTGTCGAGGATGGCCCAGGTGTCCTGCGCGAAGAACACCAGCGAGACGTTGCGGGTCCGGGTGCGGCCCGCGTCGTCCGCATAGTGCAGGGGCCGGCTCGGATCGAACGCCGGCTGACCGGGGCCCGACGGGTCCTCGTGGCCGTAGCCGAAGCCCCGAAAGCGCGTGATCTGGGCCGCGGTGCCCAGGGCATCCCAAGTGGTGCCCCCGGTGTAGAACCCCTGCGGGTCGTAGACGTCATGACCGAAGTCGGCCCCGACCTTGATCTGGTGATGGCCGGCCAATTCGACGAAATTGGTCAGCTTGAGCGTGCCGCCGAAGCGCTGCAGCAGGGTCGTCCCGAGGAAGAGGGGCCCGCCGGTGCGGTAGCTGAGCACCGGGCAAGGGTCGAAC
>Ga0247727_10013699_pt1 | contig 13602 bp, 10 predicted proteins | sample WisWelCaveWW1625_FD_202498 | JGI IMG/M metagenome (GOLD analysis project Ga0247727, IMG submission 202498) | Biofilm microbial communities from Wishing Well Cave, Virginia, United States - WW16-25 | ecosystem: Environmental > Aquatic > Deep subsurface > Groundwater > Cave microbial mat | place... | reverse complement strand
ACCCAAGGATATGATCGCTTCCCGTTTCGATTATTTCCAGCTCTCCGCCAGAAAATACATCGTGCATCTTGCGTAACCCGATCAATTTTTGCAAGCCCTGAAATACCCTGCCCTGAATTGTGTTTGGATTTGTTCTTCTAGCGTATAGTTTCCAATCTGCTTTTGGGCGGTGCGCCCAGCGGCTGTCGTTTTTATGGGCGGGATCGTTCAGGTAACTGTAGTCATTCATTGTGCCAAATTCGTCGCCGAGATAGACGAGAGGAATTCCACCAATGGTTAAGATCACTCCGTGAATTAACAAGATCCGTCGAATGGCAAGTTCAGCTTCATCGTTCCCCTCTTCATTGAGAGCCTTTTCCAACCCTGCCAACGAGGCGCATGTGCCGCTGATACGGCAGTCACCCGTCTGAGGATTTTCCTGGAAGGGAAGTCCTCGCGCGAAACTGCCGGGAAACCTCCCCCGGTAGAATTCATTGAGAAAGCGGCGATGATTGTTGCCGCTGACCCCAAACATTGCCGCGTCCTCATCTGAAAACGTCCAGCCGATATCATCATGAACGCGCACATAGTTAACCCAGGCTGTTTCAGGATGTATTTTAAAGCGCGTCTCCAGGGCTTGTGAGAGCAATCTTACTTTGCGCGTGGCGAGTGAATTCCACAGCAATGCCATCAGGAGCGGGTTGTAGGATAGCTGACATTCTTCCGGGGCAATATATTTCACCACGTCATCTGGATGCACAATTGCCTCAGATTTAAAAAGTAACGCAGGAGATGCAATCCGCGCAACTGCGTTAAAGGCTTGTATCAAGGTGTGCGCTTCGGGCAGGTTTTCACAGCTCGTGCCCATTTTCTTCCAGATGAAAGCCACTGCATCCAGGCGGATCACCTCAACGCCCTGGTTTGCAAGGAAGAGCATTTCCTCAGCCATGCGATTGAAAACCGCGGGGTTGGCGTAATTCAGGTCCCATTGATAACTGTGAAAAGTTGTCCATACCCAGCCCTCACCCGCCCTCACCCCCGACCCCTCTCCCATAGGGAGAGGGGTGAAGGCGCCGGGGTGTTCGTCGGGAAATATTTCGCGCAAATGGTTTTCGTAGGCGTCTGGCATTTGTCGGTCCGGGAAGATGCGATAAAAATCCCGATATTGTTCATCGCCTGAGTTGGCACGTTCCGCCCACGTATGTTCATTTGATGTATGGTTGAAGACCAAATCCACGACGAGGCTGATGCCCGCGTCGCGCAATTTACGCGCAAGCGCTGCAAGTTGTTCCATTGTCCCAAGCGGCGGGTGGACTTCGCGATAACTGCTGACTGCGTATCCACCATCATTTTCATCCGCTGGCATTTTAAAGAAGGGCATGAGATGGAGATAAGTAAGCCCGAGTTCTTTGAAGTAAGGGATTTTGGATTTTATGCCCTTGAGGTTTTTCGCAAACAGATCAACGTAACAGACTCCACCAAGCATCTGGTTCGATTGAAACCAGAGCGGATTTGCCTCCCGGGAATTATCCAGTTGGCGCAAATCCTTGGGACGTTGGAACCAGGCGAGTGCAAGGCTGAGAATCAAATCTTCAAGGTGAAAGAAGAAATCATAACGATCGCTATATAAATTGAAATATAAACTGAAGAGAACAGGAAAGCGCATAAGCAAACGCTCGTGGAATTTCTGCCAGCCTTGCGGATCGGCAGAAATCGAAACGGCTAATGCCTGTTCCACTCGGGGAAGCAGTCGCTGCAGGGTACGCTGGGTTTCGCGTGGGATGGAAATCGAATCGATCATGGCTGCTTATCGCGAGTTGTTGGAGGAAATGGTTCAGTTTTTCGATGCAAGCCAAAGGAACTGATACGGTTCGAGGGTCCTTCTTTCAGGGAGAAAGAAGGATTCGCCAGTGAGAATATTTGTGGCGGAGCCGCTCATATTTTGAGGGAGCAGGACATTTTGCTGTTGACTGCTCAAGTTGTTGATGATAAGTAGATTTTCAGTGGGATGATAGCGTGTGTAAGCCGCGATGGCAGGGTTGTTCGATTCAGTCCAGTTGAAATCTCCATGTCCAAAAGCGGGATGCGCCTTGCGCCTTACGATCATGTTACTGATGGTGTGATAGAGTGAGTTGGAGTCGGCCATTTGCGCGGCGACGTTGACTTTTTGCGGATGGTAATCACCTTCGAGCAGGGGCGCATAAGGCTGTCCGCTGGTGAACCCCGCGTTGGTTGTGGAATCCCATTGCATGGGGGTTCGCACGCCGTTGCGATCAAACAGTTGAATGTTATCGCCCATGCCAATCTCATCGCCATAGTAAATTATGGGCGAGCCTGGCAGGGTGAAGAGAAGTGAATTGGCAAGCTCGATCTTTCGGCGGTCATTATCGAGCAGGGGTGCGAGTCGGCGGCGGATTCCAAGATTGATCCTTGCGCGATGGTCAGGTGCATATTGTTCCCACATCCATTGTCGTTCATCTTCCGTGACCATCTCAAGAGTCAATTCATCGTGATTGCGCAGGAAGATGCACCATTGACAACCTACAGGGATGGCAGGCGTGCGTTGCAAAATATCGCGCATATCTTCCGCGCGTTCTTTTTTAAGCGCCATATAGATGCGGGGCATGATGGGGAAGTGGAAACCCATGTGGAATTCATCGCCGTCACCGAAATAGGGACGTACAGCTTCGGGCCATTGATTGGCTTCGCACAACAGGATGCGATCAGGATAATGTTCGTCAATGAAGTCGCGCAGTTTTTTCAGGTACACATGAGTCTCTGGAAGATTCTCGCAGTTGGTGTCCTCGCGTTCGAAGAGATAGGGAACGGCGTCGGCGCGGAAACCGTCAATGCCCAGATCGAGCCAGAAGCGCGCGATGTTCAGCATTTCATCCTGCACGGCAGGGTTATCAAAGTTCAAGTCGGGTTGCGAGGCATAGAAGCGGTGCCAGTAGTATTGACCCGCCTTTTCATCCCAGGTCCAGTTGGAAGGTTCGGTGTCGAGAAAGATGATGCGCGCCTCGCGGTATTTTTGGTCGTTGTCGCTCCAGACGTAGTAATCGCGATAGGGAGAGTTGCGGTCAGCGCGCGCGGCTTGGAACCAGGCATGTTGATCGGAGGTGTGATTCAGCACGAGGTCCGTGATGACGCGGATGCCCAACGCGTGAGCCGCCTCGAGCAGGGCTTTGATGTCGTCGAGTGTGCCGTAATCCGAATGAACTCCATAATAATCGGCGATGTCATATCCATCGTCATTAAGGGGAGATGGATATGTCGGCATCAACCAGATGCAATCCACACCGAGGTCTTTGAGATAGCCGAGTTTTTGCGTGAGCCCTCGCAGGTCGCCGTGGCCGTCCCCATTGCTGTCGTAAAAAGCGCGCAGATAGATTTGATAAAAGACAGCATTCTTGTACCATAACAAGTTATTGTTTGTCATCGTCGATGGTTTAAAAAGCCGGACGGCTCAATTGAATCCGAGCGTCCGGCAAGTGAAATATTGTATTGACAGCCTTATGAAGACTATCCCTTTACGGAGCCAGCCAGCAAGCCGCGCACGAAATAACGTTGAAGCGCAAAGAAGACTGCGAGAGGCACGATCATGCTGATGAACGCGCCTGAAGTTAACAGATGCCAGTCCTGTCCCTTCTCACCGACAAGAGCAGCCAGGGCACTGGTGAGGACGCGGTTCTGGTCGCCAAGGAAGACCAGCGCCACCAGATAATCGTTCCACACCCACAGGAACTGGAAGATGGCAAACGAAGCCAGGGCGGGGACTGAGAGGGGAAGGATCAGGTTGGTGAAGATGGTGAAGTGTGACGCGCCGTCAATGAACGCGGATTCCAGGATATCGCGCGGCAGGCCGTTGATGTAATTGAAAAGCAGGTAGATCGCAAGAGGTAATCCGAAGCCTGTATGCGCAAGCCAGATGGCAAGGAAGGTTCCATTGAGGTTGAGTTTGGTGTAGTCCTGCAAGATCGGCACGAGTGCAATCTGCAAAGGGACTACCAGCAGGGCAACCACAATCGTAAAGAGGAGTCTGCGGCCCGGGAAGTTCATCCAGGCGAAGCCATATGCCGCGAAGCAGGCAATGAGGATTGGGATGATGGTGGCTGGGATTGCAACGGCGATTGAGTTTAAGAACGCGCCGCTCAAATCATTACCCTGGGCGCGAACGACCTGTCCGCTCGCATCCGTGAAGCTGATTTCTTTTCCCGTAAGCACGTTCTTATAGTTATCCAGGGTGAGTTTTGTGTCAAACCATTTCCATTCAAGCACCTGCACTTCAACAAGGCGGGTGCGTTTGTTCCCAAACCATGTCAATTGGCGGCCATCAGGCATTACCACGCCTGCGCGCCATTCTTCAAATGTATGGCTAACGCCTTCGATCTCAATCGGACCGTTCACATCCACAGATGGGTCAATGTTGATTTCGCCGGTTTTCATATAAGCCTGGTGGGGGAAGATCGTCCACCAGCCTGTTTTGAAGATATCTGTGCTGTTACGGAAGGACGTAACGAAAATGCCCAATGCCGGGATCAGCCAGATGAGGCAGATGAGGATGAGTGTTGCGTTGACAAGAAAATCGGACAGGGCTTTTTGCCCTTTTAAACTACGGCTGGGTGTGTTCATTAGAAGGCTCGGCTTTCCCTGAACTGACGCAGGTTGTAGATCATCACGGGGATCACCGCGATGAGCAGGATGATAGCGATGGCAGAGGCACGGCCCGCACTGCTATAGGTGAATCGTTGGAGATAAAACTCATTGGCAATGACGTTCGTGCCGCTGTTGCCGCCTGTCATGACGCGCACAATGTCAAAGAGTTTCAGGCTGAAGATGACGATCGTTGTCGTGACCGTGATCAGCGTGCCCTGAATGGATGGGATGATAATGTTGAAGAAAACCTGGAACTCGTTGGCTCCATCAATGCGGGCCGCCTCCAGCACTTCTGCGGAAATGCCTTTAATGGCGGAGGAAATAATTACCATCGCAAAGCCTGTTTGAAGCCAGACCATGATAACGATCAACAGGAAATTGTTCCACGGGGGCTGTTGGAGCCAGGGCTGTGACTCGCCTCCCAACGCCAGGACAATCGCGTTTAACAAGCCGATCTCAGAAATGCCCGAGCCTTCGCCCCTGTAGGTGTAAACGAATTTCCAGATCACCCCCGCGCCGACGAAGGATATCGCCATTGGCATGAAGATGATGGCTTTGTAAATCGATTCATACCTGCTGCGGTCTGCCAGCACGGCAATAATCAACCCCATGCTTACGCAGAAGAATGTGCCGAAGATCATCCATAGCAGGTTGTTGCGAAACGCCTCCACCATAACCCGGTCTGTGACGGCAAAGATGTAGTTATCCAGTCCCACGAAGCCAGTACCTGCCGGACCTCGAAAACTAAGTATTATAGTGCGGATGACCGGGAACGCCAGGTACCAGAATAAGATCGCCACACCAGGACCCACAAAGACGAACGGCTGAAGGTGATAGACCCATTGGGAAGGTAATTTTTCGACCAGCCAGTTTGAGACGGCGAATAAAACTGCAACTCCCCCAACACCCCAAATGATCGCCACAAGTACGATCACGATCTTGGGGGCGTCTGTATCGCGTAAAAAGATAAAGCCCTGCCATAGAACGATAAACGTAACCACGGGGACGATGAGAGAAACAAGCACTCGTCCCAAGTTGGTTGCCAGCCAACTTCCAATGCCGCCTGAATCTTTCAGAGTCGTTTCCATATTCACTACCTCCTGACGAAAGGATGAAATAAATGTGAGACTTCGGAAGTCGTACATATTTTACGACTTCCGAAGTCTTTTTGAAAGGTTATTTACTTACTTGGGCCAGGATTCGTCGATTTGTTTCAGTGCCGTATCTTCATCAATCGCGCCGCTTACATAGTCGGTCATCGATTTCCAGAAGGAGCCAGCGCCAACCGCGCCAGGCATCAGGTCCGAGCCATCAAAGCGGAACGCAGTCGCGTTCTGGAGGACCTCAGCTACCTTGCGAGTGACCGGATCGCCATACCAATCAAGGTTCGAGTCCTTATGCGGTGAAATTGCGCCGCCTGCCTCGATCCAGCCTTTGACTGATTCGCCGGTGGAGAAGTATTGCATGACTGCGCGCACTTCCGGTCGGTCATTGAACATGGCGTAGATGTCGCCCGCGCCCAGCACGGGTTTCCCGTAAGCAGAATCGATGGGGGGCAGGTAGAAGAAATCGTAGTCAGCGCCTGCTGTCAGTCCTTGCGGGAAGAAGGATGTAATGAAGTTGCCCTGGCGATGCAGCCAGCACTTTGCCGGGGTTTCAAACATGGGGGCTGGGGCATCCCCGAAGAAGGTGGTGGGGATGGCTGAACGGCCTCCAAAAACATAGCCGTCAGTGAACCAGATGTCGGTTACATATTTGAGCGCGTTGCGCACTTCGGGGGAGTCGAACTTCAACTCGCCTTTTACCCACTTGTCGTAGTTTTCAAGTGAAGTCGTGCGAAGCATCGTATCTTCGATCCAGTCAGTCATCGCCCAGCCGGTCGCTGCGCCGGATTCAATACCCACACACCAGGGGGTATCGCCATCGGAGGCAATTTGCTCAGTAAGAGCCATCAGGTCGTCCCAGGTTTCTGGAATAGTGTAGCCTGCGGCATCAAATGCAGCTTTCGGGTAGAAGACCAGTGATTTTCCATTGGCGCGAGCCCAAACACCAGCCATGATCGGTCCACTGGGACCTTCCATGGTGCCCATGTCGAGCCAGGACTGGATGTAGTTTTCCGCCAGCCAATCGGGATTGACGACCGTGTTGACGTCAATGACCTTGCCTTCGGAAGCGAAGGAAGCCAACAAGCCTGGCTGCGGGAAGTCAACGATATCGGTGACGCTTCCGCCTTCCACTGCGATGCGGATGGACGCTTCGAACTCCTTCGAGCCTGTGTACTGGATATCGATACCAGTCGCTTCTTCAAATGCTTTTACGGACGTGTCAAATTTGAGCGCATCCTCATCCGTGAAGGGTCCGGACATGGTTACAGCAGTGCCGGTATACATTCCGGCGTAGGCATTTGCAAGTTCCTGGCCCTAGGGCAGGGCTTCAATAGCCGCAGGCGCCTCAGTTGGCGGTTCTGTTGCAACTGGCGCTTCCGTTGCAGGAGGGGCCTCGGTCGCAGGCACCTCTGTCGCGGCGGGTCCACAAGCGGACAGGACGAAGGCCGCCAGAACAGCGATACTGATCATGGACCACAATAGGGATTTGTTTTTCATTCTTTCTCCTCTTTCATAATTTATTGATTAGGTTTTATCGAACATTCATTAAGCAGACAAGTGTTGTGAGAAAGTACCACCTCCTTTCAAAGTAAATTTACCGAAGGTTGAAGTGTGTCATAAGGCTTGCAGGATTTACGCACGACAAGTTCGGTATCGAGAATAATCTGATTTTGCTTGTTGGCATTACTGTTATCCTGGATCAATTCCACAAGTAGTGCGCAGGCGCTCTGGGCGAGCGCCTCGGCGGGAAGTTGGATTGTCGTCAGCGGGGGGTCGGAATATTTAGCCCAGGGAATATCATCGAAACCAATCAGCGAAATATCATCGGGGACGTGCAATCCTGCTTCACGGATTGCAGACTTTGCGCCGATTGCAACATTATCGCTGGCGACAAATGCGGCTGTGAATTTTTCACCGCTCTCGAGAAGTGATTTCATTTTTTGGTATCCGCTCTCAGGATCGAAATCTCCATAACGGATCAGGTTCTCATTTGCCGAAATTCCATAATTTGCAAGCGCCTGTTGATACCCTCGAACGCGTTCGGGTGACGCGGTATATTCAGGAGGCGCATTGGAGATAAAGGCGATCTCTCGATGGCCCAATTCCAATAAATAGTTGGTTGCCTGCTCGGCAGCCTTGGCGTTATCGACATCTACAAACGGAAGATTTGAACCCTCCAGGCTTCCCATAAGAACAGTCGGAATATCAACGTTCTCCAATAACCTCAGTGCTTTGTCATCCAGGAGGAAGGTGGAGAGGATCATTCCATCAATGCGTTTTGCGCGCGCCAGTTCGAAATAGGCGCGTTCCTGGTGTTCTGTTTCCACCCAATCAATCATAATGCGTATATTCTGTTTCCTGGCTGTTGTCAGCAGCCCGCTGATAATTTTTGGAAGAAAGGCATCCGACGCAATATGATGCTGGCTTCGGGTGAGAATCAAGCCAATTGCCTTTGTACGACGGCTGGCAAGCGCCTGCGCGGCCGCATCCGGGACGTAACCGAGTTCGCTTGCGGCTTCTAGCACTTTTTGGCGCGTTTCAGCGCCGATCTGAACTCCCTTCACGTCATTTAACACGAGTGAGACCGTTGTGCGTGAAACGCCGACCTTCTCGGCAACATCTTTGCTTGTGACACGTTTCCTCTGCAATGGTCATCCTTCTACTAACACGCGTTAGTAACGCGTGTTAGTAGTTTAGCGATATTCTGTTTGTTTGTCAATGAGCAAACCAAAAATTTAAGATTTTTCCGCGCTTGATATCACAAGACCGATCCCGATCAATATCCCCCCGATAATAAACAACGACGTGATCGCTTCGCCCAGAAACAGCCAACCCAGGAATGTCCCTACCACCGGCTGGGCAAAGAATGTCAATGAAGCGGCTCCCGCATCCAGAATGGCGAATGCGCTGTTCCACAGGATCATCGCCAGCGCAGTGGATATGATACCGAGGAAAAGCACGCCTCCCACCACCCCGAGGCTGATCTCTCCGACCCCAACAGTTGTCAACTCCCAAACGCCCGCAGGGATGGTAACTGGCAAACCACCGAAGAACGCAATCAAACTAAATGGGAGAACATCAAGACTCTGCGTTGCCTTGCGGACAAGCACCGAATATAAAGCCCACGTGACCGCCGCGCCAAGCAGCAAAAGGTTCCCGAAAAACAACCCTGGATTTAATTGCGCAGAACGCGGGTCTATCACCGCGACGACTCCCAACGTTGCGAGAATGAGCGCAAGGAGTCTTCGGGAGGTGATTTTCTCTCCGAGCAACATCCATGCAAACAACAGGACAAAGGCTGGCGTTGCAGATGTCACTAACGAGCCGTTCGCAGCAGTCGAAAGTTTTGTTCCAACAAATTGCAAACTAAGCGATACGCCGTAGCCGACAAATCCGACCCCGACTACTTGCAAAAATTGCCTTCGAGAAATTTTGGGGAACCCACGAATCACAAGAACAATTGCAAGCGTGAGTATTCCTAATAGAAGACGAAGCGAAACCAATGTGAATGGCGGGATGATCTCAAGCACCACTTTGCTGACCACATACATCCCGCCCCAAATGGATGCCGCGCCCAGCCCACAAAGGAGGCCGATAAGTGTTCTGTTCATAAGGCGTGGATTATAACGGTGAAATAAGGTGACAGTCACTCGCTTCGCGAAAGTGACTGTCACCTGTTAATCGAAGGATTTGTTCTGCCTGCCCTTCTTGATTTCCCCTTTTCTCTTCTTCTCTTTCAATCTTTCCTCTTTCGACGCTTTTGTAGGTCTGGTCTTCTTGCGCGGCTTGGGCTTCGCGAGCGCGTTTCGTACCAGTTCGACAAATCTTTGAACGGCATCTTCGCGGTTTTGCTCCTGCGTGCGGAATCGTTTCGCTTCGATAAGCAGAACGCCTTCTGTTGTCATACGCCTGCCAGCAAAATGAGTTAACCTTCTTTTCACGTCTTCAGATAATGATGAGTTGATCACATCAAATCGCAACTGCACAGCCGTTGCCACCTTGTTTACGTTCTGCCCGCCAGGTCCCGATGCGCGGATGTAATCGAATTGCAGTTCGCGTTCGTCAATTTTGAGGGAAGGTGAAATTTCAATCATATCGAAAACCCCTCTCCTTGTAGGAGAGGGGTAGGGGTGAGGTCGGGTTAGAACATCAAAGCGTTGATCTTGTCGATCATATCGGGAGCAGGCCGGATGTCTGCTTCGGTGAGGCGGTTGAGGGGCGTGTCCACAAGCTGATAGGTATCAAACAATGTCGGTCTGTCCGTTGCGATGTAGATCAACCCGGTTGCGAGCCAGTTGTTGCGCTGCGCCTCTTCGAGTGTGTGCAGCACCTCAAAGCGATTCGTGGGGTCATAATGCTTTTCCAGGTTTTTCAGGATGATCACCGATCCGTCGTGCATGGCTACTTCGCGGATCTCACCTTCCTTCATTTCCTCTTCGAGCACGATCTCGTTGCGCGGCGGGATGTAGGTGATATCGTGCAGTGGCTCTTCATGTTCCTTGCCCCAGGCATAGGAGTGATAGGCAGTCTCATTGTTGTTGAAAGTGACGCAGGGACTGATGATATCAAGCACGGCGATGCCAGTGTGCGCGAAGGCGGCTTTGAGAAGTTCCTTCACCTGCTTGGGGTTGCCTGCAAACGAACGCGCCACAAAAGTTGCATTCGAAATGACGGCTTCCATACAGAGATCAATGGGCATGTATGGATTGGTGCCTTGTTTCTTGAGCTGGAGTCCTCGTTCGGCGGTCGCAGAGAATTGACCTTTCGTGAGGCCATACACGCCATTGTTCTCGATGATGTAAACCATATTGACGTTGCGCCGCATGATGTGCTTGAACTGGCCCATGCCAATGCTCGCGGTGTCACCATCGCCTGAGACTGCAACGCCTTTGAGTTTGTGATCACCGAAAAGTCCGCCGGTGGCAATCGAAGGCATGCGTCCATGCAGGCTGTTGAAGCCGAACGATCGGTTCATAAAGTAGGTGGGGCTTTTACTCGAGCAACCGATGCCGCTGAACTTCAAAACATCTTCAGGTAAAACGTTCATTTCATACATCGCGGAAATGATCTGGTTCGAGATCGAGTTGTGACCGCACCCCTGGCACAAAGTGGTGGGGTTTCCGCGGTAATCATTTTTTGCAAGCCCCACAAGATTTACATTTGCTGGCGCGCCAGCCATGGGAAGTTGTGACATTAGTTGGCTCCTTTCGATCCGTTGCTCTTCACGGCTTTCTTTTTTGTCGCGGTAGATTTTCTGGCGAGTCTGACGCCATTAGCTTTGGCAAGGATTCCCTTGCGCACCCATCTTGCGGATGCAGGCATTCCATCGCCAAACGCAACGGAGATTAAACTTATCGCGGATTCAGGATACGCCAGCGACAATAGCTTGTGCAATTGCCCGTCACGGTTCATTTCTACGACGTAGATCTGGTCATGCGCTTTGACAAATTCATCCACATCAGGCGTGAACGGCACGGCGCGTACGCGCATGAAACTTGTTTTCATGCCGTGTTCATTTTCCAGTTGGATGCGTGCTTCGTTGATCGCGGCTTCCGTTGACCCGTATGCGATAATGCCGACCTTTGCGCCTTCTGTCATGTGCGTCACAGACTCGGGCAGGTATTTTTTGGCGGTCACGAACTTCTGCTTGAGTCGTTCCATATTGCGATGGAACACGACTTGATCTTCCGTGTAACGCGCCTGTTCATCGTGGCCGGTGCCGCGAGTAAAATAGGAACTGAGCGGGTGTTTGTTTCCAGGGATCGTGCGATACGGAATGCCGTCGCCATCTTTATCGAGATAACGTCCCCAGTTGCCTTTCAGTTCCTCGATGTCTTTTTCCCAGAGAACCTTGCCTCGGTCCATTGGTGTGTTTGGATATTCAAAAGGTTTGCTCATCCACTGGTTCATGCCCATATCGAGATCAGATAATACAAAGACGGGTGTTTGCAAGCGCTCGGAAATATCGAATGACTGCCAGCCGAAATCAAAACATTCGTTGATATTACCGGGCAGAAGGATCAGGCTTTCACTGTCGCCATGCCCAATTGTGCTTGCAAAGGTCAGATCAGCCTGTGAGGTGCGCGTGGGCAAGCCAGTGCTGGGCCCGATGCGTTGCACGTCCCAGATCACGAGCGGAACCTCCGCGTAATATGCGAGACCCGCGAATTCAGTCATCAAACTCAAGCCAGGACCTGAGGTGGAAGTCATGGCGCGCAGTCCGCTCCAGCCCGCGCCGACCGCCATACCGATCGCTGCTAATTCGTCTTCCGCCTGCACAACTGCGTAGGTATATTTGCCGTCTTCGCGTTTGCGTAACATGGGGAAGTAATCGTTCATCGCTTCGGCAAGGGAGGAGGCAGGTGTAATAGGATACCACGCTACAAACTGCGCGCCGCCAAAGATCGAACCAATCGCGGCGGCGGTGTTGCCATCTGCCATGATGAGCCCATCGGTTTTATCCATTGGTTCGAGATAGAACGGGTCTTTCTTTTGGAGATTTGTCTTTGCCCATTCTGCGCCAGCCTTGACTGCGTTGAAATTCATGTCAATCGGCTTTTGTTTCCCTTTGAAGTGAAAACTCAGCGCCGCATGAATCGTTTCAGTATCGATGCCAATCATCTGCGCTAGCACGCCCACGTAGACCATGTTGCCAACCAGGTCGCGGAAGTCGGATGGAATGCTATGGTCGTCGCGAACGATTTTTTTGACGGGCATCGGATAGACGGCAATATCCGCGCGCGTGATGGGCTGCTTGATATCGTCAGAGTAGAAAAAAGCTCCGCCTGGCGCGACAGATGCCAGGTCGCGTGTGAACGAATCGGGGTTCATCGCAACCACGATCTCCTGTTCTTCGCGTCTGGCTGTGAACCCATCCTTGCTTGCACGAATGGTGTACCAGGTGGGCAATCCTTGAATGTTCGATGGAAAAAGGTTCTTTCCCGAAACTGGAATGCCCATCTTGAAGATGGCGCGCAGGATGGTGTTGTTGGCGGTTGAACTGCCTGAGCCGTTCTTTGTGCCAACGATGATCGAAAAATCATTGACTATTTTGTTCATGGTGCTCCTTATTATTATTCTGGAGTCGCGGAGCTTGCTCCGCGACTCCAGAATTTACGGTCTGTGATACAAGAGGTCGGTGTGCTTGACCAAAGCGTCAAACCCGTCCTCGAATTTATGATTGCAAATCGCTTCCACCATTTTCTGGTGATACTGCCAGACTTCCTGCAAATACTCATAGCCGCCTGCGAACATGTTCAAACCCACAGCCTCATACGCCTCCCAATAGGCTTCGAGGATGCCGGTGACGAATGGATTCTCAAGCCTGCTGAAGATCAGTAAATGCAGATGGCGATGTTCCTCGTGCGGTACTTGTATTGGTGTGCGGCGTAGTTTATCCCAGGCACGCGCTACAAGGATTTGTAGTTCTGCCTTATCTTCGCCTGTTAATTTCTCAACGGCTTCATACCAATATGCGGATTCAACGTGGTTGCGCAACTCGGAATATTTGCGGAAGTGCTCATCGTCGAGCGCGAGGGCGTAGCCGAGACTTTGTCGGATGGCAGGCGTGAACGAAAAAGCGCGGCGACGCGTCCCGCCCCGCCCAGGCTTGACTTCCACCAACCCGAGCGCTCGCGCCACTTCCAGTTGTTCGCGCAGGGACGCAACGCTGACGCCCAGCTCCTGGCTCAATTCGTTCAAAGTAGGGAGGCCATTCTCTGCCTCTTCGTGTGCGGCGAGATAGCGGAGGAATTCAGAAATATCGGGGGAAACTCGTTCTCTAAGCATATTAGTACGATTAATCAGATTAATTGGAGTATATGATGGTTTGTTAGAGAAGTCAAGGAGTTTGCTTTTGCAA
>Ga0247727_10013698_pt1 | contig 13604 bp, 12 predicted proteins | sample WisWelCaveWW1625_FD_202498 | JGI IMG/M metagenome (GOLD analysis project Ga0247727, IMG submission 202498) | Biofilm microbial communities from Wishing Well Cave, Virginia, United States - WW16-25 | ecosystem: Environmental > Aquatic > Deep subsurface > Groundwater > Cave microbial mat | place... | reverse complement strand
AGCGCCGTATTTGCAGAGCGTATCAACGGTTGTTTTTATAACGTCGTCGGCTTTCCGCTGACGCGATTTTATCTCACGCTGCGCGCTTTCTATGCGCCGCAATGAGAGCTCGACAATTTTTACAGTAACGGCAGCGTTGACATAAAACAGGGAAGAATGGTCTATGAAAGAGATTGGCTTAAAAATTCAGCAGGCTCGTCTTGCCAAAGGCGTCCAGCTTGAGGAAATCGTTCATCACACCCATATCCATCTCGCCCATCTGCAGAAAATCGAAAATGGCCAACTTGATTTTCTCCCGCGCCCCTATGTCGCGGCTTTTATAAAAACGGTTGCGCAGCATGTCGGCTTGGATGGCGAGGCGCTTATCCGGCAGTGGCGCGAGAAAGAAGCCGCCGAAGCAGAAGCCGTGCTTTTGCAGCAACAACAAACCCTGGAGGCGAAGCGGCCCCCAAATGATGACCGTCCACTGACCAGCGCCGTCGCCAAATTAAAACCGAAAACGCTAGCCATCGCGCCGGCAGCGGCCGCCGCGCCAGCCCTGCCGCTAGCCATTCCGTATCTTAAAGAAATTAGCCTCGGCCTCGGCATTGTCTTGGTGCTCACGGCCCTGGTCTTTCTCATATCTGGCACAGGTGAAAAGCCTGCGGTAACGCCGCCAGAAGAACCAGAGGCGCAAACGCTCCAGATTGAAGATCAAAAACAGGTGACGGAAAACCCGTTTACTGAAGTTTCTCAACAGGCGCAAAAAATTACCGCGAACAAACCGGAACCCGTCACGCCGCCGAATCAGGACCTGATCCTGCAAGCCCAATTTGAAAATCAAACCCGTCTGCGCGTGGTGACGGACGGCCGCGACACCACCTTAACGATTTATAAAGCCGGTACCACCCAAACCTATGCCGCGAAAGAAAAATTCAATCTCCGCATTAGTACCGGGGGTGGCTTCACCTTAATTCTCGCCGGAAAAAACCTGGGCAAATTTGGACAACCCGGCAAGGTAGAGTCACTTACCATCACGCGGGCGGGGGTAATCGAGCAGCGCGCCTTTACGCCGCAACCACCCAAACCGCGAAGCGCCCTGCCGCTGGATACTTTATCCATTCGCCGGCCACGGGGTTTCAACTAAACAGGATGTTTTATGCAACGGATTTATCAATATGGTGTTTTAATTTTTCTCGCCGCGCCAACTATTTTCGCACAAAATCGGTCCGAGGAGATTTATCAACATGATTGGTTGACACCGGACTCTTTATTCAAAGTCGCGCCGGAATTTATGCCGCTTCCCGGCGCTTATCAACCGCAGGAAAGTACGCTGCAGCTTTTGCGCGGTTATACCGAACCGGTAACCGTTTTAATTTTTCTCGGAAGCTGGTGCAGCGATAGCAAACGCGAGGTGCCGCACTTTTTCACGACGCTCAATCTCATCCACAATAAAAATATTTCGGCGCAATTATTCGGGCTGGATCGCACGAAAAAGGATGCGGCGGGATTTGCCGAAGCGTTTAAAATCGAAAAGGTGCCCACGTTCATTTTCCTGCGCGGCGCGCGCGATCTTTCCAACACCGCGCATTCTGCCCGCGAACATACGCAAGGCGAACTGGGGCGAATCATCGAAACGCCGGCCATCAGTATCGAACAGGATTGGGTGAATGTGCTCAAACAAAATGTGGACTGGACGCAAACAATGGAATTTGGACAAAAGCTCGCGTTGCTGGGTTTGGGACTTTCGCAGTTTATCATTCAAAATTAGGAGAATGCTATGTTACGTGCCATTCCAACTGATGAATTTATCAAACAACTTGATGACCTTTCCGAACATTGTCGTAAAAGCGATGATCCAATTGTTCTTACCCATCAGGACCACGGCGATTTGGTGGTGATGGGATTTGAAGCGTACAACAAGCTACTCCTCAAACTTCAGTTTCTCTGCGACGTGGCAGATGCAAACGCCCGTTTGGTCGAGGACGACAACCCCACTGATGACGAACTGATCGACAAAGCCATGCAGGCAGTCCATGAAAAAATTCAAAGTCGCCTTCGACTCAGTAACGTGGCATGATTTCACCGTTATTGCATTGTATCGCATAGAGCATTTCGGCCTTTCGGAAAAAGAAGCGAAGGCATATGTCAAGCAACTTCAAGATACTATTCGTGAAAAATTGACAACGTCGCCAATGCGCTGGCCGGTCAGCCGGCAAGATCCTTTACATAAGCTTAATATGAGAATTTGCTTTGGCAAAAATATTTCGCCCTATCTTGTCGTTTTTAAGGTGTTTGAGAAGCGTCAAAAAGTTATGGTTTATCATATCGTTTGGGAGCGAAGCGATTACGCTAAATTGTTCAATATGGAAAGTGAAACATAATTGAAAGCAAGCAGTTCCGTGCCACAACACATTCACCTCATCGGCATTTGCGGAACGGGCATGGCAGCCTTGGCAGGCATGCTCAAACAGCGGGGCTATAAAATTACTGGCTCCGATCTTAACGTTTATCCGCCGATGAGCACTTTTTTAGAGCAACAACAAATTCCCGTCTATCAAGGTTTTGACGCCGCGCATTTACAGCCGTCTCCCGGCGTCGTGATCGTCGGCAATGCGATGTCGCGCGGCAATCCCGAAGTGGAACACACGCTGGATAACGGCCTGCGCTATTATTCTTTACCGGAGGCGCTGAAGGAATTTTTCATCCGCGGCAAATATTCCTGTGTGGTCGCCGGCACGCACGGCAAAACCACAACGGGTAGTTTACTCGCGTGGACGTTGGAAAGCGCGGGACTCGACCCCAGCTTTTTCATTGGCGGCATTCCGGAAAACTTTGGACAGGGCTTCAAGCTCGGCGGCGGCCGCCATTTCGTGCTCGAAGGCGACGAGTACGACTCGGCATTTTTCGACAAAGGCGCGAAGTTTTTTCATTATCTGCCTAATTTAGTGATTCTCAATAATATTGAATACGATCACGCCGATATTTTTAAGAACTTTGAAGAAGTCAAAACCGCGTTTCGCCGGCTCATTAATCTCGTTCCGCGCAACGGCTATCTCATTGCGTGCAGCGACGATCCGACCGTGCGCGAAATATTGCCCCGCGCTTTCAGCAAGGTGCTGACGTTCGGGGTGAATGCCGCTGCCGAGTGGCGGCCAGTCATCAGACGCGTGCAGCCGGAAGGCAATGAGTTTGTTATTGAACACGGCAACGAAAAATTCGGCCCGCTATTTATTCCGTTGGCGGGTGAGCATAATGTGAAAAACGCCACGGCCGTTTTTGCGGCGGCAACTCAACTCGGCGTCGCACCGGAAAAAATCGCCGCGGCCTTCCGCGCGTTTCGCGGCGTACGGCGCCGATTACAAACCCGCTATGACGAAAATGATTTGCTGGTGTTGGATGATTTCGCCCATCATCCCACGGAAGTGCGTGAAACCTTGCGCGGGGTGAAACAGCGTTATCCGGATCGCCGGCTCTGGGCGGTGTTTGAGCCGCGCACCGCGAGCACCAAACGCAAAGTTTTTGAGGACGATTACATTCGCGCTTTTGCCGCGGCCGATCGCGTCGTGTTCACGCCGATGTATCGTCCCGACAAAGTGCCGGAAGCCGAGCGGTTATCGCTCGAAAACGTCGTTGCCGGTATTCAGCGCGACGGCAAGCCGACCGACATTGTGCCGGCCGGTGAGGAAATGGCTAATTTCATTTTTCAACATATTGCGCGAGGCGATGTCATTCTTTTCATGAGCAACGGCGATTTCTCCGGAATGCCGGCGTTGTTTGCGCAAAAGCTTGCCTCGCGAGGAAAATAATTCCAAGAGGAAGACCATGATCGACGAGAAAGAGCAAGGCGAAACCCCGCAACAAGATTTTCATTCAACCGCACCAGACCCCTCGACGCCCAGCGCGCCGCAACGCTCCGAATATCGGCCTGATGAGCGACCGGAACGTAAACGTTTTGACCACGGCGGCCCACGCCGTGACAGCCCCGGGCGTGGCGATGATCGGCGAGGCGGGCGATCTGAGCATCGGCCCGGCCGCTATCGTCCTGCGGACGGCGGCGGTTATCAGCGTACCGAAGACGATCCGCGGATCACCGAATTAATTCACGCGACGCAACAGAAATTAAACGATTCCGTTCAGCCGGTGCAGTTGCCCAATTTGAATGCAGTCGAACGCAAACAAGTGCATCGCTATTTTGAGCACCAAAAGCCGGCGTTTGAAACCAAAACCTACCGCGGCGCCGGCGAAGAGCAAGTGCTGTGGGTGTTTCCCATCGCCAATTTAACCAAGTGGGCGGAAGCGCAGGCGAAGCGCGCCGTCGAAACGGACACCGACATGGCGCTGCCCCCCATGAGCAGTTATGAGCGCTTCCTCGTCCACAACGCTATAAAAGCGCTCGACAGCATCGAAGCGGTTTCGGAAGGTGAAGGCGCGGAGCGTCACATTCGGATTCAGCCGAAAAAATTCGGGCGGGGCTTGAAGAAGATTATCAAGAAGATTAAGCTGATGTAGGCTGGTGGCTCGTTTCTGGTTGCTGGTCTGCGATGCTTTTGTTTGCTCCAGCAACCAGAGTGGCTTCTCCCACTAAATTTGATTTATCGAACCGCGCGGACGGAGAAATTGAGATCAAACAGTCCGAGGTCGCAATAGCCAAAGATGAAATAAACGACCCAGACCGCCGCCGCAGAACGTTTATCCGCCGTCCAAACCCATTTCTGTGTATGATTGAATATTGGATTGAGATATAATTCGGATTTTTGTTTTGCCTCCATCAAAGACATCGCTTCTTCCAAGGTGGGCACGCGCCAATCGTTATAACCTCCAAAGTTTTCTCTATTCAACGCCTTGATGTAAGCTTCCGCCTCAATGTAATTCAAATACCCTTCCGAGCCTGATTGTTGCCAAATCAATCCAGTAGAATGGTCTCTCACCAATTTCCTTTTATGGCACTCAATCATTTCATATTGATGGCGCAATCCTTTGCCCTGTTTATTGCGCTGGACGTCGAGAAACCCCTTTTCTTTCAGCATTTTTTCAACTTCACCAACAGCAAGCTCGTTTACGGGTGTTGAACGGAGTGCAATTTTCACCGGCGTAGGCGATGCTTTAGGTGGCGTTGCATACGGCTCTTCTTCTCTCGACCCCCAAATAGCTTGTTGAGCATATTCAGGGATATAGTCAGATGTCGGCGTTATCCATACTCGCTCCAAGTTCAAAGCCTTGCGCAATTGGGCAATTCCCTGCTCAAAATTGCGGAAATTCAAAAATTGTCTATTTGCCAAGATCGAGGGCAAAGAAATCGCGTCTAAAAGACAGGGGATGATTCGTTTTTCCAAAGCCAAGGCAGTGGTCCATTCTAACTTGACCCAGTGCGATTGCTTAGACGCTTCCGACCAAATCAATAACAACGTATCGCACCATTCCAAAGCTTGAGCAATTCGTGCGGGTAAATTATCGCCACCTCGAATTCCAAGATAATCAACCCAAATTTCGGCTCCACTTGCCGTCAACTCCGCTTCCAATCTTCGAGCCAGAACTTTGTTTTCCCACGCGTGACTAATAAAAATTTTTGACGTTTCAGAAACATTGCGTTTTTTGTTTAAATCAGCCGCTCGTTCAAAGGCAGCCATTGCGTCTTCGCCGTGACCGAGAGCACGGTACAGATTGCCCAAGTTGTTATACGGTAACGGCCATTTGGCATCAAGCTCGACGGCCTGCTGATAGGCGGTTATGGCTTCATTGGCGCGCCCTTGAACGGCATACACATTGCCCATGCCGTTATAATAGGCAGACTGCTTCGCGGCGTCTTCGAGACGTTCGGCAATTTTGAGGGCGTTTTGAAGGGCTTCCAGAGATTTGCTATATTCACGTTTTGTCCAATATAAGCCGGCCAATTGATGCAACACGTCGGCGCGAGCAACTATCGCTGCATCATCATTTGGCAACTCGTTGAGCAATTCTTCGCGCCAAACGATTTTCGCCTCGGTGTCATCGCGCAAATCGCCATCTTTCAAATCGCGCCACTCCATCTCACGCGCGATGGGAAGATTTCGCGCCGATTCAGAGGCGCCGACAAATTCAACCACGCGATGCCGGAAGGCCCAGAAATCCGGCGCGTAATTTGGCAATACGGTCTCTTCTTGTTTGGTCAGCCAAAAGACGGCGCGGATGTGGTAGTCTACAAAGTACTCGCGCCGAATGTTCAACGCCCGGTAGGCGTTGCGCCCATCAATCCCGCCGCCCCATTGCAGGCCGGAGACGAAAAAAACCGTATTGTTTTTCATTGGATGACGAGCCAAGTGAAAAGGAATATCCGCATTTTCCTCACTCACCACGACATACGGCGTGACGCTTTGATCAAGCGCGCGAAGCTTGGCGGATAATGCCGCCTCAACGTCAGCGCGGACAAATTCCGAAGAATAAACCGCCAGCAGAATCGAAGGGCGATTCCACCGAATTGCTAGTCCCAATTCGTGGAAGAGACGATCTATCTGTTCCGCCGCTGCTTCAGCAGCGGCAGTTTTGCTTGCTGTGTTCATTCAGCTTCGTCTACTAATTTGTGGAGCGCGGGATGAACATCACACCACGGCTCACCGTTCGCATATTCCAGCACGGCAAGTATTTGCAGCAATGGCGCGATTTGGTTCGGCTCATCATACCGATTGTGCAAGCGAATCGAGCGCAGAACCGCGCGTTGTTCTTTGGTCAGAAAACGCCGATATTCGCCCCGAATGTCGGCTTCGGCATTTTGCACATCCGCAATTTCAACGCGGCGACGCCCGGAAGCCGAGGCCAGATCGATGGCGTAACGCATGACACGCGCCATTTCGCGAAACAAGCCGCCGCTTGTATGAATAGCCGCATCAAGCGCATCGCCTGCAATCAAATCGGGGAGCATGCGCTTGTGGACAAACATTCGCATCGCTTGATAGCCTTCGGCATTCAATATAGCCGGCTGATTTTGTTCGTGCAACTTGACATTCGGCAAAAAAATTGCCCGGTCGCGGATCGCTTGAAATTCCGGACTGTAAAACAGCGGACTCGAAACCGTGTAGACCATTGGACAATTGGGCTGCAGCATCGTCTCACGATGATCGTAGAAAATTTCGCGGCTGTGTTCGAGATCAGGTTTGTCAAGGTCGTCAATCAACACCAGCGGCGGCCGCTGCTCACGCGTGTGAATGGCCGAGGCGATTTTATTAATCACGCTCACTAAATCGGAAAGATTGCGCTCGAATACTTGCCGCAACTCGCTGCGCGTGGCCGGCTCCAATTTCATTTTCAGCCCGACATTGGCAAAGAAAGCTTCCAGCCCAATCTCGATTTCTTTCTCTGTGCGTCCAGCAAAAACAGTTTTAACTTCCGTCTCAACTTGACCGCGCCAACTGTTTAATTCTTTCAGCAATTCTTCCGGCAATTTACCTCCGGTCTTGCGATATTCCCGATACAATCTTCCACCGATGGCAAGCAGCACGTCTTTAAAATCCAAATTATTGATATCGGCCTCGTCACGAATCGTAAAATGGATCGGCCAATAACTTTTGAGAATTTTTGGATTGACGGCGAGACGACGCAATTCGGTGGACTTGCCGCAGCCGCGATGGCCGGAGAAAAAGTATTTCGGCGTTTGACTGTATTCACGCAAAAGCTCACGCTCCAAACGCGCCGTTGGATTCCCCGGCCGATCCACATAAAACGGATTCGTTTCGCCTTGCGGCCCCGGCTGCAGCGGCAAATCAAGCTCAAAATTTAACCACGCGCGATCAAGATCAGTGGCAAGAATATATTGAAAGTCCATAATAAAAAGCATCGTTAACTTGGTCGAGATATGTTTTCATTAAGTGCAATTTTACACTTAAAAGATACAGAGCTTTCCGGCAAAAAGCAAGAGCCTATTTTAAGGGCATCGGCACGGGAATTGTACGATTTATAAAAGCCTTGTGCACAGGCAAGCAAACTGTGCCGTTCCGAGACATGGCGGCTTAAAATTGAACAGCCGGTGCAAAGATTTTGTCTGTCGTTACGCAGCGATTGAGATTTCGCGTACTATAACAAAACAATTCCGGCAACATTTCCAGACGTTGCCGTTCTTCCGCGTTGCTGCCGATTTGCTTTGAAACGTTGCACTCTCGCTCATTCGTCTTTATATTGCTAAATCATGCGAATTATTTTTATACTCTGTTTGGGTTTGTTGATCAGCGTGGCCTATTCCGCATTTACCGTCGACAGCTCGGCGCTCAGCGCGTTCGGCAGTTTTCCGTGGCTTTGCATTCTCGCGCTGGCCGGCATGGTGCTCTTGCCGTGGCTGGCGGATACGCTGCGGGTGCAAATCTGGCTGCGCTTTCTGGATAAACGCGAACGCTTCGCCGACGTGTTTCGCATGACGCTCGCGACGGAAATGGCTTCGGCGATGTCGCCGGCGGCGATCGGCGGCAGCGGCGCGAAACTCGGCTGGATGATTTCACGCGGCATCGCGCCCGGCGTGGCCAGCTCGATCATGGCGCTCAACGCAATTGAAGACACGATTTTTTTCGCGCTCGCTTTGCCGCTGGCGTTGTTGCTCTCTTCCGGCGCGAGTGACGACGTCGCGTTGGAAAAAATCTGGACCATGATCCGCGAGCGCGACCTGACCGGCAGCCGCAGCATGAGTTTTATTTTAATCGGCATCGTGGCGTTGTATCTTGGCGTGCGAATCACGTGGAAATTATTGCCGCCGTCATGGCAGGCGCGCGCGAGGGGATGGAAAGAAAAAACCAAGCATCAGCTCGTTTTAGCCAAGCAAACTTTGCGCTTAATGATCACCCAGGGCCGCTGGCGATTTGTCGCGACGGTGCTGCTTTCGGGATTGCACTGGGGCTGCCGCTTCAGCATGTTGACGGTGTTGCTCACCGGATTGCACCACGCCGTCGATCCGTTTAATTTTTTTGCGTCGCAATGGCTGGTCTTTATGTTAATGAAAATCGTTCCTTCTCCCGGCGGCGCCGGCGGCGCGGAGCTGGCGTTTCTCTTATTCTATCGTTCCATGTTGCCGGAAAATTTATTGGGTTTGCTCGTCGGCGCGTGGCGGGTGTTGACTTTCACGCTGCCGGTGGGATTGGCCACGTTGTTGTTTCTCTGTTTAATGCGCTGGCAAGCCGGCCATGGCGGAAGTTTCCTGGAATTTAAAAAAGCAGCGCCAACGACATCATGAAAAAAGTAGTTTTTCTTCTCGGTTTAATTCTGGGGGGTTTTCTGAACCGAGGTTATTCTCAAACTCTTGCCGATACTTTCCAGAATTTTATTCCAAAGTCCGCCGCTCCCGATGAAACGACGAAACGCCAAATTTCTGCGCAATTGGCGTACCTGGGAGAAATACATCCCGATTTGATTTACCACTATTTTGAATTTTTAAACGTTCAACTCGCGCAGCCCGGCTCATCGCCGGCGCAGATGGCATACCGGCGGTTCAATACAATCAAACACCATTATGAATGGCGGCGCCAGATCTGGGCTAAAAAACAGATTGAATATTTACACAAACAAAATAGCCCGCATGAAGTTATTGAACTGGCAAAACGCCATTTGGAAAAATTGTATGCCGCATTTACGCCGTATGAAGCAGGAACCCATTCAAATTTTTCAGCTAAAACCGACAGCCTAAATTATTTGGCCATTCAATATTATCAGAGAAACCAGCGGATCGATTACGTGCCAGAAAGGGATTACCTCAGTCAGCGACGAGTAATCGAGGCAAAGTTCAGAGTAAGTTTTTCAAAAACGCTGGCCAATCTTTCTGCAATTCCGCAATTGTCGCATCATGAGTTGATCAGAAAATTTCAGCGTTATTGGCATTTGTATGAGCGGCCAACGGGCGCAAATTGGGATTCCACTTTTGCCAGCACGTTTCTCCTTGCCGTCGAAAAACATTATTATTCGCTGCGCGACATTCCAAACGATTTGGTCAAACCGCCGCGTTTATCCATGGTCGGCGGGTTTTATCAAAACCAAACCCATCGTTTTCGTGGTCGAATTCCCATCGTCGAATTGAATCATCTGGATTTGCCGTTTAATAAACCGACGGATTTTTCGCAAAACTTGCTTTCCCTGCAATTCCGTTTGCCTTTGCGCCACTATCTGACCGCATTTTCTTACCTGAAAATACAACTGGCATTTCTCGATGGTGGCACTCAACAACGATTTATGTTCAACAACACGCTCTTTACATACCGAATCGTCAAGGACACAACAACAGAGGTTACGACGACTTATACAGAATCCGCGACCTTTACAAAGGGCGAAGTTAATATTAAGTTGCAAAAAAGTTATGTCGGTAAACTGAGCGTCCCCTTTATTGTCGTTAATAAGCATGTCGCATTGGAAGTTGGCGTCTTATTTGGGAAAAATACTATTGCGCATCGAATTCAGCACAACTATCATTACAGATTGGTTGAAACAAAAAGATTTCCCAATAACACATCAACAACGACCGTGCTTAAAGATGGAGAGAGCGGCAATCGCGTGCAAAACCAAACGCTGACGCAGTGGTTTGCTTCGCCGAGTCTTTCCGGGGTGCTTCAATTGCCGTATCGGTTAACGCTGGAGATCAGTCTTTTTGAAAAATATAAAACGCTGATGGCGGGGTTTACACTTTTTTAAGGGTGTATTTATTTGTTTTTAATCAAGACTTTCAAATTCTGCTCACCGCGCAACACCCCGATTTCTACGTGCCCGGTATCCTTTGCCGCGGTTGCTTTTAAGAAAACCTCCAGATTGCGAATCTCTTCTTTATTGACGCGCAAAATAATATCACCAACCTGAATGCCGCCCTGCGAAGCCGGGCTTTTCGCCGCCACATCCGCCACCAGCACCCCTTCGCGGCGTCCGAAAAAATCGGCAAGGGTTTCGGTTAGCGGCTGCACTTTCATACCCCAATCTGTCGCTTCCGTCTGTGTCAACTCGCCGCCATCTTCGCCTGGTAACTCTGCAAATGGCTTGAGCAAATGCGGCATCGCGAAAATCGGCGCATTCACGCGCAGCGACAATGCAATCGCATCACTGGGCCGTGAATCCAGCCGGTGCGTGCGGCCGTTTTGCCGTAGCGCAATTTCGGCATAATAAACGTCATGGCGCAAATCCGTGATGACGATGCGCTCCACTTCCACATTCAGCGATTTGAAAACATTCGCCATTAAATCATGCGTGAGCGGGCGTTTGAGCGGGCGGCCGTCGCGGCCCAACTGAATAGAAAGCGCTTGATCGCCGCCAACCGCGATCGGTAAAAATCTTTTATTGGTCTCATCCGCGAGCACGACGGCAATCTCATCGCTGCCCGGATGGGTTTGCAATGAATGAATTTTCATGCGCACGGCCGTCGAGTCTTTCGCCACCGAGCAGCCGCTGGCGGTTGCCCACAACAAGATGGATAGCGCGTGAATAAAAATAATTTTTTTAAATAATTTCATTTTTCCAACACTCCCACCACTTCGATGTGGCTTGTATGCGGAAACATATCGACCGGCTGCGTTTTTTTTAATTGATATCCGGTGAACGTCAGTTCTTTCACGTCGCGCGCGAAGGTGCTGGGATTACATGAAACATAAACGATGCGGGGCGGCGACAGTTCGATGATTTTTTGCACGACTTTGGGATGCATGCCGGCGCGCGGCGGATCGATAATAACGACGTCCGGCCGGCCCCAGCGATTGACCAGCAGCGGCGTTTGCGCCAGCTCATCTTTCAGATCGCCGAGAATAAACGCGCAATTACGCACTTCATTTAAATGGCAATTCACGCCCGCGTCATGAATGGCCTGCGGCACAATTTCAAAGCCCACGACTTGTTTCGCCTGTGGTGAAATAAAAATCGCGATCGTGCCCGCGCCACAATAAAGATCGAAAACAGTTTCTCGGCCGGTGAGGCCGGCAAACTCGCGCGCGACCGTATAGAGTTTCTCCGCGCCCAGGGTGTTCGTTTGAAAAAAAGAATTGGCCGAAATCTGAAAAAGAAACGAGCCGATCCGCTCGCGAATAAATCCCGGTCCGTGCAAGACCACTTCTTCATCGCCAACGGCAACTTGCGCTTTCGAATGATTGATATTGTGCACAATCGTGGTGATCTGCGGAATTTCGGCCTGTAATTTTTCAGCGAGTTGCTGCACGGCGGCGCGCCCTGCGGGAGCGTCTGCGGTAACAACATTCACCATCGCCTCATTGGTGTTTTTGCCTTCACGAATAACCAGGAAACGCCAGAAGCCGGTGTGGCCGAATGTCGTGTAAGGCAGTAACGCATGTTTTTCGGTAAAAGCGCGCGCGACGGCGAGAATCTGATTACTCAACGGTGATTGCAAATGACATTCTTCAATCGCCAGCGTTTTATCATAGCGATTGCGCGTGTGCAGGCCGAGCGCAAAATTTTTCGCGAGCGCAATTTCATTTTTCGCAATTTCCTCGCGGGTGAGCCAGCGCTGGCGCGAGAAGGAAAACTCCATTTTGTTGCGGTAGAAAAAAATCTGCGGCGAGCCAATGACCGGCATGATCGGCGGAGCGGCGATACCGCCGATATGCTCGAGCAGTTCTTTGACCTGCTGCTGTTTCGAGAGCAGTTGGGTGTCATAATCTAAATTTTGCAGCAAACAGCCGCCGCAATCGGCAAAATGGCGGCAGCGCGGGGTGACGAAATTGGGGGACTGTTGGATGACTTCGATCGTGCGGGCTTCGGCATAACCTTTTTTCTTTTTATAGATCTGCGCGCGCACGCGCTGGCCCGGCAAGGCTTCTTCAACGAAAACCACGAAACCGTTCAGTCTGGAAACGCCTTTGGTGCCGAACGCGAGCGACTCAATCTGCAGCTCCACCTCGGCGCCTTTTTTTAAATCGGTCATGTTGATTAAATTTACGATGAAACTTCGTGTGTGCGAGACTCGGCGGACGAAGATTTGGCGGTGTTTTCATTTTGCCGGCAGCGTTGGCATGTGGAAGGTTGTCCGGTCGACACGCGCCAGAATTTCCAGCCGCATAAATGCCGCGAACATAGAAAGCGACTGCACTTGGCGCAGCGACCGCCGCTTTCCGGCCAGAAATTTTTGCCGCATTCTTCGCAACGGAAGGTAGTGATTGAAGAAGTGGTCAGCATGTTTATTCTTATAACTCGCTCATTATTTTACACCGCCAATTTCACAATTTCCGTCTGCGCGGGCGTGTGGACTTCCGGACCATTCACGCCGAAGTAAACATCGATCTCCGTGCGCATACCAAACTTCGGTTGATAAATTCCCGGCTCGATGGAAAATGCCACTTGCGGAATAATCTGCCGGGAGTCGCGCGTTTCATAGCTGTCCATATTCACGCCGTTGCCATGCACACTGGTGCCAATGCTGTGGCCGGTGCGATGGAAAAAATACTGGCCATAACCGGCATTGGTGATGTGTTCGCGCACGACTTCATCGACGCGATACCCCGGCACGGCCTGGCCGGCGGCAAATTGCTGGCGCAGAAACTCAACGGCCTGGTCACGCGCGGCGGTCAAAGTATGAAAAACGGTTTGCACTTCGGCGGGGACATTCAACCCGGCGTAGCCCATCCACGTAATGTCGGCATAAACCGCGCGCGGCGTTTGCATTTTACACCACAGATCCAGCAAAATGACGT
>Ga0247727_10013697_pt1 | contig 13604 bp, 6 predicted proteins | sample WisWelCaveWW1625_FD_202498 | JGI IMG/M metagenome (GOLD analysis project Ga0247727, IMG submission 202498) | Biofilm microbial communities from Wishing Well Cave, Virginia, United States - WW16-25 | ecosystem: Environmental > Aquatic > Deep subsurface > Groundwater > Cave microbial mat | place... | reverse complement strand
CTACCAAATCCTGGATCGCAGCCGGAAGATTGGAGAAGCTGTCGCCACCTCGCAAGCTGTACGCCACCACGCCCGCGTACCCTTGCGAACTGGCAGACTCGATGTATTCACCGAAAGCGCGAGCCGATCCACCGGTCGGGACGCTGACGTAGACCGGGCCTGACACTCCCAGGTCGCTGGCCTTCGGAAAAGGGAAGGGATCGCCCTGAAACTGGGAGCTGGCGATGTAAGAATCGAGGCCGAGGTTCGAGTAATACTGGAGCCAGCCTAGCCGCGCTGAGGAGACGCTCGCCGGGCGCTTGGAGTATTCGTGGATGAGGCTGGCAGCGTCGCGCAGGAAAGACTGAAGATCAGCGAGCGTCAGCCTTTCGAACGTCACGCCTGCGGGCACACCGCTCGGCTGCAACCCGCCATTGATCTCTGGCACAAGCCAGTCAAGCTCGTGGCCGATCTCGATTGATTTGATCGAAGGATCGCCCTGATGCTCCTGCAATACCGGCTGAAGCGCGGCGAGGAAGGCTCGGCGCCCGACATCGCTCTGTAGGAAGGCGCAGTGTCCTAGCTGGACGCCATCCACCCGTCTCGGAGTCGAGCAAAAGTAGTAGTCGAGCAGGCTTACGATGACAGGGGTGCTAGTTCGCCCCGCGGCAGCCAGTAGGGCAGTAAGGTTGTCACGGAACTCCTGCGTAAAGCGAACCTGCCCACCTGAGAAGTCTGGACATCCACGACCATCGCCGCACAGCGAAATCCGCACAAACCCAAGCTGCTGGCGACTCTGTGCGCTGGTCCCGCAACATGATGCCATAGCGGGCGCCTAAGGGACCGCGCAAGAATAACTATGCAGTTTAAGGACCGTCCCGGCGTGTGCAGATGCGTGGCGCAGACACTCGTGTCTGCCGACTCGAGACTCGGGTCGAGTCCCACTGGCCGGGTATTCCAAGCGCCGAGAAGAGTCTCGGCGCGGCAGACTAAGAGTCTGCGCCACGGCTGGTGGCCGCTCCGAAATGTGAACTTATTCTTGCGCGGCCATCTGGGCCCTGGGCAAGCGTCTTCGGGCCTATAATGGAAAAGATATGCGCCTACGGTGCCTGTTGGTCGCTGCGGCGCTGCCGGTCTTGGCCGATCAGCGCGGCTGGGAAGTGCTGGAAGCGGCCCTCCAGGCCGCCGGAGGCCGCGAGAAGCTCCTGGCGGTGCGGGACCTTTCCTTCGATCTGGACAGTCACGTGGTGTCGACCCAAGGAGAGTTTGACATCCAGAGCCGCAGCCGCATGGTTTTTCCCGACACCGTGCGCCAGGACAGCAAAATGCCCTTCGGAGACATGAGCATGGCCCTGGATTCCCGCTCCGGCTGGCGCCAGGGGCCCACCGGCGCGGTGGAGGTTCCGCCAGCCGAACTCAAGCGCGTTCAGGCCGACGTGGCGAGGGCCAATATTCTGTTCCGGCCGCCGGCCGACTCGGCCGCGGTCCGCTGGGTGGCGGAGGAGAGTGTAGCCGGCCGTCCCTGTGACATCATCGAGATTGCCGCCGTGGGCGGCGCCCCGATGCGCCTGTCGGTCGATCGCCAGACCCGCGACGTAGTGAAGCGAAGCTACCGGGCCGAGGCGCCCGGCGGAGGCATGGCCGCCGTCGAGGAGATCATCTCCGACTTCCGGCAAATCGACGGCCTGCGTCTCTCCTTCAAGGTGCGGGTGCTCCGCGACGGCAAGCTGGCACGCGAAAGCGGGACCCGCAATCTAAAGATCAACTCCGGGCTTAATGCCGAGGAGTTGCTTCGGCGCTGACCGGCGCGCTGACCGGTTTGGTCCCGCGCAGCAGAAACACCAGCAGGCTGGCCAGCATGGCGGAGCCCACCAGGTAGAGCACCCCGGCCGTGTAGCTGCCCGTCTTGTCGCTCAGGAACCCCACCGCGTAAGGGCCGGCAAAGCCCCCCAGGTTGCCGAAGGAGTTAATGAGCCCGATGCAGGCGGCCGCGGCGGCCTCGCTCAGGAAAGTGGTCGGCAGCGCCCAGAAGGCTGGCAGGTAACTGTAAAGACCCATGGCGGCGATGGCGAACATGGCCATGGCCAGGGCCACGTTCTGCCCGGCCGCTTGCCCCAGCCCCAGGAAGAGGCCCGCCGCAAAAATCGGCAGCGCCGTGTGCCAGCGGCGCTCCCCGGTGCGGTCCGAGTGCCAGCCCCACAGCAGCATGACCGGCAGGGCCGCCAGAAACGGGATGGCCGAGATCAGCGTCACCTGGAAGGTGCTGAGGCCGGAGAGCTGCTGTACCATCTTGGGCAGCCACAGGTTGAAACCGTAGTTGCCCGTCACGATGAGGAAATAGAGCAGCGTCAGGACCACCACGTCGCGCTGCCGCATCGCCTGCCAGACCGTCAGGGGCTTGACGGCCCTCTTGGAGCGCTTCTCCCGCTCCAGCTCTTCGGTGATCCATCGGCGTTCGTCCTCCGGCAGCCACCGGGCGTCCTTGGGCCAATCGGTGAGATAGAAAAGCGTGATCACGCCGAGGATCACCGCCGGGGCGCCCTCCAGGATCAGCAGCCATCGCCATCCCGACAGCCCCAGCCAGTCGATTTTCATCAGCAGGCCCGAGAGCGGCGACCCCAGGATGTTGGAGATGGGAATCGCGGCCATGAACATGGCCACCGCCTTGCCGCGGTCCTCGTAGCGGTACCAGTGCGTCAGGTACACGATGATGCCCGGGAAGAAGCCCGCCTCGGCCGCCCCTAGCAGGAAGCGGATCCAGTAGAACTGCTGGGCGTTCTGAATCAGGCCGGTCAGCGACGCCAGAATGCCCCACGAGATCATGATGCGGGCAATCCACTTGCGGGCGCTCCACAGCTCCACCAGGATGGTGCCGGGGATCTCCAGCAAAAAATAGCCGAAGAAGAAGATGCCGGCGCCGAAGCCGAAGACCTCGTTGGAGAAGCCCAGCTCCCGGGTCATCTCCAGGCCGGCGTAGCTGACGTTGACGCGATCCAGGTAGGCGATGATGTAAAGCAGGAACAGGAACGGCATCAGCCGGCGGGTGATGCGGCGGCGGGTGCGCTCCTCGATGGGCAGCGGGGTTGGTGGGGAGGTCATGGGAAGGTCTATTGTAGCCACAGAGGCACACAGGCACGGAGAAGAATCTCTGTGAGCCGCCGGCAGCTGAGGGCTGCCTACCGCACCGCCAGGACCACGCCCTCGGCGGAGCTGATGCCGTCCACCACCAGGCGCACCTCCGGCTGGCCCGCAGGAACGCCTGCCGGAACATCGACATTGATCTGGTACAGACCGACGAAGTTCGGGGCCAGGCCGGCGAATAAGACCCGGGCCAGCCGGCCGCCGATGGTGACCTGCAAGCTGCCGGTGAGCGAGGTCAACCCGGCCGGAGGCCGGCCGGTAACCGCCGGGGGAGTGACGGCTCCCAGGCCAGTGGCGAACAGCAGGATTGTATCGCTGGCTCGCGCCGGACGTTGCTCAGAGATCAGGCCGAAATCAGCGTGCAGCGCCGCGGCCGGCCCCACGCCGCTCTGGAGGAGAGTGAAGAGGGCCGGGACCGCGGGCGCAAGCGTCAAGCCCTCGGCGCCGCTGTACCGTCCGTTGCTGAGCACCACCACGTCGGCATGGGTGGCGCCGGCCAGCTCCAGCGGAACCTGGAAGTTAATCTGGTCGAAATCGGCGCCTGCGACCACGGCCACCAGCGGGGCTTCGATTCCGCCGGCCAGCACGCGTACTCCCGCCAGCTCGCGCGGCAAGGGCGTGCCGGCCGCGAGGGCGGTCGATTCGGCCAGGTCACGTCCGAACAGGCTGACGATGGAGCCGGGAGCGACCGGCGTACCGCCAGGCGCGAAGCTGGCGGTGTTGACGATGCCCTCCTGGAAGATCACGGGCGTGGTCTCATCTGCGCCCTCGATGTCGCCCCCCAGGCTGAACTGGGATACGGTGGCGCCCGCCGGATCGATGGCGACGCCGGCCAGCGACAGCCGCCCGCCGCTCAGAGGCCGGAAGACCCCGGCGTAGAGCCCGCCGCCGGTCTCATCGAGCCACAGCGGCGGCTCGTCGCCGCTCGAGACGATCTTGATCTGCATCCCCTCGGCCGGCCGTCCATCCCGATAGAACACTGCCACTTGGACCGCCGCCGGCCACTGCGGGGCCAGGAAGTCCCGAGCCGGCTCGAGGAACCAGCCGAGCGGGCCGGCGGCCTGCCCGGCATCATCGACCGACAACGACAAGCCGCCCGCGGACACCGCGAGCGCTACGTTAAGGGTAGCTGGGAGCGCACCCGGACTGCCGGTGGCCTGGAAAACCACCGCCGCCTGGTAAACGCCCGCCGCGAGGCCGCTGATGTTCGGCGTAACGGTTATGGTCGCAGGGGCTGGGCCGGCTGCTGGCGTCACGCCCAGCCACCCGCTGCCGTTCACGTACTGGATGTTTGTCTGGTAAGCGGCGCCGGCCGCGCCATCCACCTGCAATTGCACTTGGCCCGGGGCGGGGTTCGAGCCGCCCAGCCGGGCCTGGAACACCACACCGCCCGGCCGGACCCTGAGCCGCGCCGCCTCGGCCAACGGAGCGACGCGGAGGATTACCAGCACGTACCGCCTCTCGGTCACCGAGCCGGTAATCTGGAAGGTGATCAGGCCGGTGTAGACTCCGGCGCCCAACCCCATCGCGTTTACTGAAACGTTGGCGGCGCCCGGAATCGGGCCGGCAGGGGTCAACAGGTTGAGCCACGGGCCGCCGCGCGCGGTGGTGGCCGTGGCAGTGAAGCTCAGGCCGCCGGTCCTGGACTCGAGAATCACGAAGCCGGAGGTGACCGGCGCCGCCGTGACTCCGCTGTAAAACTGCAGCACCGGCGGGGAAACCTTCACCGCCGAGGAAGTCCTGCCAGTGGGCCGGGCGACGCCGGGAGCGTCGTTGGGACGGCCCACGACGCGCAGGAAGACCTTGACCGTTTCGGTCACACCGCCGCTGGTTACCTTCAGTTTGCCCTCATAGTGGCCGTTGGGCTTTCCGCTGGCGTTGACGTTGACCTGAATCGTCCCAGGCGTGGAGCCCGCCGCCGGGGAAGGCGCCAGCAAGAATCCGCCGTCGGATTCGACCATAGCGGTCCAGTTCACCGGAGTGCCTCGGGTTGTCTTCACCTCCACGGTTTTCGGCCCCGGCGGCGGCGCCCCCGGATGTACGATGAAGTTCAGCGCTTTGGGAGCCACCACCAGCAACCGTGAGTCCTCGCCCTGCGCCGGGCTCTCCACCTCGAATGTGACCGGGACGTCCACAGTGGAAGAACCGCTGGTTACCGTGACCTTGCCAGTGTATACACCCACGCCGAGTCCTGTGCCGTTCGCTGTAACGGTGATCTGGCCGGCGCTGCCGCCTGAGATCGCGTTGCCGATCTGGAGCCAGTTGCCGCCGGGGGGAGTGGCTATGGTCCGGGTGGCGCTCCAGGCAAAGGACACAACGCCGGTGGGACTCGAGACGCTCAGGATCCTGGGTTCTGGATTGGCGGCGCCCTGCTTCATCTTGAAGTGAAGCGAAGAGGGGCGCACGAAGGCTCCGCCGCTGGGTACGCCTAGCGCACCGCCGATCAGGAGAAAGCACCGCACGGTCACCGGGGTCGAGCCGGAGGGCGTAATAGTCACCTTGGCCTCGTAAAGACCCGGTCCGAGACTGCCCGGCGTAGCGGTCAGGGGCAGCTTCTCGTTCGCCAACGTTCCGGCCGCGAGCCAGTTGCCGCCCGAGACGCTTGTTACCTGTACCGCGACGCTGATTGCCGGGCCGCCCGGCGGCCCGTTTCGCTTGACATTCACGGTGCGGGTCAGGGTGGTTTCATTGCCGGTCTTGACGAAGTAGATAGTGTCCGGCTTGACGCTCCACTTGCCACCGTCGTCTGGCCCCTTTCCGCCGGGTCCGCGCCCTGGAGGTGGTCCTTGGGCGAAAAGAGAAACCACCAGGGGGAAAAACAGTGCAAGAGAGCGGCTTTTCATGCTGCGCCCATTCGAGGCGCCATCATTGCAGCAATTCCATAGCCACAGCGAGACCTTCGCAAGTACCGAGAATCAGGCCGCCTTACAATCTCGGAACGGCGGCCGAGCCGCACATCCGCCCGCCCTTTGGGTAAATTGTACACAACGGGGCACCTCCAGGAGTTGCGGGATCTAACTAGCCAAGGGCTCCACTCACTCACCACAAGTGACTCATTCTACAACCACTTATGCGTCGTTCCAGGGTAGCCACACCCAACTCAAAACCGCGCAAAACACCGACCCCCTTCGCCCTCCCGTTGATCGGACCGGGCCGTGCATGTCAGAGGGACGGAAAAAAACTTGCCCAAACTGGTGCTGGCACGGTAAAACAACCGCTATGTCCTGGTTGCGGTCTTGAGGTGATCACTGAGGCAAGGGGACCGGATTTCAGCTAGGGCGGCCTGTCTTGACGTCCGGGTTTCAATTAGGTCGAAGCGCGGCGCCCTGAATGGCGTCAGCCGATCCAATCAGGTGGAGGTAGCTTCACCTAGATGTTTCACTGGGCCCCTGAGTGGTCCTGATAGCGACTGATTTCGGGTCAGAAGTATGTGGAAGCGAGACGGACGTTTTCGAAGACGAGACAGGTCAGAGGCTTTTCTCAGCGCCGAGCTTCGAGATCTGGACATCGTGGAGGTAAGCTTCAGCAACTGCCTGCAGCTCGTCGGCGCCCGGCTGAGCCGCGACGACACGGGTCTAACGCTAAAGCTGCGCTGGCGCGCATTGACGTCAATGGCACGGCCACTGCGGTGTTTTGCCCACGTGCTGGCCGGGGACCGGCAGGTCTCCTCGCTCGACCACGATGTTCTCCGACATGGTCCCTCCGTCGTCTCCTGGGAGGCGGGGGACGAGGCGTTCGAGAAACTCCGCCTCTGGCTCTCCAACCCGCCGGAGAACGTGGAGATCCGACTGGGCGTCTATGATCCCGAGATCAATGTCCGAGCGCCCGTGCTGGTGTCCACGTTGCCAGTGGCCGATGATGGTTCCGCCGTGCGGTTGCAGTCGGGAGTGACTCCGGGGCTTTCCTACGCGGTCAAATTCGTGGCTGTGCCGTTGACGCCTTGTCGTGTAGAATTCGAGGGCGGGCTGTATCTTAGCGCTTATTCGGTGGAGCGACAGAATGAGCTGGTGTGGCTGCGGCTGAAATGGATCATTCGGCGAGGTCGGCGCCGCGCTGTTCGATTCTTTGGTCACATCGTTGCCGAGGCAGCACCGGAGGCCACTACCCTGCTGCAGTTTGATCAGGACTTTGTGGCCGACCGCCGCGGCCCGGCCACAGCCGTGGAGCAGAACATTGTCAGAGCGTACCAGCCTATCGCGGCGCCCGGAGGAATCCTGCGCGCTGGCATCTTCCACCCTTCCACTTTCTACCGGCTGAAGGTCGAAAGCAGCACCTTTCCCTTCGACGCTCGCCATCGCTGCGTGTATCTTCCATTCCTAGAGCCACCGACCAGACCGCTGGGCAGCGGAGCGGCGCCGGCGGCTTCCGGATTGCCCGAGGCGCGATAGCGATGTTTGCGGCCACGACCGTTACGCCCAGTGCTTGGGTTCAAGAGGTGAAGCATGAGTGAAGGCGCGCCCCCCGCGGGGCACCCCGTCAATTCGCGCGAGTGGTGGGAAGACTATTTCGCCCATCATTGGGAGAAGAACCGGGGAAGTGAACAAACCTGGCATTTCATGGAGAGACTGGTGGCGAGCATCCCAGCCCCAGAGGCGGCTTTCCTGCATTCGAGGCGCCTGCGTATTCTGGACTGGGGATGCGCACTCGGGGAGGGAGTACAGGTGCTGGCGCGAGCATTCCCACAGAGCGAGGTGGCGGGCCTGGATTTTTCGCCGACGGCGCTCGCCGAGGCCCATCGGCGGAACCCCGGCCATGAGTATCTCTTGTCCTCAGGGGGCGAGATTCCGGGCGACTTCGACGTGATCGTGACGTCGAATTGCCTGGAGCATTTCGAGGATCCTCTCGGCGTCGCGAAACGCCACCTTCCGGCATGCCGCCTGCTATATGTGGCGCTGGTGCCCTACAAGGAGCATCCGCTATGCGAGTACCACCGCGTGCAGTTGGACGAAGGATCATTTCCGGAGCGCCTCGGGAGCTTCCAGCGTCTGCACCTGGAGCCCATCGCAGTGGATCCGGCCTACTGGAACGGGAAGCAACTGCTGGTGCTTTATGGCTCCCCGAAGTATCTCCAAGAGCGGATTGCAGCATCCCAAGAAGATCAAGAGCGGGAGAAGTGGGATCAGTATTACGCCTCCCTGCCGGGGGTGGAGGAAAACCCGGCCGTCCAAGCATTCGGCGAGGAGCTGGTGTGCGCCATTTCGGAATTACTGCCGGTCGGGGGCAAGGTCCTGGAGGCGGGATGTGGGGGAGGCTGGCAGAGCGCGGCCCTAGCACGCACGGGAAGATACCAGGTCAGCGTGATGGACTTTTCCCCTTCGGCGCTCGCCTATGCGGCCCGGGTCTTTGAGCGTGAAAGGCAGTCGGCAGACTTTATTGCCCAAGATGTTTTCACACCAGGGGCGCCGGAATTCGACCTCGTCCTTAATGCGGGAGCCTTAGAACACTATACGTTGGACCGCCAGGCAGCCTTCCTTCGCGGGATGGCGAGCCGGAGCCGCAAGTACGTCCTGGCTCTGGTGCCAAATCGAGGTTGCTACTGGTACTGGCTCTGGCGGATTCAGGCAGCTTCGGAGGGTCGCTGGCCGTTTGGCAAAGAGGTCCCCGTCGTCGATCTAGTGGAGGCCTTCAAAACCGCCGGCTTGCACCTGGCGGGTCAGGCGTTCTTCGGAAAGGAATGGGTGGAGTCCTTCATCCAGAATTATCCCAAAATCGACCCCGCTGTCCGGAACTCCATTGTCGAGATCCACAGGTCCCCGCTGATTCCCAATGCGCAGAAGAGTTACCTGCTGGGATCCCTGGGGTCCGTTTCCCGGAGAGCGGTGGCCCTGCCTTCTCGATGGAGGCCTGTTGCGCGGCCAGAAGACGTGCAGAAGGCGGAGCTCGGCGCGGCCCTGGCCGACGCCCTGGCCTTGCGAATCGGGGCCGAAAAGGAGCTCGGCTCAGTACGCCGCGCTCTAGAGCGAGAAACCGAGGGGGGCCGCGAGGCCCAGAAGAAGCGCCAGGAGCTGGAGCACCTTCTGACCGCTGAGCGTCAGGCCCGGCAACAGGAAGCCGCCAGCAACATTCAGATGCGAACGACATTGCGGCAATTGGAGCGCACTGCGGAAGAACTCTCCTCTCAGCTCGAGAGCGAGCGGACAGCTCGGGAACAAGAAGCCGCGAAAATCCTCCAGATGCAAACGACCCTGCAGGAACTGGGGTCTACGTTGGCCGAGGAGCGGTTGCGAGGATGCCAGGAGAACGAGGAGGCGCAGTCAAAGCTCGTCGAGCTCCAGCGCGTCACGGAAGAACTCTCTTCTCAGCTCGCGGCTGAGCAGGCGGCTCGATCACGGGAGGCCGAGACGGGGCGGCTGAAGCAAGAGAAGACGGGCCTGTTGGAAAGCAGGGTTCTGGATCTCTCAGCGCAACTGAGCTCGGAACGTCGAGCTCTGGGAGAGGAGATGGAAAAGAACCGCCAGGGCCAGGCGAAGCTAAAAGACTTGGAGCAGGCGATCCAGGGGTTTTGCGCGCAACGCGCGGCTGAGCAGCGGGCCATGGAGCAGGAGCTGGACCAATACCGCCGCCACAGGGAGGAACTGCAGGGTCAGGTCCTGGCGGGGGTAAGCGCATTTGAAGATAGCTTTCAGCGGGAATTGAACATCTACCGGAGGCAACGCGCCTGGAAGGTGATGCTGTTCCTTCGGAAGGCTTACAGGCTGCTAGTCCGCCGAGGTTGGCTGGGCAAATGGGAGTTTCTGCGGTGGATCCTGCGATTGCCAGCTGGCCGGGACGGCCTCGGCGAGCACGATTTGACCTTCCCGGAGGTGCGGTCCTACCTGCCTATACAAACCCTGGTGGAGGCGGCGCCAAAACAGGTGGCGCGAGATCCGGTGCCTCCGCCAGCTAAGTACGACTTAGTGGTGCTGGCCATCGTTGATTTTGACACCCGGTTTCAAAGACCGCAGCAGATCGCCAGTCGATTCGCGCGCGAAGGGTTTCGGGTGTTCTGGATCAGCCCCACCCGATTCCTGCCCGCAGCTGGCGCGGAGTCCTACCAGCTTGACGTTTTCGAACCCAATCTGTGGCAGGTGCGACTGCGTAATCCATATCCGGATGAAAGGATCCTGGACATCTACCGAGGCGAGCTGTCCGAGGAGCATGCGGAGGCCCTGGCACACAGTTTGGACGAACTCTACGCCGACATGGATATCTGCGAGAGCGTTTGCCTGATTCAGCTTCCGTTCTGGCGCCGGCTGGGGTTGGAGCTTCGCGCCGAGCACAAGGCCCCGTTGATCTACGACTGCATGGACGAATGGGAAACCTTCCCGCACATCGGCGAGTTCAACATTTCCGAGGAAGGTATGCTGGCCGCGGAATGCGACGGCCTTTCCGTAACGGCCCAGAGGCTCTACGAGAAGTTCGCCCGGCGTGGAAACCAGCCGGTGCTGGTCCGGAATGCCGCCGATTTTGACCGTTTCCGCAACCCGCAGCCGGAGTCGCTGCCGCCCGGCTGCTCTCGCCCCGTCATCGGCTATTTTGGCGCCATCGCCGACTGGGTGGATCTCGAGTTGATAGCGGAGGTCGCCCGGCTAAGGCCCTCCTACTCTTTCGTCCTGGTCGGGCAGGTATTCGGCCGTGACACAAGCCCCCTGGAGGCCCTTCCAAACGTATTCCTGCTCGGCAACCAGCCCTATGGCCGAATCCCAGGCTTCCTCGCCTGCTTCGACGCCTGCATAATTCCATTCGTCTGCAACCAAGTGACCCAGGCCACCGACCCCGTAAAACTCTACGAATACTTCACCCAAGGCAAGCCGGTTGTAGCGACGAGGCTGGCAGAGTTGGAGATTTACAACGAGCTGCTGTATCTGGCGCAGGGCGCGCACGAATTTGCCGCCAGGCTGGACGAGGCCCTTCAGGAGTCCACTGTCCGGCCGCACCTGGCGCCGAAAAGGATCGAGGTGGCGCTGGCCAACACCTGGTGGCACCGGGTCGCCGCACTGGATAGTGTAGCCCGTAAGTGCCTTCCCTTGATATCGATCCTCATCGTGACCCACAACAGCGGAGCGCACCTTCAGGCCTGCCTGGACAGCATCATTAGCAACACTGCGTATCCGAGCTACGAGATTCTGATCCTGGATAACAACTCCTCCGATAATACCTTTCAAATCTTGGCGCGCTACTTCAGCCTTCCGAATCTCAGGGTGTACTGCCTTCCTGCAAACCTGGGCTTCGCGGCCGCTAACAATGTGGGGCTGCGCCACGCGCGCGGAGAGTATGTTCAGTTTCTGAATCCCGATACGGTGGTCCCGCGCGGCTGGCTGTGGGGCCTGCTGCGACATCTATGGAGGGATCCGCGCGTCGGGCAGGTCTGCCCGGCAACCAATTTCGCTGGCAACGAGGTGAAAATCGACGTCAACTATACCGACATGCCGAGCCTCGAGAGCTTCGCTCGGCGGCTGGCGCGAGAACGACGAAACGCCGAGGTCGAGTTGTCCGTGGCGCCGCTGTTTTGCGCCCTCATGCGCCGCAATTTACTGAATGAGATCGGCGGCTTGGACGAGCGGTTCTCCGTTGGAATGTTCGAGGACGACGATCTGAGCCTGCGGGTGAAGGCCGCCGGCTTCCGGATCGTCTGCGCCGAGGACTGCTTCGTCCATCACTTCGGCCAGGGCTCCTTCTCGGCTTTGCCGCCCGATGAATACCTGAGGATTTTCGAGTCCAATCGACAGGCGTTCGAGGAGAAATGGCGCCTTCGGTGGAAAACACATCGACTCAGGCCTGGGCTGGATAAACCTTGGGAAGAACCACGCCTAGACCCCAGCGCTTTTCTGAGAAAATAATGTCGGGCATGAGGAGGTTCTTGCATGGCCTGCTGGAAAGCGCCCAGCCCCTGGTTCCAAACGGTCTCCGAAGTCGCGTTCGCAAGCACTACTTGAACTACTTCTACTATCCGTTGTTTCCGGAGAAGAACCCGGCGACAGTGGTGGCGGTTTCTTCGTATCAGCCTTTTGTAGACTTCAAATCTCGCCTCTATCGAAACTTCCCTCTAGATTTTTCCGGTGTGAGCTGTTGCTGCAAGCCCGGACTCGTGTCCGTCGTGTTGCCAGTGTTCAACCAGGCACAGTGGCTCCCCGTGGCCGTGGAAAGTGTTCTTTCACAGACCTATCCGGCGATCCAGCTCATCATAGTAGACGACGGATCGACGGACGAGACGCCCAGGGTTCTGGAAGGATACGCCGGGCAGCGAGGAATTAAGATGGTGCGGCAGTCGAATCAGAAACTGCCTGGTGCGCTGAACGAGGGCTTTCGGCACGCGCAAGGGGAGTACTACACCTGGATTTCCGCCGACAACCAAATGCTGCCGGAGCAGATTGGCGAGCAAGTGAGTTTCCTGCGGAGCCACCCGGAGGTGGAATTTGTTTACGCCGATGAGGAGATCATGGACGCCTCGGGAGCGGCGTTTCGAGAGTCCGGATGGTGCTCCGAGTTTCAGGATCCGTCGGATTCGGCGATCGTGCACTGGCCGCGCGATCCGGGGCGCTTAAACTTCACTCCAAGCAACTACATCGGCGCCTGTGTTCTCTACCGAGCGTGGGTAGGCAGGATCATCGGTCCCTACATTCCGGAGCTTTGCATGGTGGAGGATTACGACTATTGGATGCGCATCAATGCCCTGTTTCGCATAGCCTTCATCGGCAAAGATGCGCCGCTGTATCGCTATCGGTTGCACGCGAGTTCGTTAACGGCGCGTCATGACGAACTCGGAATATTCAAGAAAGCTCAGGCGTTGGTGGCCCAGGACCAGCGACGTCGGGACCTCTACCTCGAAGACGCCGAGGTGCAATTGATCGGGGAGCATCCTTGGTTCGAGTATCTTGCGAAGCTTTACGCGCAGAGTGGTTACCGGGTTCGACGCCTGGCTGGCGAGGATACGGACCCCACCGCGAGCTGCGTCAAGCGGCTCAGCATCATCCCGGCGGCCGCCAGAGCGAAGGAGGGAACGGCAGCCCGTCGGCGACCCGACACTGGCAAGCTCGAGGTTGTGTTGCTGGACCGGCGGACGAGGGACCTGGAGGCCCGCGCTGCGGTCGGCGAGCAGGACTGGGCGCTGATAACCGACCCCCGCGGCCTGGAGCGTTTCGGTCCAAATTACGCCGACCGGCTGTTGTTCGCACGAACCCCAGAGGCGGCGGCCTACCCCCTCATGGCGCTGCTGAACAGCCGCGTGGCAACGGCGAAGTTTTCCCAGAGAGACTCGTAGAATCGTCGGAGTTGCCCCAGCGGCAATCGCGGGCCTGGCGGCACAACCCTCCCGTCGATGGGTGACCGATCAGACAGTTTCTGCGCAGTAGCGAGGCAAGGGCGTGGTTTCTCAGGTAAGCTCGGGCGGGCTGGCCCCTCCACCGGCCATCTCGCGGAAGAGAGAAAGGTAGTCATCTACGAACCGAACCAGCGAGAAGCGCGCCTCGGCCTGCGCCCGGCAGCGCCGGCGCATCTGACACCTT
>Ga0247727_10013696_pt1 | contig 13604 bp, 9 predicted proteins | sample WisWelCaveWW1625_FD_202498 | JGI IMG/M metagenome (GOLD analysis project Ga0247727, IMG submission 202498) | Biofilm microbial communities from Wishing Well Cave, Virginia, United States - WW16-25 | ecosystem: Environmental > Aquatic > Deep subsurface > Groundwater > Cave microbial mat | place... | reverse complement strand
TCAGCTCGCCGGTGGTGATCGACTCCATCCGGCTGCTGCGCAAGGACGGCAGCAACTTCATCCACGTCCGCTCCAAGGACGGCGCCGAGGGAATCTCCCTCGATAACGGACGCGCCAGCCTGCTTCAGCCGATCGTGCACGAGCTCATCGCTCCTTACTTGGTAGGTAAGGACATCCGAGATCTGGAGACGCATTTGTGGGAGCTCTATCGCTTCCAGAGCAACTACAAGCTCCAGGGGCTTCTGTTCTGGAGCGCGCAGGCGGCGGTGGAGTTCGCCATCCTGGACATGCTCGGGCGGATCGCCGGCAAGCCCATGGGCGATCTGCTGGGCGGTGTGGTCCGGCGCGAAGTGCCGTTCTACGTGGCCAGCGGGCGGCGCGATTCCACGCCTCAGCAGGAGGTTGAGTATCTGCAAGGCCTGATTCAGGAGACCGGCGCCAAGGCCGTCAAGTTCCGCCTGGGCGGGCGGATGAGCAGGAATGCCGACGCCCTGCCGGGCCGCACCAAAAACCTCATTTCTCTTACGCGCCAGACCTTCGGCAGCGCCATCGATCTCCACGGCGATGCCAACAGCTCCTACGATCCGCCGCAGGCCATCGAGATCGGCCGGCTGATGGAGGAATTCAAATTCGTTTACTTCGAAGAGCCCTGCCCGTTCGATCACCTGGAGGACACCAAGACCGTCGCCGACGCCCTCACCATCCCGGTTGCCGGCGGCGAACAGGAGTTCAGCGAACGGCGCTTCCGCTGGATGATCCACAACCGCGGCGTGGACATCGTGCAGCCCGACCTTTTCTATTACGGCGGCATGATCCGCTCCTTGCGCGTGGCGCGCATGGCGGCGCTGGCCAAGATGCCCACCACGGTCCATATCTCCGGCGGCTTCGGGTTCGTGTACATGCTGCACTTCGCCTCCGTGGCGCCCGACATCGGCCGGTATCAGGAGTACAAGCGGAACATCGAGCGGTACGCCGGCTGGTTCGAGCCCCGGCTGCAAATCAAGAACGGAGCCATGACGGTTCCGCAGGGTCCCGGCGTGGGGATCAAGGACCTTCGCAGCGTGCTGAAGGGCGCCACCGAAGTGCGCGCTGCCGCGTAAGACGGGACTCCATCGAGGTCCTGCTTTATTCCGCGACCAGCGCCTTGGCCCTGGCGATCCAGCTCTCGTACACGTAGCGATCCCGGTCGCGGTTCCATTCCTCGAGCGGCACGGCGTGGAGCTGCTGGCGCGCGACGCCGGGAATGCCGGCACCGAGTGCGCGGGCGCCGGCCTCCCGCTCTGGGGTGTTGTAAGCCGGCTCGATGTAGACGCTCTCCTTCCGCGCCCACGGGCCGATGTGCGTTTCCGGCATGGCGGCGATCTCGGCCTCGGTCCAGTTCGGGAAGCGCAACTGGCGCGCCAGCCACAGCGCCACGGGCCGCGTGACGAAGAAGGGGCGATGGCCGGCGCCGGGCTCCAGCGCAAACTCGAAGACGTTCCTGGCGCCGCCGTTCAGGGCCATGGTGCGTTTGCGGAGGTCCTCGAAGAAACCCTGAGGTCCCAGCGGTTCGGTCGCCACCACGCGGTCGGCAGTGCCGTTGAAAATGAAGGTCCGGCCGCGCGCCGCGTGCAGGGAATAGAGCACGGCGCCGCGGTCCCCGAGTGCCAGCAGCGCCTTGTAAGGAATAGCCTGGCACATGGTGTGGTTGCTCCGGTCCCAGTAGCAGCCCGGGCCGCCGAGGTTGCCTCCTCCCACCAGCACGCAGGAGTTCAGGCGCGTTTCAACGGCGCAGGTGATGCCGAGCACGAACGATCCCATCGAGTAGCCCACTGCGGCGATGCGGCTTCCATCGACTTCGGGGCGCTGCCAGAGATACGACACCGCCTGCCGCACGTCGTTGATCATCAGGCCTGCCATGCGGCGCCCCATCTCGTCGGGCGGAACGCTGGCATCGTGCCGGCGGGTCACGGATTTGCGCTCGGAATTGCGCTCCCCCTCGCCGATAGGGTCATAGGTGATGACGAACGCCCCGGCCTTCGCATACAGGATTCCAGTGTAGAACGAATACCACGCGTACTTATCGCCGCCGTGGCCGTTCACCACCACGATCCCCGGCCCCTTCTGCGCGATGCGCCTGGCGGGGCGATACAGGATCGCCGGAATGCGCATGCCGAACTGGGTGCTGTAGGTGATCCGCTCGGCGACCACCCCAGGGGTGGGCTCGAAGGCGCCGTAGGACACCGGCGCCAGGGCGGGAGGCGGCTCGGGGACGAACAGGATCTCCACGATGCGGGCGCGCCATTCCCGTAGCTGCTCCGGCTCGACCGCCGCGGCCAGCGCCGCCGCGCTCGCCAACACCGCCATGACCAACCGTGCTGTCCGCATCAAGGCACCCCCACGCAGAGCGTACTCGAGGGGGCGCAGCAACGTCAAGGCTCCCCGGATGTCGCCGAGGGGCCAGGTTGCCCCATCACGCCGCGGATTCCTCCGGCCGCAGGTTGGTGGATAATGGAAACGGAGGTGAACCGTGGTCCTGGCATCCGGGGTCGAGATTCCTAGCGAGAAGATCGTGGAGATCTGCCGTAAGTACGGAGTAAGGGAAATGGCAGTCTTCGGCTCAGCCGCTCGGGGAGACATGCGCCCGGATTCGGATCTCGACATCTTGGTCGAGTTCCATCCGGAAGTGAAGATCGGTTGGGAATTCTTCGATCTCGAAGAGGAGCTGGCGCTGCTCTTTGCTCGAAAGGTGGACCTCGGCACCAAGCGCAGCCTCAAACCGTGGATCCGCCTCAACGTCCTCCGCGAGGCCCGGATCATCTATGCGGCATGATTTCGCGTACCTGAAGGATATCCTGAAGGCGGCCGAGGAACTGACCGAATTCGTCGCCAACACGGACGAATCGCGCCTGGCAAGCAAGCTCGAGCAGTCTTTCGTTGTCCACAGCTTTATCATAATCGGCGAGGCTGCGAACGCAATTGCGCCGGAGATCCAGGCGCGCTATCCGGAGGTTCCCTGGGCACGGATCGTCTCGCTGCGGAACCGCCTGATTCATGCCTATTTCGACATGGATCTGCCGTTGATCTGGAATCTCGCGACCACACAACTAGATGACCTCCGCCGAAGGATCGCTGAAATCCTCCGCATCGAGTTTCCTGGAGCCGAGGAACCACCTAACGTGCCGTCGACCTCCACACCTTGATTCCGACTTGGTTGGACCTGGGCGCGGTTCACGCCGTTCCACGCCCCCATCCCTCCCCGTTGACTTATTCATAGCTGCGGCCCTAAGATCAAGCGCGGAGGATAAGGCTGTCCCCCATGATCGGCCGGACGCTGGGCCATTACCGCATCGAATCCAAGCTCGGCGAAGGCGGCATGGGCGTGGTCTAAAAGGCCCGCGACAACCCCGCAGCTACATTGAGGAGAACCCGGTGCGAGCCGGGTTGGCTGCGGCGGCGACGGAATATCGCTGGTCCAGTGCGTGGCGCGAGGCAGCCGGCCAGGGCCCAGAGGGCGCCCCCGGCTGCGGTCCAGGGGGACCGCCCCACCCGGGTCAGCCCGCGGCTTCCAAAATGTCCAAACTCCAGGGGCCGGTGCGGCCGTAGGCCGCACCGGGCCGACCAAAGTCCGCCCCACCTCGTAGGTACCGCCGGCGCCGCCGCGCCGGCGGTACACTACTGACTGTGATCGGCCAGACCATCTCCCATTACCGCATCGAAGAGAAGCTCGGCGAGGGCGGCATGGGGGTGGTTTACCGCGCCCGCGACCTGAGCCTCAACCGCAGCGTCGCCATCAAGTTTCTCTCCGTCGAGGTGGCCGACCTGGAGCGCCGGCGGCGGTTCCAGCTGGAGGCTCAGGCGGCCTCGGCGCTGAATCATCCGCACATCCTGACGGTATTCGAGGCCGGCGAGAGCGACGGCCGCCAATACCTGGTCACGGAGTTCATCGACGGACCAAACCTGCGGGAGTGGGCGCCAACCCAGCAGACCGTAAAGCGCATCCTCGACCTCCTGGTGGGCATAGCCGATGCCCTGGCCACGGCGCACCAGGCCGGTATCGTCCACCGCGATATCAAGCCCGAGAACATCCTGGTTTCCAAGGCCGGCTACGCCAAGCTCGTCGACTTCGGCCTGGCGAAGTTGATGCCGGCGGAGAAAACACCGGAATCGGAAGCCACTGTCAGCGGCGGCGCTACCCGTCCCGGGACGATTCTGGGAACCGTGGCCTACATGTCGCCGGAGCAGGCGGCAGGCAGCCCGGTGGACGCGCGGTCGGATATCTTCGCCTTCGGAGTGGTGCTGTACGAGCTGCTGACGGGCCGGAGACCGTTTACCGGAGAATCCGACCTGGTGGTCCTGAAGGCCATCATCCACAGCCGGCCGCAGTCCCTCTCGGAACTCAGACCCGACCTTCCTTCCGAGCTTCGCATGATCGTGGACAAGGGGCTCGAGAAAGATCCTGGCGACCGCTATCAGTCCATGCGCGAGATGGTCGTAGACTTGCGACGCGCCCAGCGGCTGGAGGCCTCCTCCACCGTGTCGGTTTTGGCCCAGGGCCCGGAGGTCGCCCCCGGCCGCCGGCGCCGTTGGTGGATTGCGGCCACCATCGCTGCCGGTCTCGCCGTGTCGCTGGCCCTCACCGGGTGGCTGCTGCGCCGGTCGGGCTACTGGCCGCAGAACCCGCTCGCCAACGCCCAGTACACGCGCCTCACCGACTTTGAGGGCAACGAAGAGGATGCCGCCATCTCTCCGGACGGGAAGCTGGTCGCTTTTCTCGCCGACCGCCAGGGACCCGCGGATGTCTGGGTGACCCACCTGGGCACCGGAGAGTTTGTCAATCTGACGAAGGGACGATTTGACCGCGTTGGCAGCGCGGGGGTCGAGCGGGTCATCGGCTTCTCCGGAGACGGCGCCCAGATCTGTGTGCGGGTCCCGGATGGAAAGGGCGGCGAGAACACCTGGCTGGCGCCGACCATGGGCGGTGAGCCGCGGCTGTTGTTTCCCAACGCCGCCAGCGCGGTGTTCTCGCCGGACGGGAGCAGGATCGTCTACCACGAAGTCGCCCCCGGCGATCGGACCGTGGTGGTCGAGCGGAATGGAAGCAACCCCAAGCAGATCTTCCGGGACAAGCCGGAGATCCATGCTCACTACCAAAGCTGGTCTCCCGATGGGCGCTTCATCTATTTCTCGCGCGGGAACCTGGCCGTCAGCGAGATGGACATCTGGCGGATCCCCTCGGCTGGCGGGGAACCCGAGCGCATTACACGCCACAACTCTCGAGTCGCTTATCCCACGCTCCTCGACAATCGCACGCTCATCTACTGCGCCACGGCGGAGGATGGATCCGGACCCTGGCTTTACTGGACCGACGTGGAGCGCCGCGTAGCCGCCCGCGCCAGTTCCGGCGTGGAACGATACCTCTCGGTCTCGGCCAGCGCCGGGGCCGAAGGGCGCGCTCGCCGCCTGGTGGCGGCGGTGTCCAATCCCACCGCGAATCTCTGGGCGGTCCCTATCACCGGCGAGGTTGCTGACGAGTCCGCGGTCCAGCCGTTCCAGGTCGGGACGGCTCGGGCGCTGGCGCCGCGATTCGGCCCGGATTACCTTCTGTATCTGTCCTCCCGAACCGGGGTTGATGGGCTCTGGAGATTCAAGAACGGCAGCGCCAGGGAGCTGTGGAAGGGCAGCGACGGGCCCCTGAACGATTCAGCAGCGCTGTCCCCCGACGGCCGGCGGGTTTGTTTTTCGGTTCGCAGGCGGGGTCGGACCGTACTTCACCTCATGACGCCCGACGGCACGGAGGTGCGTCCCCTGGCGGAGTCCCTGGATGTTCGGGGCGCCGCCTCCTGGTCGCCGGATAGCAGCAGGCTCGTCGTGGTCGCCAACGACGGCAAAGGTCTTGGCCTGTTTCAAGTGCCCCTAGAGGGCGGCGCGCCTGCGCGGCTTCTGGACAAACCGTCATTCCATCCGGCGTGGTCGCCGGATGGGCGCTTCATCGTTTATTCCGAGGCTGCTGGAGGGACCTCGCTGCGGGTAAGAGCCCTCACACCCGAGGGAGCCCCTTACCCTCTGCCCGAGCTGACGGTCCGCACCGGAGGCGATCGCTACCGCTTCCTTCCGAATGGCCAGGGCCTGGTCTTGTGGCGGGTCACCCAAGCGCAGCAGCAGTTTTGGCTGATGGAGTCAGCCAGCGGGCGGCTGCGCCAACTCACCAGCCTGCGGCAGGGATTCATCATGAGGGGCTTCGACATCTCTCCGGACGGCAAGCAGATCGTTTTTGACCGCCTGCGGGAGAACGCGGATATCGTGCTGATCGAGCTCCAACGCTGAGGTATGACCGGACAGATCGAATGGCCCCCGGAGTGGGAGACGTTGCGCGACCCCGGCACCGGCGCGCGCGTCACCCGCCTCACCAACGCCGCCTGCATCAACCACCCGCTGTATTACCTTGCCAACTCCTTCACGCGCGACGGCCGGTGGATGGTGTTCGCCTCCGACCGGGCGGGCAAGATGGACCTGTACCGCGTCAGCCTGGTGGACGGGACCATCCGCCGGCTGACAGACCTGCCGGGGCTGCAACCGTTCTCAGGCAACGTGGTCGACGACGAGGTGTACTTCACCACCGACGGCCGCCTGCATCGCCTCAACCTGGAGACCGGCGCGGACACGGTTCTGGCCGACTGTCCCGGCGCCGGCTTCGGTGAGGTGACCGTTAGCTGCGACCGCCGGTGGGCGGCGGCCCTGATCACCCGGGCCGGTCACGCCGGCATCTTCATTGTCCGAACCGACGGCTCCGAATCCCACGTGATTCTGGAGGGAGTTCGCGCCCTCTATCATCCCCAGTTCCATCCCACCGATCCGGACCAGCTCATTTACTCGGCCGATCCACCGGACCCGCGATTGTGGACCGCGCGCCGCGACGGAAGCGGGGATCGCTCGATCTTCCGGAATTCCCCCGACACCTGGTTCGTGCACGAGACTTTCCTGGGCAAGACCGAAACCATCATCTTCTCTCACTGGCACCACGGACTGTGCCAGGTGGGACTGGGCGACGGGGTACTGCGGACCATTGCTCGCATCAGCGCCTGGCATCTGCGTTCGAGCCCCGATGGCAGCACCATGGTTTGCGACACCCATCTTCCCGATATCGGCCTCTGCCTGGTGGATCCCCGGACCGGGGACCATCGGGTTCTCTGCTATCCGGGCGCCTCCAATCAGGGCTACCAGTGGCGCCAGCCGCTGCCGTTGGGGGCCAGCGGCGGAGCGCCGGGGTGGCAAACCATGGTCGAGACCGCCGGCGGCGAGACAGCCTACGGTCCCCAGTGGAGTCATCCTCATCCGTCTTTCAGCCCGGATGGACGGTTGGTGTCCTACACTTCCGATGCCGGGGGCTGGCCGCAGGCCTATGTTGTGGAATGCCGCTGACACCGACCATGTGGGCATGGAATTCACTGGAAGGTCTCCGGCAGGACCTCCGTTACGCCCTGCGGATGATTCGCCGCGCACCGGGCTTCACCGCCGTCGCGGTGCTTTCGCTGGCTCTCGGCATCGGGGCCAATACGGCCATCTTCAGCCTGATCCATACCTTGATGCTGCGCATGCTGCCGGTGCGGGAACCGGAGCAGCTGGTGGAGCTGCTGAGCAGGTACCCGGGTGAGCCGCGCGTGAACGGTTTTTCGTGGAAGTACTACGAGCACTTTCGCGATCACAACCACGTTTTTTCCGACCTGATCGGCGTTTCGTCTGTCCGTTTCCAGGTGAGCGGCGAGGGACTCGACGAGGAGACAGTGGACGGCGAATATGTGATGGGGAGCTTCTTCCCGGTGCTTGGGGTGAAGCCGGCGATTGGCCGGCTGATTGGTCCGCAAGACGACCAACCGGGTGCTGCCGGCACCGCCGTGGCGGTGGTGAGTTGGTCGTACTGGAAGAACAGGTTCCATCTGGATCCGGCGATTCTGGGCAAGCGGATGGTTGTGAACGGTGCGCCGGCGACGGTAGTCGGAGTCACACCCCGTGAGTTCTTCGGACTGCAAGTCGGCTCCCGGCCGGACGTGTGGGCGCCGGCCGGTCGCAGGGCCAACGGCCAGTTGGGAATGAAGCTGATGGGGCGGTTGAAGCCTGGTGCCTCCATCGAGCAAGCGCGCGCGGAAATGAGAGTGCTGGACCGGTGGAGGGTCGAGGACATCGCCAGGACGAGCAAAGATCCCCTGATTCGCCAGTTGAAGATGGAAGTGGAGCCGGCGGGCGCGGGGCTCTCGCGGCTGCGGGATCAGTTCGCCAAGCCGTTGCTGGCGCTGATGGCCGTTGTGGGCCTGCTCCTGCTGATCGCGTGCACCAACGTGGCCGGCATGCTGCTGGCGCGCGGGGCGGCCAGGCAACGGGAGATGGCAGTGCGCATTTCGCTCGGCGCAGGCCGGTTTCGGCTGGTGCGGCAGGTGTTGACCGAGTCGGTGCTGCTTTCCGCGGTGGGCGCCGGCGTCGGGATCTTTCTGGCGTATTGGGGAACGGAGGCGCTGGTGCGAATCCTGGCGTCCGGACGGCAGATTCCGGGGTTGCCACATCGCATCGAGATTCAGGTGCAGCCTGATATGCAGGTGTTGCTTTTCACTGCCGGAGTTGCAGTGCTGACCGGAGTGCTGTTCGGACTGGCGCCGGCGCTGCACGCCTTGGAGTCGGCGCCTGCATCTTCGCTGCGGGAGACCGGGAGAGTGGGCGAGGCGAAGTCCCGGCGGCTTTTCGGAAAGAGCCTGGTGGTGGCGCAGGTGGCCTTGTCGGTGGTGCTGTTGAGCGCGGCCGGCCTGTTTGCCCGTCATCTGTCGAACCTCCGGAACCTGGGCCTCGGGTTCCAGCGCGACTCCGTCCTGCTGGTGACGCTGGATCCGGCGCGCAGCGGCTATCGGCGCGAGCAATTGTCCCGCCCGTACCAGGAACTGCTGCGGCGGCTGGAGGCGATTCCGGGCGTGCGCTCGGCCACGCTCAGCGCGGTTACCCCCATCTCAGGCGCGGGAGCGGCCCGTTTCGCAAGCGTAGAAGGCTTCCAAGAGAAGCCTGCGGAACGCCGCTACCTGTCGTTGAACTGGGTGGCGCCGAAATACTTCGAGACGCTCGGCACGCCATTGATCGCCGGGCGCGACTTCCAATTTGAGGACGAGGGCCGCCCGCGCGTGGCGATCGTCAATCGGGCGATGGCGCGGCATTATTTCGGCGACAGCAGTCCCATCGGAAAACATGTCACTTTCGATGGGGAAGACAGGCCCTACGAGATCGTAGGAGTGGCAGGCGATGCGAAGTACTACGAGCTGCGCGAAGCAGCGCCGCGTACGATCTACCTCAACGCCTTCCAGGAGGGGCGCGTGTTTTCGCAATTTGCGCTTCGGACCAGTGTAGCTCCGGGGGTGGTAGCCGGCGAGGCGCGGCGCGCCGTCCGCGAGGTGCTGAAAACCGTAACCGTGGCGAAAGCCACGATGCTGGCGATCAAGTGGATGCATCGATTGTTCCGGAACGGCTGATCGCGCTGCTGTCGGGGCTGTTCGGCGCGCTGGGGGCGGCGCTGGCGGGGATCGGCGTGTATGGGCTGCTGGCGTATACGGTGGCGCGCCGCACCAATGAGATCGGCATCCGCATGGCGCTGGGGGCGACGCGAGGCGACGTGACGCGAATGGTGCTGAAAGGCGCGCTAGGGCTGGTGTGCGCGGGTCTGGTAGTGGGGGCGCCGATCGCGGTATGGAGCAAACGCATCGCGGCGAGTCTGATCGAGAACCTGCCGGTGGAGAGCGCGCTGCCGATCGCCTTCGCCGCCGCGGCGATGATGGCGGTGGCGCTGGTGGCGGCTTACGTGCCGGCGCGCCGGGCGGCTGGCGTGGATCCCATGGAGGCCTTGCGGCACGAGTAGCCACCGATGATATCATAGCGGGCAGCCATGCTCGGCCAGACCATTTCCCACTACCGCATCGAGGAGAAGCTCGGCGAGGGCGGCATGGGCGTGGTCTACCGCGCCCGCGACCTAAGCCTGAATCGCAGCGTGGCCATCAAGTTTCTGTCCTCCAAAGTCGCTGACGAAGATCGCCGCCGGCGGTTCCAGCAGGAGGCCCAGACGGCTTCTTCCCTGAACCACCCGCACATCCTGACGGTCTACGAGGCCGGCGCCCTCGACGGCCAGCAGTACCTGGTCACCGAGTTCATCGACGGGTGGAGCCTGCGCGAGTGGGCCCAGCGCGAACAGCCCGCGGCGCGGCAGATGCTGGATCTGCTGGTCGGCGTGGCCGACGGGCTGGCCTGCGCGCACCAGGCCGGGATCGTGCACCGCGACATCAAGCCGGAAAACATCCTGGTGTCGAAGCAGGGCTACGCCAAGCTGGTGGACTTCGGCCTGGCCAAGGTGCTGGAGACGCCCGCTGCGGCCGACGGCGCGACCAAGACCGCGGACGCCCTCACACGGGCAGGGGCGATTCTCGGCACCGTGGCCTATATGTCGCCCGAGCAGGCCGCCGGCCGCCCCATCGACGCCCGCAGCGACATCTTCGCCTTCGGCGTAGTGCTGTATGAACTGCTGGCGGGAGCGCGGCCGTTTGCCGGCAAATCCGACATCGACGTCCTGCATGCCATCCTCCACAGCCAGCCCCAGCCGCTCCAGGCCGCTCCCGAGTTGCGCTTGATGGTGGAGAAGGCGCTGGAGAAAGACCCCGCCGACCGCTACCAGTGGATGCGAGACATGGTGGTGGACCTGAAGCGCGCCCAGCGATTGAAGTCAGCCGAGACCGCCGTGGAGCGCGCTCCAACGAAGCCCCGCCGGCGCCGATGGGGAATCGCGGCCGGCATCGCAGCGGTCCTGCTGGCGGCCGCGGCAGCAACCGTTTGGCGCCTTTGGCAAAAGGACTACTTCTGGGAGAATCCGCTGGCGGGCGCCCGCATCGAGCGGTTGACCGATTTCGAAGGAAACGAGCTGGACGCGGCCATCTCGCCGGACGGAAAGATCACCGCCTTCCTCTCCGACCGCGACGGGCAGGTCGACGCCTGGGTCAGCCAGATCGGCAGCGGCGAGTTCGTTAATATCACCAAGGGCCAGTTCGCTATGCGGTGGGTTCGGACGGCCAGCTGGGTGGGATTCTCCGGCGACGGCGCGCAGGTCTGGTTTGCGATTGAGGCGTCGAGGCAACCGCTACAACTGGCATCGCGACTGGCGCCGAGCATGGGCGGCGCATCGCGCCCCTTTCTGGACCGCGGCGTGATGCCGGCGTGGTCGCCGGATGGAAGCAAGATCGCCTACCAGACAACGGATCCGGGGGATCCCCTGTTCATTGCCGACCGCACCGGGAACAATCCCAAACAGATTTTCGTCGAGAAGCGGGGAGTTCACTGTCATTTCCCCACCTGGTCCCTGGATGGCCGCCACATCTATTTCGTCAGAGGTCTCATGGCCACCGAGGAGATGGATATCTGGCGCATTCCTTCCGCGGGCCAGGCAGGGCCCGAGCGAATCACCCGCCACAACGCGCGGGTCGCCTACCCTGCCTGGCTCGATTCCCGCACCCTGATCTACGCCGCCACCGCCGAGGATGGCTCGGGAGACTGGCTGTACGCGATGGATGTGGAGCACCGGATTCCGCACCGGGTGAGTTCGGGGATTGCGGAGCAGTATCTGTCGGTGTCCGCCAGCAATACCGGCCCGCGCCGCCTGGTCGCCACCGTAGCAACGCCCGGCGCCAGCCTCTGGACGGTCCCCTTTTCCGATCACCCCCAGACAGAAGACGCTGTGAAGCCCTTCCCGATGCCTGCTGCGCGCGCGCTGGGCCTGCGCTTCGGTCCGGACTATTTTGTGTACCTTTCCTCAAAGGGCGGCGGCGACGGACTTTGGAAGCTGGAAAAAGGCGCTGCCAGGGAGTTGTGGAAAGGCAGCGAGGGAGGCGTGGTGGCCCCGCCGGCTGTTTCGCCCGACGGCCGCCAGATCTGCTTTTCCTATCGCAAGCAGGGCCGGGCTGGACTCTACTTGATGAGCGTCGATGGCACCAACATCCGGGCGTTGACAGAATCGTTGGATGTGCGGGGCGCTGCCTCCTGGTCGCCCGATGGGAAATGGATCGCGGTCGCCGCCAACCAGGGAGAAGGCACGCGTGTGTTCAAGGTTCCGGTGGAAGGCGGTCAGCCCGTTCGCTTGCTGGACACGCTATCCTTTCATCCCCTCTGGTCACCAGACGGCGACTTCATTGTGTACTCGGAGCCGAGGGACGGGGGAATCTTTCTGGCGAAGGCCATCACCCCGGACAAAGCGCCGGTTCCCCTGCCCGAGATCTTGGTTAATCAGCAGAGCTCCAACCCCTACCGCTTTGTGCCCGGCCGAAAAGAGCTCGTCTACATCAAGTCTGTAGGGATTATGACGTGGAACTTTTCCTCGATAAACCTGGAAACCCGCCAGGATCGCCGGCTCACGGATTTGAAGCCGGGCCGGGAAATACACAGCTTTGACGTTTCGCCGGATGGCAAGCAGATTGTGTTCGATCGGCTGCGGGAGAACGCCGATATCGTCCTGATGGAGCTGAAACGCTGACCGACCCAGCGCCCCAGCGGGGTCCCTAGTCAGTCTAGCAGCCTGTGGCAAAAACCTTCCGGCGCAAATTTGCGCCGCTAAGTCATTGATTCCACTGAGGCGATGATCCGACAGATTTCGATTTACCATCGGCGCACCTTGAGGTTTGGAATCATGCGGTAGCGCCGCACATTGGCGGTGAGCACGCTGAAGCCCAGCTCCAGGGCGCTGGCTCCGATCGACAGGTCAGCCGTCGGAATCGTGATGCCCTTGGCGCGTGTGTGCGCGTCGATGCGGCCGAGAATGCGAGCGGTCTGGAGCGTGAAGGGGTGAGTCGCGATCCTGGCGAACACTTCTTCAACGAATTCTTCTCGCCAGGCGCGCACTTTCGCGTCCTTTGCTCGCCAAACTCCGTGCACCAGCTCGGCGGCGGTCATGGCCGCGACAGCCAGCTCCTCCGAACCGAACTTCGCCTCGATGCGGGTGAGCAGCTCCGGCAGCGGGACGGCCTCTCGTTCGCCGGTGATGAGCACAGTAGAATCCAGAATCAATCCCACGCCGGAGGCTCTCCAGCCGGGTGCCCTTTAATGATCTGCTGGAGGTCGCGCGCGAAGTCCGGATCCGGAGTCGTAGACGGACGGGACCAGGGGATCTCGCGGCACTCCGAGACCCGCCGCGGGGCGAACCATGCCGGTCCGATCCGAGCGACCGGCTTGCCATGCCGTTCGATGATCGCTACCGCGCCGCGCTCCACCAGATCCAGCACATGAGAGAAGTCACGCGCCACCTCGGTGGCGGAGAAACGACGGATCTGATTTTTCATATCTAAATCATATCACCTTCCGCGCCGCCGTTTCCTTGACATGAATCAAGCGAGTGGTATAATGGCGCCGGCACATTTTTTCCGGATGGTTAGCGGATGAAGCGAGCTTTGGCTGTCTTGATGTTGGGGATGGCGGCAGTCCCGGTTCTGGCCGAGATCACGGCGGCCGAGGAGCGGGACATCGCTCTGTGGATCATACGGCGGGGCGGTCAGGTCATCGTCAGCGGAGTCGAAAACCCGATTGGCGACCCGTTTGAACTGCCCGGCCGCGACTTCCGAATC
>Ga0247727_10013694_pt1 | contig 13607 bp, 14 predicted proteins | sample WisWelCaveWW1625_FD_202498 | JGI IMG/M metagenome (GOLD analysis project Ga0247727, IMG submission 202498) | Biofilm microbial communities from Wishing Well Cave, Virginia, United States - WW16-25 | ecosystem: Environmental > Aquatic > Deep subsurface > Groundwater > Cave microbial mat | place... | reverse complement strand
GACCGGATGCGGAGAGCTCCAACTCGTTGGTTCTGCTGTTTTGCGTCCCACCAAACAGATTATCCTTATCGGCCCGTAGCAGAAACCGATGGGCATCCGATCCCGTTTTCGTGACAATATTCACGACACCGGACAACGCGTTGCCATACTCCGGCTCGAAGCCTCCGGTGTAAATGCTGACCCCAACAACAGAGCTGTTGGGAAGCGTCGCTCCGAGTCCACCTGCGATAACATCCTGCACAGGGAGTCCGTCCACCAGATATTGCACCTCCGTGGTTTTGCCCCCGCGAACATTTCCCTCAAGAGTAACACCCGCTTTCAAGCCGATGATGTCGCTGACTTCGTCCACGGGCAATGCCTGGAGTTCCTCCCCTGAAACAATGAATGTTGTCCCCGAGACATCTCGTTGTATCAGAGGCTTTTCCTGAACGACGGTGATCTCTTCCAGCTCAACATCAGTTTCTTCCAGATCTACGTGAAGGCGGGTTCTCAGATCAGGATTGATGATCACGTTCTTGATAACATGCCTGTTGTAGCCAATGAGAGAAAACTGTACCTCATAGCGGCCCGCGCGGATGTTATGAATCGCATAGTACCCGTTTGTGTCAGTCACCGAACCGATGCGCACCTCCACCAGCACAACATTCACCCCGACAAGCGGCTGGCCCGTGCTCTTGTCTTTGACAGTCCCTTCGAGAATCCCATTCGTGCCTGCAAGAACAAGGTGAGTACCAAGGAGACAAAGCGAGAGAGTACAAGGCAGGGTTCTCTTCACCATCACCCTTCGGTCTCCGTCAATTGCTTACACATCATCACCGTTCGGGTTTCATCTGCGGAAAGAAAATCACATCTCGGATGGAATCCTGGCTCGTCAGCAACATAACGAGCCTGTCGATTCCCACACCGAGCCCTGCTGTTGGAGGCATACCATATTCTAGTGCGCGGATAAAGTCCTCGTCAAGCGGCTGAACTTCCTCAGCACCTCGGGCGCGAAGCTTCATTTGCTCCTCGAACCGAGCGCGCTGATCGAGCGGATCGTTCAGCTCGCTGAACGCGTTGCAAAGCTCCTGCCCGTTGCAGATAAGCTCAAATCGCTCGACCAGACCTTTCTCGCTCCTATGCTTCTTCGCAAGAGGTGACATCTCAATCGGATAGTCCATGACGATCGTCGGCTGGACAAGGTGAGGCTCAACTTTCTCGCTGAAAATGTCATCCATGATCTTTCCGGGTCCATCCGAGGGATTCACATCAAGACCAAGCTCTTTCGCTGCGCGGCGAAGCTCGGCTTCCGGTTTTCCTCTGAGCGAATGGCCTGCGAATTCCTTGATCGCATCGTCCATTGTTAATCGTCTCCAGGGGCGAGAGAAATCGATCTCTTTTCCTCCACACACCACCTTCGTCGAGCCATTGACCGCTGTCGCGACCTTACTGATCATTGTTTCCACCATCTCCATCATCCAGAGATAGTCTTTGTATGCAACATACACCTCAAGCATGGTAAACTCGGGGTTATGATTCCTGTCCATCCCCTCGTTGCGGAAATCCTTTGAGAATTCATACACTCCGTCGAATCCTCCGACGATGAGTCGCTTAAGATAGAGCTCATCGGCAATACGGAGGAAGAGATCCATATTCAGCGCGTTGTGGTGTGTAATGAATGGACGCGCAAATGCGCCGCCGTATTGCGGCTGAAGAATGGGCGTCTCGACTTCCAGGAAGCCTTGATCGTCCAGAAACTTTCTGATTGTCGAAACAATTGCAGTACGCTTGAGGAAAACTTCTTTGACCTGCGGATTGACGACAAGATCGATGTAGCGCTGCCGGTATCGGAGCTCCTTGTCGGAAAACGGATCATAGACAACTTTGTTTCCATCCTCGTTGGTTTTCTCTTTGGGGACCGGTGGCGGTCTCAATGATTTTGATAAGAGAACAAGACTCCGTGCATGGATGGAGACTTCACCCATCTTAGTTCTAAAAACAAATCCTTCCACCCCAATGATGTCGCCGATATCCATCAGTCTGAACGCATCATACACATCTCCCAGGTCATCCCGTTTCAGGTAAACCTGGATTTTCCCCTGTGAATCCTGGATATGGCAGAACGAAGCTTTTCCCATGCGGCGCAGCGACATGATCCTGCCGGCTGCGGCAACATCACGTCTTGGTGAATCATCTTTGAAGGTAGTGATGATTTCCTGAGAGAGCGCGGTTCGATTGAATTCGTAAGGGTAGGGATTGATGCCGCGCTTACGGAGCTCTTCGAGCTCTTCATTGCGGCGCAGCATGAGCTCGTTCAGCTCATGGGCTTCCGATTTGACTTCCAACTAGTGCTCCTACAACTATTTATCCATATAGAGAATGGGGCACAGTCCGCCTCGTCGAAGTCCCGGCACGCACCGAGGCGAGACGGGTGTCGGCTCCAACAGGACAATGTTGATATTACGTTCACTCATTCAGTTGGAGCCGCACAGACAACTCCGGGTTGGTGTGGTGGGAACGCCATAACTGACGGAAAAAAATAGAAAGAATGGCTGTGAGAAGCAAGGTAAGGGGGAAGGCTGGAACTGCTCTCTTCTTGATCGTTGTCTATTCTTGGGTCTTTGTGTCGGAGCTTGTGATCGCTGGGTAACTCAGGGCGAGTACGTTCCTCCTTTCAGGGTTGACCTTTTTCAATACCAACCTGTTGAGTTCGAGGGCCGTTATACGATTCGTTCGTTCTCTTCGCAGCTGCAGCGCGGGCCTCCGCCTGCAGAAGGGCTTCGGCCCACAGGCGCGCGTTGTCCATGCCTTCCAGGCGCTTGAGGAAGATCAAATAGGACATCTGTTTGATTGCAGTAAAGGATTGGAGGTCCGCCAGACCAGAAGCGGTCCCAAAGGGCATCGACCTTGCTTTTCAGCTGTGGATCAGTAAGCATCCCTTTGCCCTATGTGACATTCATGTATGGCGATTTGAACTTAGGTTAGAATTCTATATGGGACCGACAATATCCTCAAGACATTCAATTCTGTCCCAATTGGCTAATAATAACCACCGTAAAAACGAATGAAATGATGAGAAGTATGTATGTATAAATATAAGTCGTCTTAACTCGATGAGGAAATACAAGATCGTCATCACCTAACTTAGTGATTTCACCTCTTTGGAGTTTTGCGACCAAAGTTCTCAACTTGTTGCAGTAGTCCCAACAATGCTCCTCGACGGATGCGCTTGCAAAACCGAGGCCAATGAAACAAACAGCTAACCCAAGCACAGATAGAATAAAGAGGCATAGATTGCCAGTTACTGAGATAGCAAGCCCCTTGGTTCCGATGAGAATCGATCCGAGAATTACATAGGGTCCAAGAAAAACAGAAAGAGAAGCTCGTGACCGCCACGTCGTCATGTGTTCAAGTTGAGATTCAATTTCGCTTGACACATATTCAATGACTTTTTCTTCGTATGCCATCGTTTATCCTTTTGTTGGTCGACATCTAGTTTTCTCCCGCCCTTCCCCATTGCATTGTTTGCTCGCCACCCTCCACATCCCTAACGCAATGAGTACATATTCATATTCTCTGTGGGATGTACCGCGGTTCTCCATCCATGAAGGCAAGAAATCGATCTTTGAAATTTGGACTTCAGATCGGTGCGGCCCTGCCGAACATCCGATATGAAGCGGGCAACCCCTCTTTGAAGTCTGTTGACCCATTATGATGGCACCCATACAGTACCTTTGCCCAAGTCTCACGGCACCTGAATCGCTGAACGTTCAACGTGACGAGGGGAACAGTGTCTGGACACCCAAATGTTCAATTCATATCCGTCTACTGATAACCATGTTGAATGCAAGGGTCCCTCCATCAGAAATCGACACTAATGGTAATACAGGACCCCTTACGAAGTTTGCTTTTGTTAGACTCCTGTCAATGCTCTCCTCGTTGACGGGAACAAATCCAACCTCGGTCTTTTTCTTGCTGCCTCGGAGTAAGATGTAACCGCCAGGTTTCAGCACGCGGGCAATCTCCCTACCATACTGGGGTCGACTTTTTTCCTGTATATGATGGAAGCAACCTCGATCATTGACAAAATCGACGGATCTGTTACCCAAAGGAATATCCAGAGCATTTCCCAAGACCCATCGAATTGAAACCCTAGCAGAAACCGATCTTTTCTTTGCAATCGCGAGTGCCTTTTCGCTGATGTCTAGACCAACCACGTTGTATCCACACTGAGCAAGAAAGACTCCCTCGCGACCTGCTCCACATCCGACATCTAACACGTTCCCGCGACTGGGTATCAAGTCTAGTGCCGCGACAGTGACAAGTTCTTGAGATGGATATGCGTAGTCCCAATAGCTGCTATATTCACCTTTCTCGTAGGTGTTGTTCCAATACTCCTTTGGATTAGGTTTCCTCACAAGGCGTTCTCTGATTTTTCGTCTAAGTATAACTCTGCAATATCTCGTCAAGGAATTCGGTGACGCTGCGGATTCTAACGCCAAAACAATCATGGACGGGGGTATCATGGAGATTGCAGACTAGCACCGCTAATTCGCTTATGGTAAAAACGGGGTCGCGCGATAAGAGAGCCCGTCGAAGAAACTCCTCTATATCTACATGAACGATTTGGGCATCAGGGGCAACTTTCTTAGCCAACAGTTCAACAAGCCCTTTGTACGAAACTGGATCCCCAAGTAGATTAATCGTGTGGTTCTCGGTGGTTTGATCAATGGTTGAATTCAATAACACTTGAACGATATCTTTAACGTAAGTTGGTTGAAGCAAAAAAAGGCCACTCCCAGGAACTTCCACTTTTCCCGCTCGCAGTTGATCGACTAGGTAGGGAGTTAGTTCATCGCCTGTACCTAGAATGTAAGAACATCTGAAAATTGTATAGGGGATGCCCGAAGAACGAATTATCTCCTCGGCTTCTGCCTTTGCCTGAAAATACATCTCACTCGAATGGACTGTAACGCCGAATCCGCTAAGATAGGTTATTCTCTTGATTCCACATTCTTGCGCTGCAGTCACCGCAGACTTTGTGGTGGAAACAATTGCGTCCCAAATAGAAGCGCCGATCTCTGACCTGCTTGCTCCAGCGAGATGGATCAAAGACCCCGACCGAAATCTCTCGAGAGTGCCCTTTCGAGAATTCAGATCGGTGAACATCATGAAGTCATCTAAGCCTAGACCTCTTGCTTTATCAGTCGACCGGACGACAGGAAGGGCAGGTATATTGCTCTCACTAGATCGTCTAAGCAGATGCCTTCCTATGAATCCGGTTGCTCCGGTTATTATTATGGGGTTGAACATCGAAAGAAGATTAGCTGGGTGAAAGTACTCTACGAATGGGGACGCTTCATTCTGAAGTATTGGATCACAACAATTGTAAGTACCATTAGCCCGGAAACAGTGATTATCTCCCAAGTTTGAAACCCGCTCTGAACAAGACCAAGGATAAGCAATGATATTACTGAACCGCTAAAGACGATTTGCGCAAATGGATTTGAAACAGCTGCCTGCAACACCGCATAAAGTTTTGTTCTAACCGCCTTGTTTACCAAATCGAGACAGGCGTCTATCACAGTCTGCCGGACATTCGCTTCCGAAAGCGACGCCTTGCAATGATCACACAATTTCCCCCATATGAGTTTTTTTCTGCTTTGGGATCTATCGTCACAATAATCAAACAGGCAAGACCTAATTGGCTTGTGCCAAGGCTTTTCACATTCTGTTGGAGGTGCTGATCTGCCAACAGTGCGTCTGTACTCAATGGTTAACAGCTGGGCAGCAATCTCCACCAGCACATAGGACAAATATGATTGATTAGATTGAGTCAAGATCCCTGCAATGTCATCTATTGAAACTACGATATGGTTATTTGTTGAATCTACTGCACTGAAAAGTTCATCCTGAAGTGGTGAGTCGATTATTCCGACAAATACCTCCGAGGTGCTCAGTACTCTGCGAGCCTTAAGCAAAGGCACTAGCTCATCGACATTATACTTCCCTTCGTCATCCGGGTCGCCCAAATTAGGGATTCCGTCCCCTAAAGAAAACCGAAAGTGTTTCTGAGCCCGATTACCAATCCTTACCACCTCAGCCAGGTTCAAGCCCCGGAATGGGGCGCCCATGTGAATAATTTCAACCTCAACCATTTGCCTTGACTCCTAGAGTAATTCCGGAAGATGTTCTTTGAGAACCTCAACGAAGTCAGGCTTTGGCCAGAAAGTCATCTTTGGCAAATGATGAACATCAAATGAAATAATCTCGCCTGCACGCTTTGGAACACGGGGTTTGCCGTCAAGTTCAACGATCAACCCTGGTTCAATATGCCAATGGTTCGTGTCATCCAGGTAGGAGTCCCAATAAGCTAGCTTCACATTCTTAACGCGCATGCCTAGTTGATCGCGTACTAATCTCTTCGCAAACTGACTTAAAGACTCACCAAATCTAATAAGACCATGAGGAAACCTTAGAACATTCTTGGGGTCATCATGGCCTGGTAGTCCGTCAGGCCAGCGGGTCATGTAAAACTTTCTTCCCTTCTTGGTTATGAGTTCGAACGTCATGTGGGTTCCCCCATCCACCTGCGTGGTTATGGGTTTACCAAAATTTGCCTCCCCGTTCCTTGCTCGATAATTTGATACTTTCATGATTTACCCTCCTAGAATGGAATCATAAAATTGACGCAAAAGGCTGCAACTCATCTCATAATTATAGACGACATCCTCTTCACTTGCTTTCGACGTGTGCTTGGCAAGCAAGGCAAGACCTTCTTGTGAATGCTTCATCTCAAGAGGACCGCCATGAACTCGCCAAAACAAATTGTCCTTTTCTCGGACTCTGTAGTGCATCGATAAGCCCCGTGCGATTTTCGCCATCGACGTGACTTGGCTTTCGCAAGCAATGTGCACAGCAAATCCCTCCAACCAAGAACGTTCCAGAGCTGACATATCACACCAATCCATTAAAGCTCTGTTTCGGGTATTTGGCTGAGCTGCCATCAGAGAGCTTTTCGACACCCCTGTTGACAAGGCGAATGTAACGGCGAGGTCGCTGTGAGGAATTCCCTTTGACCCAACACCAAGGTTCTCTGCCTTTATTATGGAAATGATGTATTCAATTAGGCTTCGATCAGCCAATGCAGGTTCATCTAGCTTAAGATAGACACGCGCAATGTGGCTGGGCCATTTCTCCTGAAGGTAAACTTGCTCAGCCAAGAGATGGAGTCTGGTTCTTGGAAATGTGCCTGTTCGAATGGCATCTACCAACTTGCTTTCGTTGATATCCTGGCAATGTACAAGTTTGTCGATTAGTGCTTTTCGTCTGCCATCCATATTCTTCATTTCCTTCTTCCGAGTGTCAACCTTGAAATTGATTCAATGTACGCAAGACGTTCTTTGCAGGCAAAACATGTCATGCAAGGTGACGATCTGTCTCGCCAACAGCTCCACGAATTCCTTAGCACCAGCTTGTTTGCAATTGCGTACTCATCGATTCTTTCTTCGCTGGTCCAAAGAAGTGGCAATTCCACTTGTATTGAATTCTGTTGAGTGCTTCCGCTATATTTGAGGATCGATTGAAGCATTTCAAAAAAATGTATGGTCGCATCATCGTACGTGACCCCATCTGTGCTATGGTGTCCCGCCGCGACGAAGTCCAAGTTTAGCACTTTGGCTTTGTGAGCGGCAAGAGACCAAAACAACAGGTTTCGATAGGGAATCCATCCTTCCATCTCATTCGTTACATAACCTCCGGCCGAAACCAAAGTGCCGATGTCAATGGAGACTTCTATGAGTTTCGAAAGGGGCAGTTGACGTGAAAGTGTCTTAGCAGCCTCGACTTCTCCTCTCGGTCTCCCAGGATAGTTGATTGAAAGCCCTACTAGGTCGGTTTGCTCATTTGCCAAAATCAGCGTTGCCAAAGTTGAGTCAATTCCCCCCGAGAACAAAACTATTCCGCGACGCGTAGTCACGTTGTTGTTCCTGAGTGATCAAGTACCCTCATAAACACACCCAGAAGTGCAAGTTTCCTTTACAATGATCTGTTTCAATAGAGGCAGTGCTGGCTTAAGCCTGTCCCAAATCCAGCGAGCCAGGTTTTCGCTGGTTGGATTCTCAAGGCCTTCAATTTCGTTGAGATAGTGATGATCTATTTGATCATGAATCGGCTTAAACACTCTCTTGATATCGGCGAAGTCGATGACCCAGCCGAGTTGTGGATTTACAGATCCGACAATATGTATCTCGATATGATATGAGTGTCCATGCAGTCTTTGGCACTTATGCCCATCTGGAAGGTTTGGTAAAGAATGAGCAGCTTCAAAAGAGATCTCGGTGAAGATTTCCATATAGTTTTCTTTGCTGGTCTAATCGGAAACAGACATCGAACTTGACTGAACTCCATGCCTTGCTCATGCTATGCCGCCAACTTCTTCGCCTACTCAGTCACGGATGGCCCGGAAGACAACGGCGAACTGTTCATCATATGGTTCGACAGGCTCACCACAAGCTTCTTCTCCAGTTCCTCCATCTTGCGGGCAAGATTTTTGTGTGTTGAAAGCAACTCGCGTAACCGGACAAAAGCACGTATGATCTCAACATTCACCAGAACAGCCCGCTTACTATGGAGAACGCTGGAGAGCATTGCAACGCCTTGTTCAGTGAAAACGTAGGGAAGGTTCGGATGCCTCCCCACCTTGAGGCGCCAAACTGGTACCTCAAGTTCTCCATCTCCTCAGCGGATAGCCAAAGCAGAAGTCGGTTGGGAAGCGGTCAGCGTTCCTCTTCACCGCACGCTTCAGTGCTTTTGTTTCGACACCATAGAGATCCGCGAGATGGAAATCGAGCATGACTTTGTGGCCACGGAGCAAGAGGATTCTTCTCTCAATGATCTCGGGGGAAGCAATGCCTTTGATGTTGCCATCTTTATCCGCTTGCCCTATGCTGCCAGCCGTCGAACAAGCAAGACGAGTTCATCCAACTCGGCTTCGCTAAATAGGTTATCAACCCGACAAGTCGGGTCGTAGACCGCATTCTTCATATCAAGCATGTCTCTTTGCTGTTCGATACTTTGCTTTCGGCTCCTCAACGCCGAAACCAATACGGCGCCTGCGTGGTGGTTCAGGCGGTGTCATGAGCTGCCGGATAGCATCAAACACAACACGGAACTGCTCATCGTACTTTTTCTCTAATTCTTGCAACTTACGGGCAAGGTCCTTGTGCGTTCCAAGGATCTCACGCAAGCGAACGAATGCCCGCATGATCTCAATGTTGACCCGGATGGCTCGTTTGCTGTTGAGAACACTCGAAAGCATCGCGACGCCTTGCTCGGTAAATGCGTAGGGCGGATACCTTCTACCTCCTCTTCCTGGTTTTGATATTCCAAAATGGAATCTCAAAGACTCAAACTCCTTGTCGCTTAGCTGGAACATGAAATCTTCCGGGAACCTATCAAGGTTGCGCTTCACCGACTTATTGAGATTGAAGGTTGTCACTTCATAGAGGCGCGCCAAATCTGAATCGAGCATCACTTTTTGACCTCTGAACAGGTATATCTTCTGCTCGATGACCTCCCGGGGGACAAGTGCTTTGTTCTCTTTCATTGTTTGACACACCATCTTAAGGTGCCAAATTGGCTCCTTAAGATCTCGTACTCCTCCCTCGTCAACTCAAACATGAAATCAGGTGGAAAGCGATCGCTGTTCCTTCGGACCGCACGCTTGAGGACCTTCGTTTCAACCCCGTACAGTTCGGCAAGATGCGAATCCAGCATGACCTTCTGTCCCCGAATAAGGAGGATTCTTCTCTCGATGACTTCTGGAACCAATGCGCCCGACCATGACATTCCTTCTCCTATAAGCGACTATGCGGCGAGTCGTCGTACGCGCGTCACAAGTTCCTCCAACCCGGATTCACTGCTCTGTCACGCGGTAGGTGCACAATTGGCGGGAAGTTGAATGGGAAAATGTTTATGATCCTGACAGTTGATCTTCCTCCTCACCAGCCTCCAAAGAAGGTAGAAGGAAACGCGGAAATAGTCAACGAACATTATGGCCCGGGCACAGAATACCGTATTCGCGGTATACAAACAGAAGGCATGTGGACGACCAGAGACGCCCGCCCGCCAGAGAAGAGCTTATATGGTCGGGCGGCCTGTCGACTGACGATAGTCACACATCGGTCAGGCGGGGTCGTCCTACTACGTGAGAGATTTTTTCAAGCCCGGCCACTACCCAGCCCTTGCGTGCTTTCACTTCTCAGCCAAATTTGCTATCCTTTGTCCATCCAGAATACGCCTTTCGACCGCAACAACTTTCGAAGCCGGGAAACGTATGAGTCCCCACACTTTCCACACCATACAGGCATGAACCCTTTCGATAGAAATCCCAATTCTTTCCGGATCGTATTCGGACTGCTTGTCTGCTATGTCCTGGCCCTCTCTGCAATCACGATCTATCGCTACGGAAGCTCGCCGACGGACGAAAACCTGTTTACAACGCCCCCTTCCAACTTGCTCATCATGGACGAGATTCGGGCTGATCCCTCGGGCCCGGACAACAATGCGATTCTTTCCGGAGGCGCAATTCCCCCGTACAATCTGCTGGTTGAGGTAAACGATGAGGAAACGGAATCACTGGCACAACTTCATGGTGTCATCAACGACCCCTCGCTCCCTTCAACCATTGAGATCCGTGTCCACCTTCTCAAAGAGGACGAAGCTCATACGTATCGCATACAAACAGATGAGCTGAAAGCGGCGAAGATCAAAGAGCTTCCAACGACAGCATTTGTTGTCGGCATTGCGCGAGATGGCGCCTCCGATCGAGCAGGAATGAAGGTCGGCGATCTCATCTACACGATCAACGGTCAGACCTTCCCGAATATCTTTGCGGCAGACTCCATACTTCGAAGCGGACAGATCGGGAAAGGTTTCTCTTACGATGTGCTGAGAGATGACCATCAATTGACACTCCATGTTACTCTTGCATCGTTCGGCATACCGTTCCCGATGCTTGTCGCCATTTTTTCGGGACTGGTATTCATTGCTGTTGGAAGCTTCATTGGATTTAAGCGGCCGCTTATCAAGGCAGCGCGCTTGCTCGGGGTGTTATTCCTTGTGCAAGGTTATTTCCTGACGAACATGTTTATCAGGCGTGATCTCTCCTTGGGCGGGTTTGCTCTTTTCGTGAATCTTACACTGATCGTTTGCATTGCGTTTACATTTCCGCTGTATGTGCATTCAGCGCTTTACTTCCCCCAGGAATCCGTGGCCAGTATCAAGAATCGATGGATTGTGCGCATCGCATATGTCATCGCCATTCTTTTCTGTATCGCGACGCTTCTCTTTGATTACGTTGGTTTCTTCAGTAGTCTCAGTGTTTCAATCGCCTACATCATTTTCGCGTCCAAGACCATTTACAAGACCAAAAGCGGTGAGCAAGCGGCTATGGCCAAACCGCTTGAGTGGATGGGGGCGACGGCATGGACCGGCGCTTCCTGCTTTTGGGTCTACCTGTTGATCGGGGGTTTAGGAGGGTTCCGGTACCTCGGCTACATGGGGATACCGCTGCTGCTCGTCCCAATATCGTATGTCTATGTGATTGGACGGCACCGTCTGCTTGATCTTGATTTGCGAATTCGACGGAGTGCCCAGTACGCAATCATTGCGACTGTGTGGATCGCTGGCCTGATTCTCCTGTTCTTCGTCGTCATGAGGGGCCTCTCACAGTGGAATCTCGATCTCCCAAACATCAGACTCACAGGCGGATCGGTCGAAATCATTGATGAACCCATGATGCAACAGGATAGTGAGAACGCACAAAATATCCTGATCATAGCAGGCACATTGGCCATTTCGGTCGGACTCTGGAAAGCTGGAAAGACCGGACTCCAATACATCGCGCGAAGATTTCATAGATCACGATACGATTACCGCCGTGCGGCAACAGAGCTGAGTACGGTCATGTCAACGCAGCTCAATATGAAGAACCTTGCGCAAGGCATTGTGCAGAAACTCGGCGAGTTGATGAGCCTGAAGCGTGTCGGCGTGTTGTTCTTTCGCGATCAACGGGACTGCTGCTGTGAAGAAGCATATGGTTTTGATGGCTCATCGTGGAAGGAATTCTGCATAAGAACCGGCAATACCTTGACAGACGCTGTTCAGCGTTTCCATGGGGAGTTTCGTGTTGATTATCTGCCCGAACACATCAAAGAGGAATTCCGCCGACATGAGTTTCAATACCTGATCCCCATCCGGTCAAAGGAAACGCTCGTCGGAACACTTCTGGTGGGGGAAAAGCGATCCGAATCACCATTCGAACAAGAGGACCTGGAATTCCTCAGCGCGGTTGCACGGCAGGCGTCGGTCTCAATTGAAAACGCCTTTTTGTACGAAGAGCTGGCCGAACAAGAACGGATGAAGCACGAACTGGCAATCGCAAGAAAAATCCAGCTCGAATCCCTCCCCCAGACCACTCCGCAGATCGATGGGCTGGACATTGCAGGTGTGTCCATCCCGGCGATGGAAGTCGGCGGAGATTACTACGACTACCTCAACGGGTCAATGGACAGGTTGACGGTTGTTGTGGGAGATGTAAGCGGAAAAGGAACCTCCGCCGCCCTCTACATGTCGAAGATTCAGGGGATCATCCGCTCACTCAACGCGTTTGGGCTTTCACCGCGAGAACTCTTTACCCGAACGAACGACCTTCTTTGGAGGGATCTCGAAAAGAAATCGTTTGTCACTGCAATTGGCGCGGCGTTCTTGTTGAGAGATCGGCAGGTCATCCTTGCACGCGCAGGTCATCTTCCCTTATTTCATTATCAGGCACACGCGCGACGCGTCGACAGAGTCATACCGAAAGGAATAGGAATGGGACTTTCTGGTAATGGAACATTCTCCAATGAGCTTGAAGAGATAAAGCTCTCGCTCAACTCGGGAGATGTATTTCTTTTCATAACGGATGGAATTACAGAAGGGAAGGATACAACCAGCGAGGAGTTTGGAGAAGAACGTCTCGTCCAGCTGCTTCAGAACTCAGCACAACTTACTGCCCGCGAGATCTGCGACACCATCACGGCTGCCGTGAAGGACTTTACTACTTCCACGCCGCAACACGACGACCAAACCGTTGTTGTGGTCAAGGCGTGTTAGCCTACCTCAGTAGAATCATTCTTCTGGATTGAACAAACTCACCTGCCATGATCCTGTAAATGTAGGTTCCCCCGGCCAGATTTGTCGCATTGAATCTTACCTCGTACGTCCCCGCCTCCCTCTCCTCCTGAACAAGAGTAGCCACGTCTCTCCCGAGCAAGTCGAACACCTTGATGCTCACGAACGATGAAGAACTGATCGTGAACCTCCATGTTGTTGTCGGATTGAAGGGATTCGGGTAGTTCTGACTGAGGTAGAATCTTCCGGGGATTTCCTCCACAACCTCTCGCACATCGGTCGCTGTTGAGTCAGTCGAATACTTATAGACCGTTTGTCCGACGGCATAGCCAAGCGTATCACTCAGGAAGCGAAGCCGATTCACGAAGAACCCGAATCCCGCGGAGTGCCAGGAGTCCCCGCCATCGGTCGACTCAAATGTCACACCGCTCCATCACCCAATCCAACCCACC
>Ga0247727_10013693_pt1 | contig 13607 bp, 10 predicted proteins | sample WisWelCaveWW1625_FD_202498 | JGI IMG/M metagenome (GOLD analysis project Ga0247727, IMG submission 202498) | Biofilm microbial communities from Wishing Well Cave, Virginia, United States - WW16-25 | ecosystem: Environmental > Aquatic > Deep subsurface > Groundwater > Cave microbial mat | place... | reverse complement strand
GCCTCCAGCACCACGGCGCCCGCCCCGTCGCCGAAGAGCACGCAGGTAGAGCGGTCGTTCCAGTTGACGATGCGTGAGAGGACGTCGCTGCCCACCACCAGCGCGCGCCGGTAGACGCCGCTGCCGATGAACTGCGACGCGGTCGCCAGCGCGATGACGAAGCCCACGCAGGCGGCGTTGATGTCGAACGCCGCCGCCCGGCGCGCGCCCAGCCCCTCTTGAATGAGCGAAGCCACCGCCGGGAACATTCCGTCCGGCGATGTCGTCGCCGCGATCACCAGGTCGAGCTCGGACGGGTCGATCCCCGCCTCGGCGAGCGCCTGACGGCCGGCGGCGATCCCCATCGTGCTCGCCGTCTCGTCGTCGGCCGCGATGCGCCGCTCGCGCACGCCCGTGCGCTCGACAATCCACGAGTCGTCGGTGTCGACCAGCCGTTCCAGGTCGGCGTTCGTGAGGATGCGCTCCGGTAGGTACTTGCCGACACCGGCGATGCGCGCGCGAACGGCCGGGGCGCCGGCTGCGCGTCCTTTCGTGTCCTCTTGGGGCATCGGGCGCAGTATACCACGGTCGTGGGTCGTGGGTCGTGGGTCGTGGGTCGTGGGTCGCGGGTCGTGGGACAGACCTCGACGTAACTTGCTCGAGGCTGTGGGTAATCTTCCACCACCCCGTAAACGGGGTGGCATGAAGTCGGCTCACACCATGCCGCACCGTTCACGGTGCGGTCGAAAACCCAACCCACCAAATTGAGCAAGTAACACCTCGACCCTCGACCCCCGACCCTCACCCTCGACCCTTCGCTCGTCTTGCCTGCCTGGGGAGCCTACGCTACAATCCGTGGCGAATCTCCCCCAGGAGCGACTCGCCATCTCGCGAGACCCGTTCTGGGGGTGCTGGTTCTCAGGAGTCGCCGCCGATGAAGGAGTACCAGACCGAGCAGATCCGCAACCTCGTGCTGCTGGGCCACAGCGGCACTGGGAAGACCTCGTTCACCGAGGCTGCCCTCTTCGAAACGGGGGCGATCACTCGCCTTGGCCGGGTCGACGACGGCAACACCGTCTCCGACTACGACCCGGACGAAGCGAAGCGCCAGATCAGCATCAGCCTCTCGCTCCTCCCGGTCGAATGGGGCGGCTGCAAGCTGAACCTGATCGACACGCCCGGCTACGCCGACTTCGTGGGCGAGGCGAAGCAGGGCGTGCGCGCCGCCGACGCGGCCGTCATCGTCGTCGATGCCGTCTCCGGCGTCGAGGTGGGAACCGATCTGGCCTGGGGCTACGCCGGCGAGCAGGAGCTGCCGCGCTTCGTCCTGATCAACCGCATGGACCGCGAGAACGCCGACTTCGCCGAGGCGCTGCGCCAGGTGCGGGAGCGTTATGGGAAGCGCTGCTTCCCGCTTCAACTGCCCATCGGCGCCCAGGACGCCTTCCTCGGCGTCGTCGACCTGCTGGAAGAGCAAGCCTTCTTGGGCGAGAAGGCAGAGCCGGGCCCTGTGCCCGAATCGCTCGCCGCCGAAGTGGCCAGCTACCGGGAGCAGCTTATCGAAGCGGTGGCGGAGACGGACGACGAGCTGATCAACAAGTTCCTCGAGGGCCAGGCGCTGACCGCTGACGAGCTGCGCAGCGGCCTGCGCGCGGGCGTCTGCTCGGGAAGCATCGTCCCGGTCCTCGCCACGTCGTCGGGCAAGAACGTCGCGGTGCCGCGCGCACTGGAGACGCTGGCGCAGTACGCGCCGTCGCCGGTCGACCGCGGCGAGGTCGTCGCCCACGACGAAGGCGGCGCCGAGGTGAAGCTGACCGCCGGGCCGGCCGGGCCGCTGGCGGTGCTCGCCTTCAAGACCAGCGCCGACCCCTACGTCGGCAAGCTCACCTATCTGCGCGTTGTCTCCGGCACGATCGCCGGCGACTCCCACGTCTGGAACGCGAACCGCAAGGCGCAGGAGCGTATCGGCCAGCTCTTCCACCTGCGAGGCAAGACCCAGGAGCATGCGGCGAAGCTGCCGGCCGGCGACATCGGCGCCGTCGCCAAGCTCGCCGAGACGGCGACGGGCGACACCCTCTGCGTGCGCGAGCGGCCGCTGCTGCTGGACGGCGTCGCCTTCCCGGCGCCAGCGTACACCCTGGCCGTCTACCCCAAGACGAAGGCGGACCTGGACAAGCTGGGCACAGCGCTGACGCGGATCGCGGAGGAGGACCCGAGCCTGCGGGTGCGCCGCGACGCCGACACGAACGAGACGGTGATCTCGGGCCTGGGCGAGTCCCACATCGAGGTGGCGGCGGAGCGGATGAAGCGCAAGTTCGGCGTGGAGGTCGAGCTGCTCATGCCCAAGGTGGCCTACCGCGAGACGATCACCGCCGCCAAGCAGGCCGAGTACGTCCACAAGAAGCAGACGGGCGGCCACGGCCAGTACGCGCGCGTCGCCCTGTTGTTGGAGCCGCTGCCGCGCGGCAGCGGTTTCGAGTTCGTCGACAAGATCGTCGGCGGCGCGGTCCCGAAGACCTACATCCCGGCCGTCGAGAAGGGCGTCAATGAGGCGATGCGCGAGGGCGTCACCGCCCACTACCCGCTGATCGACGTGCGCGTCACGCTCAACGATGGCAAGGAGCACCCGGTCGACTCATCGGAGATCGCCTTCAAGATCGCCGGCTCGCAGGCGCTGAAGAATGGCGCGCGGGAGGCGCACCCGGTGCTGCTGGAGCCGATCGTCACGCTGCGTATCACCGTGCCGGAGGCGAACACCGGCGAGGTGCTGAACGACCTCAACGGCAAGCGGGGCAAAGTGCTGGGCATGACCCCCCAGAGCGGCTTCACCGTGATCGAGGCGCAGGCGCCCCTGGCCGAGGTGCAGCGCTACGCCACCGACCTGCGCTCGATCACGCAGGGACGCGGCGTCTACACCGTGACGCCCAGCCACTATGAAGAGGTGCCGGCCCACATCATGCCGAAGCTGGTGCAGGCGTCGGAGCACCCAGCCGCGTCTTCGTAGCGAAAGGCGAGGGCTGCAGGGGGCTTGCCCCTTGTATAGACCGGGGACATGGGTTACACCCGTGCGGGGACATGGGTAACACTTTTCTTTTGGCGGGGAAAACAAGGAGGCGCCCATGCCCTGGAGGGAGGCCACAGCCATGTCTGAGCGAAGCGAGTTCCTCAGCCTCGTTACCCAGGGGGATCTCACGATAAGCGCCCTCTGCCAGCGCTACGGCGTGAGCCGGAAGACCGGCTACAAGTGGCGGCGCCGGGCCCGTGAGTTCGGACCAACGGAACTGGCCGATCGTAGCCGCCGACCGCACCGCTCGCCGGCGCGCACGCCTGCTGAGATCGAAGCCGTCGTGTGCGAGTTGCGCCCCCAGCATCCCGCGGCCGCGACGCGGCGCGCCAGCACGCCCGGCTCACCGCCTGGCTGATCCGCTTGGGCGTCAGGATCCTGCACGGGCCCTACCATCCGCAGACCCAGGGCAGAGAAGAACGCTTCCACCGCACCTTGAGCGTAGAGGCGCTGGCGCGACACCGGCCTCGCGCTACCTGTCGCCCATCGAGTACGCGCCCGGCGATCAGGTACGGCGGGTGCAGGACAAGGGACGCATCTCCTTCCGCGGCCGCGAGCTCCGCGTCAGCCGAGGCTTCACTGGCCAACCGGGTGGCGCTCCGACCCGTGGGCGACGGCGTCTGGGATCTGTACTATTGCCACCAGAAGATCGGGCAAGTGGACCTCACATGCTAAGTGTTACCATGTCCCCGCACAGGTGTTACCTATTGTCTCCGGTCTGTACACTCGCGGGAGAGGGGTGGCCGTCAGGCCGGGGTGAGGGCGATCGGCGTCGCCTCACGCCCGTCCATCCAAACGGCGTTAAGTTGGAGGGGTACTAGCCATGTCGACACAGCGCCGAGGCCTCTTCGTCACGCTGGAGGGCGGTGAGGGCGCCGGCAAGTCGCTCCAGGCACTGGCGCTGGCCGAGCGCATCGAGGCCGGCGGCGTCAGCGTCGTCCGCGCGCGAGAGCCGGGCGGCACGCCGCTGGGCGAACGGCTGCGCGAGGTGCTGCTCGACCTCTCGTCCGCCGGCCCGCCGCTCGACCCCCTGGCCGAGACGCTCCTCTTCGCGGCCGCGCGTGCCGAGCTGGTGCGCAGCGTCATTGCGCCCGCGCTGGCCCGCGGCGACGCCGTGGTCTGCGACCGCTTCGGCGATTCGACGGCGGCCTACCAGGGCTACGGCCGCGGCGTGGACCTGGACGTGATCGACCGCCTCAACGCCATCGCTGCTGAGGGGCCCCGGCCGGACCTGACGGTGCTGCTCGACCTGCCGGTCGAGGAGGGGCTGGCCCGCACCGGCGCGTCGGGGCGGGTCGACCGCTTCGGCCGGGAGGAGCCCTCCTTCCACGAGCGGGTGCGCGCCGGTTATCTTGAGCTGGCCGCCCGCGAGCCGGAGCGCTGGCTGGTGGTCGACGCCCGTCAGCCGCCGGAGGCAGTCACCGAGGCGATCTGGCGGCGGCTGAGGCCGCTTTTGGAGGGCGCCGTCGCAAAGATTTGACCCGGTTCTGCCGACCATTCGCATAGGCGCTAGTAACGCCTCGCCCGCCCGGTTGTTGTAGGTAAGGTATCCCGCCATGCGCACGCTTGTCGTCAGCCTCGTCATCTCGCTCGCCGTCGCCGGCGTCTTCGCCTGGCAGACCGTCCTGCCCGCCGGCCACGCCCAGGACGCCGCCCCGCCCCTGGGTGAGCGGACGTCCACCGACGTCGCGCGGCCGGAGTTCGCGCCGGGGCAGATCGTCGTCCGGTACAAGGAGGGGGCCTCGGCGCAGGCCATCGCCGCCCTGAACAGCGGCCTCGGCGCCCGCGTCGAAGAGGGGCTGTGGCGCTCGCGGACGCAGCGCCTGACGCTGCTGGCCGGCGCCGACCTCGCCGCCGCCGTCGCCGCGTACCAGCGCAGCCCGCTGGTGGCCGAGGCGGGGCGCGACCGCATCATCCGCGCGGCCGAGGCGCCGAACGACACGAACTTCTCCTACCAGTGGCATCTTCGCAACACGGTCGGCGGGATGTGGGCGGAAGGCGCCTGGGACCTGGCGCCGAACCGCGGCCAGGGCGTCGTCGTCGCCGTGATCGACACCGGCGTCGCCTACGAGAACTTCACCGGCCCCGGCGGCCTCAACGTGCAGACTTTCGTGCAGGCGCCCGACCTGGCCGGCGTGACGTTCGTCTCGCCGTGGGACTTCTACAACAACGACGACCACGCCAACGACGACCACGGCCACGGCAGCCACGTCACCGGCACGATCCGCCAGAGCACGAACGACGCCTACGGCGTGGCCGGCGTGGCGCACCAGAGTACGATCATGCCGCTGAAGGTGCTCGCCTACGACGGCTCCGGCTCCGGCGCCGACCTGAACGAGGCGATCTACTACGCCGCCGACCACGGCGCCGGCGTGATCAACATGAGCCTGGCCTTCCAGGGCAGCGGCGCGCCCGACGCCAACGGCGACGTCTGCACGGAGATCGTCGGGCTGAACGCCGCGCTCGAGTACGCCGCCGCCCACGGCGTGGTCATCGTCGCTGCGGCCGGCAACGAGAACGCCGCCAACGTCGCCTGCCCCGCCGCCCACCCGAGCGTCATCGCCACCGGCGCGACGCGCTTCGACGGGCTGGTGAGCTCCTACTCCAACCGCGGCGCCATGCTGGACATCGCCGCGCCGGGCGGGGACGGGCTCGACCAGAACGGCGACGGCTACTCGGACGGCGTGCTCCAGGAGACCTACTGCTCCGACTGGTTCACGTTGCTCCTCTCCGGCACCTACGACACCTACTGCGACGTCTTCATGTCCGGCACGTCGATGGCGTCGCCGCACGTCGCGGGAACCGCCGCGCTGCTGCTGGGCGAGGACCCGACGCTGACGCCGGACGCCGTGCGCGCGCTGCTCCAGTCCACCGCCCGCGAGCGCGGCGCGGCCGGCTGGGACAGCACCTACGGCTGGGGCGCGCTCGATGCGCGAGCCGCGCTCGCCGCGCTGAGCGGCGCGCCGCCGCCGACACCGGCGAATACGCCCACCCCGACCGCCACGCCTTCGCCGACCAACACGCCGACGCCGACGCCAACGGTGACGCCGGGCGGCCTGCCCGACCTGATCGAATCGGCGCTGGGCAACCCGCCGTCGTCCCGCCGGGTGGGCCAGAGCTTCACCGTGAGTGACACGGCGCGCAACCAGGGCGTGCAGCCTGCCGGCGCCTCGACGACGCGCTTCTACCTCTCTGCCAACGCGACGTGGGATTCGAGCGACCGGCTCCTCTCGGGCTCGCGCGCGGCGCCGGGCCTGGCGGCGGGCGCGTCGTCGTCCGGATCGACGCGACTGGTGGTGCCGTCCGGCACTCCGCTCGGCACGTACTTCCTCCTCGCCTGCTCGGACGACCTGAAGGTCGTCGCGGAGAGCGTCGAAGGGAACAACTGCCGCGTGTCGACCGGCACTGTCCGCATCCGGTAACCGCAGGCCCGTGCGAACGTAATGTAGACGTAACCCGCCCGCGCGCCGAGCGCCGAGCGCGTTCCGTACAATGGGCGCAGACGACGTGCCGCGTAGCGACGTCGCTCACGCCATGGCCCAGACCGCGAGTGACTTCTTCGAGGCGCGCGTCCGCGAGTACGACTCGCTGGCGCGCCGTGGGCTGCCCCGCCGTGACGAGATGCTTGCGGAGCTCGTGCGCACGCTGCCTGACGCCGCGGTCGACGTCCTCGAGCTCGGCTGCGGCACGGGCGCCCTCACGCTTCGCCTCGCGGCGCGCTACTCAGCGGCAAGCCTCACGGTTGTGGACGCGGCGCCGGGCATGATCGGGCTCGCGCGCGAGCGGCTCCGGGCGGCGCACTCAGCAGTCGCAGAACAGGCATGCTTCGTCACGTCGACGTTCGAGGAGCTTGCGTTACCGGACGCGTCGTTCGACTGCGTCACCTCAAGCATGAGCCTGCACCACGTGATCGACAAGGCGCCGCTCTACCGGCGGCTGCGATCGGCGCTGCGCGAGGGCGGAGCCTTCGTCTTCGCCGACGAACTGACGGGGGCTGTGCCGCACGTCCAGCAGCTCCACTGGCAGAGGTGGATCGAGTTCGCTCGTCTCCCACGACATCTGGAGGAGCGGGAAATCGCCGAGATCATCGAGCACATGACAGCCTGGGACCACTACGAGACGCTGCCCCGCCAGCTTGAGTTGCTTGCCGAAGCCGAGTTTCAAGAAGTCGACTGCGCCTGGCGCCGCTGGAACTACGGGATCTTCGTCGCGGTGCGGTGAGCCGCCGCGCCTCCTCGCGCCTGCTAGCGCCCTGTGCCATACTCCGTACAGCGCTGGGCCACCCGGCGCTGGCGCTCTCACCAACCCAGGTCTCTGTGCGAAGGGAGTTCGAGATGAAGTACGGATTCTTCCTGCCCCAGATGGGCGCCGCCGCTGGCCCGGACGCGCTGGTGCGCGTCGCCACGCGAGCCGAGGAGCTGGGCTACGATAGCCTTTGGGTCACCGAACGGCTACTCTGCCCCACAAGCCCCCGCACGCCCTACGCCGGCACGGCGGACGGCTCGCTGCCCGAGGCGTACAGGATCGTCCTCGACCCGATCGAGGCGCTGACGTACGTCGCCGCGCGCACGAGCCGCATCGGCCTGGGCACGAGTGTGCTGGTCATGCCCTACTACCACCCGGTCATGCTGGCGCGCCGGCTGACGACGCTGGACGTCCTCTCGAACGGGCGGCTGCGCGTCGGCATCGGCCAGGGCTGGTCGGAGGACGAGATGGAGGCTGCCGGCGCGTCGCTGAAGGGCCGCGCCGCCCGCGCCGATGAGTTCATCCAGGTGCTGAAGGCGATCTGGACGACCGACCCCGTCGAGTTCAGCGGTCGCTTCTTCAAGGTCGCGAAGTCGAGCATCCAGCCGAAGCCGGTGCAGAAGCCGCACCCGCCCATCTACCTGGCAGCGTTCTCGCCCGGCGCGCTGAAGCGCGCGGCGACGCTGGCCGACGGTTGGCAGCCGGTAGGCCTGCCCCTGGAGGTGATCAAGCAGATGCTGGAGGGCTTCCGTGGGATGGCGAAGCAGGCCGGGCGCGACCCGGCCGTGTTGCGAGTGGTGATGCGGGGGAACCTCGAGATCAGCGAGAAGCCGGTCGGGGGCGAAGGCCGCTTCCCGTTCGTCGGTTCGCTCGACGAAATTAGGTCGGACGTCGAAGCGATGCGCGACCTGGGCGTCGATGAGTTGATCTTCGACGTGACGCTCTCGGCGGACGGCGCGACGGTCGAGGGCTATCTGCGGCGGATGGAGCAGCTGCGGGAGCTGGCCTAGCCCACGCGCTCGAAGATCGTCGCGATGCCCTGGCCGCCGCCGATGCAGAGGCTGACCAGGCCGTAGCGGCCCTGGCGTCGCTCCAGCTCGTACATCAGCTTGACGGTGAGGATGGCGCCCGATGCGCCAATCGGGTGGCCGAGGGCGATGGCGCCGCCGTTGGGGTTCGTCTTCTCTGCGTCGAGGCCGAGCTCGTTACTGCAGGCGGCGGCGACTGAGGCGAACGCCTCGTTCAGCTCGACGACGTCCATCTGACCGGCCTCCAGGCCCGCCTTCGTGAGCGCCTTGCGCACGGCCGGGATCGGCCCGCTGCCCATGATCGAGGGCTCTACCCCGGCTTCGGCGCGGGCGACCAGGCGCAGGCGCGGCTGCAGGCCCAGCTCGTCCGCCTTCGAGCGGCTCATGGCCACGACCGCGGCGGCGCCGTCGTTGATGCCGCTGGCGTTGCCCGCCGTCACCATGCCGCCCTCCTTGAAGGCAGGGCGCAGCTTGGCGAGCGACTCGAGCGTGGTGTCGGCGCGAGGGTGCTCGTCGGTGTCGATGAGCTTCGTCTCACGCCCGGCCTTGACCTCGACCGGGACGATCTCGTCCTTGAACCTGCCTGCCGCCATCGCGGCGACGGCGCGCTCCTGGCTCTGCGCGGCGATCTGGTCCTGCTCCTCGCGGGTGACGTGGAACTGCTCGGCCAGGTTCTCGGCCGTGATACCCATGTGCACCTTACTGAAGGGGTCGCCGAGGAGGTGCGTGATGCCGTCCTCGAGCTGGCCGTGACCGAGTCGATACCCGTAGCGCCCGTTGCGGATGTAGTAGGGCATCATCGACATGTTCTCGGCGCCGCCGGCGACGATGACCTCGGCGTCGCCGGTCTCGATCCAGCGGGCCGCCGTGTTGATCGCCTCCAGGCCGCTGCCGCAGATGCGGTTCACGGTGTAGGCGGGCACCTCGATGGGGAGGCCGGCCTTGACCGCGGCGTGGCGGGCGATGTAGCCGTCCTCCATCACCTGGCCGACGCAGCCGAGGATCACCTGGTCGACCTGCTCCGGCGCGACCCCGGCCCGGCAGACCGCCTCCTTGATGACGACCGCCCCCAGATCGGAGGCGGAATAGTTCTGAAATGCGCCGCCCAGCCGCCCGATGGCGGTGCGGCAGCCGCTGACCAGCACGACCTCTTCCACGAGTCCCTACCCCCTTCTGTTGAGTTCCGCTGTGTTAACGGCGGGGTGCGCGTGATTATATCGACGGCGCGAAGGAGGCGGCAAGGCGGGAGGCGAGAGGCGAGAGGCGAGAGGCGTTACGCCAGCAAGCGGACGACGCCCCGGTCGCCGTCCACCTCGATCAGGCGGCCGTCCGGGATGAGGCGCGTCGCGTTGGTGACGGCGAGCACGGCCGGGATGCCGTACTCGCGCGCGACGACGGCGGCGTGGCTGAGCACCCCGCCCGCCTCGGTCACCACCGCCGTCGCGACGGCGAAGAGCGGCGTCCAGGCGGGCATCGTCGTGCGCGAGACGAGGACGTCGCCCGGGCGCAGACGGTCCGCCTCGGTGAGGCTCATGAGGACGCGGGCGGGGCCGCGGGCGACGCCGCTGGAGGCGCCGTTGCCGGTGAGCTCGTTCGGTCGCTCGCCGCGCGAGAGCACGCCGCCGGGGGATGTCCCGTCCTCGCCCGCTGCCGGCGGCGCGCCGATCGTGGGCGGCGGCGTCACCTGCGCCCAGCGCGCCATGGCGGCTTTGTGACGCTCGACGGCGCTGGCAGCGTCGCCGGCGCCCTCGAGCGCCGCTCGCAGCTCGTCCGCCCGGAGGTAGAAGACGTCGGCGGCGTCCGCCAGCGCGCCCTTCGCGACGAGGCGGCGTCCGGCGGCGAGGATGAGGCGGCGGGGAAGCGTGGCCGCGCGCTGGTCGATGTAGAAGTTGTGGTCCTCCTGCAAGCAGACGACGTGACGCCCGCCTTCGATCGCGGCGCGGAGGCGGGCTTGCGCCTCCGGCGCGAGTGGCGCGAGCGTCTCGCGCACGAAGGCGTCGCGCTCCTCGTCGAGCCGCGCCCGTTCGACGGCCGGGTCATAGCCGTCCAGCTCTAGGTAAGCGCGGAGCTGGCAAAGGGGGATGCTGGGGTCCTCCGCCCAGGCCGGCGTGGCCAGCTCGAAGAGGTCGGAGCGCCAGCCGTACGCTTCGAGGAACGCCGAGAGCGCCTCGAGGAAGGGCGCCGCCGCCAGCTCGCGCTGGAGCGCGGCGAGGCCGTCCTTCGCCGTCGCCATGTCGACGCCGAGGAGCCGCTCGCGGACGGCGGGGATCGACGCGGCGACGCGGCTCAGGCGCCAGAGCGCCTCGCCCGCCTCGGTGCTCTTGTTGCCGTGGCCCTGGACCAGGCGCACGGCGGCCAGCTCGTCGTCAGCGACCAGCTCCTTATAGGTGTCGATCAGATGGGTCATACCGATCCCGTAGGGTGTGAGCGACACTTCGTGCAGCTCCCCTTGGCGGAGGCGCAGCGCCGGAAGGGCGTCCAGCTCGCGGACGAGTTCGGCGTCCGGCAGCGCATCGAAGTCACGGAGGCGGTAGCGCTCGGCGTGTTCGGTGACTTCGGGGACGACCTGGTCGCGGAAGCGCCTCGCGCCGCGAATGAGGCGCTCCACTTCCACCTCCATCCCGACGCCTCGCTCTGGCCAGGGCGCCGAGTGCACGTAGACGTAGTAGTTCTGCTGGCAGATGCGCACCGAGCCGAATCCGGTGATGAAGGGGCCGTAGAAGAGATCGTACCCGAGCGGCGTGACGACATCCGGCGTGTGGGTGATGTCGAACTGCCAGGTGAGCTCGGCGTTGGCCGGGTCGTCCCACACGACGGGGAAGGTATCGCTCGCGGTTTGCTCGTTTGGCACTGGTGGAGCCTCCGTTCGGCTCGCTGAATCTAGCAGGGAGGGGTGGGAAGGGGCAAGGCGAGACGCGGGAGGCCGCACACCCATCCGAGGGACAGGCCCTCAGCCTGTCGCGGCGGGCTGAAGCCCGACCCGCGGTGGGGCCGCCGGTCAGGCGCTCGTCGGAAACGAGGCCAGCCGAGTGTAGACGCTGCCGCCGGGCGAGAGCGTGCTCTGCATCAGGCTGACCTGGCGGAACGTCATCGAGGGCAGCGCGGGCGGTTCGTAACGCGAGACCAGGGCCGCGAGGTCGCGGCGCTCGGAGGTCGAGGCCTGGTCGGGCACGCGGGCGAGGGTGAGGTGGGCGGCGAAGGGGCGTTGTTCGCGCGGGAAGCCGAGCGGCGCGAGCGCTCCATCGATCCGGGCGGCCAGCGCGGCGAGGCCATCGACGTCGCCCTCCAGCCCGACCCAGACGACCCGAATGCGGGCGCCGCCGAAGCCTCCGAGCGCGGCCGGGCGAACGCGTAGCTCGAACGGCTCGATGGCGTTTGCGAGCGCAGCGGTGACCTCGCCCAGCCGCCGCTCGTCGACGCCGCCGAGGAACTTTAGCGTGACGTGGATGCCCTCCGGTCGTGCCCAGCGCAGACGGCCGGCGCCGGCGCGGCGGAGGCTGTCCTGCAGGCCGCCGAGGGCGTCCCTTACCTCCGGCGGCAGCTCGCACGCGACGAAGAGGCGCCGCTCGCCGGGGCGCTCGTCAGGCATCGGGCAGGCGGAGGAGGCGGCGGGCGTTCTCGCCGGCGATGAGGCGGCGGGCGTCATCGTCGATCGGGGCATCGCGGAGCTGCTGGAGGGCTCGCTCCTGCGGCACCAGCGGGAAGTCGCTGGCGAAGAGGATGCGCTCAGCGCCGATCAGATCGATCACCCGCTGGTGCACCTCCGGTTCGTAGAGGAGGCCGGTGGCGGCCGTGTCGAAGTAGGCGCGGCCCAGCGCCTCGCGCACCTCGGGCATGAGAGCGTAGAAGGGCAGGCCGCCACCCCAGTGCGCTGCGATGACGGTGACGCCCGGGAAGTCAGCGATGAAGCGGTACAGCTCGTCCACGGCGAGGCCGGTCTTGCCGGGGTAGACGTGGCCGACCGGCTCGCTCGCGTGGAAGAGCAGCACCAGGTCGTAGGCATCGGCGCCCCAGGCGAGGAGGTCCGCCTCCTCGCTATCGATCAGGCGGTAGCCCTGGTGCTGCGGCCGCAGCTCGCCCAGGCCGCGCGCGCCTCGAGCGGCGATGCGCTTCAGTTCGTCGCGGGCGCCCTCGCCGGACGGCTGGACAGCGCAGAAGGGCAGCAGCCGCCCGCCAGAACGCGCCGCCTCCTCCAGCAGCGTATCGCTGTGGCGGCGGCAGAGGTCGGCGTCGCTCCAGGCGAAGCCGCAGACGACGCTCGCGTCGACGCCGGCCGCGTCCATCGAGGCGAGCAGCTCGTCCGCGGTGGCGATCCGCGCCTGCGGGTTGCTGTAGAGCTCCCGGAACGTCATGTCGCGCTGGAGGTAGGCGTCACGGTCATTGCGGACCTCCTCCGGGAAGACGTGGGTGTGGGCGTCGACGATCATCGCGCCGCCATAGTAGCGCAGCCGGTTCGCGCGGCGGCGGCGAGCGCGCTAAGCTGCACCGCTGTGTTCACGACGAACCTTAGGCTGGCTGCTTGGTGCCGTTGCGCTCGGGGCGAAGCTGGCGGCAGCTGCACGTTAGCCCTACGCTGAGTACGAGGCCCGGCTACGGACGGATACGCGTGCGCCGGGGGTGAAAGGGCGAGCGCCGCGAGGCCGCCGACATGAGAAACACGATCACGGCCAGCGTCATGTTCACCGACGTGGTTGCCTCTTCCAAGCTACGACGCGGACAGGGCGAAATGGCCGCTCAGAGCGTGCTCGACATCCAGCGACGACTCCTGCGTAGGCAGGTCCAAACCTTCAGCGGCCGCGAGGTGAAGACGCTCGGCGACGGTCTGATGATGGCCTTCACCTCCGCCCGCGACGCGGTGAACTGCGCGGTCGCCATCCAGCGCGCCATCGCGGAACACAATCGCCAGGGGCGCAAGCGCCTGCCCGAGGTTCGGGTTGGGATCAACATCGGCGAGGTCATTGAAGAGGAGGGCGACCTCTTCGGTCTCCCTGTCGATGCCGCCGAACACATCCAGTCAAAAGCCAAGGCGGGGCAGATACTCGTTTCGGAATTGGTCAGAGGCGTGGTCGGCGTGGCCGAGGACCTGCAGTTCACCGAGTGCGGACGCGTCCGGCTCAAGAATTTTCCTGGCCGTTGGAGGCTCTACGAAGTGCCCTGGCAGGCCGGCGCGCCCAGCCAGGAAGTGCTCATGTGCGCCCTCATTGTTTGCGATCTCATTGGTCTAGTCCCAACGTTTGAGCGCATCGGAGATGAGCGCGGAACGGGCCTCTTGCGTGCCTATTATGCGATTA
>Ga0247727_10013692_pt1 | contig 13607 bp, 11 predicted proteins | sample WisWelCaveWW1625_FD_202498 | JGI IMG/M metagenome (GOLD analysis project Ga0247727, IMG submission 202498) | Biofilm microbial communities from Wishing Well Cave, Virginia, United States - WW16-25 | ecosystem: Environmental > Aquatic > Deep subsurface > Groundwater > Cave microbial mat | place... | reverse complement strand
CGGCTTTACGATGACCAAAGATCCGTTGACTCGAACGCGCCTGTGCGTGAGGTGCCACGTTGGTTCCCCAGGCCGAGACGTCAACCACGATTTGATTGCCGCCGGCCATCCACGACTGCATTTCGAGATGTCGGCTTATCAGGCGAACATGCCTCGGCACTGGAGTCTCGCGAAGGAGAAGGCTCGTTCGCCGGCGCTGGACGCTCGGTTGTGGGCCGTCGGACAGCTCGCGACCGCCGAGGCAGCGCTGCGGCTTCTGGAACAACGCGCCGCAACAGTCGAAGCGGCGGCGGAACGAGGCGGTTCGCCCTGGCCCGAGTTTGCGGAGTACGCCTGTTATGCCTGTCACCATGATTTATCCGAGCCGAGTTGGCGGCAGAAACATGGATTTCGAGGTCGTCCCGGCGAACTCCCGTGGAGCGTGTCTCGCTTTTCGTTGTTGACGAGTTTGACTGGCGAACTGTCCGGGTCTCACGGAAGTTTGAACGTGGGACTGCGAGAGATTCAGCGCGAGATGAAAGGCTTTCTCCCTTCTCGCGAATTGGTGGCTCGCGAAGCACGGCAACTGCGTCCGCTGCTCGACCAAGCTGCCATGCAAGCGAATCGAGGTCCGCTTTCTGACGAGGTGCTTCAACGGCTGATGCTGTGCTTGACTGGCGAAAGTGGCGAGTTGCCGCGGCAAGATTGGGAGAGCTCATCGCAGATGTATCTGGCGGTCATCGCGGTGCAGCAGAGTCGGTTTGAGTTGCGCGGAGCATCGACACTCGAATCGCAACGGGTGTTTGACGAACTTCGCACGCTCCGCGATCTGCTCCAGTTTCCACGTGGCAGCGAGGCGAATCGCTATGCCAGCCCAAAAGATTTCGACAAGCGCATGAATGATTTGGCGGCTAGTTGGGAGCGGCTGAGGAAGGTAATTGATCGGATGCCAGCCGACTCCGACACCCCTTCACCGTCACGCGGGCTTCGCCCGTAACCTTGCTCCCTCTCTCCGGACCGAGGTGAGGGTTGGCCCTGGTCACGTCCGCCGCGGCGGATGAATCAGACTCATCCGCCGCGGCGGACTCACGCTCCGCACACAACTCCGAACACCTGACCGCTCTCACTTCTCGTGCACCACTAATAAAAACCGGGTGGACCACGCTCAGACGTGATCGACCCGATGGGAGCCTTTCGCAGCGATCCGTACAACGATTATGTGTCAATGTCATTTTGGCCTTGGTCGTCGTCTTCGACGACGTCCGTACCGTCACCGCCACTGCACACGTCGCTGCCAAGTTGGCCATTCACATTGTCATCGCCGAGGCCACCGGCCAGCGTATCGTCGCCGTCGCCGCCCAGAAGTTGGTCGTGGCCGTCATCGCCGTCGATGACATCGTTGTCGGCTCCGCCATCGAGTTGGTCATGGCCTTCGTTGCCATGCAGTCGGTCGTGACCGTTGTTACCGCGAACGTGGTCGTCGCCGATGCCACCCGCGAGGTCGTCGTCGCCATCGCCACCGGAGACGGTATCGTTGCCATCGCCGCCGTCTTCTGTGTCGTTGCCGACGGAGCCGCTCAAGTTGTCGTCGCCGCCGCCGCCAAGCAGAGTGTCATTGCCGGCGCCACCTTTCACCAGGTCATTGCCGTCGCCGCCATTGATGGTATCGTCGCCACCCAATCCGATCAGTGTGTCGTCATCGTTGCCACCGTTCAACGTGTCATTGCCTGAGCCGCCATTCACGAGATCGAGACCGGAGTCACCATTCACGTTGTCACTGCCACCGCCGCCATCGATCGAATCATTGCCGAGACCACCCGCGATTTGGTCATTGCCAGAATTGCCACAGAGGCTGTCGTTGCCATCGCCGCCGAGCACTTTGTCACGGCCATCGCCACCACTCATGGAATCGTTGCCCGATCCGCCCATGACCTTGTCATTGCCGAGATCGCCGCTGACCCTGTCGCTGCCGCCGCCGCCGTCGCAGGTGTCGTCACCGTCTCCGCCTGAGAGCGAGTCGTTGCCGACTTGGCCGAGAATGAGGTCGTTCCCGATTCCACCACTCACCGAATCTCGGCCGCCACCGGCGTAGACGGAGTCGTTGCCATCGCCGCCGGCGATGGAGTCACCCAAGCCACTGCCCACAATCGCATCCGCACCGGCTCCGCCGTTGATGGACACCGAGAGCAAGTTGGGGAATGCCGCGATCGTCACGCCAGATAGGTTGATTTGGTTGTCGCCGGCTCCACCCTCCACGTCGAGCGACTGCACATCGGCCGCGTTGACATCCGTTGTCAAGCCGTTGACCGTCACCTGTCCGGCATCGACCTCGACGCTGATGGCGTCGTCGTCGCTCGAAACGGTCAATGCACCACTCGTGGCGTCGAACACCGTAGAAACGCTCAACAGCATTCGCGTTTCACACGCTTCGACTCGTGGCATCCCGCGTTGACGCTCAGAGTTTGGCCCGCAGCGGCGATTCTTCGTTCCACTCAACGATCCATGCAGGCCTTGCAGCCACGATTTCAGGGACATCCTCATCTCCTCGTTCAGTCAGACTGAGAAAGTGGCTAAGCTCGATCACCATCGACCGAGGCACACGAAATGTGGATCGCTATCGAATGCGAACGGCTTCGATGATCTCGCACTGCTTCCTTATCGGATCAGACCGCCGAATGGACTGAACCGATTTGGAGGGATTTTCCGGTCGTACGGAAAAAAGCCGATGCGAAGATGCGGCAGAGTGTGCCAGCAAAAACACTCAACCCGCGGACAGATTCCGCAAACCGAAGCGACCAATTTTGTCCCGCTCGTCTCGTCAAACCAACGAGGCGTGCCTCACCCCCGGACTCATCCGCGTGCCGTTCGGTCCTCGCCAAGATCGTTTCATTCATGACCGCGCGGAATATAGTTCCGACGCAGGCCGGTCTTGCCGTAGAAGCGTTCGAGTTGGTGATGCAGGTTGATCTCGCGCTGGCGAGGGTCGTCAATCTGCAGATCGCGCGAGCCGTCGAAGACTTTCCAGGCGGCGCCGTCGGGGCGTTGATGGAGGGGTCGTTGCTCCATCAAGTTGAGCGGTCTCGCGCCGACTCGGCCGAAGACGGCGATGACGATTCACGGTCTGACTTCGAGGACCAGATTGGGACCATCGAGGACGAGTTGATGATGATTGAGCACGTCACGACCGAGCAAGGCGAAAGACTCGTCGCGGCTGGCCAGCACCTTGACGGGACGTCGTGGCTGACCACGCAGTCCGATCTGAATGAGAAAGGTTGGCAACTCCAACGTGTATCCACCGAACCCGCCCACACTCTGTTCGCCAAATTGGACAAGCTGGAGTTCTTCGACGAGACGCCACGGGATGACGGTGATATCGGCAGCGGAATCAATCTGCGCCGGGATTTCGACGGTCGTTGCGTCGGAGACAGGACGTTCGATGGTGACATGCACAAACGGAGCCGGGGGATTGATCTGGCGGTTGTCGTTGTAGCGAATCATCCGCGGCCTGCCGTTCTCCGGAGTCGTGGAGACGGCACGCGCACCGGGGGCAAAGGTGTCTCAGCCACCAGCCCGAAATAGATCGGCACATAACCGTACTTGCCATAGACTCGTAAACCGAGTTGCACCTCATCGGCGTCGCTATCCACAACCTCGCCGTCGTGGATCGCCACAAACTTTCCACAGTGCGTCTGGAACAGCGCTGACTCCAGATTCAGAAAAGCCAAACGTTCCCGCTCCCACTGGTCGTCCCGTTCGGATGTCTGACACTCCGGCGCTGGCAGCAAAAAGGCATCGCTCATTGATCTGTCTCCTTTGGATCGCACTCGCGGTGACATTCTAAGACCTGCTGTTGTCATTCGGTAGCCGCCTTTTCCTACGGCGTCCACTCGCGGGCGAATTGCAGGGCGCGCTGGCGGATCCGCCGCGGCCGACTGAGGGTTTGGTCGGATGAAATTGCGTCGAGCCATTCGGCCTGGGGTTGGCCCTGGTCACGCAGGAAGTGAATCAGACTCAGTGCCTCACGCTCCGCTCGCAACTCCGGTGTCCACGGCCGCGCGTCCCACGTACAAGTCGACTTAGGCAATTGTTGATGGCGTTAGGGCACCACTCGCACCGTTCCGAATTGTCGAAAATGGTGATCGAAGCTGAATGCCGTGGTCAATCCGAGCTTCTCGATGACGACCTTGCTGGTGCAATCGGTGAAGCTCCATTCCTTGTCCGCGAATCTTTGGAAGACCTCCAGGGCATCGTAAAGCTCATCCAGTGCGATGCAGTACAACGTCGCAGCGCTGCCATCCAGAAACGCAGAACCGAGCTTGCTGGCTTTCTGGTTTTGCCCGCGAACACGAAGCAACGTCAATGTCTCGTCCATGATGAAATCGGTGGTCAGCAAGGGCTCGTTGTTTTGACTCAGCCAAGCCTGCGCTGCCGCATGATCCGGGTCCGTGGGAATCAAGGTGGCGTACCAAGCGCCCGAATCGACGAAGATCATGGCGCGCCCCGTTCACCGTAGAGGATCTGGTCATGGTCACGCCCGGCAAATTCGCGTCCGCCGGATTCCATTGGCAGCGCGGCAATCTCAGCCAGGATTTCGTTTGCGCGTCGCCCATTGAATTTCGTTGCAGACGGAACCACGATCACGTCAACCTCCGTCCCCTCCTCGAAAGAGACTGGCTCCGTCGGTCGCAAAAGGCCGTCTTCAAAAATGGCCGTGAAACGGGTTGTCATGGGTAGAGCCTCCACAACGCGGATAGAAGTGTCTTCGGATTATAGTCGCTTGGCAGAATCATTTCCCCTCTTGTGCTGCGGAAAGCCCCTTCCGCCATTCGTCGGGTTTGTCCTTCATGCCCCAGGTATCATAGGAATTGACGATGCCCGTCCTACGGCTTCCACTCGCGAGCGAATTGCAGGGCGCGGTGGTCCGCCGCGGCGGACTGCGGCGGACTGAGGGTTTGGTCGGAGGAGATGGCGTTGAGTCCGCCGCGGCGGAACTGGGGTTGGCCCTGGGCACGTCCGCCGCGGCGGATGAATCAGACTCATCCGCCGCGGCGGAACGCTCCGCGCGCAACTCCGGAGTCCACGGTGCGAAGAATGACGTGTCGTCATGCCAAGCGTGGATGCGGCGAGCAATCAGCTTGCTGAGCCGTGCATCGCATGAGATTCATACCGCGCGATTTCCTCCTTGAGCTGATTGATCATTCGCTTGAGGGACCGGAGCGAAAGCTCCTTCACGTGCGCGTTCTCGGCAGGTTCCAAGCGTGATGCTTCGAATCGTTTCTCGAGCACTTTCAGCTTCGAGCGGGTGACTGCGAGTTCGTATTCGTCTTTCAGTTCCATGGAATCACCTCCAACATCCCTTTTTGACGGAAGCGCCGATCCGTGGCAAAGATCGTCTCGACCATGACGTCGAAGTCTGCTTGTTTCACGATGTCAATTTGAAGGAAGGGCAGGCCCGCAATCAACTCCGCTTCCGCCTCGGTATCCCGCGGGAAGTCGGCACTGGCCAAAAGCACGCAGTCCACGTCGTTGGGTTCAAACTCGTCGGTCGCAAAGCTGCCGTTCACGATGAGTCGCGCCACTCCCGCCCGCTGAGCGATCTCGACCAACCACCGTAACGACTCCACCTGGACTCGTCGCAACTCCGGTTCAAGTCCGAATCAAGCCTCAATTTCGTCCAAAGTGGCGCGGTGAATTCCCGGCGGCAAATAGCCATGTTCGTCGAAAGGTGGAATCATTTCGGTGGCTCCTTCGAGGGCTGCTACGGCTTCCACTCGCGAGCGAATTGCAGGGCGCGGTGGCGGACGGGGTCGCTGAGGGTTTGGTCGGATGAGATGGCGGCGAGCCATTCGGACTGCGGTTGGCCCTGGTCTCGCAGGAAGTGAAGTAGACTCAGCGCCTCAAGAAAGACTTCCGAAGTCTCAGAGACTTCGGAAGTCTGCTCGTCAAATTAGGACACTACCCGACCGAGCACCCGACCCTCAGCCAGCCGTCGGCTTACGGGACGGGCGGTGGCGGCGGAGCGGGTTGCGGGGTCGGCCCGGTGATCTGATCCAGCAGCACCACGTCGGCGGCGTTTTGCAGCAGGCCGCGGAGCGCCCCCAGCAGCTTCTTGTTCTTCTCGGCGAGCGGGCCGGCCATCGCGTCGATGTTGATCAGCAGCACACGAATCTGGTCGATCAAGTCGTTGAGCGACGCCAGCGCGGTCTCGAGCGCATCGGCCTCGATCTGATACGCGGCCATCGCCAGGCCGGGGAGACTCTGATAGGTCGCGCCCAATTGGGAGAGGACGTTGAGACTCGCGGCCGCGCGGGCGACGATCTCCTGAACTTGCGAATTGATGAACTGCCGGTCGTACTCAATTTCAATCCGAGTGGCCATGAAAAGTCCCTTGCTTCAAGAATGAAGTTCCGCACCCCAAAAACGGCTCCACGAGGCGCCGCTGACGGTCCAAAATCTACATAGCCGCCCCATAAATCTCCAGCCAGGAACCGGATTGTTCCAGCGCCAATCCCGTCTGGCGCAGTAACGTATTAACGTGTCTTGATGCGCATGGTCTGCGTTATGGGTCAGACCACATCAGCGCAGCGGCAGGCCTTCTAGACGCTGCGAAGATGTTGTCATGTGCGGCGACGCAGGTGATGTCCGCAGGCCCTTCCCCGTTTCGATCTGCGCCGCAGGACTTCCGCGCCGCGACGCGGGAACAAAAGTGCCAAATGACCGAGGAAAACTTATGCTTTTCCGTTTGGCACGCGAGTTCATGCATGTCCATCCTAGGGCTTCCAATCGCCGGCAAATTGCAGGGCATCGATGGAGCCGCCGCGGTTCGCCTTGGGCGGAAGGGTCTGATCCGCCGAGAGGGCCGCGAGCCATTCGGACTGCGGTTGGCCCTGGGCACGCAACGTAGCCCTGTCGCTCCGCGACAGGAAAGCCGAACGCTTCACCAATGCCGTTCGCACGATCGACACATCTGAACCAATCCACGTCCTTCGCACGCTCGGCTGTCCTGTCGCGGAGCGACAGGGCTACTTCCATTCGCGGGCGAATTGCAGGGCGCGTTGGCGGACGGGGTCGCTGAGGGTCTGGTCGGCGGAGATGGCGTTGAGCCATTCGGACTGCGGTTGGCCCTGGTCTCGCAGGAAGTGAATCAGACTCACGGCCTCACGCTCTGCCCGCAATTCCGGCGTCCATGGCCGAGCATCCCACATGTACGCCGACCGCGCCCCTCACTCTGGCCGCTGGCGGGCGAACTCCAAGGCACGCTCGCGCACCCGTTCGCTCACCGTGGCGTCCGCACGAATGCGAGCCGTGAGTTCGTCCTTCGCGATCGGCGGCGTGGAGTAGAACCGGACCAGACTCAACGCTTCCCGCTCCGCCCGCAGTTCCGGCGTCCACGGCCGCGCGTCCCAAACTTTCACTGTTCCATCCCCGCTTGCCGAGGCCAGCCGTTGCCCATCTGGGCTAAACGCCACGCGCGTGCCCGCGTTGGTATGTCCTTTCAACGCGAGCATCTCCTGTCCGCTCGTGGCGTCCCACACCTTCACCGTCCCATCGAGGCTGGCCGACGCCAGCCGGTACCCGTCTGGGCTGAACGCCACGCTGATGACCTGGCGGGTGTGCCCTTTCAATGTGAGCGTTTCCTGACCAGTCGTGGCGTCCCACACCTTCACCGTCTTATCGTCGCTCGCCGACGCCAGCCGCTTCCCGTCCGCGCTAAACGCTACGCTATAGATCCAGCCGGTGTGCCCTTTCAACTCAAATGACTCCTGACTGCTCGCGGTGCCGTCCGTTTCGGCAGACAGATCCCACACCTTCACCGCCAGCGTCAGATTGTAGCTTGCTGACGCCAGCCGGTTACCGTCCGCGGTAAATGCCACGCTCCCGACCCCGCTGGTGTGCCCTTTCAATGTCAGCGTTTCCTGACCGCTTGTGGCGTCCCACACCTTCACCGTCTGGTCTTGGCTTGCCGACGCCAGCCATTTCCCGTCCGCGCTAAACGCTACGCTATAGATCCAGCCGGTGTGCCCTTTCAAAGTGAGCGTCTTCTGACCGTTCGTGGCGTCCCAAACCTCGACGACCCACCCGTGCTGACTTTGAAAATCGTGGCGTGCCGATGCCAGCCGTTTCCCATCCGCGCTAAACGCCACGCTCGTGATCCCGCTCGTGCCCCCTTGTATCGTGAGCGTCTCCTGACCGGTCGTGGCTTCCCACACCTTCACCGTCTGATCCGAGCCTGCCGACGCCAGCCGTTTACCGTCCGCGCTAAACGCAACGCTCCCGACCCAGGTTGTGTGCCCTTTCAACGTGAGCATCTCCTGACCGCTCGTGGCGTCCCACACCTTCACCGTCTGATCGAAGCTTGCCGACGCCAGCCGTTTCCCGTCCGGGCTAAACGCCACGCTCAAGACATTGCCGGTGTGCCCTTTCAACGTGAGCATCTCCTGACCACTCGTAGCGTCCCACACCTTCACCGTCTTGTCGTCGCTTGCCGACGCCAGCCGTTTCCCGTCCGCGCTAAACGCCACGCTCCTGACCTCGCCGGTGTGCCCTTTCAACGAGAGCGTCTCCTGACCGCTCGTGGCGTCCCACACCTTCACCGTCTGATACCAGCCTGCCGACGCCAACCGTTTCCCGTCCGCGCTAAATGCCACGCTGTTGACCGTGCCGGTGTGCCCTTCCAACGTGAGCGTCTCCTGACCGCTCGTTGCGTCCCACACCTTCACCGTCCGATCCAAGCTTCCCGACGCCAGCCGTTTCCCGTCCGGGCTAAACGTCACGCTCGTGACCCAACTCGTGTGCCCTTGTAACGTGAGCGTCTCCTGACCACTCGCGGCGTCCCACACCTTCACCGTCCCATGCCAGCTTGCCGACGCCAACCGTTTCCCGTCCGCGCTAAATGCCACGCTGTTGACCGTGCCGGTGTGCCCTTCCAACGTGAGCGTCTCCTGACCGCTCGTTGCGTCCCACACTTTCACCCACTGATCCCCGGTCGGCGACGCCAGCCGTTTCCCGTCCGGGCTAAACGCCACGCTCGTGACCGCGCCGGTGTGCCCTTTCAACGTGAGCGTCTCCTCACCGCTCGTGGTGTCCCACACCTTCACCGTTTGATCGAAGCTTGCCGACGCCAGCCGCTTCCCGTCCGGGCTAAACGCCACGCAGATTCCCCCGTCTGTGTGCCCTTTCAATGTGAGCGGCTCCTGCCGGCTCGCGGCGTCCCACACCTTCACCGTCTGATCCTCGCTGGCCGACGCCAGCCGTTTCCCGTCCGCGCTAAACGCCACGCAATAGACCCCGCCGGTGTGCCCTTTCAACGTGAGCGTCTCCTCACCGCTCGTGGCGTCCCACACCTTCACTGTCTGATCGTCGCCGGCCGACGCCAGCCGTTTCCCGTCCGCGCTAAACGCCACGCTCAAGACATAGCGGGTGTGCCCCTTCAACGTGAGCGTCTCCTGACCGCTCGTCGCGTCCCACACCTTCACCGTCCGATCCTCGCTGGCCGACGCTAGCCGTTTCCCGTCCGGGCTAAACGCCACGCAATCGACAAACGCGGTGTGCCCTTTCAACGTGAGCGTCTCCTGACCGCTCGTGGCGTCCCACACCTTCACCGTCTCATCCCAGCTTGCCGACGCCAGCCGTTTCCCGTCCGGGCTAAACGCCACGCTATAGACCGGGCCGGTATGTCCTTCCAGCGTGAGCGACTCCTGGCCCGTGGCCGCGTCCCACACCTTGACCGTCTGGTCAACACTCGCCGACGCCAGCCGTTTCCCGTCCGGGGTAAACGCCACGCTCGTGACTGCGTCGGTGTGCCCTTTCAACGTGAGCGTCTCCTGACCGCTCGTGGCGTCCCACACTTTCACCGTCTGATCGTCGCTTGCCGACGCAAGCCGCTGCCCGTCCGGGCTAAACGCCACGCTCCAGACCTCGCCGGTGTGCCCTTTCAACGTGAGCGTCTCCTGACCGTTCGTGGCGTCCCACACCCTCACCGTCCGATCTCCAGCCGACGCCAGCCGTTTCCCGTCCGCGCTAAACGCCACGCGATAAACATCACCGGTGTGTCCTTTGAGATCCAGGAGAGGCCAATGACAGAGGCGATTCCAGTAATGCCACTCGAAGCCGCGCAGGTCGGCGTCGGGAGTCCCCGGGGCATAGCGTGCCAGCAACTCCAAAGTTGCGCCAACACTCGGAGCTTCCCAATTGCTTTGTGCGAGGTTCATGTGTGCCGCATACAGGTGACGGCGAGCCTCTTCCGCTTTGGAGTCGGCGCGATCCGCGTTCGCCAGTGCCTCATCCGCCTTTTCGTTCGCCCGCGTCGTTTGCTTCAGCAGGTCGCGATTGCGGGACGCAGACTGCAGCGCGAAGAACGAAGACACGGCCATGCCGGTCACCAGCACGAGCACGACGGTCGCGCTCAATGACGCGACCGCCGGGTTGCGGTGGCACCAGCGCCAGGCTCGTTCGGTGCGGCTGACGGGGCGGGCTTGGATGGGATGGCCGGTGAGCCAGCGGCGGAGGTCGGCGGCGAGGGCGGCGGCGGACTGGTAGCGGCGGGTGGGGTCTTTCTCCAGGCACTTCAGGCAGATTGTCTCGACATCGCGGGGCAGGCGCGCGTCCAGTTTTCGCAAGGCGGGCGGCTCTTCGGAAAGAATCTGCACGATCAGCATTTGCCGCTGGCCACGGAACGGCAGTTCGCCGGTCAGCAGGCGGAACAGGATCACGCCCAGCGAGTACACGTCGCTGCGGCGGTCGGCCTGATGGGCCTCGCCGCGAGCTTGCTCCGGCGACATGTACGCCGGAGTGCCGAGAATCGCCCCCTCGACCGTCATCGTGATTTCGCCCGCGTCACGTTTGGCCAGGCCGAAGTCGGTGATGAAAGGGCGGAGGTTGAGGGTTGAGGGTTGAGGGTTGAGGGCGGGAGGCAACGATGTCGTGTCGGAGGCAGTTTTGTTCTCGGCTTTTTGACCCTCAACCCTCAACCCTTCACCCTCAACCCTCTCCACCAGAATGTTCTGCGGCTTGAGGTCGCGATGCACGACGCCGGCTTCGTGGGCGTGATGCAGGGCCTCGGCGATTGTGGCGCACAGTTCGACCGATTCCTGAACCGTCAGCGGATGGGCTTGAATCCAATCGTCGAGACTGGTTCCGTCGATGAAATCGCTGGCGATGTAGATGAGGCCGTCCTCACGCCCCACTTCGTGGACCGAGACGATGTTCGGATGCCGCACCTGCGCGGCGGCTCGCGCTTCGCGCAGGAATTTTTCTCCTTCCTCTTCGGTCAGATGCTCACGCCGCGGAATCTTGATCGCGACGAGTCGATCCAACTCCGTGTCACGCGCCTTCCAGACTTCACCGAAGGCTCCTTGCCCCAGGCGGTCGAGCAACTGGAAATGCGCCAGCATCCGTCCGGAATCGAGATACCTGGCCGTCGTCACATCCTTCGCCAAGTTGAAACAACTGCCGCACGACGGACACGTCACGTCCCCCGACGGGTCATCGTTGACCACTTCAATCGGCTGATGACAGTGCGGACAGCGAATCTGCATGATGGCGTCCACCATAAGACATCGCTCAGAACCAGACAATCGAGCAACCGTTCGGTCGGACGTAGGCGTCCGACCTACTTGCCGGTGCGTCCGCTGTTCGACCAACGTAGCCATCACGCTCCGCGTGATGAGCCGAAGGTCCATTCGACGTCGGATTGCTGATCGGCTCGTCACGCGGAGCGTGACGGCTACATATTGCGCGCACGATTTCGACACTCGCCGCATCAATGATCTGGCGGCGAGTTGAGCGCGAGTGCGGAAGGCGGAAGGCGATCGATCGTGAGCCGGCGGACTCGAAAGCCCCTCACCCTCACCCTCACCCTCTCCCCCGATGCGGGGGCGAGGGGACCGGATTCGAGGTTTCGGTCATCAATGATGCGCGCTGTGCGCAATACGTCGCCGAGTCGCTCCGCGACTCGGATCGGCGTCGCGGAGCGACGCCGCTACGGTTGCGGGCGAAGCCCGCGTTAGGTCATCGACGTCGTTGGCTGCTCTTGCCGTAGAAGCGTTCGAGTTGGTGATGCAGGTTGATCTCGCGCTGGCGAGGGTCGTTAATCTGGAGATCGCGCGAGCCGTCGAAGACTTTCCAGGGGGCGCCGTCGGGGCGTTGATAGAGGCGTTGTTGCTCCATCAGGTTGAGCGGTCTCGCGCCGACTCGGCCAAAGACGGCGATTTGATGGCCCGATTCATCGACGGCGCGATCGCGATCGACTCCCTTTGAGATGGCCAGCGCGTGGCCGTTGTGCGGGATCGGGAAGGTGGCGATCAGGCAGGGCGTCGGGCGCGGGCTGAAGCCGTCGTTGCCGGGCGTTTCGGGCGAGGTGAGTTGCACGACTTTCAAGCCGTTGCGGCCGTCGGCGAGATACGCGAACTCGCTGACATACGTGATGCCCAGCTTCACGTCGTGCAGGTCGTTGATCGCTCCGTTCGCGTGATAGATTTGGTCGATCTTCGGTTGCAGCGGATTCTTGACGTCGAGGATGACGAGACCTTGGCGACCTGCGGCGACGTAGGCGTAAGTCCGCGCGACGTAGATATTGTGAGCTTGCGGCAATTCGATTCCGGACACTCGGCTGGGGTGCGCGAGGTCGGTGGTGTCGAGAATCTGCACGCCACTGTCGTCGCAGACGAAGGCGTAACGGAACTGCACCTGCACGGCGTGTGGATGGTTGAGGCTCTCGTGACCGAGCACGCTGGTGACGACCGGATGGAGCGGAACGTTGAGATCGACGACGACGAGACCGGCGTCGCAGCAGATGTAAGCGTACGTGCCGACGATCGTGATGGCTGTTGCTCCGTTGAGCACGCCGCCGGGATTAAACGTCAACGCGCGCTCGACGAAGTTGTTGATCGGATTGCCGTCCAGTAGTGTGCCGGCTCCGACGAGGATCAGGCCCTCGAATTTGTCGGTCACGTAGATGTAGGCATAAAGCGGATGCACCGCGGGTTCGAAGTTCTCGGGGCGATGCGTGCGCGTCGGGTCTGGCGCGATCGTGGTCGGCGCGGCGACGGCGGTCGCGTATTGAGTTCGGACGTAGAAACGCTGACCGATGGGCGACACCGGCGCGGTGACGATTCGCTCCGAAAAGCCTTTGTGGTCGATGAACGCGACGTCGAAGATACGCACACCCGCTTCGCCGCACGCGGCGTAAACGTACTCGCCACGGAGTTGCAAGTTCAGAACCTCGGTCTTGCGAAACGGTTGCCGGACGTTGTCGCCGATATCCTTACCGGGGTGCTCGTGAGCGTGTTCCAGTGCGTGATGATGCTTGGCGTGTTCTTGGTAGTTGTCTGGGAAGGCTTGGGCGTGCAGCGTGCTGCCGATGACCGCTTGCGGTTCGTCACGCTCGGTGACCGGAACGGCGAACAGTCCGTGATCGCCGGCGGCGACCCAACAGTAACGGCCGATGAAGTTCATGTAGTTCGTGCCGTGCATCAGCAACTGAGCCATCAAGGCGTTGTTGTCCTCTTTCTGCGAGAGGTGACAGTCGGAACAGAGTTTCGTTTCGCCCTTGCCGCGCACGGTGTGCGGCACGTTCGTGCTGAAGGCGATGCCGCTGAGTCCCTCACCGGAGATCGTTTGTTGCTGAA
>Ga0247727_10013691_pt1 | contig 13609 bp, 6 predicted proteins | sample WisWelCaveWW1625_FD_202498 | JGI IMG/M metagenome (GOLD analysis project Ga0247727, IMG submission 202498) | Biofilm microbial communities from Wishing Well Cave, Virginia, United States - WW16-25 | ecosystem: Environmental > Aquatic > Deep subsurface > Groundwater > Cave microbial mat | place... | reverse complement strand
ATAAAAAACTTCCCGGCGGGAATAAAAAACTTCCCGGCGGGAATAAAAAACTTCCCGGCGGGAATAAAAAACTTCCCGGCGGGAATAAAAAACTTCCCGGCGGGAATAAAAAACTTCCCGGCGGGAATAAAAAACTTCCCGGCGGGAAATCTTCGGGAAGTTTTTTGTTACATCGTCACCATTCGCTCTTTCTGCCTCTCCGCCCTTTTGACATCCCGGTGCGCCCAGCGGATGCGCCCCAAGTCGCGGATCATGTTGACCACGCCCTCGATGAAGCGCACCTTCGTGTCTTCCGAGGCGGCCCAACTCACTGGCAACTCGCGCACCCTCAGATGTTTAAGTTGGGCCAGGTAGAGAATCTCCACATCGAACATGAAGCGATCAACAATGGAACGCTCGTACAGCGGCCGCACCGAACTGCGGCGGTAGGCTTTGAAGCCGCATTGGGTGTCGGAGAATTGGCGCAGGCCGACGAGGGCGTATTTGATCTGGTTGAAAGCCGCGGTGGCCAGCCGCCGGTACAGCGGTGGCTTCCGCACGATCTTCGAGCCGCTCAGGGCGCGCGAGCCGATGACCATGTCGTTGCCGCTTCGCAGAAATTCCAGGGCGCTGTCAATTTCTTCCGGCGGCGTGGACAGGTCGGCGTCGAGGAAAGCCACCCACTGGCCTCTGGCGGCCAGCACTCCGGCCCGGACGGCGAAGCCTTTGCCGCGGTTGGGTTTGTAGGAAATCAACTGCGCTTCGGGGAGGCCGTCAATCGCCTGCATCACCAGTTCAGCGGTGTCGTCGCGGCTGCCATCGTCCACGATCCACAGTTCCCACGACAGGGGCCGGGCGCGCAGATAGGCGACGACTTTTTCAATGCTCCGCCGGATCCGTTTGGCCTCATTGTAGGCCGGGATAACGACGGAAAGTTCGGGCCAGGGAGAAGGCATACATCCAACGTCAAACATCAAACGACAAACGTAATGGCGTCTTACGTTTGTCGTTTGTCGTTTCACACCTCATACATTCTTCAATCGTTCTTTCAATTCTCCAGCAATAATGTGATTCATAATGACGTGCCCATCTTCCTGTCGCCCCTGATGGGGATCGGGAAAGCGGATGGTGAGGTCGGCCATTTCGTACAGTTTACCACCGACATCGCCCAACAGCCCAATCACCGTGCCACCGATTTCGTGGGCGGCCTTCACCGCCTCCAACAGATTCGGTGAACTGCCTGAGGTCGAAATGGCGATCACGGTGTCGCCGGGGCGCATGAAATTGCGGAGTGGCTCGGAGAAGCTGACGTTGAACGAGACATCGTTGCCCCAGGCCGAGACCAGCGGCATGTTGTCGGTCAGGGCCATGGCCCGGAAGCGGCGCTTGCCTGGCGTGATCGTCAGTTTGTTGAGGTCGTTCATCATGTGCGAGGCTGCCGCCGCGCTGCCGCCGTTGCCAATAATGAAGATGTTGCGGTCTTCGCGCCAGGCCTGCATCAGCGCGTCGCACACCTTTAGCAAATCCTCGCGCGAAAGTTCGCGCACGGATTTTTCAAGTTCGTTGAGGTAAGTGTCAATGAAATCCATTTTTTTGATTTTACTTCCCTCGATCCACCACTGCCTTCACCAGCTTGACGGCGATACTGCCGCCAGGGACGATCATCCCCACCGCATCCGCCGTCACGTCGAAGAGCAGATCGCGGCTGACGAGGCCCTTGATTTGATCTTGTAACTTTTTGCCGCCGGTGCGGGTTTCGCCAGTCAGCCCGTCGTATTCCACAATCACTTTTTTGTTCTTGGCCGTCCACTCGTATTCAAAGGCATATACGGGCCGGAAGAACAGATCCATCGCCTCCACATCCACCCGCTCTTCGTGAATCATTTGGGCCTGCACCGATTTGACCGCTTCGGACATCACCTGCCGCACCACTGCTGTCGCCCGCGCCTGTGGCGGCGCCACCAGAGTCCCCTCCGGCGCAAACGCGGCAATGTCGGGTATCTCCTCCTGCGTGAAAGTCAGATACTTTGCAAAATCGGCGCGCTCACCGGAGATGCCGTCAAAGGTGCGAGTGAGGCGGCCCTCGTCAATGCAATGCTCGACGACATCGAGCGCCACCCCCGGCCCGCCTTTGGCCTTCGGGTCCACCGCCACTTTTTGCCCCAGCATCGTCACGCTCTGCACCTCCGGCCCGCCGACGTTGAGGGTGTAGCTTCGGCCGCGGTCGTATACCGTCCGGGTAGCAATGGTGATCTGCCAAAACGGTTCGAGGCGGTTCTCGGTGGAGAGCAACTGGATCTCTTCCGGCTTGGGGCGCGAGAGCAAGGCCCCCACCATCCCGGCCACCAGATTGGTGCGCTTATCTTCCACCCGCACCCGGGCCACGTCCGGCGCCACTTGAGGCACGATGCGAAAAGCGCGTTCTTTGCAGATAGAAATGTCCATAACAAAATCCCAAATCCCAACTTCCAAAATCCCAATTGGGATTTTGGGCTTTGGGATTTTTCTCAGGGTAGCCCCACCGCCATCTTCACTTCATCCAGCGTCTGCTCGGCAATGGCCTGCGCGCGGTTCGCGCCGTCGCGCAAAACATCCCACACATGCGACGGGTCTTTAGCCAGTCCGGCCCGCCTCTCGCGGAACGGTTCGAGATGGGTGTTCAGATTCTTCGCCAGAATCTTTTTGCAATCCACACAGCCGATTCCGGCCGAGCGGCACTGCTCGTCAATCATCGGCAGTTCATTCGGCGAGAAGGTCTTGTGCAGGGTGAAGACGTTGCAGACCTCGGGGCGGCCCGGAATGTTGCGATGGGTACGTTGGGGATCGGTCACCATCGTCATCACCGTTTTCTGCGTCTCCTCCGGGGTCGCCGCCAGCTCGATGTGGTTGTTCAAACTCTTCCCCATCTTCTGCGCCCCGTCGGTACCCAGCACCTTCGGGTACTCGGTGTTCTTCATCTGCGGCTCGATCAGGGCCTGGGTCTTGGTGCGGAAGTTGAAGGTGCGGACGACCTCGCGCGCGAACTCAAGGTGCGAGGCTTGATCAATGCCCACCGGCACCGTGTCGGCCTTGTACAGGGTGATGTCTGCCGTCATCAGCACCGGGTAGCCGACGAGGCCATAGTTGACGTTGTGGGGGTGCAGGGCCACCTTCTCTTTGAACGTCGGCAGGTCGGTGAGCTTGCCCAACGGCGTGAACATGGAGAGGATGGTGTGCAGCTCCGTCACCTGCGGCACGTGGCTTTGCACAAACATGATCGTCTCGTCGGGACGAATCCCGGCAGCCAGCCAGTCCAGCGCCATCTCTGCTGTGTTCTGTTTTATATCCTCAAACTCGTCCAACGTCGTCAGCGCGTGCAAGTCCACGATGCAATAGACGCACTCGTAATTGTCCTGCAGGGCGACGTAGTTTTTGATCGCCCCCAGATAGTTGCCCAGATGTTGCCGGCCCGTCGGCCTGGCCCCTGAAAAGACTCGTCCCTTTTTTGCCATTCACGCTTTCTCTCTCTATCGCCCTCGGCCTGCGCCTTTGCAGGCCGCCGTCCGCGAGGACGCGGACGGAGATCTTTAAGTATTTGTGGTATCGATTCGCTCGGCTATTAGCCGCACTACCTCGCCCGGCTCGGCGTGGCGGCCTGTGGTCAGCTTGGAATAAATCAGTTCATCATCCAGACTGACCTCAAACCGCCCGCCATCGGACGTCACCACCTTCACCGAAGCAAGTTGAGTCTCAAACCTGGTCAGCAGTTCGCCCATCAAACTGAGGGCGCGGGGAGCGTAGTGTCAAACCGCGCAGTATACAATTTCGATGGTGTGCATAGGGCAAGTATAGCATGAGAAAAGTGAAGCGGGCGCTTGGCCCGCTTCACAACCACCTACCTCCATGGCCTGGGTCGCATTGGCGAAAAACAAAGCTCATGGTTCGTCTATTACCTGCCCGATGCGCTGGGCAGTGTGCGGCAGTTGTGGGATGGCGGCAATGCCAAGATGACCCTGGCCCGAAGCTACGAGCCGTTCGGCAATGCGCTGACGAGCGCGGGGAGTGGGGCAGTTAGCGAAATAGGCGACAGATGAGGGGAGGGTGCAGTCCGTACCAAGACGCTCCTAAGAAGCAGTGAAGCGGGGCAAAACAGCACCCCGCTTCACGTTTGACCCATGTTGCCGTCGTTGCACTGCGGCACGCGGCGACCCCAAGAGTCGCCCCTACTTTACCATCCTCTGCCGCCGTACACCCCACGCAACCACCGGCAAAGCCAGCGCAACCAGAACCAGGCTCATCATCAGCACGGCCAGCCACTCCCGCCAGCCGGGGCCGACGCCCGTCGCCGGGACTGCGCCCGGAATGACTTTGACTAACACGCTGTTGGTCGAACCCTTTTGCTCCCCGTTCACAAACAACAGCGCCGTGTTGCGGAACTCGTCCGGCGGTTGGGCGTTCTGGTTGGCGACGCCGCTCACCGTCATCGTTACCACGTCGCCCGCCCCCATCGTGCCAATGTTGAACGTCACCGTGTTCGAGGCCGCATCGAAGGTGAATGAGCCCTGCGTCGTCGTCGCCCCGGTGAAGGTGATCTCCGGTGCGAGGGGATCGGTCACCACCACGTTCGCCACGGAGACCGTGCCGGGATTGGTCACGACGATGGTGAACTGCACCGGGTCACCCTGTTGAACCGTTTGCAGATCGGGTGACTTCGCCACCAGCGGATCGAGAACGAGCACCACGGGTGAGCCGTCACCGCCAGTGCCTCCGCCGCCACCCCCACCCCCGGGCGGCGGAGGGGGCGGCGGCGCTGAGCCAAAGAAGCCGAAGTCCACCCGCAGGTTATCGGCGGCCAACGCGACTCCGCTACTGAAGATTGAGGCGCCATTAAGATTGATGCCGTTGTCGTCATTGTCGGTGGCGTTATTCGGGTCGCCGGAAGTGGCAATGTCGGTGCTGGAGACGAAGCCGGCCGGGATGGTGACGCCCACCAGGTAATTGCCAGGGATGAGGTTGGTGAACAGGTAATTGCCGGCGGCATCCGTCGTCGTCGTCGCCAGCAAGAGATCAACGCCGGGATCGTAGGCGCCGTTGCCGTTGACGTCGTTGTATAACTGCACCGTGATATTGGGGATGCCGGTCTCGGCCCCATCCACCACGCCGTTGTTATTGGCATCGCGCCAGCCGAGGTTGCCCAACTGCAAGCGCTGGAAGAAGCCGAAGTCCACGCTGAGGTTGCTGTTCGGGTCGGCGTCGCCGTCGTTGATAGGTTCGCCGCCGCCCGTCAGCGTCACCGGGCGGCTGCGGACCACGCCGCCGCTGGCCGTGCCGTTGTCGTCGTTGTTGATGTCGTTATCCGGGTCGGGCGCAGGTTCGTAGGGGCCGGTCGCCGAGCCGCCAACCGCGCCAGTGCTGGTCACGAAACCGGCGGGCGTCACCGCTTCTACGATGTAGGTGCCGGGCGCGAGGTTGCCAAAGAGATAGTCACCCGCGCCGCCCGTCACCGTCGTCGCAATCACGCCACCATCCGGCACGCCGTCGTTGTTGCTGTCGAGATAGAGGTTGACGGTGACGTTGGCAATGCCGACCTCAGCGCCATTCACAAGGCCATTGTTGTCGGCGTCGTTCCACACAAGATTGCCGAGGCTCAAAGGCGCAGAGGCCAGCACCAGCCCGAAGTCCACCGTCGGGTTGTAGTTGCCGCCGCCGGCCGGTTCGCCGCCGAGGGTGAGGGTGGCCAGGCCGCTGGTCAGCGCCCCGCCGGCGGCGCCCGCGCCGTTGTCGTCATTGTCGGTGTCGCTGTTCGGGTTGCCGGTGTTGGCTGTGTCCACCGTGCTGTTATATCCGGCGGGGACGGCGATTTGCACGAAGTAGCCGCCAGGTTGGAGACCGCTGAACAAGTAGTTGCCAGCCGCGTTCGTCGTCGTCGTCGCCGTGAGTTGATCGGCGCCGGCGTCGAAGACACCGTTGCCGTTGGTGTCGCGATAGAGGCGCACGACCACACCACCCACGCCGGGTTCGCCGCCATCGGCGGCGCCATTGTTGTTAGTGTCGAGCCACACCAGATTGCCAACGGAGACAAGCGGCGAGTTGAAGAAGCCAAAGTCCACGCTGAAGTTGGTGTTGTTGTCGAGGTCGCCGTCGTTGGTCGGCTCGCCGTTTTGGGTCAAGGTCACGGCGCGAGCGGCGACGAGACTGCCCTGCGTCGTGCCGTTGTCGTCGTCGTTCACGTCGTTGTCGGGATCGGGCGCGGGTTCGTAGGCGTTGGTCGGGCCGGTGCTGGAGGTGAATCCGGCCAGGGCCGGGCTGGCCCCGTCCACCACCACCAGGTAGTTGCCGGGGTTGAGGCCGGTGAACTGGTAGAAGCCGCCGCCGTTGGTGTTCGTCGTCGCCACAAAGGTGTCCACGCCCGCATCGTACACGCCGTTGTTGTTGGTGTCGTTGTAGAGGTTGACGGTGACGAAGCCGAGGCCGGGTTCGCCCACGTCCACCAGCCCGTCATTGTCGGCGTCGTTCCACACCAGGTTGCCGAGGCTGAGGGTCGAAGTCGTGGGGCGGAAGCCGAAGTCCACGCTGAGGTTGGAGTTGTTATCGGCGTCGCCGTCGTTGATGGGTTCGCCGCCCACGCTGAGGGTGACTTGCCCACTGCGGACGGTGGAGGCGGCGACGATCACGCCGTTGTCGTCGTTGTTGACGTCGTTGTTGGGCGCGCCGGAGGTGGCGATGTCGGTGCTGGAGACGAAGCCCGCGGGCGTGACCACTTCGACGACGTAGCTGCCGGGGGCGAGGCCGGTGAAGAGGTAGAGGCCGTTGACGTCGGTGGTCGTGGCGGCGATCAACGTTGTGCCGGTGGCGTCGTAGAGATTCACCGTGACGTTGGGGATGCCGATTTCCGTACCATCCACAAAGCCGTTGTTGTTGTTGTCGCTCCACACCAGGTTGCCGAGGCTAAGGTTGCCAGCCGGGTTGTTGAAACCGAAGTCCACCGTGGTGTTAGAGTTGTTGTCGGCGGCGTTGTCGGTGAGGCCGGAGGTTGCGCCTTCGCCGAGTGGCTCACCGCCGAGGGCCAGCGTGACCGGGGCACTGCGCACAGTGGTGGGGGTAGCCGTCGTGCCGTTGTCGTCGTTGTTGGCTGGGTTGGCATCCGGGTCGGGCGCGGGTTCGTATGCCCCGCCGCCGGTGCTGGAGGTGAAGCCGGCGGGCGTGACGACTTCGACTACGTAATCGGCGGGCAGGAGGTTGACGAAGAGATAGTGGCCGCTGGCGTTGGTCGTCATGGTAGCGATTTGAACCGCGCCCGCGCCGTCGAACAGTCTGACGGTGACGCCGCCGATTCCGACCTCACCGCCATCCACCGTGCCGCTATTGTTGACGTCGTTCCAAACTAGATTGCCGAGACTCATCGGTTGGAAGACACCGAAGTCTACAGTGAGGTTTTCGTTCGCGTCGGGCGTGGTCGGGTCGTTGTCGGGAGTCTCGGCCAGCGGTTCGCCGCCGACGGTGAGTGTCACCAGCGCACTGCGGATGGAGCCGCCCGCGCCGAGCGCGCCGGTGATCGTGCCGTTGTCGTCGTTGTCGGTTGCATTTGCATCGGGATCGGGCGCAGGTTCAAACGCGCCGGTCGCCGAGCCGGGTGTACCGGTACTGGAGGTGAAGCCGACGAGGACGCCCGCACCGGTGAAGTTGGCGGGCGCGAGTTCGATGAGGTAGTTTCCGGGCAGGAGGCCGGTGAACAAATAGAGGCCATCGGCCCCGGCGGCGGTGGCCGTCGTGGCCGTCGCCAGAATGGTGGTCGCTTCCGCGCCATCCAGCACACCGTTGTTGTTGGTGTCGAAATAGAGATTCACCACGACGCCGTTGATGCCGACTTCACCCCCGTCAATCAAACCGTTGTTGTTGACATCGGCCCACACCTGATTGCCGAGCGAGACGCGCGGGGTGTTGGAGATGAAGCCGAAGTCCACCGTAGTGTTGGAGTTGGCGTCGGTCGCGGTGTCGGTGAGGCCGGAGGTCGCGCCTTCGCCCAGTGGCTCGCCGCCGAGGGTGAGAGTGACGACGGCGCTGCGCACCGTCGTGGCTGAGGTCGTGGTGCCGTTGTCGTCGTTGTCGGTCGGATTGGCATCGGGGTCGGGCGCGGGTTCGTATGCGCCGCCGCCGGTGCTGGTGGTTGTGCCGGCAGGAGTGACGACCTCGACGACGTAATCGCCGGGCGCGAGATTGGTGAAGAGGTAATGGCCGGTGACGTTGGTGGTCGTCGTGGCAATCACCGTCGTGCCAGCCGCGTTGAGCAAGCGCAGGCTGACGTTGACGATGCCGGGCGTCGCGCCGTCGGCGGCGTCAATCGTGCCGCTGTCGTTGAGGTCGGCCCACACGCGGTTGCCGAGGCTCATCGGCTGGAACACGCCGAAGTCTACGGTGAGATTCTCATTGGCGTCAGGCGTGGTCGGATCGTTGTCGGGGACTTCGGCCAACGGTTCGCCACCGATGCTGAGGGTGACGAGCGCACTGCGGATGACGCCGCCCGCGCCGAGTGTGCCGGTCGTCGTGCCGTTGTCGTCGCCGTCGGAGGCCAATGCGCCGCCAGTGTCAGGATCGGGTGTGAGCGGGCCTTCGTAAGGCCCGGTGGCTGATCCGTTCGTGCCGGTGCTGGAGCGGTAGCCGACGAGGACACCCGCGCCGGTGAAGTTGGAGGCGGCCAATTCGACCACGTAGTTCCCGGCAGTCAGGCCGGTGAACAAATAGAGTCCGGCATTCGGGCCGACGGCGGCGGTGGTCGCCATGGCGATGATGGTTGTGCCTTCCGCCCCATCCAACACGCCGTTGCCGTTGGAGTCGAAATACAGATTCACCACGACGCCATTGATTCCGGCTTCGCCGCCGTCAACGAGGCCGTTGTTGTTGACATCGGCCCAGACCTGATTGCCGAGGCTGAGCGGGGCGAAGAAGCCGAAGTCCACGCTGAGGTTGGAGTTGGGGCTGGTGTCGCCGTCGTTGATCGGCTCTGTGCCGCGCGCCAGTGTGACCTGATTGCTCCGCGTCGTCGTCGCGCCGATGACGACGCCGTTGTCATCGTGGTTGATGTCGTTGTTGGGGTTGGTCGAGGTGCTGATGTCGGTGCTGGAGGTGGACCCGGCCGGCGTGACCACTTCGACGATGTAACTTCCCGGCGCGAGGTTGCTGAAGAGATAGAGGCCGTTGACATCGGTGGTGGTCGTGGCGAGGAGGGCGACGCCGGCCGCGTCGTAGAGATTCACAGTGACGCCGCCAATGCCGGTTTCGCCCGCGTCCACCACGCCGTTGTTGTTGGCGTCGCGCCAGACGAGGTTGCCGAGGCTGAGCGGGGTGAAGACGCCGAAGTCAACCGTCAGGTTTTCGTTGGCATCGGGCGTGGTCGGGTCGTTGTCGGGGGCCTCAGCCAGCGGTTCGCCGCCCGCCGTCAGCGTCACCATCGCGCTTTGAATGACGCCACCCGCGCCGAGCACGCCGACGGTGGTGCCATTGTCGTCGTTGTCATCCTGATCAACGTCCGGATCGGGTGCAGGTTCACTGCCGCCGCCGGTGCTGGAGGTGGAGCCGACGAGCGTGCCGGGGCCGGTGAAGTTCGAGGCCGGAAGTTGCACGGTGTAGTTGCCGGGCGCGAGGTTGCTGAAGAGATAGAGGCCGCCGCCCGCCGTCGTCGTCGTCGCGATCGGAGTCAGTTCTGCGCCGGTCAGTGTCCCATCGCCGTTCGAGTCGTAAAGTAGTTGGACGGTGACGCCGTTGATGCCGGCCTCTGCGCCGTTGATGGCGCCGTTGTTGTCGGCATCTTCCCAAACCTGATTGCCGAGGCTGACGGGCTGGAAGAATCCGAAGTCCACCGTGGTGTTCGAGCTATTGTCGGGCGAGGTGTCGGTGAGGCCGGGCGTTGCGCCCTCACCCACCGGTTCGCCCCCGACCGTCAGCGTCACGGGCGCACTGCGGACGGTGGTGGGCGAATTGATTGTGCCGTTGTCGTCGTTGTTGGCGGCATTCAGGTCCGGGTCGGGCGCGGGTTCGTAGGGGCCAGCCGTCGAGCCATTCGTGCCGGTGCTGGTGCGGAAGCCCGCCGGAGTGACCACTTCGACCACATACGTTCCGGGGAAGAGGTTGGTGAAGAGGTAGTGGCCGGTGGCATTGGTGGTGGTCGTGCCAAGCAACGTCACGCCGGTCGCATCGTACAGGTTGACGGTCACACCGGCGATCCCGGCTTCTGTGCCGTTCACCAGGCCGTTATTGTTCGTGTCATTCCACACCAGATTGCCCAGGCTCACCGGCTGATAGAAACCGAAGTCAACAGTGGTGTTCGAGTTGTTGTCCGTCGCCGTGTCGGTGAGGCCGGGCGTCGCGCCTTCGCCCACCGGCTCGCCGCCAGCGATGAGCGTCACCGGCGCACTGCGGACGGCGGCGGGGGTGTTGAAGGTGCCGTTGTCGTCGTTGTCCGTCGCGTTGGCATCCGGGTCGGGCGCAGGTTCAAATGGCCCGATCGGTGATCCGTTTGTGCCGGTGCTGGTAGTGTAGCCGACCGGGGTGACGACTTCCACCACGTAACCGGCGGGGACGAGGTTGGTGAAGAGGTAGTGGCCGGTGGCGTTGGTGACAGTCGTCGCCAGCAACACCGTGCCGGTTCCATCGTAGAGCCGCACGGTGACGTTGGCGGTGCCGTTCTCACCGGCGTCTACAGCACCGTTGTTGTTGGCGTCAATCCACACCAAGTTGCCGAGGCTCATCGGTTGGAAGACGCCGAAGTCAACGGTCAGATTCTCGTTGGCGTCGGGCGTATTGGGATCGTTGTCCGGGGCCTCGCCGGTGGGTTCGCCGCCGACGGTGAGCGTCACCATCGGACTGCGGATGCCGCCAGTGGTGAGCGCGCCATTGATCGCGCCGTTGTCATCGCCATCATCCTGATCGGTGTCGGGGTCGGGCGCGGGTTCGCTTGGCCCTGCCGCCGAGCCGACCGTGCCGGTGCTGGAGGTGAAGCCGACGAGGGGGCCCGCGCCGTTAAAGTTGGAGACGGCAATCTCAACCACGTAGTTGCCGGGCAGGAGATTGTCGAAGAGGTAGAGGCCGGCACCGGCCGTGGTCGCTGTCGAGACGACGGTGGTGTTCTCAGCGCCGTCCAGCACGCCGTTGCCGTTGGCGTCACGATAGAGATTGACGACCACGCCGTTGATGGTCGCCTCGCCGCCGTCAATCACGCCGTTATTGTTGGCGTCGTTCCAGACTTGATTGCCGAGGCTGACGCGCGGGACGTTCGAGAAGAAACCAAAGTCAACGGTCGTGTTCGAGTTGGCATCCGAGGCCGGGTCGGTGAGGCCGGGGGTTGCGCCTTCACCCACCGGCTCGGTGCCGGGGGCCAGAGTCACCGTCGCACTGCGGACAGCCGTGGCGCTGAAGACCGTACCGTTGTCGTCGTTGTCGGTCGCGTTGGCGTCAGGGTCGGGCGCGGGTTCACTGCCGCCGCCGGTGCTGGAAGTGAGTCCGGCCGGGGTGACGACTTCGACGACGTAATCGCCAGCGGCCAGATTGGTGAAGAGGTAATGGCCGGTGGCGTTGGTCGTGGTAGTGGCGAGCAACACCGTGCCAGCGCCGTTGTAGAGTCGCACGGTGACGCCGCTGAGGCCGGGGGTGGCCCCGTCGCCCGCGTCCACCACGCCGTTGTTGTTGACGTCAAACCATACGCGGTTGCCGAGGCTCAGCGGTTGGAAGACGCCGAAGTCAACCGTCAAGTTTTCATTCGCGTTGGGCGTGTTGGGATCGTTGTCGGGATTCTCGGTCAAGGGTTCACCGCCGGCGGTGAGGGTGACCAACGCACTGCGGATGCCGCCGGTGGTGAGCGCGCCGTTGATCGTGCCGTTGTCATCGTTGTCAGTCGCGTTGGCGTCGGGATCGGGCGCGGCCTCGTAAGGCCCGGTGACGGATCCGTTGGTACCGGTGCTGGAGGTGAAGCCGACGAGGGGGCCAGCGCCGTTAAAGTTCGAGGCGGCGATCTCGACGGCGTAGTTGCCGGGCCGGAGGTTATCGAAGAGGTAGAGGCCGTTGATGTCGGTGACATCGGTGGCGATGAGGGTCGCGCCTTCCGCACCATCAAGGATGCCATTATTGTTGGCGTCGAAGTACAGATTGACGACGACGTTTTGGATGACGGCCTCACCGACGGCGAACAGGCCATTGTTGTTGGCGTCATTCCAAACTAAATTGCCGAGGCTCACCGGTTGGAAGAATCCGAAATCAACGGTGACGTTGGAACTGTTGTCGGGGGTGGTGTCGGCGATGCCGGGCGTTGCGCCCTCACCCGTCGGCTCGAGGCCGACTCGCAGTTCCACCGTCGCGCTCCGCACCGCCGCCGCGCTGAAGACGGTGCCGTTGTCGTCGTTGTCAATGTCGGTGTCCGGGTCGGGCGCGGGTTCGTAAGGGCCGGCTGCCGCGCCGTTCACGCCGGTGCTGGAAATGTAGCCAGCAGGATTGATCACTTCGACGATGTAGAACCCGGCGGAGAGGTTGGTGAAGAGATAATAGCCGGTGGCGTTCGTCGTCGTGGTGGCAATGATGCCGCCATCGGGGACGTTGTCGTTGTTGGTGTCGCGATACAGATTCACGGTGACTCCGGTAATTCCGGTTTCGGTCGCATCAACGATGCCATCGTTGTCGGTGTCGAACCACACGCGGTTGCCGAGGCTCATGGGCGAGGTGCTGAAGCCGATGTCGTAGGTGTGATTGTTCGCGCCGGCGCCCGCGGTGGTGAGGATGATTTCGGGGAAGTTGCCGCCGGGGATGCCGTTGGCGTTGGCAACGGCGGCGTCGGAGTCGTTCAGATCGGAGCCGCTGGGCGAGGGGACGGCGTCGTTTTGTTCGGTGAGGCCGAGGCCATCGAGGGGACCGCCCGCGCCGAAGTTGGCGGCGTTGTCCAAGCGGACAGTGTATTGGGTGTTGGGCTGGGTGCCGGGGTTGACGGCGCTGCCCACGAGGCCGAATTCGTCGGCGAGGTTGCCGTCGGCGTCGGGCAGGCCGTCGTCGTTGGCATCCACGGTGCGGAAGTAGTATTCGCCGTTGGCATTGGTGGTGGCGGTGGCGATGGGTGTGGTGTTGTCACCCGCGGTGCCAATGTTGCCATCAGGCCCGCCGGGAGTATACAGGCGGACGGTGACGCCGGCGATGGGCGGCTCCCCTGGATCCTGCACGCCGTTGCGGTTGTCGTCGCGCCAGACGCGGTTGCCGATTTCAATCGGGGCGGCGCGGCACAGGGCTTCGAGGTCGCCGAGGCCGTTGGCCTTTTGGAAGTTGCCGACCGGGTTGGCTCCGGCATAATGTTGATAACTGCGAACGCGCGTGCCGTCCACGTTGTTGAGTTGAATCGTGCCGCCCGTAAAAAAGTTGATCGGGTCCATTGCCGTCATGGCGACGGCAGGGAAGCCCGGCACCTGGGCCAAGCCGCCCCATACAAGCTCGTCGTGTGAGCCAACCAGCGCGTCGCTCGCATAATATTCGCCGCCGGGGGCAGATTGAAGGGTGGGCGCGCCAGGGCCTTGCTCATTACCGGCGCCATTGGTTTGGCCGCCGCAGGTTCCGTTGGCTTCCAGCACATAAGCAACGCCGTTCCAGCACGCGCGCAGGATGTCGCCCGCTGAGACCGCAT
>Ga0247727_10013690_pt1 | contig 13609 bp, 8 predicted proteins | sample WisWelCaveWW1625_FD_202498 | JGI IMG/M metagenome (GOLD analysis project Ga0247727, IMG submission 202498) | Biofilm microbial communities from Wishing Well Cave, Virginia, United States - WW16-25 | ecosystem: Environmental > Aquatic > Deep subsurface > Groundwater > Cave microbial mat | place... | reverse complement strand
GTGCTCGAGCTGCCGGGCCGGCTGCGTGAGGCGCACGCGCTCGCCGCGCGCGACAGCCTGGCGCGCATCGGCCGGGCGCCGCTCTCGGTCGCGCTCACGGTGCTGGTGATCGGCATCGCGCTGGCGCTGCCCGCCGGCCTGCACCTGGTGGTCCAGAACCTGCGCGCGGTCGCCGGGACCTGGGAGGGCGCGGCGCGGATCTCGGTGTTCATGACCACCCAGGCCGGCGACGCCGCGGCCGCCAAGCTCGCCGCCCAGCTGCGCAAGCGCGCCGACCTGACCCGGGTCCAGGTCATCACCAGCGCTCAGGCGCTCGCCGAGTTCGAGCAGAGCTCGGGCTTCGGCGCGGCGCTCGAGCTCTTGCCCGAGAACCCGCTGCCGGCGGTGGTGGTGGTGACGCCCGCCGTCAGCGCGCCCGCCGCGGTCGAGGCGTTGCGCGCCGAGCTCGCGCGCGCCCCGGGCGTGGACCTGGTGCAGCTCGACGCGCGCTGGCTGGCGCGGCTCCAGGCGATGCTCGACATCGTGCGGCGCGCGGTGCTACTGCTGGCGGTGCTGTTCTCGCTGGCGGTGGTGATCGTGATCGGCAACACCATCCGCCTCGACATCCAGAACCGGCGACAGGAGATCGAGGTCGCCAAGCTGATCGGCGCGACCGACGCCTGGATCCGGCGCCCGTTCCTGTACGAGGGCCTGTGGTACGGCGCGCTGGGCGGGGCGATGGCGTTGGCGCTGCTCGCCGCCGCGCTGTGGGTGATGGCCGAGCCGGTCGGCCAGCTCGCCGGCCTGTACGGCAGCGCGCGGGGCCTGGCGGGCGTCGACCTGCGGTCGGTGCTCAGCGTGCTCGGCGCCGGGGCGGCGCTCGGCTGGGCCGGCTCCTGGTTCGCCGTGACCCGCCACCTGTCGGAGATCGAACCGACCTGAGTCCCTGGATACCCCTTCCGGTTCAAGCACTGTTAGCTGACTGTTAGAGACGTTCGCTTGTCGATTAGCGTGGCCGGACGAATAAAGAACCCAGTTTTCCAAAGGCGAAAGCCTTCTCGACGAATCAGCAAATAGCCGAGTTGGAGCAGTTTCGAGTCCGTGCTTGACTGCAACGCGCACGAAAATATGCGGATTAGCCACTTAGTTTGGCAACACCCATTTGCCCAGCCCCTCGACATAGCCTAGCTTTGGGTCAGCGATTCATGACGGGTCGTAGACCTCTACGGCCGTGAATCGCAGTTGTGGCGACAACGTTCCAGATCTAGCGGTACTGCGGCGTAAAGTTTTCGTGCGTAGTGACAAGCCTCGGCTTGCATCGCCCCGAACCTGCAGTACACGACAACGTTAGATTCGGTGACACGTCGCCCAGCGCGTCTCTGGTAGACCACGCCCCGCGCTTCTTTCGAGAACGCAAGTAGGCAGGCCCCAGGCGCACGTCAATCCTGATCTCTCCGTCATCGCGATGGAGAAGAGGAGGTATTGATGCGCCCGTGTGGTCTTTTCGTTTCCATTCGTATTCCTTCGCGCGCTCGCGCGCTTTGCTGCGTGAGACGCCTCACATGAGTGGGCGTCGCAAGTCCAGCGCACTTCAGATTCCAACGCGACGCGGCAATCGGCTAGTTGGTCGTTTCCCATCCCAGAAACACGGCTCGTCGATGTGGTGGATCTCGCAGCCAGAGATGAACTATCTGCTGCTCAGAGAATTTGATTGGCACACCACCGACTTCAGCACGTCGTGCGAGCGAATCGATTTCTCCATCAACGGCACGCCTCGGAAGCACTGGCCTGATGTTTCAGTGCAAACGACGGCGGGCACGCACTTCGTTCAGGTGAAAGGCGACGCGCTCGCGGAGCTCGACGACTTTTGGCAGCAGTGGCCAGCCACACAGCGCGCTATCTGCGCGCTTGGTACACCAATAAGGCTCGTCCTCGAGAAAGAGATCAACAGCGATCCACTTCTCTCCGTCGCGCAGCTCCTTTGGCCCTATTCGCGCTTTGGTTCCACATTGGAAGAACGACGCGCAATGCTGGAGCACATCGGTTCGGCCGCGCACAGGCTTCGCGATCTTTTCAGCACTAGTGAGCCTCGCGTCGCCAAACGAATTGTTGGTCACCTGCTAGTGACGCGCGCCCTCGCGTGCATCGAGTTTGGCAGCTCACCTGACGCATGCGTAGTCGCACTACCGGGGGTGCCAGATGAGTAAGCGCGGGGTCACTTTAATCATCTGGGAAGCAGGCCTCTTTCGACTCACCGTGGAAGGTACCGTTGAAGAATTGATTCCGCCTTTGAGGCCACTGGCGCGGGATGGCGCCTGGCTGATTGCGCAATCAAAGCTGGAAGTTCCTAAGGCCGTAGACCTGTCAGCCATTTCCGAGGGCCGAATTCCCCGGCGCTTCGAAGTTGGAAAGTACTTCCCTCTAAACATGGTGCAGAACGCGAACGTCCGGACCGATGTCGAATTCATCCTCGCCCACATTCGACCGCTCAAGCCCTATCTTGTTCGTCGACGTCGAATACCTTCCGCGAAAGTCTTCGAGGTAATTGCTCGGGTAAAGGCGTCGTTCCCCGATCGGGCCCCGCTCTCGCCGCGCAGTGTAAGCAGATATGCCAGGGCCTGGGCTGACGACGATTTCTCTTACCGACCGCTTGTAACAAAATCCTATGGGTGCTCGCGGGCGCGGTTCCCGATGATAGTGATTGGGATTTGCTGGGCCCTCGTCGACACTTACTACTTGAAGCACGGGCAGCGGAGCATAGACACCGTCCACGCTCGTGCCGAATGGGTTATCAAAGTTGTCGGCGAGGTCACGGGGGGCGAGCTTGGAGAATGCCCGAGCGCTCGCACGCTTGCTCGCATGGCGTCGTCGCGTGGTGCACTGGTGAATGTCGGCGCACGCTTGAGCAAAAAGCTCCAGAAGCAACTCGCCATCGGAACCGGGTTGGCTCCACCGCTATTTCGCCTCGGTCAGCGCGTCGAACTCGACCATCACCAAATGAAAATCTTCGTCGTCGACGATCGCACGGGACGCGAGATAGGAAAGCCGTGGTTGACGCTTGCAATCGAGGCACTTACGCGTTGCATCGTGGGGTTTTGGATAACGATGAGGGATCCGGCCTCGGAGTCGGTGAAGCGATGTCTCGAGATGTCCTGCTATCCCAAGGCAGACATGTCGCCTTCCGATCTACCCCTCAAACATCCATGGATACATTCCGTTGTTCCGGAGTTTCTGGTGATGGACAACGGACCCCCGTTACGAGGTCTGCAAATCGAGGATCTGGCTGACGGTGTTGGTTTCATCACGTGCTTCCCTCCCGCTTACAAGCCGTGGTTCCGCGGTGTGGTTGAGCGCATGTTCCGCACTCAAATCAGCGGACTTATATCGACCCTCCCGGGTTTCGCGCACGGGCAAAGCGTGTACATCCGTGACTCCGATCCAGCGGGACGCGCAGTGCTCACCGTTTCGCAACTGTCATTGCTATTCCGCAAGTGGGCCGTCGACATTTATCACCATCGGCCGCATAGAGGCCTGTTCGGATACACACCGGCACAGGTTTGGGATCAGCTTGCTGCGGCCCAGGGCGCACCGCTGCCTGCGGACGAACTCAAGCGCCCACTATTCCAGGGCCATTGGGAGCGTCGCCGACTAACGGCGGCAGGAATCGCAATGGAATGCCTTCAATACAACGACTCCAACCTGGCGGCTCTGCGCACCGAAATCGGCACCACATCCACTGTCGAGTCATGCGTCTCTTACGGCGATGTCTCGCGCGGCTTTGTTATCCACCCAAACACCGGAGCCTTCATCCCGATGCGCTGCGTCGATCTTGCCTATTCCGAGGGACTGTCGCTCTATGCGCACACTTTTCTGAGAGCGACCCGTAAGGCACCGAGTCCAAGCACAAATGACCGTCTCTCAATCGCTAGCGATCAGGCTGCACTCGAGAAGTTCGCCGCCAGCTCCGCAAAGAGCAACACGCGTCGCTCACGTAGAAAAGCCGCGGCCGTGATGGAGGAAAGGCGCGTCCCCGAGAGCGCCCCCTCCGCAGAACCGCGTTCTTCCTCTCGGACTGCGCCTGCCGCATCGATGTGGGCGCGGAAACGATGAACAACATCGAACATGATCTTTCGCCGGTCTCCTGGGATATGTTCACGCGTTTGCACGTGCACAATTCTCTATGCACGGTGCTCGACGCAATGCTCACGACGGAACGCAACCCGAGACGCGGGGACGATGAGCCTCTAAACATGGTGTTCGAAGGATCGAGTGGCGCCGGCAAGTCGTCCGCTCTAGACATATTTTGTTCTCGCCTTGATTCGCTGTTCCCCCACACACGGGATTCGCAACCGTACCTTCGCGTCACGATTCTCGGCCCTGCCAACGTGGGCTGGCTAACTGCTCTTGCCCTGGAGGGTCTCGGTGAAGGGGTCATTTCCTCCAAGGGGAATATCGGTTCCCGAACGAAGAGGATCATCAACGGAATTCGCGAAAGGAACGTACGTATTCTGTTGTTCGACGAGGTAAATGAGTTCACTGACAAGGGCTCGGCTTATGTGGATCAGACCCTTGTTAGCTGGACAAAGACAATCGTGGACTCTTCGCCCGTCGGGACCGTTCTATGTGGTTTGTCTGGATGCCGCCGAATAATCGACACGGACATTCAGATGAAGCGTCGTTTCCCCACGACGCTTCAGCTCGACGCCTTGCGGTGGGACTGGGCCAGTAAGAGCTCGAAGTACAGGGAGTACATGCAGTGGGTCGTCGACTACCTGCAAATCCCAGGGGCCGATTTGTTCCTGGAGCAGCACATTGCCGCACGATTTCGCTTAGCAACGATGGGGCTAGTAGGGCTAGGTGCGCCGATGTTGAAGCTGTTGAGAACACATCACCTAGAGGGGCGACTAGAGAGACTAACTCTTGAAACGTTGCATGCAGCTCTGGACAACGACATTCACATATTGGTATCCGACCAAAAGCCGTTCTCGACTGCGCTGAGCGACAAGCGCGCCATAGACGCCGCGGCCTCGGCCGTATAGCGCTTAGCTCCATGATTGCCATCCCACTTGACCCCGCACGGGGCGAAGACCTAGATGGATTTCTCTCTCGCGTCGCGGCTAGGAATCTATTCGATTCAGTTCAGTGGATCTGGAGCGCAGCCGACATCCCCAACGGATGGTTATCCACGCGGCCCTTCAGCATGACAGTGTGGAATGACAGGCTGGTTCGACTTGCTTCTGTTCTACGGCTCCCAACGGACGAGCTTCGGTCTATCGCGTATGAGCCACGAGTACTGGACGGACGAAACTTCCTCAGTATTCACGATCAACCGATACTCGAAGGCGACGTTACGCTTCGTCGATATTGGGTGTGCCCAACCTGTTTAGATAAAGATGGGACACATAGGGCGTACTGGAGACTGCGGTACGTAGTGGCGTGCCCCGTTCACCGCACATTATTGGTTGGCAGCTGCAAGCGATGCAGCCGCCCACTTAGCACCCCTGAGGTCGGCGGCATGGTGTGCCGGAACTGTGGGTTCGACCTCCGCCGAACGATCGCCGGTGCCGCTCGCGACGAGAGCGTCTCGTACGCAACCAGGGTTGTAAGTGCTCTGACGAGCCATCCATCGCAGCTACCATTACAACTCGACAATGGAGCGACATTTCCGTCAGTTGCGGAATACCTCGGTTGCTTGCGTGATGTACTAGATCTACAAAACCACAGCAGAAAGAAGAGTACAACGCTGCCGTGGCACGACTGCGCGGCTATTGACGCAACGGCACTTCCCGCGTACAGAGTGTTGGATCGTTGGCCTGATGCCTTTTTTGAAGAACTGGATGCGAGGTGGATACACCACAAGCACGAGCATCTGACCATGCGGGCACAGTTCTTCAAGCGCGTGCATAGCGCGGCTTACCACAAGCGCCAACGATCAGATGCGTTGAGGCGCGCAGCGGACGAATACGTCACGTCGCACTGGCCGCGCGTATCGGGAGTTCCATCCAGACTTTATAGCGTCTCCCTGCCACACGCGTCAGGCGGATCCACTACTGCTTGGATTACCGTCCGCGACGCTACGAGAATTCTGTCAGGCAACCACTTTCTTGTGCCGGCGTTAGTCGACGCCGGCCGGCTCGACGCAAAGATTCAGCGAACGTTGTACAGCGCCAAGATATGGTTTGTACGACGACAACAAGTGGAGGAGCTTAGGGATCAGCGGGCGCCATATCACCCGATGCGAATGTGGATGAAAACACTTGGCATGAGCGGACTAGCAGCATTTCGAGAGATGATCGACTTAGGAGTTGTGAAGGCAGCAGTTGACCCTCCACTCTTGTCGAACAAGGCCGAGTGGTTGTCCGTATTCGAGTTTTCCAAGATATGTGCGATTCTGGAGATTGACGCCAATGCAGCACGACGCCGCGGAATTAAATTCGCTCCGCTTCGCGACGTCCAACGTCGTCTGCTTCCACATCCTACATTCGCTCAGCTGCTACACGCGGCTCTTCAGGGATGCTTTGCGATAGACGTCCGTAGCCCTCAAATTGACGACATGCTAATCGACGTCGAGAACGCAACTCGCTGGCGCTCAACCCATCACTGCCCGAGCGATGCCATTCCACAACTCGACGCCGCCCACGGCATCGGAGTTAGTTGGCACATTTTCATTCAACTGTGTGAATTTCATGGATATACGCGTCGCGGCAGGATGCGGCGCAATCCTACACGGCGATTGATCAAATGGAGCGAACTAATCGATGTTCGTATGGCTTGGATTAGCGTGAAAGAAATTTCTCAAAGAACCGGATGGACTCCCTTAGTCGCTAGCGAGCGATTGAAGCAGATTGGTCTGAGGACTTACTTTGGACGCGGGCCATCTTCCATTTACCGAAGGGAACATATTGAGTTCACGCTAGTGCTATTTGCGCCGAACGCGGTATGGAAGCAACTGACATGTTGCCAATGTACGAATGGGCCAACTATTTGTTGATCTCGAAGGCGCTGCTCGGTGGGCTGCTTCGAGACACGGCGTGGGAGATAGCGTCACGCAAAATGATCACGAGGGAAACCTGTTCAAGAACTGGGTGGACTACCGCATACACGGTAGACGTCTTCAGGCGGTTTGGGGTCACGTCCATGTTTGGACGCGGAGCGGCGGGTATTTTCTTCAGAGCAATTGTCGAGCTGATATTTGCGTTGGCGGCAAAACACGCGGTGTACGAGCGCCTTTCGTACACGCACATGAACGCGACAAGCAGTCTCCCGCCAACCTAAGTGCCCCGTTCTTGCTGTGCGATACTCTTATTTGAGCCTCATCTGCCGGTAGATCATGAAGCGTGTGAAAATCGAAGTGATAGTCACGTTCTTCGCGTTCGATCAGAACTCGTGGCGGAAGTGACGCGCCACGATGGGACTCTCAGAGGCTGATACCCGCGCCAAGCTCATCGATCCAGCCCTGCACGATCAGGGCTGGACCGAGGAGCACATCCGTCGCGAAGAGACCGCCGGTGCAGTCAGCGTTGTGGATGGCAAACCGCGCAAGGCGCGTGGTCGTATCGACTACGTGCTCCGTCTCAAGGTAACCACCGACAGCCAACCGGTCGCTATCGCGTTGATCGAAGCGAAGGCCGAGAAGCTCGCGCCAGGTCACGGGCTCGAGCAGGCCAAGGCCTATGCGGCCTGCAAGCGCTTCAACGTCTCGTTCGTGTTTTCGAGCAACGGACACCAGTTCGTCGAATACGACTTCACGAGCGGGCTGACTTCCGCGCCACGCCCGATGAACGAGTTCCCCCAACCCGACACGCTGCGCGCGCGGTACGAGAGGGCCAAGGGATTCACGCTCGATAGCCCCGAAGCGCGCCCTTTGCTCGCGCGCTATCAAGGCGGTGAAGCAACACGCCGCTACTACCAAGACGCCGCCATCCGCGCCGTATTGGAGAAGCTCGCCCAGAACCAGGTGCGGAAGGAGCCGGGGCGCGCGCTCCTCACCCTTGCGACCGGCGCCGGCAAGACTTTCATCGCGGTCCACCTGCTCAAGCGCATCGCCGATGCAGGACTGCTCAAACGTGCCTTGTTCGTCTGCGATCGCGATGAGCTACGCGCACAAGCACTCGGGGCGCTGCAGAATGCGTTCGGCGCCGACGCTGCCGAGGTCTACGGCAATCCCGATGGGACCAACAACGCAAAGAACGCACGCATTCATGTCGCGACCTACCAGACGCTCGATGTCGCCGGCGAGGAAGGCACTGCGAGCTTCCTTACCAAACATTACCCAGAGGACTACTTCAGCCATATCGTCATCGACGAGTGCCATCGCTCGGCTTGGGGGAAGTGGTCGGTAGTGCTAACGCGAAACCCCGCAGCTGCGCAGATCGGTCTGACGGCCACGCCGCGCAGCCTCAAGGTCACAGAGCGGAGCAAGGAAGCGCTCGCGGACCTCGCGATCACCTCCGACAACATCCGTCATTTCGGCGATGCGGTGTACGAGTACGACATGGCGCAAGCCATCGAGGACGGCTACCTTGCCGCCTGCGAAATCCATCGCCAAGACATCTTCCTCGATCAGCAACCGAAGCCTGAGACCGAGACTGGCATCGGCAAGGATGACCTCACGGGCAAAGCGATCAAGGATTTCGTGACGGGCGAGACGCTAGACCCCGATGAAGCGCGCGACCACTACGACGCGTCGCGCTTCGAAGCCTCGCTGATGCTACCGGAACGAGTGCAAGCGATGGCCGCGAACCTGTTCGAACACCTGCTCGCGACTGGCGGACCAGAGCAGAAGACGATCGTGTTCTGCGCGCGTGACCACCACGCGGACGCTGTAGCGGCGGCACTGAATAACCACTACGCCGAATGGTGTTCCTCAAGCGGTCGCAAACGCGCCGAGCCATACGCGTTCAAATGCACCGCTGCGAGTGGCGGCGGCGATTACCTGCCGGAACTGCGCGGCGCGGCTAGCCACCATTTCATCGCGACCACGGTAGAGCTGCTATCCACCGGCGCGGATGTCCCGTGTGTGCGCAACATCGTGTTCTTCAAGTACGTGCGCTCGCCGATCGCGTTCTACCAGATGCTTGGCCGCGGAACCCGCCTCGACCCGCCCTCCGGCAAATTGATGTTCCGTGTCTACGACTACACCAACGCCACTCGACTATTCGGCGAGGGGTTCGAGATGCCTCCGCCGCGCCCGCCCAAACCGCCCGGCGAGGGGCAAAGTGAGCCTGCAGAACGCACGCTGGTCGTCGAGGGCTTCGACGTCCACATCACGGACGCCGGCCGTTACATCGTGACGCAGGTTGATGGCAAAGCCGTCCCGGTCACGCTCGAGGAGTACAAACAGCGGCTAGCAGCCCGTCTGGTCGAACAGGCGGCAGGCATCGATGTGTTCCGCGCATGCTGGGTGGATCCTTCGCAGCGCCGTGATCTCATAGACGGCCTGGTCGGCGCCGGGTTGTCGCCGACGTTGGTGCGCACCGTCGAGGAGCTCGATGCCTACGACCTCTACGACGTGCTCGCCGATCTGGGCTATGGTCTCGCGCCGCGCACGATGAAAGGCCGGGCCGATGCGTTCACCTTCAAGCACGCGAAGTGGCTGGGGGGATTGCCGACGAACGCGGCGTCCACGTTGCGTGCGCTCGCCGCACAATTTGCGCGAGGCGGAACCGAAGGGCTTGAGAATCCGCAGATCTTCGAGACGCCGGAGGTACGGCGCGCGGGTGGGCTCGAGGCGTTGCGGTCCATCGGAAAGCCTGCAGATGTGTTGCGGGAGACGAAAGTAAGGATGTTTGCGGCATGAACGGTTCCCCAAAGGTGCCCATTGGGAACATCTGCGATCGAGCGACTGAGGCGTTCGATCCCCGCGTCTGGCCGTCCGACACGTTCAGGTACATCGATATTTCAAGCATCGATTCCGCACTGAAGTGCATTGTGTCGCCGAAGACGTTGCCCGTTAAGGACGCGCCCAGTCGCGCGCAGCAGGTCGTAAGAGCGGGTGACATTCTTGTTGCGACAACGCGGCCGAACCTAAATGCAGTGGCGCTCGTTCCACAAGACTTGGATGGAGCGATCGCGAGCACTGGGTTCTGCGTACTTCGGCCGACTTCCGCGGTGGATGCTGGTTATCTGTTTGCATTCGTATGCTCGCGTTCCTTCGTTACATCGCTTACGAGTCTGACGCAAGGCGCGCTGTACCCGGGGGTCTCGGATAAACAGGTGCGTGCTCAGGAGATTCCACTGCCATCGCTTGATGAGCAAACCAGAATCGCGCGTCGCGCCAAAGAAACTCTACAATCGGCTGAACGGGCTCGCGCTGCAGCCGAGCTTCAAGAGCGCGAAGTGGAAATGTTGCAGCAATCGATTTATCGCTCTGCGTTCTTCGGCGTTACTCCGCTCGCTGAGAACGATGTGCACGACGCGCCGCCAGTTACATGGGGTTGGCACGCTCTCGGAGAGCTGGCTCGTCTGGAATCAGGTCACACGCCGAGCCGTCGGCATCCGGAATGGTGGAACGGAGAAATCCACTGGATCGCGTTGCCCGACATTCGCGCGAACGACGGCAAAGTCATCGATCGGACGATCGAGCGCACCAACGAACTCGGTATCGCCAACTCCGCGGCACGCGTGCTGCCCAAGGACACGGTCGTGCTCTCGCGCACGGCTTCGGTCGGATTCGTGACGGTGATGGGCCGGCCGATGGCGACCAGCCAGGATTTCGTGAACTGGGTGTGCGGACCGGAACTGAACCCGTTCTTCCTCATGCATCTGTTGCGGGCGTCACGGCGCTACCTGTTCACGCTCGCAAGCGGCGCGATCCACAAGACCGTGTACTTCCCGACGGTGAAGGCACTCCGGGTCTGTGTCCCTAGCCGTTCAGTGCAGGACCGAATTGCCGCCGATTTGGAACTCCAGTTCACAACCCTGGAAACGCTCAAAGCGAAGGTCGCGAAGCAGCGCAACGCCATCGAGGCGCTGCCGGCCGCGGTGTTGCGGCAGGCATTCTCCGGCGGGCTCTGAAATCCGGCTTTTGATGCGCCCAGCGCTTTGAAAGATCTCGGCGATTCGTTCCAAAACCCACCCCCAGTTGCAGATTCCAGGGCAGAAGCGGAAGATTCCGTTTGTGTAAGTCCACTTACACTAACGGTGACGCCCGATGAAAACCGTTTCACAACAAGAGGTTACAGCGCACCTTAAGCGCCAGAACCGGTGGTGGGGGGAATCCCCTCTCATCGACCCGCTCATCGCTGACTTCCGACCGCGCGATTACCTCCAGGCGGTGTTCGGCCTTGTGACCGATCTCACGGTCCGCCGAGCGGTGGTGTTGCTCGGTCCGCGCCGGGTCGGCAAGACCATCCTGATCCACCACGCAATCGCAGAGCTGCTACGCGCCGGGCACCCGGCACAAAACATCGCCTATGTCGCAGTAGATCATCCGCTGCTCCACGGAGAAACACTGGACTCGCTGGTGAAGCTGTTCGATACCGAGCATCCGGCGAGCGGAGATGGTCCCCGGTTCCTGTTCTTCGATGAGATCCAGTACCTCAAGGACTGGGAGCGCCACCTGAAAGCGCTGGTCGATGCACGTCCCGACCTGCGCCTCCTCGTCTCCGGCTCTGCCGCCGCTGCATTGCAGCGGAAGAGCCGTGAGTCCGGCGCTGGACGCTTCACCGACTTCCTGCTGCCACCGCTCACGTTCGCCGAGTACATCGCGCTCACCAGGAACGAGGGTGCAATCGAAGCCCTCGACGGGTTGCACTACCTAGTCAAAGACATCGCTCGGCTCAACGCGCTGTTCGTCGAGTACGTGAACTTCGGCGGCTACCCAGAGCTCGCGCTCTCAGAAACGATCCGCGCCAACCCCGACCGCTTCATCAAGTCGGACATCGTGGACAAGGTCCTGCTGCGTGACCTTCCCACTCTCTACGGCATTCAGGACATCCAGGAGCTGAACGCGCTTTTCACTCAGCTGGCGTACAACAGTGGCGAGGAGCTCTCGCTAGAAGCCTTGGCTCAACGTAGCGGCGTCGCCAAGCAGACCATCTCGCGTTACATCGAATACCTCGAAGCCGCATTCCTGGTGCGGCGCGTGTTCCGCGTGGATCGCGCCGGCAAGCGCTTGCAGCGCGAACGCAGTTTCAAAGTCTATCTCACGAACCCCGCAATGCGCACCGGCCTGTTCGGCGATTTGGGCGCCGACCATCCGGACTTCGGACACCTCGTCGAGACTGCGATGTTCGCCCAGCGCTTCCACGACAATGCACGACTGCACTACGCGCGTTGGAAGGAGGCCGAGGTAGACATGATCGAACTCGACCGAGCGTTCAACCCGAAATCCGTCACCGAGATCAAGTGGAGCGACCGGGTTGTCGCCAAGCCCGGAGAGATCGAGGGCGTGACACGCTTCTGCAACGCGAACAAGCTTACGCAGGCTTGGGTGACGACGCGAACGCTCATCGGCACGCAAGAGGTCGCGAGTGTGCACATCGACTTCATCCCTGCTGCGGCGCTCGCCTATCACCTGGGCATCATTGCGGTCCAAGGCCGTATGGCAGGGTTCAAGACCACAATCGGGACGGTTGCGTGATGGCACGCGGGAAAAAGAAGGCTGGTAACAAAAGCTTCGCGACCCAGCAGTCGCTGAACGGCGCCGTCAAGACAATCTGCGACATCATGCGCAGATCCAACTGCGCCGGCGCGATGCAGTACGTTCCGGAACTCACTTGGATCCTTTTCCTGCGCATCCTCGATGAGCGCGAGACCCACGAAGCCGAAGCCGCCGAAGCGGTCGGTGCGAACTTCACGCCTTCGCTCAGGGTTCCATTCCGCTGGCAGGACTGGGCTGCGCCCGAGGGCAAGAAACGGAAGCAACTCCAGGCCGGCGCGTTAGGCGCGTTCTTCGGCTTCGTGAACGGCGAGTTGCTGCCTAATCTCAAGAAGCTCGAGCACCGGCCGAACGCAACGCCGCGCCAAAAGGTGATCAGCGAGATCATGTCGGGCGTGGACCGGGTCCGCATCGACACTGAGCGCAACCTGCTCGACATCCTTGACAAGGTCCATGAGATTTCGACAGAGAGGATTGACGACACTCATATCTTCACGCTTTCGCAGATTTACGAGGGCCTGCTCCTCAAGATGGGTGAGAAAGGAAACGACGGCGGGCAGTTCTTCACGCCGCGCGAGATGATCCGCGTGATGACCCAGGTCGCCGATCCGAAGATTGGAGAGTCTGTTTATGATCCTTGTTGCGGAACCGGCGGCTTCCTGGCGCAGGCATTCGAGTACGTGGAAGGCCGCCTCGGCGCGCGGGCGACTGCCACGCAACTGGAGACGCTAAAGCGCCGCATGTTCTATGGCCGCGAGAAAGAGAATCTGATCTATCCGATCGGGCTCGCCAACCTCGTGCTACATGGGATCGACGAGCCGCACCTCTGGCACGGCAACACGCTCACCGGCCAGGAGATCTACGGCGGGCTGTTCCAGGACGCGCCGGCTCAGTACGACGTGATCCTCACCAATCCACCGTTCGGCGGCAAAGAAGGCAAGGACGCGCAGACCCGCTTTGCGTTCAAGACCAGCGCGACCCAAGTGCTTTTTCTCCAGCACGTGATCGATAGCCTGAAGCCGGGTGGGC
>Ga0247727_10013689_pt1 | contig 13609 bp, 6 predicted proteins | sample WisWelCaveWW1625_FD_202498 | JGI IMG/M metagenome (GOLD analysis project Ga0247727, IMG submission 202498) | Biofilm microbial communities from Wishing Well Cave, Virginia, United States - WW16-25 | ecosystem: Environmental > Aquatic > Deep subsurface > Groundwater > Cave microbial mat | place... | reverse complement strand
CCGACGATTGAACCTGAAGGTGAACTCATCGAGGTAGTAGTTGAGATGTCCGGGCTGCACTCCTCCCTGATATGTGCCGAGGAGCCAGCGCTTGAGGAGGGAAGCAACCTTATGGACTCGGGGGAGGAGCCGATGGGCCTCCCGGCCGCTGCCGCTGATGACTGTAGCTTTGTGCCGATAGCCGAGCGCTGCAAGTCCCGCGTAGCCGCGCCAGCCATCCGTGTGAACCAGCGATCCCGGCGTGATCGACTCCTCAACGAAGGGGGCCAGGCAAGCTGCGGACGCATCGTGGATGTGGCGCAGCCGGATTCGACCGGTCAATCTGCCGCGCTTCTCCGCAGCAACTGCAACAAGCGCCTTGTCTTGCGTCTCCCGACCGGACACGCCTTCCTCGGGTCCACCTACATAAGTCTCATCGACCTCCACCGCTCCCCTCAGCCGGTCTCTCCCAGGGCGAACCATCGCACGGCGCAGCTTATGGAGCCAGGTCCATGCAGTCTCATAGCTGCCGAGCTCAAGCATCCGCTTCAACCCCAGCGCACTCGCCCCGTGCTTCTGACTCGTCACGAACCACATCGCCCGGAACCAATCCTGAAGAGGCTTGTGCGTCCCTTCAAAGACGGTGCCCGCAGTCACAGACGCCTGCCGGCCACAGACCCCGCAATGCATCAGCCCCCGTCCCGTCAGCCACGGCTGCTTCGTCGAACCACAGCGGGGACAGCGGAACCCGCTCGGCCAACGGAGCCGAACGAGGTAGGCCCGGCAAGAAGCCTCATCAGCAAACAGCGGGCCGAACTCCTGGATGCTGCGCGGATAGTCGACGCCCGGCACCGCCCGCCGCTCGGGATCCATACCCGAACACTACCTATTGGGGTCACTTGAGTCAAGGAGATACCCACTAGACCTGAAAGGAGACTACACATGACAGAACAGAGCAAGTGCCCGTTCAATCACACCGCTGGCGGCGGCACGTCGAACCGCGACTGGTGGCCGAACCAGCTGCGGCTGGACCTCCTGCACCAGCATTCCGTCAAGTCGAATCCGATGGGCGAGGACTTCGACTACGCCAAGGAGTTCAAGAGCCTCGACCTGGCGGCGCTGAAGAAGGATCTCGCGGCGCTGATGACGGATTCGCAGGACTGGTGGCCGGCGGACTTCGGCCACTACGGGGCGCTGTTCATCCGCATGGCCTGGCACAGCGCCGGCACGTACCGGATCGCGGACGGCCGCGGCGGGGGCGGCCGGGGCCAGCAGCGCTTCGCGCCGCTCAACAGCTGGCCGGACAACGTCAGCCTGGACAAGGCGCGCCGCCTGCTCTGGCCGATCAAGCAGAAGTACGGCCGGAAGATCTCCTGGGCCGACCTGATGATCCTCACCGGCAACGTCGCGCTGGAGACGATGGGCTTCAAGACCTTCGGCTTCGGCGGCGGCCGCGAGGACGTGTGGGAGCCGGATCACGACGTCTACTGGGGCTCTGAGAGCCAGTGGCTGGAGGACAAGCGCTACTCCAGCGACCGGAACCTCGAGAACCCGCTCGGCGCCGTCCAGATGGGCCTGATCTACGTCAATCCGCAAGGCCCGAACGGCAATCCGGATCCGGTGGCCGCGGCCAGGGACATCCGCGAGACCTTCAAGCGCATGGCGATGAATGACGAGGAGACGGTCGCGCTGATCGCCGGCGGCCACACCTTCGGCAAGGCCCACGGTGCCGCACCCGAGTCGCACAAGGGAGCCGATCCGGAAGCCGACGAGCTCGAGGCGCAGGGCTTCGGCTGGACGAGCAGCTTCGGCAAGGGCTCGGGCGGCGACACGATCTCCAGCGGCCTGGAAGTCACCTGGACCACCACGCCGACGAAGTGGAGCGGCGACTACTTCAAGCACCTGTTCTCCTACGACTGGGAGCTGACGAAGAGCCCGGCCGGCGCGCATCAGTGGAAGCCGAAGAACGGGGCGGCCGCCGGCACGGTGCCGCATGCCCACGATCCGTCGAAGCGCATCGACCCTGCGATGCTGACCACCGACCTCTCGCTGCGGTTCGACCCGGCCTACGAAAAGATCTCGCGCCGCTTCATGGAGCACCCGGACCAGTTCGCGGACGCGTTTGCCCGCGCCTGGTTCAAGCTGACGCACCGCGACATGGGTCCGCGCGCGCGCTATCTCGGACCGGAGGTCCCCAAGGAAGAGCTCGTCTGGCAGGATCCGGTCCCCGCCGTCAACCACGCGTTGATCGATGACAAGGACGTCGCCGCGCTGAAGGCCAAGGTCCTGGCTTCGGGCCTGTCCGTCTCGGAGCTGGTTTCGACGGCCTGGGCGTCGGCGTCCACCTTCCGCGGCTCGGACAAGCGCGGCGGCGCGAACGGCGCCCGCATCCGCCTCACGCCGCAGAAGGACTGGGAAGCGAACCAGCCCGCGCAGCTGGCGAAGGTGCTCAAGACCCTGGAAGGCATCCAGAGCGAGTTCAACAAGACGGCGTCCGGCGGCAAGAAGGTCTCGCTCGCGGACCTGATCGTTCTGGCCGGTTGCGCGGGCGTCGAGCAAGCCGCGAAGAAGGCCGGCCACGACGTGAAGGTTCCCTTGACGCCGGGACGCATGGACGCCTCGCAGGAGCAGACCGACGTCGAGTCCTTCGCCCCGCTTGAGCCGATCGCCGACGGCTTCCGCAACTACCTCAAGGGCAAGTACACCGTGCTGGCCGAGGCCTTGCTGATCGACAAGGCGCAATTGCTGACGCTGACCGCGCCCGAGATGACAGTTCTCGTCGGCGGGATACGCGTTCTGGGCGCCAACCACGGAAAGTCACAAGACGGCGTCTTCACCAAGCGGCCGGAGGCGCTGACCAACGACTTCTTCGTGAACCTGCTCGACATGGGCACCGAGTGGAAGGCGGTCTCGGACGCCAAGGACGTGTTCGAAGGGCGCGATCGCAAGACGGGCCAGGTCAAGTGGACCGGCACGCGTGTCGATCTCGTCTTCGGTTCGAACTCCGAGCTCCGCGCACAGGCGGAAGTCTACGGATGTGAGGACTCCCAAGAGAAGTTCCTGCACGACTTTGTAGCGGCGTGGAACAAGGTAATGAACCTTGACCGATTCGACCTCTCCTGATCGCTACATGATCGTCTTCGAGGGCTTCTGACAGGTCGGCAAGAAAACTGCCAGCTAACAACCGGTTCCAGCGGACGGCGCACTGCCGCCGCTGAACCGGAACGTTACCATCGTCATGAGCGACCGGGGCATTCTCGCCACCTACCGCCACATGCACGGTTTCGGCAGCCATACCTTTAGCTTCATCAACGCGAAGAACGAGCGCTACTGGGTCAAGTTTCACTTTAGATCGCAACAGGGCATCAAGAACCTGACCGATGCGGAAGCCGAGGCGATCGTCGGCAAGGACCGCGAGAGCCATCAGCGCGATCTCTACGCGAGCATCGAAAAGGGCGAAGTGGGTATCTCCTTGACTCAAGTGACCCCAATAGGTAGTGTTCGGGCATGGATGCCGAGCGGCGGGCGGTGCCGGGCGTCGACTATCCGCGCAGCATCCAGGAGTTCGGGCCGCATGTGCTTCAAGTACTGCGACAGCTTCCCGATCCTGTTCGAGCTGATCGACCGCAAGCACGACGGCGACGTGACGCGCGTGACGGCCTCGGAGACGGACGGCGTGATGGACGCCTGCTTCCAGTGCAAGCTGTGCGAGGTGCAGTGCCCCTACACACCGCGGGAAGGGCACGAGTTCCGGTTCGATTTTCCGAAGCTCGTCCACCGCTACAAGGCGCAGCGCGCGAAGGCGCGCGGCATCCCGCTGCGCGAGCGCGTCCTGGCGAAGCCGGACGCGGCGGGCGCCTTGGCGCGGGCGAGCCTCGGCCTCGCGAACGTGATGAACCGCGTGACGCTGCACCGCGTGTTCCTGCAGGCCGCGCTCGGGATCCACAAGGACAAGCTGCTGCCTGATTTCGCGCGCACCACCTTCGAGAAGTGGGCGGGGCCGCAGGGCCGCGTGGTGCCGCGGCCGGACGGCCACGAGGCCGTATTGTTCCCGACCTGCTACGTGCAGAACAACGAGCCGGAGATCGGGCGCGACACGCTCGAAGTGCTGGACCGCAACCAGGTGAAGACCGCGTGCGTCGAAGGGCTGCAGTGCTGCGGGATGCCGGCCTGGGAAGCGGGCGACCTCGCGTCGCTCCGACGCCAGGCCGCGAACAACCTGAAGCTCCTGAAGCCCTTCGTCGACACCGGCGCGAAGGTCGTGGCGATCAACCCGACCTGCGCGATGATGATGCGCAACGAGCACCCGGAGCTCCTGCCCGAGGCGCAGCGGGCCGAGGCGCGCCGCCTCGCCGAGCTCGTGCGCGACCCGTCCGAGCTGCTGTGGGAGATCCGCTCGGAGCCGCGCTTCAACACCGACTTCAAGTCGACGCCGGGCGGGCCGGTCGCCTACCACGCCCCCTGCCACCTGCGGGCGCAGCGGGTGGGCTTCAAGGGCCGCGACCTGCTGCGCAAGATCCCGGGCGTCGAGCCCAAGCTGACGATGGAGTGCTGCGGGCACGACGGCACCCATGCGATGAAGCTGGAAGGCTTCGAGGCCAGCATCAAGGTGGGGCAAAAGGCGTTTGCGGGAATGAAGGACGCGGGCGCCGAGGTGTGGGCGACCGACTGTCCGCTCGCGGCGCTCCCGTTCCAGCAGCATGCGGGAAGGAAGCCGATGCACCCGATGTCGATCCTGGCGCGTGCGTATCGCGAAGACGGGTTCGCGTCGCCGGTGAGGCCAGCCGGAAGCGAGCGCGAGGCGGACGCCCCGCGCGAGACAGGCGAAGAGAAGGGCGGCACGACGTGACGAAGACGGTCGCGACGAGATCCTGGACTACACGACCTACGAGGAGCGGCGGGAGGCGGTGCGCGAGTCGGTGATGCGGGCCAAGGCGGAGCGCCGCGTGCACGTGGGCCCCCACCTCACGTTCCTGTTCGAGAACCACGAGACGATCCGCTACCCTGTGCTCGAGATGGTGCGCAGCGAGCGCATGCTGAAGGACGCGGACATACGGCATGAGATCGAGACCTACAACGAGCTGCTCGGCGGCAATCGCGAGCTCGGGTGCACGCTGCTCGTCGAGCTGGACGACCCGGCGCTACGCGCGGAGAAGCTCGCGCAGTGGCTGGCGCTGCCGAAGCACCTCTATGCGCTGCGGGCCGACGGCCAGAAGGCCTACGCGCGCTTCGACGCGCGCCAGGTGGGTGATACGCGCGTGTCGTCCGTCCAGTACCTGAAGTTCGAGGTGGGGAACGGGGCGCCGCTCGGGATCGGCTGCGATCACCCCGATCCCGAGCTGCGCCACGAGACACCGCTCACGCCCGCGCAGCGGGCAGCGCTGCAGCGCGACCTCGACGAATAGCTGTCGATCAGCCGAGAGCGGCGAGACGGATGGTTGGTCTCGATCAAGCACCGCGACCGGTCGAATCCCGTAGCCGGGGCCACGGGACGAGCGTCTGCTTCACGCTGCCGACGGCGCCTTTGGGCTAGCGGTAGAGGCGGTGCAGCACGGGGGCCAGCAACAGGCCGCCGAGGGCCGCCGCCGCGGCGATCGGACGCAGCGCGGGGAAGGCCACCAGGAAGATGAGCGCCGAGCCGACGGCGAAGATCAGGCCACCGCCCTCTTCGGCGGGGATACGGTCGATACGGATTCCGGCATGGGGATGCTTCATTTCATTCTCTCTAGCAAGACTACGTGAGGTAGGGGCGGCGGGTTCCCGGAAGAGCTGCCGTGACGTGCGCGGGCTCACAGTGAAGGGCTGGGAGGGCTCAGATGCGCACGAAGATCCTGCGGCGGTGCATCCACCACAGGGCGAGCCAGACCAACGCCAGAGAGGCGGCCCCAGAAGCGCGGGCTCAAACGCAGACCCCAGCACTCCGAATGGACTCCACGTGAAATGACGTAACAGTGCCTGCGACCACGCCACTGCTACACTGCGAGGCTCGATGGCGAGCGAGCGCGACCGGCTGAGCGAGGAGATCCACCGCCTGGGGGACCTGCTGGGCGAGACGCTCGTCGAGCAGGAGGGCCGCGCGCTCTTCGATCTGGTCGAGGACGTGCGTTCTCTCGCGAAGGCGCACCGCGCGGGGGACGAGCCGGCCGGCGAGCGGCTGCTACGGCGCATCGAGGGCCTGCCGCTCGCGGAATCGCGGGGGGTGGTGAAGGCCTTCGCCTCGTACTTCAAGCTCGTCAACCTGGCGGAGGAACGGGAGCGCGTGCGCGTGCTGCGCCGGCGCGAGCGCGAGGCGCACGCCACGGGCGGCCCCGCCACCGAGACGATCGAAGCCGCGGTGCGCGAGCTCAGCGACTCGGGTGTCGCCCTCGAGGAGCTGCAGGCGCTCCTCGACCGCCTCCTGATCCAGCCGGTCTTCACCGCGCACCCGACCGAGGCCAAGCGTCGGACGATCCTCACCAAGCTCGCCCGGATCGCCGACGTGCTGCGGGCGCTCGACGTCGAGACGAGGACGCCCGAAGAGGAGCGCGCCGCGTACGAGACGTTGCGCGAGGAGCTGGTGTCGCTCTGGCAGACGGAGGAGACCCGAGCCTACCGCCCCGACGTGATGGACGAGGTCCGGGGCGGCCTCTACTACTTCGAGACGACGCTCTACGACCTCGCGCCCGAGGTCGTGGCCTCGCTCGAGCGCGCGGTCGCCCGGCACTATCCCGGGGCGAGCGTGCCGCAGCGCTTCCTGCGTTTCGGGAGCTGGATCGGCGGCGACCGCGACGGCAACCCCTTCGTCAGCGTCGCCTCCACCGAGCAGGCGCTGCGCGCGCACCACGAGCTCGCGCTGCGGCTGCTGCGGCGCGGAATCGAGCGGCTGCACGGGCACCTGAGCACGGCCGAACGATTCGGCGTCGACGTGGCGCTTGTCCGCAGCCTCGAGCAGGACGCGCTCGCGTTCCCGGACGAGGCGAAGGACGCCGAGGAGCGCTACCGGAGGCAGCCGTACCGCCAGAAGCTCCGCTACGTGTACCGCAAGCTCGGAGCGATGCTCGAGTCGAGCGGCCGGCCGTGGCGGGCCGACCACGTGCTCCGGCCGGGGAGCTACGGCGATGCGGGCGAGCTCGTCGCGGAGCTGCGCATGTTACAGACGAGCCTGCGGGCCCACGGCGGGGAGAGGCTCGCCGCGGGCCGGCTCGGGACGCTCGTGCGGCAGGCGGAGATCTTCGGTTTCCACCTCGCGAGCCTCGACCTGCGGCAGACGAGCGAGCGTCACGCGAGCGCCCTTGCCGAGGTGCTGGGCCGCTACGGCGTCGCTTCCGGCTACGCCGGGATGAGCGAGGACGAGCGCGTGCGCCTGCTCACGGGCGAGATCCTGGGCGGACGGCCGTTCGCGCCGCACCGGCTGGACTTCAGCGCCGAGACGAGCGAGACGCTCGATCTCTTCCGCCTCGTGCGCCGGGCGCACGAGCGCGTGGGCCCGTTTGCGGTCGAGAGCTACGTGGTCAGCATGACGCGCGGGCCGAGCGATCTGCTCGCCGTGCTGTTGATGGCGCGCGACGCCGGCGTCTCGGACCGGCTCGACGTCGTCCCGCTCTTCGAGACGGTGGCCGACCTACACCGGGCGCCCGAGACGCTCGAGCGGCTCTTCGAAACCCCCGCCTACGACCGCCACCTCGTCGCTCGCGGCGGCGCGCAGACGGTGATGGTGGGCTACAGCGACTCGAACAAGGACGGCGGCTACCTCACGGCCAACTGGGAGCTGCACCTGGCTCAGCGCGCGATCGCAGCGGTCAGCGGTCGGCACGGCGTCCGGCTCACGCTCTTCCACGGCCGCGGCGGCACCGTCGGGCGCGGCGGCGGGCCGACGAACCGCGCGATCCTGGCGCAGCCCCCGGAGTCCGTGGGCGGGCGGCTGCGACTCACCGAGCAGGGCGAATCGGTGACGAACCGTTACGCCGACCTGGCGCTCGCGCGGCGGCACCTCGAGCAGCTCGTCCACGCGGTGCTCGTGGCCGGGGGCCGCCGGCCGGCGGGGACGCCCTCGCGCGGCGGTTCGTGGGAGCGGGTGATGAACGAGCTGGCGCCGCTCGCGGAGCGAAGTTACCGCGCGCTCGTTCACGAACGCCCCGAGCTCGCGCGCTACCTGCATGCGGCGACCCCGATCGAGGAGATCGGCCGGCTCAACATCGGCAGCCGGCCCGTGCGGCGCTCGGCCGCGGAAGGCCTCGCCGAGCTGCGTGCGATCCCGTGGGTCTTCGCCTGGACGCAGAGCCGTGTGGCGCTGCCGGGCTGGTACGGCCTCGGCAGCGCGCTCACCGGCTGGGCGGGTGACGACGCGGAGCGCTGGTCGCTGCTCGGAACCATGTACCGCGAGTGGGCCTTCTTCAAGACGCTCGTCGACAACGCGCAGCTCGCGCTGCGCGGCGCCGACGTGCTGATCGCCCGCGTCTACTCGAGGCTCGCGGCGGAGGCGGACCGCGCGGCGGTCTTCCCGCGGCTCGAAGCGGAGTACCGAAAGACGGAGGAGGCGCTCTGCCGCCTCACGGGCCAGCAGGACCTGCTCGACGACGCGCCCTGGCTGCAACGCTCGATCCGCGTCCGCAACCCCTACATCGACCCGATGAACTACGTGCAGGTGGCGCTGTTGCGGCGCCTGCGCGCCAGCCCCGCCGCAGCCGAGGCCGAGGAGATCAGAGACGCCATTCGCCTGAGCGTCAACGGCATCGCGGCCGGTCTGCGCAACACGGGGTAAGGGACGCGTCCCCGGCCGCCGCGGTCTTGCCTACTCGGACTCAGGGATCAGGACCTCGACTCCCTCGGGAAGGGGAGCTGTGCTTCCGGCGGCGAGGAGCTCGATGACTGCGCGGGAGCTGAGGTCGGGGCTCGCGCGGAGGCCCGTGTGCGAGTTCCGGCGGCGCTTGGTGAGGAGGAGGGCGCGATCGGCGAGATCGAGCGTCTGCTCCCAGGTCAGGGTCTTCGGTTCCTGCACGAGAAAGGGAAACGCCGCGTAGCCGATCGAGAGCGTGCAGCCGGGGCCGCCTTCGGCGGCCAGGTTGAGCCCGAGGGTCTCGACCGCCCGGCAGAGCCGTTCCACCGAGCCTTTCGCGTGCTCCCGGTGAAAGGAGCGTGAGACGACGAGGAACTCGTCGCCCCCCCAGCGGATCGCGAGGTCGGAGTCACGGACGTGGTCCTTCAGCACGGCCGCGATCTTCGCGAGGACCCGGTCTCCGGCGGCGTGGGAATAACGGTCGTTGATCGACTTGAAGTGGTCGACGTCGATCAGGAGAAGAAGCAGGTCGGCGCCCGAGTCGCCGGCGGCCGGACCGGCAGCTTCGTACTCGCGGAGCGATTTCGGCACTTCGTGCTGCAGGTAGGTGGTCAGGAAGCGGCGGTTGTAGAGGCCCGTGAGCGGGTCGGTGAGGCTCTCACGGCGCAGCGCCTCCCGTTCCCGGAGCGCGAGTCGGACTCTGGCGCTGCGCCGAGCCGCGACCCTGGCGAGGCCGGCAGCCACGAGCGCGAGCGCGGACCAAACGGCCAGGGCGGTTCTGGTTCGCCACCAGGGCGGCAGGATTCGGATCGCCAGGGCGGCCTCCCGCTCGCTCCACAGCCCGTTCTTCGTGCGGGCGCGCGCGTGGAGCACGTAGCGGCCGGGGGCGAGGCGGGTGTACGTGGCGACCCGGTTCTGCGCGTCGGTCTCGATCCAGTCGGGATCGAAGCCCTCCAGTCGGTAGGCGAGGTGGTTGCTCTGCGGGTCGCTGTAGTGGAGGGCGGCCATCTCTACCGAAAACACGGTGGCGCCCGGACCGAGGGTCAGCTCGTCTTCCGAATCGATCGCACGCTCGAGCGGCGATTCCGGATCCAGCCACCGCGGCGGCACGGACCGGCGCAGAATCTCGAGCCCCGTGAAGACGATCCCGGGGCGATGCGGGCTGACGCGCACCTCGCGCGGATCGAAGGCGGTGACTCCCTGGCCGGCGAAGTAGACGTGACCCGAGCGACCGACGGCCCACGCACCCTCCGCGTAGCCCGTTCCCTGGGCTCCTTCGCGCCCTCCAAAGTGAGTCATCGCCCCGGTTCGCGGGTCGATGCGCGTCAAACCGCGATTGGTGGCGAGCCAGACGAGGCCGTCGGGATCGCCGACGATGCCGGCGATGTTCGTGCTCGGCAACCCGTCAGGCTGGCCGAGCCAGGAGATCGCCCCGGCCTTCGGATCGATGCGGCCCAGGCCGCGCCGCGTCCCTACCCAGAGCCGTCCGTGCGGGTCCTCATGGAGCGCGGCGATCAGGCCGTGGTCGCCGCGTGAGCTCCTTTCTCCCGTGGCGTCGCGGAGCTCGAGCCGCCGGAACCGGATCGCCGTATCGGGGCCGTCCGACTCCGCGAGCACCACCTCCCCGGCGTCCGATCCGATCCACAGTCGCCCCATCGAAGGTGTGGAGAGGGCGGACACTGCGCCCGCGACCGGAGGCTCGAGGCGTCGCACGCTCACCGCGGGGCGGAGTCCAGTGTCACGCGTCACCCGGAACAGGTTCCGCTGGGACGCGATCCATGTGGCTTCGGCTGTGGTCCGAATCACCGAGATGGGCCGGTCGTCGAGATGGCCGGCCCGCAAAGGCGCGTCGAGCGCAAGCTCGCGTCCCGAGGCCAGCTCGAGCGCGACCAGCCCGCGCGTCGTTCCGACGAACAAGCGGGATTCCAACGACCCGAGCGCGGTCAGCCGACCCCGGGCGCGGAGCGAGGCCACGGTCCGGAAGCGGCCGCTTCGAGGGTCGCCCACCGCGACGAGGCCGCTGCGCGACGCGAGCCACAGGCGGCCGTCCGGAGTCTCGGCCATGCTGGTGACGTCGTCGGCAGGGAGCGAGTCGCGAATCAGGGGCCGGTGCCTGAAGCTGCGAAACGCCTGAGCGTAGGGATCGAGGCGGTTGATGCCGCCGTTCCAGGTGCCGATCCACAGGCTGCCGACGTGGTCCTCGTAGATGGCCGCCACGTCGTCCCTCGACACGCTCGTCGGGTCGTCCGGATCGTGACGGTAGAACGCGATCTCACCGGCTTCCGGATCGAGCCGGCCGAGGCCTCCCCCGCGGGCACCGATCCACAGCGCTCCATCGGTCGCCGGCAGGAGCGCGAGCGTATCGCGAGGTGCCTGTGGGAACCGATCGACCCGGCCGGCCCCGGGGCGGTAGCGGAGAAGCTCTCCTTCCCGCCGGCCGATCCAGACGTCTCCGGCTGGATCGCTGACCAGGACGGAGACGTTGCCGAGGTCAGGGAGAACCTCGGTGACTCGCGTCCGCGTCCCACGCTCGGCGATCTCGACTTCAAACAGGCGACCGTCCCCCGCGGCCCAGATCGCGGAGCCACGACCTCGGGCCAGGACGGTGATCCCGGCGCCGACCGCGACGCCATCGCTCTCCAGGCGCCGGGCGTTCCGCTCGCGCCCGCCGGGCGCCAGCACCCAGAGCCCGCCGTCCGACGCCGTGAAGAAGATCCGGCCCGCGGCGTCCTCAACTACGTCGAGGATGCCGAGTTGCGCGGCGGCCGGCGCTTCCCGGTCGAAGCGCCCCGTGGCCAGGTCGTGGCGATACAGTCCTCGGGAAGTCCCGACCCACAGGTCGCCGCGCCGATCCTCGATCAGCGCCGTGATGCCGTGATCCCCGAGGAAGCCAGGCTGGTCCCGAGCCCGATGGACGGTGAAGCGGTAGCCGTCGTAGCGGTTCAGACCTTCCTGAGTGCCGAACCAGAGAAAACCCAGCCGATCCTGAAGGATGTGTTCGACCGATGATTGTGAGAGGCCGTCTTCCACCGACAGGTGTGTGAAGCGGGGAGAGCCGGGGCCCCCAAGAACCGACCGGGCGAAAAGCACGAAGCTCGCGAGCCACGCCATCTCGGGCCAGGAGAGCCAGGACCTTTGGCGCCGGGAATCCACGACGCTACTCTAGTCCCTCCCCAGCGACTGGATGTCGTTCAGGATCCCAGCGGCCGTGACCTCCGGGCCGGCGCCCGGCCCGGCCACGACCAGCGGCTCGGCGCGGTAGCGGCGCGTCGTGAACGAGAGCAGGTTGCGCGTGCCTTGTAGCGCGCCCAGGGCGGAACCGCTGGGGACGGCCTCGAGCCCGGCCGACACGCCCCGCGCCGTGGCGACAACGACGTAGCGCAGCACGCGGCCCCGCGCCGCCTCCGCGGCCACTCGCCGGCGCCACGCGTCGTCGTGGTCGGGCAGCCGCTCCAGGAAGCGCGCGAGCGGCAGACTGGCGAGGGCTTTCGGCACTAGGCTCTCCGCGCGCGGCGCGCGCCCCGCGTAGCCGAGCAGCCGCGCGAGGATCAGCCCCTTGCGCAGCGCGTCGGCCCCGGACAAGTCGTCGCGGGGATCGGGCTCGGCGTAGCCGCGCACGACCGCCTCGCGCAACGCGACCGAGAACGGCCGTCCCGCATCGAGCGACGACAACACGAAGCCGAGCGTCCCGCTGACGCAGCCCTCGACCCGCAGCACGCGGTCGCCGCTCGCGACCAGCTTGCGGAAGGTATCGATCACAGGCAGGCCCGCGCCGACGGTCGCCTCGTAGCGAAGCCTTCGGCCACTCGCGGCCGCGGCATCCACCAGGCGGCGGTACGTCGCCGCGTTTCCGGCGAGCGGCTTCTTGTTCGCGAGCACGAGGTCGAAGCCCTGACCGAGCGCGGTCGTGAGCAGGTCGGCCGTTTCCTCCGCGGTCAGGTCGACGAGCACGGGCCGCGAGACGGCGTGGGCCGCGATCTCGTGGAGAGCCTGCTCCGCCGAGGCGCGGCGGCCCCCGAGCCCCGCGAGCAGAGCGCCCTTGTCCTTGGCTTCGGCCAGCCGCAGCAGGCGGCCGCGCGACAGGCCACGCGGCTCGAACACGTAGCCGGAACGGTCGAGCGCGGCCACGATCCGGATCCGGCTGTCCCCGGCGCCCGCCGCCATCGCCGCGAGCGCGCGCGAGACGCGCCCGAAACCCAGCAGCACGACGTCGGTGCGCCGGGCCGGCGGGCGTCCGCCGCCGATCTTCGCGAGTTGGAAGGCTGCATGCACCCGCCGCGCCGCCTCGGCGGCGGCGCCCTCTTCGACCACGAAAGAAATGTTGAGCTCCGAGGAGCCCTGCGCGATCGCGATCACGTTGATGCGCCCCGCGGCCAGCGCCGAGAAGACTCGGGCGGCGACGCCGGGCGTGCCGGCCATGCCGCGGCCGACGACGGCGATCACGGCGACGCCCGGGCGCGCACCGACGCCATCGACGAGGCCGGCTTTGAGCTCCTCCCGGAACGCGGCCTCGAGCGCCGCGACCGCGCGAGCGGCCTCGACCCCGGGGAGCGTGAAGCCGATCGAGCTCTCGGAAGAGGACTGGAAGATGGTCGAGACCGACAGTCCTTCGTCGTGGATCGCCGAGAACGTGCGCGCCGCGATGCCGGGAACGCCCATCAGGCCCTTGCCGGCCACCGTGACGAGCGCCTGGCCGCGGATCGTGGCGAGCGCTTTCACCGGGTAGTCGGCGAGCGTCTTACGTGTCGAGACCTCGGTTCCCGGACGCTCCGGGTGCGCGAACGAGCGGACGTGCAGCGTGATGCCCGTTCCGTCGAGCGGAATCAAAGCGCGCGGGTGGAGCACCCTGGCGCCGAAGTAGGCCACCTCTGCCGC
>Ga0247727_10013688_pt1 | contig 13612 bp, 13 predicted proteins | sample WisWelCaveWW1625_FD_202498 | JGI IMG/M metagenome (GOLD analysis project Ga0247727, IMG submission 202498) | Biofilm microbial communities from Wishing Well Cave, Virginia, United States - WW16-25 | ecosystem: Environmental > Aquatic > Deep subsurface > Groundwater > Cave microbial mat | place... | reverse complement strand
TTGTATCGGGATAATTTCTACGGTTGTGCCGGAAAAAGAACTCATCCAGATAAGCCTGTAAATGCCTGGCGGAACACTTGTGATGTATCCCCCTTAACCATCCTTTCAAGTTCATAATAACAGTATGACCATCAGCTTGGCTAATAATCTTGAAATCCTCGAATCCAATAAATCCTGATTCTGACGATTAAATTTTGAATATTGCGGTATGAAGTTGCACGTAATCGATACAGGATTATTCAAACTTGATGGTGGTGCCATGTTTGGTGTTGTGCCCAAAGCAATATGGCAGAAGAGCAATCCACCAGACGAAGCCAACATGTGTACATGGGCCATGCGTTGCTTATTGATTGAAGATAGCAATAAGCTGATACTGATTGACAATGGAATAGGAGATAAGCAGGATGCTAAGTTCTTTAGTCACTATTACTTGCATGGAGATGATTCCCTGATCAAATCGATTCATCAGGCAGGGTTTTCAGAGAATGACATCACAGACATGTTTCTTACGCACCTTCATTTCGATCATTGTGGGGGTGGGGTGACGAATAAAAATGAAAAACTAACGCTAACATTCCCGAAGGCACAGTACTGGTCGAATGCCGAGCATTGGAAATGGGCAACTCAACCGAATGCCCGCGAGAAGGCAAGTTTTCTGAAGGAAAATATTCAACCCATGCAAGAAAGTGGGCGGTTGAAGTTCATTGATATCAACATGGATTCCCCTTTTGATCAGTTCAAGGTATTCTTTGCATCTGGTCACACCGATAAAATGATGATTCCCATGATTCGTTATAAAGGAAAAACTATTTGCTTCATGGCCGATCTGTTGCCTTCGGTTGGGCATATACCACTGCCTTATGTGATGGGCTATGATACACGGCCGTTGCTAACGCTTGCCGAGAAAGAATCATTTATGAATGAAGCCGCTGATAACCAGTATATTTTGTTTTTCGAGCACGACTCAATAAACGAATGTTGCACTGTTAAACGAACGGATAAGGGAGTGAGGATTGATCGAACTTTTCGGTTAGCGGAAATTAGTTAATGAATTAATGTAAATGTCTGCATCAGGATAGTCAGGATTTGAGGATTTTCAAGATTTAAATCCTGTAAATTCTTTAATCTTGGTTATCCTGATTCTGACATTTAAATTATCATAATAAAAATGAAAATCGGATTAGCATTATCGGGGGGCGGAGCAAAAGGATTTGCCCATTTGGGAATACTTAAGGCGTTGGAGGAATACGGTATAAAACCCGATATGCTCTCAGGCACCAGTGCGGGAGCAATCACAGGTGCCTTTTATGGATATGGGTACAAACCTCAGGAAATATTTACAATCGTATCGAATACTGGTTTCCTCAAATCTGTGCGACCTGCCTGGTCGTGGACAGGCTTGCTTAGCCTGGATGGGTTTAGAGAAATGATGCTGAAATATATACCTGAAAACTCTTTCGAAGCATTAAAGATACCCTTAACCGTGGCCGCCACCGAAATACGTCTTGGTAAGGTTGTTTATTTTTCTGAAGGTGAATTAGTGAATACAGTTATCGCATCCTCCAGTATCCCTGCCTTGTTCAACCCTGTTCCTGTAAATGACCAGGTGTTTATTGACGGTGGCATTATGGATAACCTGCCTGTTCGGCCACTCATTGGAAAATGCGATTTTATTATCGGCAGTCACACCAATCCGGTAAGTCAGAAGTTCGATATCAAAAACCTGCGCGAAATTACCGAGCGCAGTTTGCTGATTGCGATTAATGTAAATTCGGGCATGAGCAAATCTTATTGTAATGTAGTGATTGAACCGCCTGAGTTGGGCAACTACAGTACGCTTGACCTGGCAAAGGCAAAAGAGATTTTTGAAATAGGATATGCCCACACCCGGAAAAATTTTAAGAAACTTGACTTCCAGCTAAACCAGCAAACGAGTGTCAGCAACAACACCCTTTAAACAAGAGATACTTCAGGGGATACCCGATGAGTTGCCCCCCCTAAAATCGTATGATTATTCCGTTAGCCATGCGCCAAAACGAAAAGACATTTTAAGCCTGGATGAAAAGAAACTCGCCATACGAAATGCACTGCGTTACTTTCACCCCAAGCATCATGAGATATTAGCACGTGAATTCTATGATGAGTTGCTGAAGCATGGACGGATATACATGTATCGCTTTCGCCCGGAGTACGCCATGCATGCAAGACCTCTCGATTCGTATCCATGTAAATCGTTGCAGGCTGGTTCCATCATGCTGATGATTCAAAATAATTTAGATCCGGCCGTAGCGCAACATCCACATGAACTCATCACGTACGGTGGCAATGGAGCTGTGTTTCAAAATTGGGCTCAATATCTTCTTACGATGAAGTATTTGGCAACCATGACCGATGAACAAACATTGCATATGTACTCGGGACATCCCATGGGTTTATTCCCATCATCGAAGGAAGCTCCGCGGGTTGTCGTGACAAATGGAATGATGATCCCTAACTATTCAAAGCAGGATGATTGGGAAAAATATAACGCATTAGGTGTAACACAATACGGGCAAATGACTGCGGGTTCATACATGTACATTGGCCCGCAAGGCATTGTTCACGGCACAACGATTACTGTGCTAAATGCTGGCAGAAAAATAACGAAGAATAGTGAGGGGTTGGCTGGAAAACTTTTTTTGACTTCCGGACTGGGTGGCATGAGCGGTGCCCAGCCAAAAGCCGGAAACATTGCCGGGTGCATCACAGTGATAGCAGAAGTAAATTCAAAAGCAACAGAGAAGAGACATGCACAGGGATGGGTTGATGAGGTTTTGAATGACCTGAATCTGTTAGTAGCCCGGGTAAAGAAAGCAAAAGCCAGCCGCGAAGTGGTATCACTTGCTTTCAGCGGAAACATTGTGGAAGTGTGGGAGAAATTTGATGCTGAAAACGTTTTTGTTGATCTTGGTACTGATCAAACCTCGCTACATAACCCGTGGGCAGGCGGGTATTATCCTGCAGGGTTAGATTTCGAGGAAGCCAATCAAATGATGGCAAAGGATCCTGCACAGTTTAAGCAAAAGGTTCAAGAATCATTACGCAGACACTCGAGCGCTGTAAACAAACACACGGCAAAGGGAACTTACTTTTTTGATTACGGAAATGCTTTCCTGCTGGAAGCCTCGCGTGCCGGAGCAGACGTTATGGCAGATGATGGAATAAATTTTAAATACCCATCGTATGTGCAGGATATTATGGGGCCCATGTGTTTTGATTATGGCTTCGGGCCATTTCGTTGGGTGTGTACTTCCGGTAAATCTGAAGATTTAGATTTCACTGATCAATTGGCTCAGCAGGTTTTGGAAGAAATTTTGAAATCAGCCCCACCAGAAGTTCATGGTCAACTTCAGGACAACATCAATTGGATTAAGCAGGCAAAAAAAAGTAAACTGGTGGTGGGTTCACAAGCTCGCATTTTATATGCGGATGCGGAAGGAAGAATCAAAATTGCCCAAGCTTTTAATCAGGCAGTTCGTGACAAGAAGATTGGACCAGTTGTCTTAGGCCGCGATCATCATGATGTTTCGGGAACAGACAGTCCATATAGAGAAACATCAAACATTTATGATGGCTCCCGCTTCACTGCCGACATGGCCATCCACAATGTGATCGGGGATTCCTTTCGCGGGGCAACGTGGGTATCGATTCATAATGGTGGTGGGGTAGGATGGGGAGAAGTAATCAACGGTGGTTTTGGTTTGTTGCTGGATGGTAGTCCGGATGCGGACAGGAAGTTAAAAAGCATGTTATACTTTGATGTGAATAACGGTATCGCGAGGCGTGCGTGGGCGAGGAATGAACATGCTCTCAGCATATTAAATAAGCAAATGACAACAAACGAATCTCTATATGTAACTATTCCTTCTGAGGTTGCAAGGCAGCTATTAATGGACATAATTGGATAATAGATTCGTGTGTTGTGGCGGTATTTTATGATTTAAAAAAATGTATGATATTGCGTGCAAACAAACCCATATTAGCTATGAAAAAAATCGTATTAACATTATTCGCTGCCTGTCTAGTATTTGCAGCATCAGCACAGATTGCCCAAGGAACTATTCTTGTCGGTGCCTCTTTTGGGATTCTCAACGATAGATGCTGGAGATTTTGGTAAAGAGACAGATACAATTTGGCCTGTTTGGAAGGTATTATTATAACGGTAAGATTTTTGGAGGCATAGGATTTAATTCTGTTAAAGTGAAATTTGAGGATACATCTGGCGTGAGTGAATCAACGGTTTCAGTAATACCTATCGAGGTTGGATATGCCGCTTTTTTGAATGACGCAATTGCAATAGAACCTGCTTTGAATTATTCAATTTATGGTAGTGATGGTAATGGTGCTTCATTTGGTTTTAGCGTAGGGTTAACAGTTTACCTTAACAAAGGTAATTAATTGATTTTTTATTAGCATTTAAAAACCGGCTTATAGCCGGTTTTTTTTGCTTTGCTACGTTGGAATAATAGTTGCTATCTTTATGCGATTAAACAAAACTAATTATGAAAAAAGGATTGATTATTTTATTGCTATTGTCTTCAGTAATTGCAACCCAAGCTCAGGTACAGGTCGCTCTTGGCTTAAAGGCGGGAGTAAACCTGTCCAAACTTGATGGCGGTGATGCGGACGCGAGCAGCATTACTGGATTTAATGGTGGTGCGTTTGCATTATTTAAGCTAGCTAAAATCGGTATTCAACCTGAATTCTTGTTTTCGCAACAAGGCTCAACAATTGATGATGTTAGTTTAGGTAAACAGGATTTAAAGATGAGCTATATTACTATTCCTGTTATGGTTAAGTTGTACTTAGTTGCCGGTTTAAATATACAGGCTGGACCTCAATTTGGTTTTCTGAATTCTGCTGAGCTAGAAGGTGATGATTATAAAGATTATATTAAAGGATCCGATGTAAGTGCAAATGTTGGATTAGGCTGGGATGCTCCGTTCGGATTAATGTTTGATGCACGTTATAATATTGGACTGTCAGACATAAATGATGGCTTCCCCAACACTTCAGATGCAATTAAAAGCCAGGTAATTCAAATTTCTGTAGGATATAAATTATTTAAGTTTGGAAAATAGTTATTTTCTATAGACCTTAAAAAAAGCCGTTCTCTCGGCTTTTTTTATTTTACCGAACTACTATCAAATAATAATTCTTCTTCCCTTTTTGAGCAAGTAGGTATTTGTTCTGTAGTAGCGTGAAGGTAGGTTTAGAATTTCCATCTTCTAATTTGATCTTATTAATACTCACACCGCCTCCCTGAATCATCTTTCTTGCTTCACCTTTTGAAGGAAAAATTGCACTACCGGTTGCTTCTGATAATAAATCAACAATGGAAGCACATGACGCTAATGATTTTTTTGTAATCGTAGCCAGCGGAATGCCCTCCATAACACTCAAGAATGTTTCCTCATCAAGGCTTTGTAAATCACTTGTAGTGGAGTTACCAAAAAGAATAGCTGAGGCTTTAACAACAGTTTCAAAGTCACTTTGCGAATGCACACGGATGGTTATGTCTTTCGCTAGTGCTTGTTGTAGTGTCCTTTGATGGGGTGCAGTTTGATGTTCTGCAATCAAAATTTTTATTTCTTCTTCAGACAATAAGGTGAAAATTTTGACATAATTCGCTGCATCTTCATCGGAAGTATTCAGCCAAAATTGATAAAATTTGTATGGCGAAGTTTTTTTGGGGTCAAGCCAGATGTTTCCTGTTTCGGTCTTTCCAAATTTAGAACCATCCGACCTGGTAATCAGTTTACAAGTAAGGGCGAACGCCTCTCCCCGCAATTTTTTTCTGATCAAATCATTCCCGGCAGTAATGTTGCCCCATTGATCGGAGCCGCCCATTTGCAGCTTGCAGTTTTTATGTTCATACAAATACATAAAATCGTAAGCCTGCATCAGGATGTAGTTAAACTCGGTAAAGGAAAGCTCGCCTTCTTGTGACAATCGTTCTTTTACAAAGCCCTTGCTCAATAGATAGTTTACCGTAAGGTACTTTCCCGCTTCACGCAAAAACGCAATCAGTTGAAGGCCATTAAACCAGTCATTATTGTTGACCAGTTGGGCCAGGTTTTCTAGGCGGCCGAAATCAAGGAACTTTGAAAGCTGGTTCTTTATACAGTCGGCATTATGTTGGATATCTTCAATGGAGAGCAGTTTTCGCTCTTCCTTCTTACCGGACGGGTCGCCAATCATGCCGGTAGCGCCTCCTACTAAAGCAATTGGAGTGTGCCCGCACCGTTGAAAATGAACAAGCGTCATAATTTGAGCAAGACTTCCGATGTGTAACGAATCTGCTGTAGGGTCAAAGCCGATATACCCTGCGGTGCTTTCTTTCTTTAATTGCTCTTCGGTTCCGGGCATGATGTCGTGCAACATTCCGCGCCAGCGAAGTTCTTCAATAAAATTCTTTTTGCTCATTGATAATGCCTGATTTCCGTGCAAATATAGAAAAGCCGGTCACTTATATAAATTAAATGGGTGTGCGCAAACAACATTTGCCAATTGCCAGACTGAGCCTGTTTTTATTGCACATCTGCTACCGATGCGCGAAAGAGAATGCGCATTTCACTTTTAGGATTGTAGGCGCGCAGGGTGTAGCAGGATTGTCCCCGACCCAAGGTCGGGGGCAATCCTGCTTTTTATAGAGGCTGTATCAAAAGTCAAAATAATTAGGAGATTCTTGCCGGACCTGTTCCGGCATCCCCAGCTAGCATGCTAAAAATGGGGATCCCGGCACAAGGCCGGGAAGGTACAATGACTTTTGATACAGCCTCCTCTTGCCGCGGCCCACAAGCTTTATTATTATAAATGGACTAAAAGATCATCCCGCGGAATCTGCACGCACTTTTATTCATGACAAATACCCACTGATTCAATTAAGAAGATAGACTAACTCAGGTAAGAATTGATGTTATTAAAGAATGTGAACACACGCGTAGCTGAACAGATGTGATTGTTCTGCACGTTTTTAAATCGTAAAATTAAAACTGCAATGTGCTCTTAAGCGAAGCGAAAAAAATCGGGCGGAGGAGAGAAGGTCTGTGAGTAATTCGCATGTGGATAATGATCTTCCAAAATATGATTTGCTTTGGAGGCAATCAAAAATAAGGATCGGTGATGGCCTTGAACCTGATGGATCAAAAAATCAACTTCTTTAGCGGATGAGTCCTTCTTGGAAGATTCACCATCGCGCTCCTCTTCTAATCCGCTAGTAGAAATCAGTTTGGCAATATTTTCGATTAGCTGGTGGTTTGTGATTCTCATCAGTGAAATTTCCGCAAGAAAAAACCTGGTATTCAGGAATACCACACCCGTTAAGAGCGCGAAAACCTTGGCTAATAAGTGTTGTCTGAACGAGTTCATGACTTCAAAATTAAAGATTTTTTTAACTATTGTTTCTATTTAATATTACCGCCAGTTTAAATGGTAGTTAACAACACCTAAACACCATTCAAAAACGGATGAAAGGCAAAGTGTTCAAAAGATTTTATTTACGGTATGATACAACCTGACGCGCTAAACCTGGTAGCGGATTTTCACAAAACATTCAAACACCCCATCCTGCAGCGGCCGGCTATTCCTTCCGAGGATAGGTGTAAACTCAGGGTTTCTCTTATTGCAGAAGAGCTTAAGGAACTTGAAGTGGCCATACTTGAAAAAAACCTGGTTGAAATTGCAGATGCCCTATGCGACATCCAATATGTGCTGTCAGGGGCTATTCTTGAGTTTGGCTTAGGAGAAAAGTTCAAAGCATTGTTTGAGGAAGTTCAACGATCGAATATGAGTAAAGCATGTACCTCTGAGGATGAAGCAAGGTTGACCGTGGAGTTTTACCAAAAGAAGGACGGAACAGATTGCTATTACAAAGAAGAGGGAGGGAAATGGCTTGTTTACCGGAAATTGGATAACAAGACGATTAAATCTATAAACTACTCTCCAGCCAACCTTGACAGTATATTGAACAATTGAATTTGCTGGCCTATATATAAAACTCAATTTGGAAGTCAGTTTCATTACCCTGAATCTGAATCGGATTGACGGCCAACATCTGCACTGTGTTATAAGCCTTAATAAATTTCGTTCGGCTGATCCGAACCTTACTATAGCCAGGCCTGATCTTATGATACTGCATACGACCTGATTTATTAGCCATGGCGCTAAACACAAAGTCGTATTTGATGGAGATAGGGGAGGGGATATACCGCATTTAGTGGTATGTGTTTCTAAATTCGCGGTGTATCAAATTATTCTGCTTCGCATTGTACTGTGCTAATAACCCATAAGCCCAACTCGGTACATAATTGAACTGGTTCTGGTATTGCTCAATCTTGGAGCAAAGCTCGTGTACATAGAACCTAATCTGGTCAAGATTCCTGCATTCAGATGGTTTTTCGAAGTTCCTGGACGTGAATGATTTTAGTTCAGTCTCCAGTTTTTTTCGTTCATATTCTGTCATACATGTGTAGTTTTGCACAATATTAATACAATTATTATTTATAATATAAGTATTTGTGTGAATATTTACACAATAAATTTGAACAAATCTTTGCTTTCTAATAACCCAATGAGGTTTAGCTAATCGATTTTAATCTACTGTAAATGAATTGCTTAAGTCGATTTATTAATCTAATGAATTGATTGTTATCCAATACCTGTAGGCAACAATCACCTTTGCAGTTTTACTCAGCCTCGTAATATCGCTTTTGCTGTAGCGAGGGAGTATGATCCTGTTAATAGCGGCTAACATCTTAAAGAGATATCTTTTCATGATGCATTGTTTATGGAGGGCCTCACAATATTTTTTAATCCTTATCTTTAAAGCTTTATAAATTTAGCATAATAAACTATGGGTTATTCCGATCAGAGTCCTTTTCTAACAGCATTTCACAACGGCATGATTCTGGGCGCCATTTTTATGGTAGCCGCAGGAATCCTAGTCTATTTATTTCACAACCTGCGTGTTTCTATGATATCTGACTATCACATGAAATACAATTATATCAACACAAGAGAAATAGCGAACTATAAGCTTGTCTACTACTGCTTTGGTGTAGCTGGAATGCTCCTCATCAATTTGTATCAGATGGATATGATGAAGGATGTAGAGCTTTGGTTTTATGTGCGTTTGTCTATGGGCTTTGCAGGCGGCACGTTGATTGGTTACGTAGCGTATCTTATTCTGGAATATTATTATCCGACACGGTTAGATAAGAAACTAAAGAAGTGGCGATACATGCCAAGAGTTAACCCGAGCAACGGAAATAAGATGCGGGTTTTAAGTGAAGAGGAGGAAGATGTGCATTTACAAGAGGGGATGATTGCAGAGGAAAATGTATTCTCGATTGACTATGATGTTTGGATTGACGAGAAGACCGGTGATGTACTCATTGAGAAATATGAGGGCCGTCTTCAGGCGCTAAAATGTAATAGTTGCGGATTCTATACGATGAGGATTATTAAAGAGGAAGTTACAAAAACCCCTTCACCTGAAGAACCTGGGGAACTGGTCAAGAATTATCAATGCATTTATTGTAAATCTGTGCGGGCTACAGCTTTCAATATTTCAACAAAAGAAACGGAGGACTACAAAAAGGAGAAATTCAAGTTCAAGCGGAATAAGGACGTAGACCTTGTGAAGGTTGAAATTCACTCTGTATCAGGCGAGAAAAAGCATTTTGAATTCCAGAATGCCGACCAGGCACAAAAATTCCTGAGCGAATTTGATTACGAAAAAACATAAAAAAGGCATACTAATTGCCAGTTCAACCGTATTAAAGTAACAAAATCAAAAAAAGAGCATGAAGCGTGTAGGGTTTTGGGTGATCACCATTGTGCTTGTCGTACTGGGGCCAGATTTAAGGGGGCAGTCTGATACAGTTATTGTTGAAAAAGATGTGTTTGGCAAACAGGCACGGGTTGTTTCTTATCTCTTAGATACCCATCATTATCAGAAATTAAAACTAAACGACTCGCTCTCATCCGCCATTCTGGATGCGTATATCCAAACACTCGATAACAGTAAACTATATTTTCTGGCGGCTGATATAGCCTCGTTTGAAAAGTATAGGAATCAAATTGACGATCTGACAAAGAATGAAGATACCAGTCCTGCCTTCGTCATTTACAAAGTTTTTCAGAAAAGATTTGATGAGCGTATGAACTACGCTATGAATGCGTTGATTAGTTCCGAATTTGACTTCACAAAGGAAGAATACTATGAGACGGATCGGGAAAAAGAGCCTTGGGCGAAATCGGATGAAGCATTAAACATGGTGTGGGCAAAGATTATAAAAAATTATGCCCTCAGTTTAAAGCTGACAGGGAAGAAAAAAGAAGAGATCACCAACATGCTGAAGACCCGATACGAACGTTACATTAAATCAATTAGTCAAACAAACAGTGGCGATGTATTTGGCATGTACATGAATGCCATTGCTGAGGCCTATGACCCACACACCAATTATTTATCACCCAGTGCTGCCGATAGGTTTAATCAAGATATCAGTCAGTCACTTGAGGGAATTGGTGCGCGGCTTCAAACCGATAATGATTATACCAAAGTTAACGAGATACTGCCGGGCGGGCCTGCTGAAAAAAGTAATCTCATTCATGTGAATGACCGAATTGTTGGCGTGGCGCAAGGCTCAACCGGTGAAATGGTGGACGTTATCGGATGGCGGATTGATGATGTAGTAAAACTTATTAAAGGCCCTAAGGGAACACAGGTACGTTTACAAATTCTCCCTGCTTCAGCAGGCGTGAACGGACCTCTTGTAACAATATCCCTGATACGTGATAAGATTAAACTCGAAGACCTGACCGCTAAAAAGAAATTGATTGAATCTGTTCAAAACGGACGTGCCGTAAAACTGGGCATCATTACACTCCCTAGTTTTTATATGGATTTCGCAGCATACCAGAAAGGCGACCCAAATTATAACAGCACAACACGTGACGTAAAAAAATATATTCAGGAACTCCATGCAGAAGGCGTGCAAGGTATCACGATCGACTTGAGAAATAATGGGGGTGGATCCCTGCAAGAGGCCATTAATCTTACAGGCCTTTTTATAAAGAACGGACCCGTAGTACAAGTGAAGAGTTCAGACAACCGTGTTGAAGTCCTTACGGATGATGACCCTGAAATTGTCTATAACGGACCATTGGTTGTGCTCATCAACCGATTTAGCGCTTCAGCTTCCGAGATTTTTGCGGGTGCCATACAGGATTATCACCGGGGTGTGATTGTTGGTGAGTCTACCTATGGAAAAGGAACGGTACAGCAAGTGGTTCCCTTGAATCGTTTTATTACGGAAACCGATGAGGTTGGCAGTTTAAAACTCACGTTGCAAAAATTTTACCGCGCTACAGGCAGCAGTACGCAACATAAAGGCGTAACGCCTGATGTTAAATTCCCCACGGCTCTTGATCAGGAACAATTTGGTGAAAGTTCGCAATCCAATGCATTGCCTTGGGACGAAATTAAAGGGGCGTTGTATCAGCGTACACCCCTTATTAACGACAAGGTTTTAGCAGAACTTAATAAAGCATATCAGGACCGCACTAAGAATGATCCCTACTTAACACGCTTTATCGATGAAACAAATGAAACGCGGAAAAACATTTCTCAAACCAGCATTTCATTAAATGAAGTTGTTAGAAAAAATGAAATTGAAGAAGCCGAGAAGAAAAGAGCAGCTAACAGCAAACTGGGAACTATAAGTGTAGACAAGGAAGGGAAACCGGTGCCCGACTCGTTAAATATTGATGACGAATACCTGCGGGAAGGATTGCTGGTTCTCAGCAATTTAATTACCAGTAAGATTGGGTAAGATAATTACTGCATCACATTACCATAGATTTTAAGCACCAAATTGTGATCTGTGTCAAGCAATTACTTTTGACCTTGGCTTTACATCAATCTAATTTTTGACCCATATTTTTCCTATTTTGGAAGAATTATTGTGATCATCCCGTATGAGTGAAGAACTTCTCAAGGCCATCATTCAGCTTTTTGCCATTGTTGCCCGCGAACGGATTACCGATGATGAGCGAAATAATATCAAAGAATTTCTTGGCTTGCACCTCAACCGCGATGCGATCAAATATTACCTGAATTTGTTCGATGAGTTTGCCAGCAGTTATAGAGTAGAGCAGGAGGCAGCGGGTTCCAGCAACGTTGATGTGGAGACGCAACAATTTGTAGACGACTGGGCAAAAATTATGCAAATCACCAAGAAGGTGAATCAAGCCCTCACCATGCAGCAAAAGCAGGTGCTTGTTGTTAAAATTATTGAACTGGTTAACGCTGACAATGAAATTTCAGAACGACAGAGCAATCTTATCTTTTACATTGGTCAGGCCTTAAAAATTGACCAACACTACGTAAAGGAACTTCGTGATTTTGTAACCGGGCAGGATATTGATGAACTGGCATCCAAGCATGTATTGATCATTGATGAAGGGTATGATGAAAAAGCTCATCCAGGCCCACGTATCATCGAGAAGAACATGACAGGGCTGATTGCCATTTTGAAAATATCGGAAACTTACTTCATTAAGTACCTAGGCATCTCGGTTATATATTTAAACAGCATACCCTTAAAAAGCCGCAGGATAGATGTGTTTCCAACAGGCAGCACGATACGAGGCGATAAGATTGAATCCATTTACTACAGCGATATCATCGGAAAGTTTTTGGTAGGAGAGAGTCAAAGTAAAATAACCTTTACGGCTGATCACCTTTTCTTTCACTTCAAATCGGGAAAGGCAGCGCTGCAGAATATAAACATTGTTGAACATGAAGGGAAACTTATTGGCATTATGGGGGCCAGTGGTTCGGGCAAGTCAACATTGTTAAATGTATTGAATGGTGCTGAAGAACCTTCGAGCGGAAGAGTGTTGGTGAATGGTATTGATATTCATAAAAACCCGGAGAAGGTAGAAGGTGTTGTCGGGTATATTCCACAAGACGATCTTCTTATGGAAGACTTGACTGTTTTTCAGAATTTATACTATGCCGCGCGTTTATGTTTTGGTCAGCATGAAAAGGAGCATATTGTAGAAATTGTTGAAAAAGTGATTCTACAATTAGGGTTAAGTGAAATACGAAATTTAAGGGTAGGGTCGCCTTTGCAGAAGACAATTAGTGGCGGTCAGCGGAAACGAGTAAATATTGGATTAGAGTTATTGCGAGAACCAACCATCCTGTTTGTGGATGAGCCCACTTCGGGCTTGTCATCACGCGACTCTGAGAATATTATGGATTTGCTGAAGGAACTGTCACTTCGAGGAAAAATGATATTCGTGGTGCTCCACCAACCTTCATCCGATATTTTTAAAATGTTTGACACGTTACTGATTCTGGACGTTGGTGGTTTTCAAATCTACTATGGTAACCCGATTGAATCGGTCGTGTATTTCCGGGACATTGTGAATGCAGCCAACAAAACACAAGGAGCGTGTCCCGAGTGCGGAAATATTAATCCCGAGCAGGTCTTTAATATTATCGAGACCAAAGTTGTAAATGAATATGGGCGGTTGACTAATACCCGTAAAATTTCAG
>Ga0247727_10013687_pt1 | contig 13612 bp, 12 predicted proteins | sample WisWelCaveWW1625_FD_202498 | JGI IMG/M metagenome (GOLD analysis project Ga0247727, IMG submission 202498) | Biofilm microbial communities from Wishing Well Cave, Virginia, United States - WW16-25 | ecosystem: Environmental > Aquatic > Deep subsurface > Groundwater > Cave microbial mat | place... | reverse complement strand
CGCCGGTGCTGATCGTGAATTCGAAAAACCTGAATTTCGTCGCGCGCGACGCCGACCTGGAACTACTGCTGGCGCGCATGCGCGGCATGAAAAGCCGCCGCGAGTTCTTCAACCTGGGCTAGCTGGGCTAACTGGGATACGGCTCGAACATCATCGATTCCACCGGGCAGCCCATCGCCTGCGCGATCTTGTCCATGACCTCGTCGGTGAGCTGCACGGCCTGGAAATCGGCGTCGCCGCCCTTGGACGCGATGAACGCCTTGGCGGCGGCCTCGGTATTCCAGGTCACCACCGGGTCCGGGCTCACGCCCGCGACCTGCTGGCAGATCGGGAATCCGTCGGACTTGTAAACGATGGCGTACATGGAAAACTCCTCCGAACACCCAGCAATCGACGACCCGAAAACTTTAACCCATGCGGGCCGTTTCGGCTACAACCCGGACTAATCATTTCGTCTTGCCGCGTCGCCGGCCGGCGCGACCGAGTCACGGAAAAGCAACACAGCGGTTTGCGCAGGCAATGCATCAGGCGTCTAATGACCCCGGGGGGCGCCGGATGCTGTCCGGCGCCAAGGTAATAGCACCCCCGCAAGGGGGATTTTCTGGGGGCACCATCATGAGCGATATGAGCCATGCGACAGGCCTGCGAGGGCCCTGCAAGACCTACGCCGAGGTCCAGTACGAGTACGAACCGGCGACCGGCACCATCTGGGGCTGGATGAACCAGCGCGGCAATCCCTGCTTCAACCTTGGTCTGCTCAAAGACCTGCGTTCCTTCGGCAGCGAACTGACCGCGAACAGCGGCCACATCGAGTTCGAGGGCGCAATGCAGAAGGCGCATTATTACGTGGCCGGTTCCAGGGTGCCGAGGGTCTACAACCTGGGCGGCGACCTGGCCCTGTTCCTGCTGCTGATCCGCTCGCGCGACCGCGATGCGCTGGCGCACTACGCCAAGTTGTGCATCGACAACATCCACGCGCGCGTGCAGAACTATTTCTGCCCGACGCTGACCACGATTTCGCTGGTGCAAGGCGACGCGCTGGGCGGCGGCTTCGAAACCGCGCTCTGCTCGGACGTTCTGGTGGCCGAGGAATCGGCCATGATGGGCCTGCCCGAGATCCTGTTCAACCTGTTCCCGGGCATGGGCGCCTACAGCCTGCTGGCGCGGCGTGCGAGCCCGCGCATCGCCGAGGAACTGATCCTCTCAGGCAAGGTACTGCCGGCAACCCGGCTGCACGAATTGGGCATCGTGGACGTGCTGGCGAAGAACGGCGAAGGCGAAGCGGCGGTGCAGGCCTGGATCGCCAAGAACGCGCGCCGGCGCAGCGGCTATCAGGGCGTGATGCGCGTGCGCCAGCAGGTCAATCCGGTGACTCGCGAGGAGCTGGACGCGATCGCCGACACCTGGGTGGATTGCGCGCTGCGGCTGGAAGACCGCGACATGCGCATGATGAGCCGCGTGGTGCGCGCCCAGATGGAGCGCATGGATGCCGCCGCATCGGCGGCCGCGCCTGCCGCCGTGCCGGCAGCGGGCGTTGCGATTGCGGCGGGCTGAGCTGAACCGTGCAGGACCGAGCGGCGCTCAGTGGCCGAGGTGCGAAATGAAGCCGCCTTCGGAAAACAGCTGGCCGAACTGGTGGAAGTTGACGCGCGTGGATTCGAGGACCGCGGCCTGCGCCGCGGGATCCTCGATGGTCTTCAGCAGCACGTTCAGCTTCGCCATGTGATCGGCGTCCATCGTCGCGTGGGAGGACAGGAACCGGAAGCCCCCCGCTCCGGTTTCGCGTCCGATCGCGCGGGCGATCGAATCGGCGACCTTGCCGCCGTACACCGTGGCCACGACCTCTAGCACGTAGAGCATCCCCAGCACCGAGCAGGGGTGGATCCGCTCGGACGCGTAGTAGTTGAAGCCGATCATCGCCTGCACCGGCGCGCTGGGCGCCGTCGCGCGCGCGCGCTGCACGTCGCCACCGACCGCGCCGATGTCCTCGAGCACCCAGTCCTCGTGTCCCTTCTCTTCCCCGATGCGCTCGTACAGCTCGTAGCGGATGTTGCGCAGATCGTCGCCGCAGCGCGCCGCGGCGGCCGCCATGATCGGGCAGAAATGCCAGACGATGTGGTACAGGTCGTGCAGGAACGCGCGGTATTCGGGCAACGTCAGTCCCTTGTGCATCATCGCGTGGACCCTGGGCAAAGTCTCGATCGCACGTCGGCTGGCGTCGGAATTCTCGACCAGTGTGATGAAGAAGGACATGCCGCGGTTCTGCTCGTCGGAATGGAAGCGGCGATTCTACCGTCGCGCCGATTGTTTCATCTCGGACGCACGATCATTTTTATCGGACCGTCCGGACGCAGCGTCACCGAAGGCCTCGGCCGGATGTGCTGGCCCGGAACCAACTCGAATTTCCAGCGCTCGACCAGCGTGGCGAGGATCAGCAGCGCTTCCTGCCAGGCGAATCCTTCGCCGATGCAATGGCGGTCGCCGGCGCTGAACGGGAAATAGGCGCCGCGCGGCAGCCGGTCCTGAAAGTCGCCCTCCCAGCGCTCCGGTTTGAAACGCTCCGGGTCCGCGAAGAAGCGCCCGTCCCGGTGCATCACGTACTGGCTCATCATCACCACCGTGCCCTTCGGCACCGTGTACCCGCCGAGGCGCACCTCGGCCTGCGCGGCGCGACCGATGAACCAGCCCGGCGGATAGAGCCGCAGGCCCTCCTGCATCACCCTGCGCGTGTAGACCAGGCGGTCGAGGTCGGCCGCGCCGAAGGCCGCACGCCCGCCAAGCACCGCCCTCGCCTCTTCATGCAGCCGCTGTTCGGCATCGGGCCGTTGCGCCAGCAGGTAGAAAATCCAAGTGAGCACGTTAGCCGTGGTCTCGTGCCCGGCGATGAGCAGCGTCAGCACCTCATCGCGTAGCTGCTTTTCGGTCATGTGGACGTTGGTCTGATCGTCCTTGGCCTGCATCAGCAGCGACAGCAGGTCCTTGCCGCTGGCCGCGGCACCGCGGCGCCGCTCGATCATCCGGTAGATCACCGTGTCCAGATCGCGCACCGCCTTCTTGAACCGCAGCGATGAAGGCAGCGGCAAGGCGAGCGAGAGCTTCAGAAGTGGCGACGACAGCCGGGTGAAGAATTCGAGCACGGTATCGATGTTGCGCGACACCGCCTGCGTATCGCTGCCGATGTCCTCCTCGAACAGCACCTGGGCGGCGATGAGCATGGTCAGCTTCATCATTTCGTCGGCGATATCGACGGTGGTGCCGGATTGCCACTGGTCGCGCGCGCGCCGAGACAGTTCGGCCATCTGCCCGGCATAGGCTTCGATGCGCGATTTTCGGAACACCGGCAGCATCAGGCGCTGCTGGCGCGCGTGCAGCTCGCCGCGCGAGGTGAACAACCCTTCGCCGACGACCGCGTTGATCTTGGCCCGCAGCGACGTCATGGTAAAGCTGGCGCGCTGCGTGATCAGGACTTCGCGGATGTAGTCCGGATGGCGCACGAAGACCACGTCAAGGGTGCCCAGCCGGAAACTGGCGATGTCGCCGTACTGCTCGGCGACGCCGGTGAGGAAGGAAAGCGGATCGCGCGCGAAGCTGCGAGCCGAACCGATGATCGGCAGGCCGCGCGGGCCGGGCGGGCGGGACGTGCTCGGGAGCATGCGGAAATCCTACCGCAGCGCGAGCTCAGCCCGTGGATTTCTTCCGTTCCTGGAGGTAGCGCTCGAGCGATTCGCGCGTGGCTGCGAGCGACTCGCGCAGGGCCTTCAACAGCCCGAGAATTTGCAGTTTTATCTCTGCGTCCGACAGGCGACCCATGTCCTTGCAATATCCGGTGAGCCGTTCGGCGCCCATGCTCGCGGCCGATCCCTTCATCGCGTGCAGGTGGCTGCGGAACTCCGCCACGTTGCGCGCGGCCAGCGCGGACTCCATTTTCGCCATCAGCGTGACGTTGTCGGCGACGAACACGCCGATCAGCTTGTCCATGAAGGCGGGCGAGGAGCCCAGTTCCTCCAGGTCGGCGAGGGTGTCGGAATTAACCACCGGCGCGGGTCCCTGCCGTTCGCCGCGGGATGGTCGAGGGTCTTCCACCAGCACCGGCTTCGCGGCATCCAGCGCTTTTGCGCCGCACAGCGTCTGCAACTCTTCCAGCAGCCGGGCGGCCTCGATCGGTTTCGCGAGAAATGCATCGGCGCCCGCCTCCAGGCATTCGCGCTTCGCCTCCGGAGTTACATCCGCGGAAAGCACCACCACCGGGAGACGTTCGCGGGCGCCGGTGGTCAGCCGGATCGCCTGCACGGTTTCCAGGCCGCCCAGCCCAGGCATGTTGCGGTCGATCAGCGCAACGTCGAAGTGCGAATTCTCGAGCGCATCCAGCGCGCGCTCGCCGTCGGCAACCAGCGTCGCGGTATGTCCGCCGCGCTCCAGTATCCGCGCCAGCACTTCGCGGTTGGTGGGGTTGTCGTCCGCGACCAGCACGTGCAGGCCCTTCAATGCCCCGCCGCGGCGCGCGTAGTCCTGCAGCCGCACCACGCCTTCGCGCGCTTCCTCGCCCGCGGTGACCGAGTGCAGGACGTTAAAAAGCTGGCGCTTTTCGTAAGGCAGTTCGAGCACCGCGCCGAAGCCGGCCGACAGCGCCGCGAAGCGGGGCACGTTCGCAGTGCGCTGCATCGCGAGCACGACCGGCGGCGCGGGGTCGGGCGCCGCGCCGCGGAACCGTTGCGCAAGCTGCAGTTCCCCGCCTTCCGAATAGAGCAGCACGCTGTGGTAAGGCTTGGCCAGGCTGATCTCGGCGACGAGGCGCGTCACGCCTTCTTCGACGTTGCCCACCGCGACCGGCATGGCGCCCCAGCCGGCAAGCGATTGCTCGAGCGCCGCGCGCTGGGCCTGCGGGAAGCCGACCAGCAGCACGCGCGCGCCGGCGAGCTCTCCGGCGACCGCGCCGGTGCGCTCGGGCTGCTTCTCAAGTTCGGTTTCGAACCAGAACGTGCTGCCCAGGCCAACGGCGCTCTCCAGGCCGATCCGGCCATTCATCAGCTCGACCAGCTGCTTGGCGATGGTCGTGCCCAGGCCGGTGCCGCCGAAGCGGCGCGTGGTGGTCTGGTCGGCCTGCGTGAAGCTTTCGAAAATCCGCTGCTGCGCTTCCGGTGCGATACCGATGCCGGTGTCGCGAACCGAAAATTTCAGCCGCACTCCGTTCTCGGTTTCGCCTTGGCTGCTGACGTGCACGGTCACAGTGCCGTGCTCGGTGAACTTCACCGCGTTGCCAGCCAGGTTGATCAGCACCTGGCGCAGGTGGTGCGCGTCGCCGCGCACCGCGGGCGGAACCTCGGGCATGATCGAGACGACGAACTCGATCCCTTTCGCCGCTGCCTGCGAAGACAGGATCCGGCAGGTGCTATTCACGAGGGCATGCAGGTCGAAATCGGTGCGCTCCAGCACCAGCTTGCCGGCCTCGATTTTGGAGAAGTCGAGCACTTCCTCCACCAGGCCGAGCATCACGCGCGAGGAACTGCGCAGCGTCTGCAGCATATCGGCCTGCTCGCGCGCGAGCGCGGTGTCGCGCAGCAGGTCGGACATGCCGATGATCGCGTTGAGCGGCGTTCGCAACTCATGGCTGACGACCGAGATAAAGCGCCGCTTGGCCTGATTCGCCGCCTCGGCATGCGTGAGCGCGTCGAACATGCGCTTCACCAGCGACAGCACGTACAGGCTGAGTGCCATCAGCCCCAGTGCCAGTCCGACGCCCGCCCCGAGGTGGCTCTGCCAGAAATCGCTGGTCGCGAGCACCGTGACGAAGCCCGCAAGGCTGGCGCCCAGTGATATCAGCAGGTAGCTCGGGCCATAGCGGAAGCCGTTTGCCAGCGTCACCCACACATAAATCAGCAGACTCGGAAGCGCCTTGTCCCCGAAATACCACATTGACCAGGTAGTCGTCGCTACATCCGCAGCGAGAGCGATGATGCGCCTGGTGTGCGAAACCGAGTCCGAGCAGAGGTTCCAGGCGAGGATGACGGTCGCCAGTACCAAATAACCCACGAAGACGATGTGATACGGCTTAAGCGCGCTCCACTCGGAGACGTCGAGCCCTTCAGGCAGCAGGTAGGCGCCGAGCAGCGCGGCGATGGCCAGCCGGACGATGCCCTGCTCGTGCTCGGTGTCCGGGCGCGCGGCGAGGCGCGCGCGCGCGGCCGCGACCAGACTGCGCAACCAGGCCGTCATCTGGCGCCGCCCTCGGCCGACGGGTCCTGCAGGTCGCGCTGCACTTCCAGCACCCGCTCGCTCACGCCGAGGAATGCGTCCACCATGCGTGGGTCAAAGTGCTTGCCGCGCTGGGCGCGGATGTAGTCGAGCGCATCGGCCGCTTTCCAGGCCTTCTTGTAGGGCCGCACCGAGGTGAGTGCATCGTATACATCGGCGACGGCGACGACGCGAGCGCACAGGGGAATGTGGTCGCCGTCCAGGCCGCTCGGATAACCCTTGCCGTCGTAGCGCTCGTGGTGGCCGAGCGCGATCAGCGCGCCCATGCGCACGTACTTCGAGGCGCTGCCCTTGAGGATTTCGTGGCCGATCACCGGGTGGCGCTGCATGGTGCTCCACTCGGCCTCGTCCAGGCGTGCCGGCTTGAGCAGGATGCCGTCCGGGATGCCGATCTTGCCGATGTCATGCAGCGGTGCGGCAAGCTCGATGGTCTCGGCTTCGTCGCGCTCCAGGCCGATCGCGTTGGCGATCATGCGCGAGTAGCGCGCCATGCGGATCAGGTGGTAGCCGGTCTCCTCGTCGCGGAATTCGCCCGCGCGGGCAAGCCGCAACAGCGTCTCCTTCTCGCGCTCGCGGATTTCGCGCGTCGCCTCGTCGACCATGCCCTCCAGCAGGCGGCGCTTGTCGTCCAGCGCGAGTTGCTGGCGGCGCAGCGTCAGCAGGTTGCGGCAGCGCGCCAGGCACTCGCGCGCGTCCACCGGCTTGGTGAGGAAATCGGTGATGCCGGCATCGAGCGCGGCGTAGCGGACTTTCTTATCGTCCTGTCCGGTGATCATGACGATGGGGACGTGCTCGTAGCCGGGCAGCGAGCGCAAGCGCCCGACCAGCTCGATGCCGTCCATGTCCGGCATCATGAAATCCACCAGCACCAGGTCGGCGACGTGGCGCGTGGCCCAGAGCACGGCGTCCAGCGGGCGCGCGAAGCCTTCGACCACCACCCGGTCGTCGAGGCTGCGCACCACCTGCTCGAGGATGGCGCGGCTGGTGGACTGGTCGTCCACCACCATGACCGTGTTGCGCGCCGCCGGCAGCAGGTGGATCTGCGCCTTCGCCATCGTTCCTCCGCTTCCGGTAGTGCGTCGCAAGACTACGCCCGGCGGCGGACGCTGTCCAGCCGCATGCGTGCGGTTTTTCTCAGGCAGCCACGTCGAGCGGCAGCGGCGTGGCAGGAGGCGCGTGGCACACCCGATTGCGGCCGGCGCGCTTTGCTTCGTAGAGCGCCTGGTCGGCCGCGGCAAGCAATGGCTCGACCAGCGCTCTGGCGATCCGGCGCAGGCATTCGTCACCGGTTAGGACTGCGCTACTCGCGCAGGCTGCGCGCGCAGGCGGCGGCGAGCAGGCGCCGCGCCGGCTCGAGCGCCTGCGCATCGCCGAGCAGCTCGGCGCCCCGCAGCTCGGCCTGGCCGTTCAGGCCCAGATCGACCAGCAGCTCGAGCCGGCGATCGACCGCGCCCTCGGCGAGGTGCGTCCGCCCCAGAATCAGGACCTCATAGCGCGGCGGGATGGAGTCCCACTGGATACGCAACAGGAAAATCTCGGGCCGGCGGAAAAGACGCTGCAGATGGATTCCGAGCGGCTCGTTCGCCGCGCAGCGCAGCTTCGCGTCGCGCCAAGTGGCGACCCGCACGAGCTGCGCCGCGCGCGGCAGGTTTCTCATCATCTCGGCGTACTGGAACGCCTCGGGGATCAGGCGCAGAGACAGAAACAGGGTGGCGGCGGCGAGGAACACGGCGCCGAGAATCAGCGCCGCGCGTGCGGCGACCTCGCTGCGCCCCACTCGCGCGCGGTGCTGGCGCTCCGGTCCGGCGGGCTGCGCCGTCATGCCAAGCGCGATGCGCGCGGCCTGCGCTATGCGGCGCAGCTTGATCGCGACCACGAGCACGATTACGCCGGCGAGCGCGATCCCGAGCGGCGCGGTAAGTCCGGCCAGAAGCGACCGCAGGCTTTCAGGCGTCAGGCCCATGCCTTCCCGTCGTGAAACCGATGCCGCACAGTATCGCGACCCCGGGCAGCGCCGTCCAGTTCGCGCCCCCGGGGCGGCGCGCCATGCCGAGTTTTGCCGCGATCGCGCCCGCCTATTGATCGAACCGGCCCCAAGCGGATAGATTGCCAAGTGGCCTTCTCTTGCCAGGCAATGACGCCCGATCCCGCCGAAGCGGCGGCGGTCCTGGCGCAGGTGCTGGAGCGCCAGCGCCAGGCCTGCCGCGTCAGTCCGGTCCCCGCCGCGGAGGCGCGCGCAGCCGATCTGCGCACCCTGGCACGATTTGTCCGCGAGAATAAGCAAGCCCTCGTCGACGCGATCAGCGCCGACTATGGCCACCGTTCACCGCACGAGACGCTGATTGCCGAAGTGGGCCCGGTGCTGGCCGCGATCCGCCATGCGCTTCGGCACCTGCGCAGCTGGATGCGGCCGCAGCGCCGCAGCGTGGATCGCCTCGCATTCGGCCTGGCCAGGAACCGCGTCATCCCGCAGCCGCTGGGCGTGGTGGGCGTGATCGTGCCCTGGAACTTTCCGCTCAATCTCAGCTTCGTGCCGCTGTCGTGCATCTTCGCCGCCGGCAACCGGGCGATGGTCAAGATGAGCGAGAACTCGCGCCACCTGGCAAAGCTGCTGATCGAGCGGACGCCCGCCTATTTCCCGCCCGAGAAGCTGCAATTTTTCGACGAAACCGGCGGCGTCGGCATCGAGTTTTCGAAGCTGCCGTTCGACCATCTGATCTTCACCGGATCGGGGGTCACCGGGCGCGCAGTGATGGCCGCTGCGGCACACAACCTGTGCCCGGTGACGCTGGAACTCGGCGGCAAGGCGCCGGCCGTCGTCTGCGACGACTTCGATCTGCGCGCCGCCGCCGAGCGCATTCTGTTCGTCAAGTACCTCAACGCCGGCCAGATCTGCACCACGGTGGACCACGCTTTCCTGCCCGCGGCGAGCGTGCCGGCGTTCGTGCAGATCGCGCGCGAGGTCGTGTCCCGGCGCTATGCGCGGCTCGATTCGCCCGACTATACGTCGATCATCGACCGCCGCGCCTACGAGCGGCTGCTGCACACGCTGGAGGACGCGCGCGCGCGGCGCCAACGTGATCCCGCTGCTGCCAGGGCCGGCCGCAGACGCGGCGCGCCGCCGCATCGCGCCGCATATCGTGCTCGAGGCGCCTGCCGACAGCCTCGTCATGCAACGCGAGATCTTCGGCCCCATCCTGCCGCTGGTGGCCTATCGCGGCCTCGATGAAGTCATCGAACGCATCAACGCGGGGCCGAGGCCATTGGCGCTGTATCCCTTCAGCAACGATACAGCGCGCATCGAGCGGCTGATCGAGCGCGTGATGTCCGGCGGCGTGACGGTCAGCGATGCGCTGATGCACGTGGACCAGGACGATCTGCCGTTCGGCGGCGTCGGCGAGTCCGGCATGGGGCATTACCACGGGCTCGAGGGCTTCAACACCTTCTCCAAGCTGCGGCCGGTTTTCCACCAGGCGCGCTGGTCGAGCACGTCACTGCTCGCGCCGCCCTACGGCCGCCTCGTCGACCGGGTGCTGCGGTTCCTCACCCGATAGCAGGCCGGCGTTCGCCGGAGGCCGCGCCCGAGCTGGTGCCGGAAGAGAGACTCGAACTCTCAAGGTGTCGCCACCGGCGGATTTTGAGTCCGCTGCGTCTACCGATTCCGCCATTCCGGCCAAGGTGTGGATTCTATAATGCGGCGCAATGCAGCTCGCCGATTTCGACTATGGACTGCCGCCGCAACTGATTGCCCAGCACCCGGCCAGGCAGCGCGGCGCCAGCCGCCTGCTGCACCTCGACGGCAGGAGCGGCGAGATCAGGGACCTCGCTTTCACCGACCTGCCCGGCCTAGTGGACAGGCGCGACGCGCTCGTGCTCAACGACACCCGGGTGCTCAAGGCGCGGCTCTTCGGCAGGAAGGCAAGCGGCGGCAGGGTCGAGCTTTTCATCGAGCGCATCACGGGCGAATACGAGGCCCTGGGACTCATGCGCGCAGGCCATTCACCGAAGGCGGGCGTGCGCTTGAGCGTCGGCGACGGCGCCGAGGTGGAGGTGCTCGGGCGCGAGGCAGACCTCTACCGCGTGCGCTTCGCCGAGCCTGTCGCGCAGGTGCTCGAGCGCTGCGGCAGTGTGCCGCTGCCGCCCTACATCAGCCATCGCCCCGGGCCGGAAGACAGCGAGCGTTATCAGACCGTCTACGCGGAGAGACCTGGCGCCGTCGCGGCGCCGACCGCTGGGTTGCACTTTGATCAGGAAATACTCAGGAAAATCCAAAATAGCGGAACAAACATTGCAAAAGTCACTTTGCACGTAGGCGCGGGCACGTTCCAGCCGGTGCGCGCCGAAAACATCGAGGAACACCGCCTGCACAGCGAACGGTACGAGATTCCGCCCGCAACGGCCTTGGCGCTCAAGGGCCGGCGCGTGCTCGCCGTCGGCACCACCTCGCTGCGCGCCCTCGAAACCGCCGCCCTCACCGGCGCGCAGTCCGGCGAGACCGATCTTTTCATTTATCCGGATTTCCGGTTCCGGGTCGTCGAACGCCTGCTGACCAACTTCCACCTGCCCAAATCGAGCCTGCTGATGCTGGTCTCGGCCTTCGGCGGCATCGAGAACATCCGTAGGGCCTACGCGCACGCGATCGAACAGCGCTACCGGTTCTTTTCCTACGGCGATGCCATGCTGATCGAAAGGGCGTCGTGAAATTCTCCGTGACCCACCGCGACGGCGCGGCGCGCCGCGGCGTCCTGGAGCTCGCGCATGGCACAGTCGATACGCCCGCATTCATGCCGGTGGGTACCTACGGCACGGTCAAGGCAATGTCGCCGGAGGAGCTGGTGGGCCTGGGCGCGCAGATCGTGCTCGGCAACACCTTCCACCTCTGGTTACGCCCGGGCACCGAAGTGATCCAAAAGCACGGCGGCCTGCACCGCTTCATGGGCTGGCAGGGGCCGATCCTCACGGACTCTGGGGGATTTCAAGTGTTCAGCCTGGGAGCCATGAGGAAAATCACCGAAGAGGGCGCGAAATTCGCCTCGCCGATCAACGGCGACAAATTGCTGCTCACGCCGGAGGAGTCGATGCGCATCCAGCGCGTCTTGAACTCCGACGTGGTGATGGTGCTCGATGAGTGCACGCCCTATCCCGCGACTGAGAAGCAGGCGCGCAAGTCGATGGAACTGAGCATGCGCTGGGCGCAACGCTCGAAAAAGGCACACGAGAGAAATCCAAATGCCTTGTTCGGCATTGTCCAAGGAAGTGTCTTTGAAAAATTAAGAACTATTTCTTTAGAAAAGCTGCAGGACATTCAATTCGACGGCTACGCCATCGGCGGGCTCGCGGTCGGCGAGCCCAGAGAGGATCGCGACCGGATCATCGGTCATGTCCTGCCGAAGATGCCGGCGGACAAGCCCAGATACCTGATGGGCATTGGCACTCCCGAAGACCTGATCGAGGCGGTGCTCGCAGGCGTGGACCTGTTCGACTGCGTGCTGCCGACGCGCAACGCGCGGAACGGGTGGCTGTTCACCCGCTCGGGCGACGTCAAGATCCGCAACGCGCGCTGGCGCGACGACCCGCGCCCGCTGGATGAAGCCTGCGCCTGTTACGCCTGCCGCAACTTCAGCCGCGCCTATCTCTACCACCTGCAGAAGGCGAATGAAATCCTCGGCGCGCGCCTGAACACCATCCACAACCTGCACTACTACCTGCAGCTGATGCAGGAACTGCGCGCAGCCATCGCGAGCGGAGGGCTCGCGGACACCTCCGCGCGCCTGCTGGAGCAGCGCAAGCTGCTATAATTTCAAGCTTTTCCGGCATTCCGAACGAGGAGTATTCGTGCTGATCTCCCCCGCTTACGCACAGGCCCCGGCCGGCGGCGGGCTCGGTTCCTTCGAGCCGCTGCTGATGATCGGACTGATGTTCGTGGTGATGTATTTCGTGCTGATCCGGCCGCAGATGAAGCGCGCCAAGGAGCACAAGTTGCTGCTCGAAGGGCTGCAAAAGGGCGACGAAGTGGTTGCGCTCGGCGGGGTGGTCGGCAGGATCGCCGAGATCAACGAGCAGTACGTGACGCTGGAAATCGCCGCCGCGACGCAGATCCTGGTGCAGCGGCCGGCCGTGCAGGTGCTGCTGCCCAAGGGCACGATCAAGTCCATCAAATAAGTGAACCGGTACCCCGCCTGGAAGTACGCGCTGATCGCGCTTGCGATCGCGCTCGCGCTGCTTTACACGCTGCCGAATTTCTTCGGCGAGCTGCCGGCGGTGCAGGTGTCCAGCGGCAAGACCACCGTCAAGGTCGATGACGCGCTGCTCGGGCGCGTCGAAGGCGCTCTCAAGTCTGGCGGCGTACCCACCACCGGGGTGCTGCTCGATGCCAACGGCCTGCGCGTGCGCTTTGCCGACACCGACACGCAGCTGAAGGGCCGCGACCTGATCGAGAAGGCGCTCAACCCCGACCATGACAACCCGTCGTACGTGGTGGCGCTGAACCTGCTTTCGGCCTCGCCGGGCTGGCTCACCGCCGTGCACGCGCTGCCGATGTACCTGGGCCTGGATCTCAGGGGCGGAGTGCATTTCCTGCTGCAAGTGGACATGCAGGCGGCGCTGGTCAAGCGGCTAGAAGCCTACGCGGGCGATCTGCGCTCGCTGCTGCGCGACAAGGAGCTGCGCCATGCCGGCATCTCGCGCGAGGGCTCGACGCTGCGCATCCGCTTCCGCGACGCCGCGACACGCGACCAGGCGGACGCGGCGATCGCCGCGCAGCTGCAGGTGCTGGAACTCGCCCGGCGCGACGACGGCCAGGATCAGTTGCTGGTGGCTACGCTCAAGCCAGAGGCGCTCAAGAAAGAACAGGAGCTCGCGATCAAGCAGAACATCACCACGCTCAACCGGCGCGTCAACCAGCTGGGGGTCGCCGAGCCGGTAATCCAGCAGCAGGGCGCCGACCGCATCGTGGTGCAGCTGCCGGGCGTGCAGGACACCGCCAAGGCGAAGGAGATCCTCGGCCGCACCGCGACCCTCGAGGTGCGCCTGGTGGACGAGGAGGCGATGCGCTCGGGCAGCAACTTCAACGTCGACATTTTTCCCGAGCGCAAGCGCGACGGCAGCGTGAGCCCGGTGCCGATGAAGCGCCAGGTGCTGGTGACCGGGGACCAGTTTACCGGCGCCTCGGCGACCTTCGACAACGACCAGCGCCCGGCGGTGTCGGTCGAGCTGAACGAGGCGGGCGGCCGCATCATGCGCCAGGCGACGCGCGAAAACCTGCGCAAGCTGATGGCCATCATTCTCATCGAGAAGGGCAAGGGCGAGGCGATTTCGGTGGCGACCATCCAGGGCGAGTTCGGCAGCCGCTTCCAGATCA
>Ga0247727_10013686_pt1 | contig 13615 bp, 17 predicted proteins | sample WisWelCaveWW1625_FD_202498 | JGI IMG/M metagenome (GOLD analysis project Ga0247727, IMG submission 202498) | Biofilm microbial communities from Wishing Well Cave, Virginia, United States - WW16-25 | ecosystem: Environmental > Aquatic > Deep subsurface > Groundwater > Cave microbial mat | place... | reverse complement strand
CGACAGGTATTATCCGCGCGAGTCTCGAAGCGAGTGTGAATTACGCAAAGACGCGTAAGACCTTCGGCAAACCGATTGCAGAACATCAATTGATTCAAGAGAAAATCGCAAAGATGTCACAAGATTATGAGATCGCGCGACTGCTATATCTGCAATCGGGCTGGTTGCAAAATCAAGGCAAACGCAATACATTGGAAACATCCTACGCAAAGAAATTCGCCACCGAAGCCTCATTCAGCGCGGCGACCGAAGCGATTCAAATCCATGGCGCGTACGGGTTCAGCGACGAGTTCGACGTGGAGCGTTACCTCCGCAATTCCAAAGGCGCAATGATCTACGAAGGTAGCTCCGAAATTCAGATATTAATCCAGGCTGGCTACGCGCTCGGCGAACGGACAGACAAACCCCTACGCTGTGAATTGCCCGCGTATGACGAAGCCTTCTGGCATGGATAAATAAAAAATGGATATCCAACCCCTGCATACAAAAGTTGAAAGGGCAATTCAAACAAAACCTGGCATCATCGTATTGGAAAGTCACAGTGGGTTTCCGCGCAGTGATTCCAATCTGTATTGCGTCGCTTCAAGTGAAAAGATCGCCTGGAAAGCGGAAAAACCTGATCCCAACACATTGTATTCGCGCCTCAAAGTCAACGAGGATGGTATTACCCTTTCCGCATACACCATCGGCGGGCATGCCTGCGAGTTGGAGTTGAAGACAGGAAAGTTGATCAGCCATACGATAATCAAATGATCGAAGGCTTTCTCAACATTCCCTACTTTGCGTGGACAGCGATTGCGCTCATCATCGCAATCATCTTTGTGTACATTTGGCCCCACAAAGCCGTGACCGTGACCACAGGCTTTCGCTATTTCGTGATCCGCTGGGGGGTCACGCGTTGACATGGATTCTGCTCGCGGTCAGTTTCCTCCTGCGCGGCATCGGTCCCGACCTGAATGGTGGTTCGAGTTTCTTTGCGTTAGCGGGAGGGTTGATATACCTGCTGTTTATGGCTATCACGTTTATAATTAGGTAGTAACCGAAAGGAGTTCCCAATGGTACTCAAAACTCTGGATAGACACATAGAAATTACACCTGGTGTCATGGGTGGCAAGCCGCGCATTGCCGGGCATCGCATCTCCGTGCAGGATGTGGTTATTTGGCACAATGAAATGGGCTATTCCGTTGAAAAGATTGCCGAGGATTACAACCTGAGCCTTGCAGATGTTCACGCCGCGCTTGCCTACTACTACGACCATAAAGAGGAAGTAGACAATTCCATCGTTGAAGGCGAAAAGGTCGTCGCTGAAATGAAGAAACAGTACCCATCGAAGTTACAGAAGAAGCTCGATGGCAATTAAGTTTTACACCGATGAGCACATTCACCCGGGAGTAGCGAAAGGCTTGCAACAACGGGGAATTGACGTATTGACCTCTCAACAAGCGGGAATGCTCGACATTGACGACAAAATCCACCTGGAGTTTGCTACTTCACAGAATAGGGCGCTGGTAACTCATGACCACGACTTTCTTCGCTTGCAACGGACAATGAAACATCGCGGCATTGTTTACGCTCATCAAAGGACACCAATCCGCCAAATGATTGATGGATTGGTTGAGATTGCCGAAACCATGACCGAAGAAGAGATGGAAAATCATGTGGAGTACGTGTAAAACTCCCTCATCCTATCCTTCTTACGAGGGGAGAAGGGACTCAACCCCGGGCGGCGCGCATTTCCCTCTCCTTTCGGGAGAGGGCAGGGTGAGGGCGCACTCGCGCTGTTTATGGTGATGACATTTGTGGCGAAAAAAGGAAGGACAAAATGAAGAAACTTTCTCTTATTATTATGATTGCATTCCTCTTATATAGTTGTTCATCTGCAAGGATTGAGCCGACCTCAACCGCAACTACGATAGCCACAGAAAAACCAATGATTACACCAACGCTAACTGCCACAGTGTTCCCAACCATAACGCCATCAAAAACCGAGTGTCCAAAGGTTGGCGGAGCAGACGCCAGTTGGGAACGCTACAAGCCAAACTCGTTTGAAAGTTTATTAACTGAGATCAGTCAGTTTAGTTCCCCAGAACAGAATCCGGGTATATCGTTTTACATCGAAACGAGCGGCGAGCATCAATTTCCATCTTGCGTCACAATGGAATTCTCTGAGAAATTTAGAGAGATTCCAGACGAAAGAAAATTTCTGATTGAGGCTTGGAGTGGCATTTTTGGACCTGAGCGCGCCCCAAAGATACTTGAGATACTCAAACACGAAGTATTGCTGATCGAGAATGGACGGGACTATTGGTTTATAGTTCAAGAACCATTAATACCTTATATGGAAAACGAATTAGCAAAAGATAAACCAGCAATCATGTTTATAATTTGGATTGGTTCAAGTTATCTGAGTGAAGAAACAGACCACGTATTCATCATCGGCGAATTTGCTAAACCATAAATATAATCTTACATCAAGGAGCACATCTTGAAAATCATCGCATGTATCAAACAAGTCCCGGACTCGGAGGCGAAAGTTCGAGCCGACAACGGGGCAGTCAACTGGGGAGACGCGCCGCTGGTCATCAACCCGTTCGACGAATACGCGGTGGAAGGCGCGCTTCAGCAGAAGGAAGCGACAAGCGGCGCTTCGTCTTCGCTCAGCACGGTCACCGCATTGTGCATCGGACCCGAGTCCGCGAAGGAGGCGCTCAAGCACGCGCTCGCCATGGGCGTGGATGACACCATCCTTGTTTCAGACCCCGCGCTAAATAACATTGATACGGTCGGCGCAGCGCGCGTCCTTGCCGCGGCGATCCAAAAAATCGGCGGCGTGGATATGGTCGTGTTCGGGCGTCAGACTCTCGACAGTGGTTCAGGTCTCACACCCGCGCAAACAGCGCGCGTCCTCGGGTGGTCAATGCTTGGGTTGGCGGGGCAGATCAAAGTCGAGGAAAGAAGCGTGACGGTCGATCGAGTCATCGAAGAGGGTCGGCAATCCGTCAAAGCCAAATTGCCCGCCGTCATCAGCGTCGTGCAAAGTATCGGCGAGCCGCGCTACCCGTCGTTCATGGGCATCCGCAAAGCGTCGAAGGCAACCATCCCGGTCTGGTCACTGAGCGACCTGGGCATTAGCGCGCCCGAAGCAATTGTCAAACGCGCCGAGTTGGTGAACCCGCCCGCGCGCGAATCAACCATTGAAATCATCGGCGGTGAAAGCCCCGCCGAAATCGCCGAGAAACTTGCCGATAAACTCATCGCGGAGAAGGCGCTATGAAAACGCTCGTCTATATTGACCACTTCAAGGGCGACGTGCAACCCGCTTCCTGGGAGGCGCTCGGTCTCGCAAAAAGTTTTGGTTCGGCAATTGCTGTGGTATTCGGCTCGGGTGTGGATACGGTGGCGAAGACCGCGTTGGAATATGGCGCGGATGAAGTCTTCGTCGCGGATGATCCTGCGCTATTGGATTTTCGCGCCGAGACGTACGCCGCGACTCTCACCGCGCTCGCCTCTTCTTCGACCCCAAACCTGATCCTCTTCCCTACAACGACGCGTACCCGCGAACTCGCCGCCATGTCCGCAGTGGACTTAGGCAGCAACGTCATCACCGATGCGATAGGCATCGAAGTGAACGGTGATTCGGTTGTCGTGACGCGTCCAATTTACGAGGGCAAGTTATTCGAAAAAGTGACCTGCTCCGGCGCTCCGCAATTCGTCACCATTCGCGGGCGCGCCTTCCCGAAACCTGAACAGCAGGCAGGCAGAAGCGGCGCGATTACGAAAGTCGAAGCGAAGACTGACGCGCTCACAACTGTCGAAGGATATAGCGTCGCCGAAGTCGGCGTGAGTTTGAGCGACGCGGGGGTCATCGTCTCTGGCGGACGCGGCGTATCGAATAATCCATCACTGCAACCGCCCCCAGGACTCGACGACAAGCAAGCCGAAATCTGGCGCGCGCAACAAGGCTTCACGTTCATCGGCGAGCTCGCCTCCACGTTAGGCGGCGCGGTCGGCGCTTCGCGCGCGGCGGTGGACGCGGGCTATATCCCTTACTCGAATCAAGTCGGGCAGACGGGTAAAGTCGTCGCGCCTGATCTGTATATCGCCTGCGGCATCTCCGGCGCAATCCAACATCTTGCTGGAATTAGAAGCGCAAAGATGGTTGTGGCAATTAATAAGGATGCGGACGCGCCGATATTCAAAGTCGCGCGTTATGGCGTGGTGGGCGATTTATTCCAGATTGTCCCGGCGTTGACGGAGGCGTTCAAGAGGAAGTTGGGGAAGTAGCCTACTTCGAATTTCCGATCAAGCACATCCCCAATCCATTCGGAATTGGGGATGTGCGATGTGGGGTAACCCCAATGGGGGAGTAACGTAAATTCTTTATATTTGTCATGGAGATATATTCAGAAAACCATCTATTTCCTTTCAGGAGAGCTTCATGAAAATACAAAGTCTAAAATCCACATTTGCATTATTCGCGATCCTCGCGGCTATTCTGGCTTGCAGTTTTCCATCGGCTACAGAAGTACCCGCCACTGACCTGCCCGCGACTGAACTGCCCTCAACTGAAGTTGTCTCGGTAGTTGATACGGCAACCAGCTCACCCCCCACCGAAATTCCCATCCAGCATCAGATCATCCCGGTATCCCTGCCCGAAAACCGGAGCGGTCATGCCGGTGATTACGACTCCTCCGTGACCGCGAAGGATAAAAAATCAAACGGCGGGGATCGTTTCACTTTCGAGAAATTCGAGCGTCCGTTCAACGCCAACACGATGGATGTCTACTTCCCCGAGCTGGATATCGTGGACACTTTTGTTTTTCAAGACGATACATGGGTGTACGGAACCATTCAAGTAGTGGATCGCTCCGCTGCCACTTCCTCGCCCTACCGCTTCGCCATGCAACTGGACACACAAGCCGATGGAAAGGGTGACTTTCTCGTGATCGCGTCCAATCCATCTACAACGGATTGGACAACGGACGGCGTGCAGGTCTTCCAGGATGCAAACAGCGACGTTGGAGACCTCACTGCCATGTTCACCGACGCGAACGCAAAAGGTGATGGCTTTGAAAAAATGGTCTTCGATCAAGGCAAAGGCGATGATCCCGATGTTGCATGGATTCGAGTTTCCCCCCAGGATCCAAACATCGTTGAGATTGCGATCAAGCGTTCTGTACTGGGCAACACTTTTATCTACATGATAGACATGTGGACGGGACACGCCACACTCGACTCTGCAATGTTTGATTACAGCGATCATTTCACTCATGAGCAAGCCGGCGCGGCTGACCCCGAACTGCCACTTTTTTATCCCATTAAATCAGTTTATGAAATTGATAATTCCTGCCGTATGGCTGTTGGATTTCAACCAACTGGCTCAGAACCAGGGTTGTGCCCAGTGCTGGCTCCTGTTGCACCAGGGGAACCTCCTACTCCAGGTTGCCAACTGAACGATGCTATCTGTGCGGCTATGGGTCCTGGATATTATTTCGATGCCCCAAGTTGCTCGTGTTTTTATTTGGGCTATCAGAAACCTTTATGCTCTCGGTTTAACTAATCGCCCCCCGAGGACCGCCGCGGCCACCATCAAAAGCAACACAATCAGTCCACCGCAGACTCCCGCAGCAGCGAACGACGCACCTAACCCCTTCAACGCGATCTCCTCGTTCGGAACGACTTTTTGAGTCCCATCTTCGAAGGTGCAAGTCCATTCCTCCTGGTGACCGTATCCACCACTCGGGTCCGATGTTGTGGGTCCGGAATTGTATTCATCTTGCGAGATGGAAACGGCTCCCGGGCAAACAGCCCAACCGGTTAATTTGTCGAACACAGGCGGCATCCCAACGAGCATCGCCCCTCCAACGGGGACAAAGAATAACAACGATCCGCCCCCGATCAACAGAACCAGCAACGCGCCAATACACGATCCATGCCAGCGTTTCATAAACTTTTCCTTAAGGTGACAGTCACTTTCGCGAAGCGGATGACTGTCACCTAGTTTATCTAAATTATAGCAATGGAAACAAAAATGCGCGAAGTAAAACTTCGCGCATTTGATTTACGAAAACCATCAGTTACATCTGTACAAAGGAGGGCATTTCAACTTGATAGGCGGCAGGAATCAGATTGTCGAATTTTCGCAATGCTGTCCGCAACTGCATTCGCGCGCGCGCCAGGCGGCTCTTCACCGTCCCAACAGGGACGCGCGCCGCGCGCGCGGCTTCTTCATAAGACAAGCCTTCAATATCAACCAGCATAACCATCAGACGATAATCAGGAATCAAGGCACGAAGACAATACTGCATGGCATCCTTTAAGTCAGTTGTTTCCGCAAGCTCCTCAGGTCCCGCAGATAGATCAACCATCCACACGGGAGATTCAATTTCATCGCCTTCGTGATTGAACTGTTCAAGCGGCAAAGAGACATGCCGTTTCATACGGCGTAGTTCGTCATAACTTGCGTTGACAGCCACGCGTGCCAGCCAGCTTTTGAATGAGCCGCCGCGAAACGACCCGATATTTTGATATGCCTGTATCACAGCATTTTGTGTTGCATCCTCCGCGCCGCATTCGTCATAGATGATCCGCAAGGCGATACGATACAGCATATCCTGATATTTCAGAACCAGCAGATTGAAAGCATCCGGGTCGCCGCGTTGAGCAGTTTCGATGAGCATCGTTTCGGTGTCTGGAAGGTGTTTCATACATTCATCATAATCCCCCGTTGTTACAGGCGTGTCGCAAAGATGTCACAGTTTTGTAACATCCCTCACCCTGCCCTCTCCCGCTTCGTCTGCGCTGTCGCTCCGCTCAGCGCGATTGGAAGAGGGGAAATTACCTTCTCGGCAGGCGCACCGTGAATACCGTCCCGCGCGGCTCGTTTTGGCTAGAACGCACACCCACCCCCCCGCCGTGCAATACTGCGATACGATGCACCAGCGCAAGCCCTAGCCCGCTTCCCTCCGTACTGCGCGCATTAGAACCGCGATATAACTCTTCAAAAATTTTCGATATATCTTCAGATGCAATTCCCGCGCCCGAATCAGCCACTTCGATGACTACGGCTTTTCCATCCTCCATCGCGCGGACTTCCACCGAATCATCCCCAGCCGTGAACTTGAGCGCGTTTTCGACGAGGTTATACACAGCGAGGAGAAGCAGGTCGCGGTCTCCGATGATCATCGGGAATGGTGAAGGGACTTTGGGAATCAGCAAACTGATATTCCGCCCTTCGTACGCGGGAATGGCTCGAGCGGCATCTACAACGTCATCCAAAAGATCAGGCACATCAACAGAATAACGTTCAATGGGACGTTCATCAAGATCGGCTATTTTGCGCAGGTCGGTAAGCAGGCGCGTGAGACGTTCCACAGCCTTACCGGCATTCTGTTGTGCCTGCCAGCGTTCATCTGCCGCCCGCGCCTCTTGCAGATTCACCAACGCGGCGCGCAACCCTGTGAGCGGATTCTTGATCTCGTGGTCTAGTCTGCGTAAGAAGTGGCGGCGTTTTTGCTCGGCTTCCTCCAGGTAATCAGCGTACATCGTTTGAGCCTGAGATATATGCCGCTGATCCCAAGACCTGATCAACAAAACAATCGCTGTGATAACAAACCCAACGATAAAAGCAACAATCCCTGCATTTCGAATTGTGGCGCCAAAGACAAAACCGGCAATCCCAATATCAAATGTAGAAAGAGTTGGCGAAACGATGGGGAAAAATACTTGTGCGAGTGCAAGGAGAATCAACCCCACCAAGACCGGCAGGGTATACCAAAGATAAGTTGACCACCTCTTGTTGAACATGGCTGGTTATCCTTCCCCGTGGACGGGTGCGATAAAACGGTAGCCTTCGCCTGGAATCGTTTCGATAAAACGCGGTTCAGTGGGATCATCATCCAGCGCGCGGCGTAGTTCAGCCATACGCGTGTCCACAGTGCGGGTTCCTGCAGGATATTCCCAACCCCATACTGCGTCGAGCAGGCGTTCGCGTGTCACCGCTTCATCGGGATGGGTCATTAAATATTCCAACACTGCCAGGGCTTTTGGAGTTAACACAAGAGTTTCGCCTGAAAGGGATGCGCGACGTGCGCGGCGATCCAAAATCAATTCATTTGCTGTGAGCAACCATGCAACAGACAGCGATCGTTCACCGGGACGCGCACGCCTGAGCACAGCGCGAATTCTTGCGAGCAATTCATGCGGATCGAATGGCTTGTTGAGGTAATCGTCCGCGCCTTCTTCGAGAGCGAGCGCGCGTTCTGAGGCTTCCCCCACTTGTGTGAGAAGAATGGTCGGCGTCCAGATGTTTAACTTTCGCAAACGGCGCAGGGTCTCGCGCCCGTCCATGCGCGGCATAAGCACATCGAGGATGATCAACTCGGGGTGATGCGCCTGTGCTTTTTCCAGCGCGCTCATGCCGTCTGATACGACCAGCACGTGATACCCTGCGCGTTCAAGGAAGGGCGCGAGGCTATCCGCGATGGTGGGGTCGTCGTCGGCGAGGAGGATTGTGGGTCTATCGAGGGACATTACCGTTGCTCTCGCAGGGTATCAGACCCTGCGATGTTTCTCAGCAAACTCGGCGGTCAGAGACCACCTCGGAGCGAAGAGAGGGGACTCTGAGGCGCGAGAAAAGCCTGATCGGACTGGACCAGGCTTCTCGTGAGAATGATGCGGTGCGCGTCCTATGGAGTAATCCAATTGAACGTGTTGATGATTTGGGTAAAGACTGCGGACTCGGCATTCATGTCGAATACCGGCGGAGGCACTGGGAAGTTCCCCGGGTTGAGGGAGTGCAGAATGAACGCAAGGTTGATGCAGGCATTGTTGCGAACGGTTGAGTAGGTGACCCAATCGTAGATGTTGCCCGCCGCGCCTTCCGCACCTGTCCGTTTGACAAACTGGATGTTGTTGATCGTTACATTTTCGGGAGGGTTATTTGTGCCTCCTACCGCAGGGCTGACACAGGGGTTTGCATTTTCGACCACGTTCACCTGGACATATTTTTCACTAAGATTTGTGCCGGCAACAATTGTCAGGTTGACGCGACCCGCGTTATCCGATTGGCTTGCGACTGTCGCGCCGGTGGGTAGCGTGAATTTGAAGTTGTATTTTACATTTTGATAGGTGAGAGCGGCGGCTGTTGTGGCAGTTGCCGTCGGTGAAGATGAGCCGGGCGTAAGGGTAACTGTTGGCGGGGCGATTGTCGGTGAGCTGGTGGCAGAAATCGGGGTGGGCGGTGTCGAACCAGCGCGATAAATATGCGGACCCACCCACAATGCGCGGTCACCGACTGGTGTTCCAACTGCGAGGGTCGTGAGAATGAACTTGACATCCTTCCCGGCAAGCGGAGTGAGGTCAATGTCCACCGGATATGCCTGACCTTCATAGCGTTCAAGGAACGGACCCCAGTAGGTTGTGATCGGGTCATTATTATTCCCAGAATGAATATCAAGGCGGAATGCAACATAGCAATTGGTCGCGCCGCCTTCACACCCGATCAAAGATCGAAAGCGGTCACCGCTTTGCACTTTGAACGGAGGAAAAAAACCTTGAATGTATCCGTTCTGCACGTTTTGAGGAAAGGCGAGAATGCCAGGGCGTGGATCAGTGGCTCCTGTTTCGAGATTGGGGTTGCTCACTTTCAACGCGAACCCTTTCGCATCGCCATCCGTTCCCGGGCATGGGAGTTGACCCGCGCCGCTGAACCATGTGCCGGAACAAGCATTGGTTGCAAAGTCGTACGCTGAACCGGCAACCGGTGTGACAGTGGGTCCACCCAGGGTGGGTATAGGTGTTGGAGTTTTCGTAGGACCACCCGGTGTAACGGTAGCGCCCGAAACTTTGATATCCACCCACCAGGGTTTATTCGCCTGCGCGCCGATCCCAAACAACGCTCCGTTCGCATTTTTGAACATCCAGAAGCCGCGATACGAATCGGGGTTATTGGGAGCGGTCAGGTTGATAGAGATATCAACGGTCTCGCCCACTGCAACATTTTTGGTGAAAGCCGCAGAGGTCGCCGCGCCCATTTGCGCGCCGCTGAAGAACACCATTTGGTATGAGGTTGTCCAACCACAGGAGCCAACATTCTTTAATCGCCATGTCTTTGTAAATGCCGCGCCCGGTGCAAACGTAGTGCCATCAGGCACGGTCACATCCGCGATGAATTGCACCTTGTCACAGGAGGAAGGCGGGACTGTCGGCGTGATCGGACCAGGAGTAAGTGTGGGTCCGGGAGTATTTGTGGGTCCAGGAGGAGGACCGCCTCCCTTTCTCACGATGACCGGGTTACCCCACAACGCGCGGTCGCCAGCTGGGGAGCCATACGCGGAGATATACAAAATGAATTTCACATCCTGCCCGGCAAGCAGAGAAAGGTTAATATTCGCGTCGTACGTCAAACCTTCGTATCGTTCACGAAACGTCCAGAACGTTCTGATCGTGCTTCCCACTTCATAATCAAGGCGATGCACAACATAGCACGAAGTCGCACCAAATTCACAACCCACGCGGGTTTGGAAACGATCGCCGCTTTCCACTTTGAAACCTGGATAACGCGCCTGAATGAATCCGTTCGTTAAATTTTGCGGGGCAAAGAGCAACCCGGGCAGGGGCAACTCAACGCCGCTTTCGAATTTCGGTTTGTCTTTCTTGATCGCGAATCCTTTTGCATCACCGTCGGTTCCGGGGAAGGAGAGTCCACCCGCGCCGCTTGACCATGTGGCTTCCGCGGCTTTTGCAGTGAAATCGTAAACCACGTTTGTCGTAGATGTTCCTACCACATTGATCTCGACCCACCAGGCTTTGTTCGCCTGCGCGCCGATGCCGAATATTGTCCCTTGTTCGCTCTTGAACATCCAATATCCAATGTAATGCTTGGGTGTGTTTGGCGCGGTCATATCCACACTCACATCCACCGTTTGCCCGGGGGCGATTCCAGATTGCACGGGAACCGAAGTCGTTGCTCCCAGTTGGTCACCATGATCGAAGAACATGGTCGCATTGTTCCATACACAAGTGCCAATGTTTCTCAACCGCCAGGTCTTTTTGAATGTCGCATTCGGTTGAAAATTTGAGCCGTCCGGGATGGTCACATCGGCGACGAATTGGGCTTGATAACAAACCGCCGCAGAAACTTGCGAGGGCAATGCCGCCGCAGGCAACAGCGACAAAACCAGCGCGACCAGCATCATCAATGAAGCGGCTTTCAATCGGTTTTTCATAAGATTCTCCTTCGGTCTTTCCAATTAATTACAACGTCTAACCAAGCAAAAAGTTCCTTAATGACTATACGCCTCAAGTATATCTTTTCTTTAACGATTGTTCAATACATATTTATGACCTTTTTCCTTATAATTGACCCATGCCCCGCACCATCCTTCATCTTGATCTTGATGCCTTCTATTGCTCGGTGGAAGAAACGCGCAACCCCGAACTGCGCGGCAAAGCCTTTGCGGTTGGAGGCAAGCCGGATGAACGCGGCGTGGTCGCGTCCTGCTCGTATGCCGCGCGACGAAACGGAGTGAGAAGCGCAATGCCGATGAGTAAAGCGCTCCGACTCAGCCCGGGGTTGATCATTGTTTCCGGGCATCACCGCATCTACAGCGAAGTCTCACGTCAGGTGATGGAACGGTTGCACAATGTTACGGGATCGGTGGAACAAATCTCGATTGACGAAGCCTTTCTCGACATCTCGGATATACCGGATGAACCTGAGCGCGTCGCACGTGGACTTCAAGCCCGCATCCGTGAAGAGTTGCATCTCCCCTGCTCGATCGGGATCGCGTCGAACAAGCTCGTGGCAAAGATCGCGACCGAAGTTGGGAAAGCGCTCGCGTTAAAAAGAATAAAAGCTCAAGGCTTGGTCGAACCTCCTAACGCGGTAACAATTGTCGGCTTCGGAGAAGAGGCGGCGTTTTTGAATCCACTACCTGCGGATATGCTGTGGGGAGTCGGTCCGAAAACATTTGCGCGATTAAATGATCTGGGCATTCACACAATTGGCGATATTGCGAAGTGGCCCGAGAGTGAATTGATCCGCTTGTTCGGCGAGAACGGGCGTGACCTTTCGCGCCATGCAAAAGGGATTGACAACCGCTCCATTGAAACCGAGCGCGAGACAAAATCCATCAGCCAGGAAATTACTTATTCTGTTGATGTGCGCGATGACAAGGTGTTGCAAAAGACGATCCGCGAACAAGCCGCGCGTGTGGCATCGCAGTTGCGAAAGAATGAACTCGCTGGCTCGACGATCAAATTGAAAATCCGCTGGCCCGATTTCACCACATTGACTCGGCAGACAACGCTCAATCATCGAACAGACCAAGAGGATGAAATTGCAAAAGCCGCGCTTGAATTATTGAAAACAGTCCGCAAACCAAATCAAGCCGTGCGATTAATTGGCGTTGGCGTAAGCGGACTCGGCGCGCCGATCCGTCAACTTAGTTTGTGGGATGTGGACAACGAGAAGTCACGCAAACTGCAAGAGGCTGTGGATACTTTGCAGGAAAAATATGGGAGTGAAGTCATCCATCGAGGAGAAAAGGAATGAATTGTTATTATCATCAAGACAAACCCGCAGTTGGACTCTGCAAATACTGCCAGCGCGGGCTATGCTCTGATTGTGCCGCGTATGCAGGGGATTCGCTGGCGTGCAAGAATCTGCACGAAGAGCAAGTCCGCGCGATGGAGTTGTTGATGCAGAAGAATATCCTGCAATCCAAACGCGTCGGCTCGGACTATATCCGCAACACCATCTTTTACGGGATCGTTGGGACATTGTTCACTGCTTTTGGCGTTTCCCAACTCCAATGGCTGGGATTGCAGGCACTGGTCTATTTGATCATCGGACTGGCGTTGCTCTGGGCGGCGATTGCGAATTATTTGGAGAGTAGGAAATATAGATAGATATATATTCGGTGGTTTCGATACGCCCTTTGCAACAAACCACTTCGACAGGCTCAGTGCGGCGGCTCAGGGCTACTCAACCACCGTAACATCCGTGCAACTTCCTCCAAAACCCTGCGTATGCTTATGTAGAAATCATTGAAAGGAGTGCAGAATGAATACCAACTACAAAGCATTGACTCGCAGTACGTCCAACCGCATGATCGCGGGCGTATGCTCAGGCTTGGGCGAATATCTCGGCATTGACCCAACCATCGTGCGCCTGCTATTCGTGCTGGCGTTTTTCACGGGCTTCGGCGGAATTGTGCTGGTTTATCTGATCATGGCGCTGGTTGTCCCTGAGCAGACTCAAGTGACACAGTAAAAAATTCGGTCACAGGTTGGCAGGTTGGAATGTTTCAAGTTTCCGACCCGCCAACTTTTTAATTTCCAAACAAGAGTAAAATAAGGATATGACCAGAAAAGTCCCTGCCCGTATCAGGAAACTGATGAAGGAACTCAAAGAAGGACTTGTCCAGATCTACGGAGACAAGTTGAAAGCCGTCTACCTCTACGGCTCCTACGCGCGCGGGGATTACCGTCAAGGCTCGGATGTGGACGTGATGATTTTGTTGAAAGATTACAAGGATTACTGGGCTGAAATAAAACGGACAAGCGAGCTTGCGGCAAATGTTTCCCTCGAATACGACGTTCTTGTCAGCC
>Ga0247727_10013685_pt1 | contig 13619 bp, 15 predicted proteins | sample WisWelCaveWW1625_FD_202498 | JGI IMG/M metagenome (GOLD analysis project Ga0247727, IMG submission 202498) | Biofilm microbial communities from Wishing Well Cave, Virginia, United States - WW16-25 | ecosystem: Environmental > Aquatic > Deep subsurface > Groundwater > Cave microbial mat | place... | reverse complement strand
GGCGCTGCCGCAAGCGCAGTTTCTGGCCCTCTTGGCCGAGGGGGCCCAGGCCGTTCCCCCGCCGCCGGTGTCACCACCTCGCGTCCCGGTCGCTCGGTTGGAAGAACCGCGCCGAGCATCGTACCTCGAGCGGGTCGAAGCACTGCACGCGACGACCGGCCGCGCCGACGGCGACCGTGCGCTTCGGCAAGGGGCTCTCGTGACGCAATTCCCGCTGGTGGACCGCATGCTCATCAGCCGGGAGGTCGCTCAACAGGCGGCGAACGCCGCCAATCCGCGTTGGGTCGTGATCCACTCCGACGTGTTCGCCGACGCGCCGGACGCGGCCATTGCCCTGGAGCGCATCCAGGCGCAGATCCGGCGCGTGGTTCAAGAGGCCGGAGGCGGGCCAAGCGCCATCCGGGTTGCGCTGGTCATGGGCGGAGTCTCAACCGACACGCACGCGCAGGACGTGGCCGAGAAGTTCTTGAGCGGTCTACCTGCTGCATCAAGCGGCACCGCGGAGTTGACGAGCGACCACTTCGACATTGTCCTGCCGGATCTCGATGCGGCGACGCTGCATGGCCGGCTCGCGGCAGCGGACTCCCAACGGTTTGGTGAACTCCCTGAGGTGCTCCGGGGAGACGTCCGCAGCATCGTGGGCCCGGCTGCGTGGACGCGCGCCATCCAGCACACGCTCCAGACCGCGCAGCCGGATCACGACATTGCGGCCATCGGATTTGATCCTGACGCGGCCGATGACATGGTGACGGCCGCATCCGCGGCACTTGCCGCCGCATTTGAAGCGTCGGTCGCCGGACGAAACCTGTCGCCGGAACTGATGGCCCAATGGCGCCTCGTGGATCGGGATGGGATGCCGGTACCACAGGCGTTTCCCATCGACGCGGACGCGCGCTCCCTCATTCATTCCTACCGGATGGCCGCACAGAGCATTTAACCCGCCCATTCAGCGGAACAGGTCCCGGTCCAGGCTGCGGTACTGGATCGCCTCCACGACGTGCACCGGCTCGATGCGCGAGGCACCCGCGAGATCCGCGGCCGTCCTGGCGATCCGCACCACCTTGGCGTAGGACCGCGCGGACAGGTGCAGCTCCTGCATCGCGGACTTCAGCAGCGCTAGCGCCTCCTCCGTGAGCGGACAAAACGCCTTCAGCTCCTTCGCGCCCAGCTGCGCGTTCGGCAGCGATTGGCCGCGCCGGCGGCGCGCGTCCTGCGCGGCGACGACGCGCGCGGATGTCCGCGGAGGTTTCGCCCGCCGGCGCGCGGGTCAGCGCCTCGAACGGGACGGCCGGCACGTCGATGTGCACATCGATGCGGTCCAGCAGCGGGCCGGACACGCGCCCCACGTACTGGTGAACCTGCGTGGCGCTGCACCGGCACCGGCGAGCCGCATTGGTCAAGTGGCCGCACGGGCACGGGTTCATTGCCCTTTTGCCACCTGCGGCGTGGCCTTTTCATTTTTGGGTCAGTGCCGATTGTGCCGGCCAGGAACCGGAGCAGAACGCCATGCCGCTTCAATCCGCTCAGCCAGGATGATCTTGACGAGTGACTGGTAGGGAACGTCGCGCTCGTTGGCGAGGGTTTTCAGGGAGTTCAACAGCGATTCAGGGAGACGAATAGAAATCGTCTTGACCGAGGGCTTGAGATTGGGAAATACCACCCGTTCGGCCTTGCTCCAGTCCAGGTACTCCGTCGAGTCGTGCGTGGCCCAGAACCGCCGCTCCTCGGCTTCCGACCGAAACTTAGGAATTCGCTTTTTCGGTTTCATCGTACATCCTCCGCTCAATCCGCGTCATGGCCCGCGCCGAGATCACCCGAATCTGGGTGCCACGCATCGTGAACGCGATAAAGAGTCGTCGACCGACGTGCGTCTGACCGAGGACATGGTACCGATCTTCGTGCTGTGAGTGCGCTTCATCCGGGCTCAGTAGCAGCGGAAGATTGAAAAAGACCTCCTCGCACTCATCATCCGACACGCGGTGCTTGGTGTTCTTGCCCTGGTTCCCCGCGTCCCAGTCAAACCCGGTCCACTGGCCTAAGCTCGTCACAGCAACCTCAGATTGTATATGTCTAATATATACAACATTGATAGCGCTGTCAAGGCCATCTGACGGCTAGACCCACAACTGCCAGTCGAGGCTCCGATACTGGATGGCTTCCGCGATGTGGTCAGGCTGGATGATTTCCTGTTGGGCCAAGTCGGCGATGGTCCGAGCGATCTTGAGGATTTTTGTGTACGAACGGGCGGAGAGATTCAGTTCTTGCATGGCGGATTTCAAGAGGGTGAGCACGTCCGAGGTCATCTGGCAGTGCGTCTTGAGTTCCTTTGTTCGTAACTGAGCATTGGGCTGCGTCTGACCGCGTTTTCGGCGGAAGGTGATGGCTTGTTGAACCCTCGCACGGATTTTCGCCGAAGACTCTCCCTCAGGCGCTTTGGTCAAAGCGTCAAAGGGGACGGCTGGAACATCAATATGGAGATCAATGCGATCAAGTAATGGTCCCGACACCTTCGCCAGGTAGCGCGCCACCGCCGTGCTGGGGCAGCGGCAGCGGCCCCGTGGATCCGTCAGGTACCCGCAAGGGCAGGGGTTCATGGCCGCGACGAGCATGAACCGGGCCGGCCAGGTGAGCGAGCGCTTGACGCGGGCCACAGCGACGGTGCCGGATTCCAGCGGCTGGCGCAGGCTTTCCAGCGCGTCGCGGTGGAACTCCGGCAGCTCGTCGAGGAACAGCACGCCGCGGTGCGCGAGCGAGGATTCGCCGGGCTTGAGCAGCGAGCCGCCGCCGATGAGTGCCGCGGCGGAGCTCGTGTGGTGCGGGGCGCGGAACGGCCGCGCGCCGAGCAGCGGCGTGCCGTTGAGCAGCCCCGCGACGCTGTAGATGCGCGTGACGTCGATGGCGTCGTCGTAGCTCAGCGGCGGCTGGATGCCCGGCACGCGCTGGGCGAGCATGGTTTTTCCGGAGCCGGGCGGGCCGATGAGCAGGGCATGGTGTCCGCCGGCGACGGCGACCTCGAGCGCGCGCTTGGCATGCGCTTGGCCTTTGACGTCGGCGAAATCCCCGCCGGCGGCTTCAACGGGCGGCGGATGCGGCGCGTCGATCTGGCGAGCCGGCCGCGTGCCGGAGAGCACCTCGACCGCTTCGGCCAGCGACCCGACGGGTACCGGGTCGATGCCCTGCACGACCGCGGCTTCCCGGGCGTTGGCCAGCGGCAGGATGAGGCGGCGCGCGCCCTGGCGCAGGGCAAGGGCGACCGGCAGCACGCCGGGCACCGGGCGCACCGTGCCGTCCAGCGCGAGTTCGCCGACGACCGCCACGCGCTCCAGGGACGCGGGGTCCAGCTGGCCGGAGGCGGCCAGCGCGGCCAGCGCGATGGCCAGATCAAACACCCCGCCTTCCTTCTTCAGGTCAGCCGGGGCCAGGTTGACCGTGAGCCGGCGGCCGGGCAGGTGGAACTGACTGTTCACGATGGCGGACCGGACCCGCTCCCTGGCTTCCCGCACGACCTGGTCCGGCAGGCCGATGATGGACAACGAAGGCAGCCCGGGAGCGGCGTCGACTTCCACCTCCACCGGGAATGCATCTAACCCTAAGATGGCATAGGAGATAGCGCGGGCAAGCATCAGAAAAATTGGCTTGAACTGCCGGAAAGCGAGGGCTATACTGGAGGGCAATTGCCCCGAGCCTAACATGCTTGCTGCCAGGGGTCAAGGAGAATCCTGAATGGCTGCTCGTCGTGGAAGATGGATCCTCATCGCGTTGAGCGCCGCCCTGGCTGTCAGCCTGTGGCGGGCTGTGGCGGTTGAGCGCGAGAAGGAGCGGCTGGCGGCGGCGTACGAAGAGGCCGCGCGCCTCACCAAGGAACTCGAACGTGAACGCGCACATCTGACGAGCGAACTGACGGCGTCCCAGCAGACGATCCAAGGCCAGGCGGACAGCCTGGCCAATTTGCGTCAGGAGGTCGTCGCGGTGCAGGGCCAGCTCGACGACACGATGAAGCATTTGGCCGCGCTGCAGCGCGAGCACAACGAGCTGCAGCAGGAGCACCTGGCGACGTCCGAGCAGCTCGACTCGGTCACGTCGGAGAAGCAGGACCTGCTCGCGAAGTTCTCCGACATCAAACAGTTGAAGTTGGCGATCAAGGATGTGCGCCGGAAGGTCTGGGCGCAGCGCTGGGAAGGCTGGCGCGCTCGCGCCGCGGCTCAACGGGAGCGCGATCTGCAGATCCTGGCCGCCGGCAACCGCGGCTTTGTCGTGCGCGATGGCGCCACGACGCTCTCATCGGCCCGCAAGTTGCAGGTCCACGTGCTGGAGCCACAGCCGCAGTAAATGGCGCCGGTCTTCTCGGCCTGGTCCCACAACCAGGCCTTCATGACGTGGCTGATCGCCTGCCTCGTCGCGCAGGGCATCAAGATTACGCTGGGTGTCATCCGCCTGAAGCGGTTCGACTTCCGGTGGCTGATCGGCACAGGCGGAATGCCCAGCACGCACGCGGCCGGCGTCACGGCCCTCAGCATGACGATCGGCTACCACGCCGGGTTTGATTCCCCCCTCTTCGCCGTCTCCGTCGCCTTCACCGTGATCACGCTGTTCGACGCACAGGGCGTGCGCCGCTGGAGCGGCCGCCAGGCGCAGGTGCTGAACAAAATCATCGAGGATATGTATTTTCAGCGCCGCATCCAGGAGCGGCGGCTGAAGGAACTCTTGGGGCATACGCCGATCGAAGTGCTCGCCGGCATGGGCGTCGGGCTGGCGACCGCGGTCGCGCTGCGGTAGGGCAGGCCACAGGCAAGGGGGCGGGAACGGCATGAAGATTCCTCGGCAAGCGGCGGTGGGGGCGGCGGTCGTGGCGGGAGCCATTGTGGCGATCGGGGCGGTCGTCCTGATCGCTCAGCACGGGATCGTCGGCAGTCAGGCGCAACGGCTCTACAGCCAGGCGGCGCACGCGTTCGATCGCGGGGACGTGCCCAAGGCGCAAGCCCAACTCGAGGAGCTCGTCGCCACCTTCCCGGATTCGCCGTGGGCCGACGACGGGCTGCTGAAGCTCGGCCAGGTGTACGAGTCCCAACAGCAGTGGGCCGAGGCGCGCGCCATGTACCAGACGCTGCTCGACCGCTTCCCGGACTCGCCGCTCATCGCCAAGACGCAGCTCCAACTCGGCAGCGTGAACATCGCCCTGCTGTTTTCCCCCACTGTGACGGACCTGGATGTGACGCACGACGTGCGGCCGGGCGATACGCTGGGCAAGATCGCCTCCGCCAACCGGACCACCATCGAGCTGATCAAGAAGGCGAACGGCCTGAACAGCGACGTGATCCGCGCCGGGCAGAAGCTCAAAGTGCCGCGGGGCACATTCTCGATCGTCGTCGACAAGTCGCAGAACCAGCTCCTGCTGACTGAAAGCAACCAGTTCATCAAGACGTACACGGTCTCGACTGGCAAGGACAACTCGACACCGGTCGGCAACTTCAAGGTCATCACGAAGGTACCCAATCCGGTGTGGTACACGCAGGGCGCGGTCGTGCCGCAGGACAGCCCCGAGAACATCCTGGGCACGCGGTGGCTGGGCATCGACAAGACCGGGTACGGCATCCACGGGACGACGCAGCCGGAGGCGATCGGCCAGCAGGTGACGGCGGGCTGCGTGCGCATGCTCAACGCCGACGTGGAAGAGCTCTTCGCCATCGTGCCGCTCGGCACCGAAGTTACGATTGTCGACTGACACGCAGCTGCGCCCGCGCGGCGCCGATGGAAGCATGAACGGCTACCGCTACGATTTCGAAAAACCGATCGCCGAGCTGGAACACCGCCTCCAGGAAGCGCGCAAGGGCACTGACCGCGAGAAGCGCCCCGACGCCCTGCGCGCCATGGAGTCGCAGCTCGAGCAGCTGAAGCGCAAGGTCTACGGCCAGCTCACCCCCTGGCAGCGCGTGCAGCTCGCGCGCCACCCGCAGCGCCCCTACACGCTCGACTATATCGCCCGGCTCTTCACCGAGTTCGTGCCGCTGCATGGCGACCGGTATTTCAGCGACGACCGCGCGCTGGTCGGCGGGGTGGGGAAGTTCGAAGGCCGCTCCTGCGTCGCGCTGGGGCACCAGAAGGGCCGCGACACGAAGGAAAACCTGATGCGCAACTTCGGATCGGCCCACCCGGAAGGCTACCGCAAGGCGCTCCGCTTGATGCAGCTGGCGGCCAAGTTCCACTTGCCGGTCGTGGTCTTCGTGGACACGCCGGGGGCGTATCCGGGCATCGGCGCCGAGGAGCGCGGCCAGGCGCATTCCATCGCCTACAACATGCGCGAGATGGCGCGGCTGAAGACGCCGGTCTACGTCTGCGTGATCGGGGAAGGCGGATCCGGCGGCGCCTTAGGCGTGGGCGTGGGCGACTGGGTGGCGATGCTGGAGCACGCGTATTACTCGGTGATCTCGCCGGAAGGCTGTGCCGCGATCTTGTGGCGCGACCGGGCGCGCGCGCCGGATGCCGCGGCCGCGCTGAAGCTGACGTCGACCGACCTGCTTTCGCTGGGGATCATCGACGAGGCGATCGAGGAGCCGCTCGGCGGCGCCCACCGGGACCAGGACATCGTGGCCGAGCACCTGCGGGCCTCGATCCTGCGCTTCCTCAAGCACGTGGAGAGGCTCGCGCCCGACGCGCTCGTCCAGCAGCGCTACGACCGCTTCAGAAAGCTCGGCGTGTTCTCCTCGCAGCAGCGCGCCGCCGCCACGCCCGTCCCCGCCTCGTAAGTCCTTCCAAGCGTCTTCAGAAATAAAAATGCCGGGGGAGAGGGTCGAACTCTCATGGGGTTGCCCCCATCGGTTTTTGAGACCGACGCGTATGCCAGTTCCGCCACCCCGGCACGCAGTTCGTTGTTTCTTACTTACTTCCTGATTTTTCGAGGAAGGGTTTGACCAGGTCGATCGGGATCGGGAACAGGATCGTCGAGTTCTTCTCGGTGGCGATCTCCGCCAGCGTCTGCAGGTAGCGCATCTGCAGCGCCATCGGCTCGACGCTCATCATCTTCGCCGCCGCCACCAGCTTCTCGGCCGCCTGAAACTCCGCGTCCGCGCCGATGATCTTCGACCGGCGTTCGCGCTCGGCTTCCGCCTGCCGCGCCATCGCCCGGCGCATCTCTTCGGGCAAGTCCACGTGCTTCAGCTCCACCGCCGCCACCTTGATGCCCCACGGGTCGGTGGACTTATCGATGATGGCCTGCAGCTGCTGGTTGAGCTTGTCGCGGTGGGAGAGCACCTCGTCCATCTCGACTTGCCCCAGCACGCTGCGCAGCGTGGTCTGCGCCATCTGCGACGTGGCATACAGGTAGTCCTCGACCGCCACGACGGCCCGGTTCGGGTCGATGACGCGGAAATAAATGACCGCGTTGACCTTGATCGACACGTTGTCCTTCGTGATCACGTCCTGCGGCGGCACGTCCAGCGTGATCGTCCGCAGGCTGATCTTCACCAGCCGGTCGATGGGCCAGATGATGAACACGAGTCCGGGCCCAAGCGGCGTGGTCACCAGGCGGCCGAGCCGGAACACGACGCCCCGCTCATATTCGTTCAAGATCTTGATGCACTGGAACACGTAGAACACCAGCAGCAGGATCGGAAACGACAGCCCGGTGATCGGCATCAGCGTCCTCCTTGTTCGATCGGTTTGACGGTCAGGTGCAGCCCCTCCACGCGCGTGACGCGCACCGCAGCCCCCCGGCGCACTGGCTGCGTAGATGTCGCGCCCCACGTCTCGCCGTGCACGAAGACCTGGCCGTCCGGTTTCAGGTCGGTCGACGCGGTGCCGTGCTCGCCGATCAGGCCCTGCGCGCCGGTTGTCACCGGCTGACGCTGGATCTGCAGCGCGCGCTGGACGACGAACAACAGCAGCCCGGCCAGCGCCGCCACCGTCGGCAGGATGATGTTCAGGGAAATCTGCATGGCCGGATCCGGCGACTCCACCAGCATCAGGCTGCCCAGCGTGAGCGCGATCACCCCGCCCACGCCCAGCAGCCCGTGACTGACGATGAGTAACTCGGCCACGAGCAGGCCGAGGCCCAGCACCACCAGCGCGGCACCCGCATAGCTGATCGGCAGCGTCTGGAACGCGTACATCGCCAGCAGCACGCACATGAGCCCGGCGATGCCCGGGAACCCGATGCCCGGATGCGTGAATTCGAAGATCAGCCCCAGCGTGCCGAGCATCATGAGCAGGTAGGCGATGTTGGGGTTCGTGATCGTGGCCAGGAATTCCTGCCGCCTCGACATGGGCAGGCGCACGACCTCGGCCTCGGCGGTTTGCAGCAGCACGGTCGCGGCCCCGGGCAGCTCGACGTTGCGTCCCTGGAGCTGGTCCAGAAGGGACGGGACGTCGGTGGCGATCAGGTCGACGACCCGCTCCTTCACGGCTTCAGTTTCGGTGATCGAGAAGCTGCGGGTGACCGCGTCTTTAGCCCAGGCCTCGTTGCGGCCGCGCGCCTTGGCGATGGTCGTGACCCACGCGACCGTGTCGTTGAGCACCTTGTCCGTCATCGGCTCCTCGCCGGTGCGCTCTTCGGTGATTTCCTCTTCCTCTTTACCTTTGCCGCGGCGGATGCGCCGGATCAGCTTCCGCGCCGGGCCCTGGCCGCCGCCATCGCCGATGCTGACCGGGTGGGCCGCGCCGATGTTGGTCGAGGGCGCCATGGCGGCGACGTGGGCGGAGAGCGTGATGAAGACCCCGGCCGAGCCGGCCCGCGAGCCGGAGGGTGCGACGTACACCACCACCGGCACCCGCGCGTTCATGATGCGCTTGACGATGCCGCGGGTGGATTCCAGCAGGCCGCCCGGCGTGTCCAGCAGGAGCACCAGGCACTGCGCGCCGTCGCGCTCCGACCGGTCGATGGCCTGTTCAATATACTGCTGGGTCGGCGGGCTGATGATCCGGTTGTCGAGCTCGATCACGTTGACGTGGGCGGCGTCGGCGCGCGCGGCCCAGGGCAGCATGCCAAGGGCGACGACCACGGCTGCGGCCACGGCGATGCGGTACCGAATGACCCTGCGTTGACACTGCTGCAGTCGCATGCTATTTTACTCGCACCCTATTCCCCGTCGGCGTCTGGGGCAGTAGCTCAGCTGGGAGAGCGCCACAGTGGCACTGTGGAGGTCACGGGTTCGATCCCCGTCTGCTCCACCAGTTTTTCTCGGCTCCCCCGTCATTGTCAGCACCGCCTCACCAATGGCTTGAAGCTCGTACTGGAGACTTGTGTCACAGTAATGCAGGACGCATACCCCCCTGTATTCACCCGTCCTGTCGGCTTGCCTCGTGTCCGCTGATCAGCATAACTGCGATAGCACTGGGAGAGCGGAACACCGCTAATTTCCGACCAGTAACTCCGAAGGGCTTCCCCATCTTGATCGCAACGATGCATGACGCGGATTCGCCATTTACGTTCGTCAACCGGATAACACTGACGTACAAGCGCTAGGAATGTCCTGATGATGGCAGGATCGCTATTGCCGAAGATTAACTGACGTGAAGACGGATACTTTCCTCCCTCACAAAGATACATGATGCCGCAAACAAGTTTGCCGATGGCCGGATGAAGCGATGGCAGAACACCGAGTGGCTTCACGCGCGTTTCAATCTGCTCACGCCACCGAGCCATCTTGTTCGCCCAGGCCGCTCGAGCAAGCGGTCGACCCTTCGCAGCGCTGGCAATGATCTTGGCGTGAATCCGTCTTCGATGGACAGCCGTGAGATGAATGTTTTTCAACCAACCGGCAAGCGTGCCTTGCGGGATGCGGCCCATCTGATGACAAATCTCAGTGTAGGTCAGGCCCTGCTGACGCAGAGTACGAGCGTGCGCTCGCGTCGCGGGGCTGTAGACTTGGACGATCCTCATGGAAGCACTTTATCCTACAGGAGAGGGACAACGAGCGTCAAGCAACGTTGTCCTCGACGAGGTCCGGTGATAACATAGGTGATCTCATGCGGTTAGGCGTCCATGTGTCTATCGCCGGGGGATTTCTCGAGTCGCTCGCCAGGGCCCGGCAGCTCTCCTGCACGGCGATGCAGATCTTCAGCCGCAGCCCGCGGGGCGGGGCGGTGCTGAAGCTCGTGCCGGACATCGTCGAGCAGTTCCACCGTGAGCGCGAAGCGGCCGACATCCGGCCGCTGGCCGTGCACGGCCCCTACATTCTGAACCTCGCCTCGCCCGACGCGCGGATGTGGGCCTGGGCGGCCTCGTCCTACCGCGAGGAATATGCGCGGGACGCCCAGCTGCACGCCGACTACCTCGTGACGCATGTCGGCAGCCACAAGGGCGACGGAGAAGACGCCGGCATCGCCCGGGTCGCGAAGGCCGTCAGCGGCGCGTTGGACCAGCCCGGCCGGACCATGATCCTGCTGGAGAACACCGCAGGCTCCGGCCAGGGGCTCGGCTATAGTTTCGAGCACCTGGCGGCGATCCGGCAGCAGGTGACGCAGAAGGACCGCGTGGGGGTGTGCCTGGACACCGCGCACTTATTCGCGGCCGGCTATGCCATCCATACAGCGGTCGGCCTGGAGGACACGCTGGACACGTTTGACCGGACGGTCGGGTTGGAGCACGTGAAACTGATCCATCTGAACGATTCGAAGGCGCCGTTTCAGTCGCACGTGGACCGCCACTGGCACATCGGGCAGGGCCACATCGGGCTGGAGGCGTTCCGCCGCATCGTGACGCATCCCCGGCTCTCATCGGTGCCGTTCATCCTCGAGACGCCGAAAGACACGCCGCACGCCGACCCGCGCAACCTGAAGACCGTCCGGGAGCTGGCGGCTCCGCCGTGCCGCACAGCCCGCAAGGCGACGCGATGAAGGCCGTCGCCGACGCGTTCGCGGCGATTGCCGACGGCGTGGCCGCGGGGCAGCCGGATGCCGCGCTGCGCCAGCGATTCCAGCAGGCCCTGAGCGCGTGCCGGCAGGCCGCCGCATCAGCGCCGGCGGAGCTTCAGCCGTTGCTCGCCAATGTGCAGCAAGCACTCGCGACGTGGGACGAGGTCTGGCCCCGGTTGGGCGGGCAGGAGCCGTTCCGCAATGCCGTGATCCGCGAAGCCAGGACCTGGGCCCAGCGCTTCGCCGACAACGCAGCGGTCACACGGAGGACGCCACGATGAACGCGCCCCTGGCGCTGAGCGTGCAAGGCACGCCGAACCCGAACGCGGTGAAGTTCACGTTGAACCGGACGGTGGCGGCGCAGGGCACGACCTACCGCGATGCGGCGGCGGCCCAAGCCGACTGGGCCAAGCAGCTGCTGTCGATCGCCGGCGTGACGCAGGTCTTCGCGGCCGGGAACTTCATTTCAGTCAGCAAGGCGCCTGAGGCCGGCTGGGACGCCATCATCCCTCCGGCGGAAGCGGCCCTGCGCGTCGCATTTGCTGGAGCGGACGCCTCATGAGCCCGCGATGGGGATTGAGCCTGCTGGCCGCAGCACTGCTGGCCGGATGCGGCTCGCGGGCGTACGTGAAGCCGGGGCTGCTCGAGCAGCCGCCGAGGCGGGTCGCCGTGCTGCCGTTTGTGATCACCTACCAGTACGACCGTCCGGCCGGCGAGGGCGTGCCCCCCTCGCACGCGGTCGGCCGCGATGTCTTCCGCAAGACGTTCTATCACGCGCTCACCCCCTACGGCTACCAGGATGTGAAGCTGCGCGACGTGGACGCGCGGCTGACGCAGCGGTGGGGTCCGCTCGACCAGGGGGCGTGGCAACAGGCCGGCACGCAGGAGCTGGGGCAGGTGCTGGAGGCCGACGCGCTCGTCTACGGCGAGATCAGCCGCTTGGTCCATTTCTCGACGCCCCTGTACACCGAAACGAGCCTGAGCGCTTCGCTGCGCATGGTGGATGCGGCGAGCGGCGAGGTGCTGTGGCGCAAGCGCGTGAAAGCCGCGGAGCGGGGCGGGGCGCTGGTCAAGAAGGGGCAGGTCGTGGATTTCATCAAGGACCAAGCCCGCAGTTTCCACGCCGACGTGAAGTTCCTGCGCGTCTCGGATGCGGCGATGCGCCAGGTGTTCAAAAAGTTCCCCGATCCGCCCGCGCAGATCGACGTCACGACGATCGACTCGGCGCCGGGTGCCGCTCGCGCCGGCGCGCGGCTGGCCGTGCTGCCGCTCGACGTGAAGAGGCCGGGCTGGCAGAACGGGGCGGCGTCGCTGCGCACGTCGCTGACGGCGAGCCTGCAGGAGGGCGCGTTCGACATCATCGAGATCGGCCGGGTGGACGCCGCATTGAAGGCCTTTGGCTGGGAGGAGGGCCAGCCGGTGCCGTCCGACTTGCCGGTGGCGGATCTGGCCCGCGCGCTGGACGCGGACGTGGTTCTGCGCGGCACCGTCACCAACTGGGGCCGCACGTACTTGGCCGTGCAGTCCTGGGTGAAGGCCGAGCTGCAGCTGGAGCTGCTCGACCCTGAAAGCGGCGAAGTCATCTGGATGGACACGCGCAAGAACACCCGGCAGGCCGGTATCCTCAAGGGGCCCACCGGGTACAAGTCGATCGTCACCGCGCCGATTACCGGGCTGAAGACCAGCAACCTCGAGCGGATCGGCCAGCACCTCACCCGCGCGATGGTCGAGGACTTGAGCCGCTCTCCCGCGGTCCGGGCGTATCTCGAGGAGCGCCGGCCGGCCGGTGTGGTCGTCAGCACGGTGCCGCCTGTCGACGACGCGACGCCGCCCGGCCAGGAGGCCTCTCCGCTCTAACACATCCGCATGGCAGAACGGTATCCCTTCGCGACCATTGAACCCAAGTGGCAGCGCCTGTGGCGCGAGCGCAAGCTCTTCCGCGCCGTCGACAACGACGCCTCGCGCCCGAAGCGCTACGTGCTCGACATGTTCCCGTACCCGTCGGGCGCGGGCCTGCATGTCGGCCACCCCGAAGGCTACACCGCGACGGATATTTACTGCCGCTACCGCCGGATGCGCGGCGACAACGTCCTGCACCCGATGGGCTGGGACGCCTTTGGCCTGCCGGCTGAGCAGTACGCCATCGACACCGGCACGCATCCCGCCGTCACCACGCGCAAGAACATCGAGAACTTCCGCCGCCAGATCGAGCGTTTCGGCTTCTCCTACGACTGGGACCGCGAGGTCAACACCACCGACCCGTCGTATGTGAAGTGGACGCAGTGGATTTTCCTGAAGCTCTACGAGCGCGGCCTGGCCTATATGGCCGAAGCGCCGGTGTGGTGGTGCCCGTCGTGCGGCACCGTGCTCGCGAACGAGGAAGTGGTCGACGCCAAATGCGAGCGCAAGGGCCATCCGGTCGAGCGCCGGCCGATGCGCCAGTGGATGCTGAAGATCACCGCGTACGCGGAGCAGCTGCTGGCCGGCCTCGAGGCCCTGGACTGGCCTGAGCATATCAAGCAGATGCAGCGCTACTGGATCGGCCGGAGCGAAGGCGCCGAGGTATGGTTCGCGCTCGCCGGGGACGCCAAGGTGCCGAACAGTGTCGTCGATGGGGTGCGCGTCCGGCAGCGCGAGGGGCGCGTGGAGCTGAAGATTTACACGACGCGGCCGGATACGCTCTTCGGCGCCACGTACATGGTGCTCTCGCCTGAACATCCGCTGGTGCCGTATCTGACGACCGCGCCGCAGCGGACTGCCGTGGAGCGGTA
>Ga0247727_10013684_pt1 | contig 13619 bp, 8 predicted proteins | sample WisWelCaveWW1625_FD_202498 | JGI IMG/M metagenome (GOLD analysis project Ga0247727, IMG submission 202498) | Biofilm microbial communities from Wishing Well Cave, Virginia, United States - WW16-25 | ecosystem: Environmental > Aquatic > Deep subsurface > Groundwater > Cave microbial mat | place... | reverse complement strand
CGCACCTGTCAGGTTTCAGTTCCAGCACGCTGTAGGGCGAAGCGCCGTTGGGGAAAATGCCCACCGTGCTGGTTTGCCCGATGCTGGTTTCAGAAGTATTGGCTTTCGCCGCGTCAAAGGTTTTGCCATAGGGATACTCATTCCCCTTTGACCCCGCGCCGCCTTCTCCCATTGCCATTCGGTTGGCAGGGTGATTTCGCAATTGTTTTTGGAGCGCAATACTTCTGGCAACAACTGCGGATGTGTGCGCGCCAGATCCGTCAGCCAGCGACAAAAGGCTATGGCGTCATACCATGAAGCACGCTCACGAGGATGATTATCAAACTTGAAGGCCTGTTCACCCGACGCGCGTTTGTGCTCATTATCGGCGGCCAGCCCTTCCCACCAACGTGGGTTGGCAAAGCCGTCTGCGTCATCAATAAATGTCTGGAATTGAGCGTAGGTGATGGGGTAGCGGGCGAGGTAAAACGTTGGTTCGGTGCGCTTGTCGTCCTCTTGATAAATGAAGGGGCCGGAGGGGATTTCGAGCCAGTCAAGGTCGGGCAAGGTCAGACCTGCCGGGTCTTTGCGAAGCAGACCCGGCAGGTCTCGCGCGCTCGCAGTCCGCGTCCTCGCGGACCCTACGGCCAACCGCGAGGACGCGGTTGGGGAGCGAAGGAGAGGGGAGAAAATGGAGACGCCCTTGCGATTATCGAGTGGCAGGCCGCTGAGTTTCAGGCGGCCCAGGGCGCGGCCTACGGCGGCGCGGGCTTTGGGCTCTGGGTCGTTTTTTAAATTGGTCAGGCGCGGTGTCCACAGGGCGCGCAACTGCTCCAAGGTCGGGGCCGGGCAATGCGCGCCGCTTTCAACGATACAGCGCGCGGCCACTTCGGGTTGAGCGTTTTTCAGCCAGTCCACCACCGGCGAGCAATCATCGGTATACAAACCGGCCAGCAAGATCAGGGTCTCCTCCCAGCCTTGTGGTTCCCACCAGGCTTTGGGCGGGAAGAGGGCGGTGGCTGGGGTAGCCGCCATAAGTGTTTGCACATGATGAGCGGCAAAGTATTCCTGCAGAAGTTGATGGGTGAAGCGGGCGTCATCGCCGCCGCCAAGCAGGTTGGCGCTCCGGGCGTGGTAGAGAATTTGATTAGACCTGTCAGGTGGGCGGTCAGAAGGCTTATCTACCTCAGGCGCATTGTCCGCCCACCTGACAGGTCTCTGGCCCAGATACTCCAACGCCTGCGCCGAAGAGAAGGTGGTGCCCGCGCCAGCCTTTTGCAGAGCGTAGGCCAAATCGGCTAGGCGGTGTTTCAAATCGGCCGCCACGTCGGGCGAAAGTTTTTCGCGTTTCTCCAATAGATAATCAATGAAGGTCTGGAAGAGCAGGCCCCGGTTGCGGGGCAGTGCGCCAGTTTCGGTAAACACCTGTGTCATCATAAACAGCATATAAGGGTTGGCGGCCAGGCCCAGCATACTTCGTTTCTTGTCGCGCACATGGTCGCGCCACACATCGTCATCCTGCGCTGAGGTGCGGTTGTAAACATTTGGATTCTCACGCGGAATATCTGGCGCGGTCCAAAACAATTCAAACGTCGCTCCAGCCTGTTCCCACTTTTGCCACACCACTTGCAGGTCCGCGCCACCCGCCAACTGCCAAAATAATTCGTCGCCCTGCCCCGGCTCTTCAATATGCGCGTTTACAAATCGCCGGATACGGGCCGGGTCAAGCGGCGTGATGGTCACGCGACCGGGCAGGCTCAAATCCAGCGGGCCGGTGTAATCCAGTTCACGGCAGGTCACGGCCACCACCAGGTTTGCGCGCTGGCAGTGCGCCAGCCATCCGCGCAATTCGGTCAGGTGGGCATCTCGCTGGATAGCGGGCAATTCGTTCAGACCATCCAGCAAAAACGCCAGGCGCTTCTCGTTGAGCAAGGTTGGGTAGTGCGCGCCCAGCGGCCCTAACTGTGTTGCCAGCATGGTTGGCCAATCGTCGTCGCCCCACGCGCCGAGGTCCACCAACACCGGCAGGGGCGCGCGCGGGTCGTCCTTCGCCTTCAACGCATAGTCGGACAGAATCTTCCACAGCGTGGTGGTCTTGCCCGCGCCGGGGTCGCCCAAAATCACCAGCCGCCGCATCTCGGCCACCGCCGGGATGAGGTCGGCTTCATAGTGCTTTGATTCCATTGACGCGTGTGGGTCGGCCTCGGCTGATTTCGCCCCAAATTTTTGGCCCAGGTAGCCCACATCAATGGTGGTCGGCGCCGTTCGCATCCGCACACGGCCCGGCCTGGCCTCCTTCCGCGCCTCAGCGGGCGGGCGCAGTTGGCCCACGCCCGCCATCGGCGTGTACACTTGTTGCCACACGCTATGCTTCAACAACAACTCGTCCAGATAACGCGCTTCCAGCGCGCGCCGATCTTCGACGGGCTGGTCTTCAACGCGCGGCGGCGGGGGCACAGCGCCGAGCAATCGTTGTACGCCCGGCCCCAATTCTGGATAAGCGTGGATAACCTGAATCGCTAATAGCAGGGTCGGAATTTCACTCTCATCCACCCGGATCGGGACGATGGGTTTGCCCCGGCGCTTGGCATGCAGGTATTCAATCTTCATCCACTCGCTCTGTTCAAAGGCGGCCGAGACCACCATCACCAACGCATAACAACGCTCCACCCCGGCCTCGATGGATTTGATCCACTCATCGCCGCCCTTAATGGCGGTCAGGTCTTGCCAGACCCCATGCCCGGCGTCTTCCAGCGCGCGCCGGATGGCGAAGGCCACCTCGGCATTGGCGCGGCTGTAGCTGAGGAAAACATGCTGGCCCGGACCGCGCTCGGCCAGTTTGCGAATCTCCAGGTGCGCCGCCCCCCATTGTTTCTGCACCGCTTCCCACGATTGGCGCAGAGGCGGCGGCAGAACCTGATTGACGATAATGTTAATGTCATGCCCAATACGAATGGCGGAGGCCTGGCTGATATCCCCCACCGAAATATCGCCGCTAATGACGCCGCCAGTCGCCGCCGTCAGCGCCGTGAGCGTGGCCTCCAGCCGCGCCAGGTGGTCGAGCAGTTGGGCGTTGTGCGTGGTCTCGGCAAAGTCGCGCAGGGCGGCCAGGGAGTGTTGGGTTTGCTGGAGCAGGTGGGGGTCGGCCATGACGGGCTAATTGTAGGCCAGTTGGGGAGGTTGGCAAACCAACCCAGCGCGGTTGGTGTTGCGTGAGTTTCTCGCCCTCGCCTATAATCGCAGAAGAATTTGAAACAACGCCGATCGGACTCCCACTTGGGGTACAATAAACCGGCCGCAGAGATAGTGCCTTTGGCCGGTTTATTGAGATGCGCCCGATTGGATTTGAACCAACACAGCCTTTCGGCCACTAGGCCCTCAACCTAGCGCGTCTGCCAATTCCGCCACGGGCGCGTTTTGGGTGCGACGCGCATTATACCAAGTCACTTCGGGCTGTCAATGAAATTGCCGCTCTTCCCCCTGAATATCGTCCTCTTCCCGGGTATGGCCTTGCCCCTGCATATCTTCGAACCCCGCTATCGGGACATGATTTCGCAGTGTGTGGCCCGCCAGGAATTGTTTGGGGTGGCGCTGATTAATGACGGCCCCGAGGTCGGTGGCCCGGCCGGGCCGCATCCCATTGGCACGACCGCCTCCATCACCCGCGTCGAAAAATTACCGGATGGCCGCATGAACATCGAGACCGTCGGACAGGAACGCTTTCGCATCCTTGCCTTGCATCACGAGGACGCCTATCTCACGGGCACGGTCGAAGCGTTTCCATTGCTGGAGACCGACCTCGCGGCCGCGCAACAGGCGGCCCACGCCCTGCGCCCCTGGTTGGCCCGCTATCTGTCCTTATTTGGCGAAGCCACCGCCACCCGCTTTGATGATGACCGCCTGCCCCACTCCCCGGCGGCGGTAGCGTATCTAGCCGCCATCGTGGCCCAAATTCCTATGCGCGAAAAGCAGACCCTGCTTGGCTTTGAAACCGCCACCGAACTATTGGAGCAGGAGCGCGCCCTCTACCGCCGCGAGGTCAGCCTCATTCGCGCCATGCTTACCAGCGGGCAATCCAGGCATGACCCCACCTTCTCGCCCAATTGATGCAAGTGAAATCTAAAATCCAGCATTGAACATTCCCAGCGGGCGAGGTAAAATCTCGCGCCATCAAACTTTGCCGAAAACTCAAGCCTTGCCAAACTCCAGTCAAAAGGAACGCACATGCGGATCGTCGTAGACGCGATGGGAAGCGACCAATTCCCCCAACCCGACGTGGCCGGCGCGGTGCTGGCCGCGCGTGACTATGGTGTCGAAATTATCCTCGTCGGCGACGAGGCCAAAGTCGCGCCCGCGCTGGCCGCGCACCATCCGGGAAGCCTGCCCATCTCCATCATCCACGCGCCCGAGCTGTTGATGATGGAAGACAAAGGCGAAGCCCTGGTTCGCAAGGCCCGCCACAAAGACGCGAAAAACTCGATGGCCGTCGGCCTTGATTTAGTTAAAGACAACCAAGCCGAAGCGTTTGTCACGGCTGGCAATACCGGCGCGGGCATGACCACCGCCCTCTTCCGGCTGGGCCGCATCAAAGGCATCGAGCGCCCCGCCCTCGCCCCCGCTCTGCCCACGCGCGCGGGTCATTGTGTGGTGCTTGACATTGGTGCCAACCCCGATTGCAAACCCGAATTTCTTTTGCAATTTGCCATTATGGGGGCCATCTATGCCGAACGCGTGCGCCGCATCCAAAACCCGCGCGTCGGTTTGCTCTCCAATGGCGAAGAAGCCGGCAAAGGCAATGCGCTGGTGCGCGAAGCCTATCCCTTGCTCGCCAGCGCCAGCCTGAACTTTATCGGCAACGTCGAAGGCAAAGAAGTGTTTGCGGGCGAGGCCGATGTGGTGGTGACCGATGGCTTCACCGGCAACATCTTTCTGAAATCCTCGGAAGCCGTGGCCAAGATGCTGACCGAATTGATTCGAGAGAAAATTACACATGGCTCACTGCCTGTAAAATTGGGCGGGGCCTTGGTGCGCCCCGCCCTGCGGAGCCTGCGGAAAATTCTCGACCCCAGCGAAGAAGGCGCGGCCCCGCTACTGGGCGTCAACGGCCTGGTGTTTATCGGGCATGGCCGCTCGGACGCAGTGGCAATTAAAAACGCCGTGCGCGTCGCCAAACAAGCGGTCGAGGCCCATGTGCTTGATTCCATTCGGGATGAGATTGCCCGCCGCCTAACGAAACCATTACCTGTTGGAGAATAGAGACTCATGCAAAATCATTCGCATCCGCGTGTGGTCATCACCGGCCTGGGCGCCATTACGCCCCTCGGCCTCACCGTCCAGGAATTTTGGGACGGCCTCATCGCCGGCCGCTCCGGCATCACCCGCATCACCCAATTCGACGCCAGCGGCCTGCCCTGCCAGATCGCCGGTGAAGTCAAAGACTTTGACCCCAAGCGCTATATGGATGGCAAAGAAGCGCGCCGCATCTCGCGCTGTGCCCAAATGGGCGTCGCCACCGCCCGAGAAGCCTTGCAGGATGCCGGCCTCGCCGGCGGCTTCCCTGACCCCGAGCGGGTGGGGGTGGTGTTTGGCACCGCCATCGGCGGCCTCGACAAATTAGATGAGGGCATGACCACCCTCCGCACACATGGCTACAACAAGGTCAGCCCCTTTTCGGTGCCCAGCTCGGTGCCCAATATGCCCGCCCATCACATCAGCCAGATGTATCACACGCTTGGCCCGCTCAACACCATCGTCACCGCCTGCGCCTCCGGCACGCAAGCCGTTGGCGAAGCGGCGGAACTGATTCGGCGTGGCGCGGCGGAGGTGGTGCTCACCGGCGGGGTGGAAGCCAGCATCACCGATATCGCCATTGGCGGATTCGCCGCCATGCGCGCCCTGCCCACCAATTACAACGACGCGCCCGAAAAATCCTCGCGCCCCTTTACCAAAAACCGCGAGGGCTTCATCTTCTCCGAAGGCTGTGCGGTGCTGGTGCTGGAAAAACTTGAGCACGCCCAAGACCGGGACGCGCGTATCTATGCTGAAGTGTTGGGCCATGCTTCCTCTTCGGATGCCTACCACATGGCCGCGCCCGACCCGACCGTGTCCGGGGCCATCCGCGCCATGCGCTGGGCCTTGCAGGACGCGGGGGTTGCGCCCAGCCAGGTGGACTACATCAACGCGCACGGCACCTCCACGCCCGCCAACGATGCCGGGGAAACGCGCGCCATCAAACAGGTGTTGGGCGAACATGCCTATAACGTCCCCATCAGTTCCACCAAATCCATGATTGGGCACCCCATGGGCGCGGCCGGCGCGTTGGAGGCCATCGCCTGCGCCCTCACCCTCACGCGCGGCCTCATCCATCCCACCATCAATTACGATGAGCCGGACCCTGAATGTGATTTGGATTACGTTCCCAACACCGCTCGTCAAGCTCAGGTGAATATCACGCTCTCCAATTCCTTTGGCTTGGGCGGACAAAATGCCTGTTTAGTGTTGAGAAAATTTGAGGGCTAATTTTATGCGTGTGCTCACTCATACTTCGCTCGCCGAACGCAATGCCAAAATTGGTCAATACGCCTCCATGGGCGGTCTGTTCCTGCTGATTGGGGCCTTTATTTTAAATCTGCTGGCGTTGAACAATCAGCAGGATCCGACCCTCATCGTCTACGTCTTCGCGGCATTTCTGGTCGGTTTTACGCTGACCAACATTGGCACGGTCTTTAGCAACCGCTGGGCGCGGCGCCCACATCGCGGCCTGACCGACGCGCTCAAAGGTCTGGACGAACGCTACACCCTCTACAACTACCGGCTGGGCGCGGCGCATGTGCTGGTCGGCCCGGGGGGTGTATATGTTTTACTCCCCAAGTATCAAACCGGGCCGGTCGCCTTCCAAAAAAACAAATGGGTGGCGGCCAACGCCCGGCGCGGTTTGTTCACCCGCTTCTTCGCCCCCGACCCGCTCGGCCACCCCTCCAACGAAGCCGCCTATGAGGTGGACAACCTCAACGCCTTTCTCAAAAAACGCGCGCCCGAACTGAGCGCCCTGCCCCAACCGCTCATCATCTTTATGAGTCCCAGCGCCGAGGTCGCGGCCAAAGAATCGCCCATCCCGGCGTTGCACGTTAAGCAACTCAAGGATTACGTGCGCCGCCAGCCCAAAGGCCCAACGCTCTCGGCCTTGCAATTGGCGACCCTGGAAGAAACGCTGGGCCTGGCCGTGACGAGTAATGAGTAAAGCCTCCCGCCCGTCCTTCGCTGTCTGGGCCGGTCTGGGGTTGGTGACGCTCCTCGCCGCCTTTCTGCGATTTTACAAACTCAACGAACTTCCACCCGGCTTATGGTTCGATGAAGCTTATGTCAGCGTTCAAGCTCGTAACGCAGTCGCCAGTCAAGTATTTCCCATCTATCTGCCTACAACTTATGGGGGTATTCACCCCGCCATTCTGTATCTCACCATTCTGGCGCGTTGGCTCACCTTTAATCATCCGCTGGCCATTCGCTTCGGCGTTGCCGCGGTGAATGTCCTCATCATCCCCACCACGTATTGGGCGTTACGCGCTATCTTTCAATTGACGGCAGATAGCCAATCGGCTAGCCAATGGGCGGCTTTAGGAGGAGCCGTGATTATGGCCGTGTCCTTTCCGATGGTGTTGGTGAGTCGCTTGGGGTTTGAGGTGACCTTGCCCACATTGGCCGGGCTATGCATCTTTGGCGGTCTGGCGCTGGCCCTGCGAACGGGCCAACACCGTTATGATATTTTAGTGGGGCTGGCTTTAGGGGGTGCGCTGTATACCTATCAGTCGGCGCGTTTATTCCCGGTAGCCGTCGTCGTCATCCATCTCTGGCTCGCCCTGACGACGCGACGTTGGCGTCAGCACCTCATGACGCTCTTGTTGACCGGCGGCCTGGCGCTGATGGTCGTAGCGCCCCTCGGCTTTCACTTTCTTCAGCATCCCGAAGAGTTTTGGGCGCGCGCCACAATCACTACCTACAACACCCTTGGCCCAGGCGCTTCGTCCATTCCACTGGCGCTCCTAAACAACGTCGTACACACCTTCGCGGGAATATCCTGGCCCGGCTGGGGCGACCAACTGATGCGCCACAATTGGCCGGGTCAGCCCCTCTTCGATTTTTTTGTGTCGGGATTATTCTGGCTTGGCCTCCTCTATTTATTAAGCCGTTCTCGCCAATCAACCGCGGCTCTGTTGTTGACCTGGGCCTGGGTAATGCTCCTCCCCACCCTACTCACCGATAACGCCCCAGCCTTTACGCGCCTGATGGGGGCCATGCCCGCCCTGGCCGGGGTGGGCGCGGTGGGTGGCCTGCGCCTCCAACGCCTGTTGCCACGCCGCGCCGCAATCGCGCTGATTACATTGGGCGGAGTCTTTAGCCTGACCTTCACGGCCGTTCAGTATTTTGGGCGTTGGGCCAACGACCCGCGTCTCTACGATGCCTTTCAACTCGGCGATTGGAATGCGGCCCAGGCCGCGCTCAAGCCCGGCCTCACCGCGCAGGTCTATCTGACCCCCAACTTAATTTCACCTGATCACCCGACCTTCGACTTGCTCCTCGCCCACAGCCCGGTCAGAGCGTTTGCCAACAATGGCTGTCTGGTCTATCCGAGTCAACCGCGCTTGCCCAGCGTCTATGTGGTGGATGCCCTCGACTCGGGAAGCCCGGCCACCTTGGCTCAAATCGAAAGCCTCTTTCCACAAGTGGCTGTGGCTCAAGCCACGGTGCCAGAGCCGGAAGGCTTTCCGCTCTACAACCTCATTACCCTCCCGGCGGAGGCCCACCCACACCTCCTCACGACTACGCCGGTTGACTTCGGCGATCAAATCCGGCTGGCGGGCCATTCCCCTCTACCGGGCCAACTGCGCTCAGGCGAAACGTTGACCATCACCCTCCATTGGCAAGTCCTGGCCTCTGTCTCAGCCGACTACAGTGTGTTTGTGCATGTCATTCCCGCCCACTCGCCCACCGCGCCTCCCAGCGCGCAACACGATGCCTGGCCGTGCGTGGGCCACGAGTCAACCTCTCAGTGGCAACCGGGCGAAGGCATCGCCGACCCACACCCCATTACCTTGCCAGCCGATTTAGCGCCTGGGCCATATGCCGTCTGGGTGGGCTTGTATGAATGGGCCAGTGGCGTGCGCCTGCCCGTCACTCAGCCTTTGTCATCCGAGCCAGACCGAACCCGGTTAGGCACATTGACCGTGCGTTGACCCATGGAACCGGGCGAGTACGACAACATCGCGCGCCTCGAAGCGACACATTGGTGGTACGTCGGCATGCGGCGCATCGCCGCCCGGTTGGTGCGCCGCCTGGCGTTGCCGCGCCCGGCGCGGATTCTGGATGCGGGGTGTGGCGCTGGCGGCGGCCTGCGCTGGCTCTCCGAATTTGGCGCAACCACCGGCATAGACTGGCATCCGCGCGCCGTAGATTATGCAGCCCACGCCTCGGCGCGGGTCGCGCGCGCTTCGGTGCAGGCCATCCCGTTTCCCAGCGAATATTTTGATTTGGTGACATCGTTTGAAGTGCTTTATCATCTGGCCGTGTCGGATGATGTGGCCGCCCTGCGCGAGATGGCGCGGGTGTTGCGTCCGGGCGGCTGGCTGGTGGTGCGCGTCCCCGCGCACAATGGATTGCGGGGCGCACATGACCGACAGGTGCATACCCGTCAGCGTTATTCGGCCCATGAACTACGCCAAAAAATTCAAGCCGCCGGACTCCGGCTTGACCGCCTGACGAGTGTTGGATTACTATTGCTCCCCATCGCCATCGTGCGTCGCCTGATTCAATCGGCCCAGCAACTTGAAACCGATGTGGTTTTGCCTTCACCCTGGCTCAATCGTTGTCTGACGACGCTTCTGACCACCGAAGGCACCTGGCTCGACTATGGGTCGTTGCCCTTTGGGTTGAGCCTGCTGGTCGTGGCCCACACCTGACAGGTGTGGCCGGAGGAGAGGCTATGTCCCGCTTGGCCCTCGCCCTGTTGTGTGTTGCCATTAGTTTTGGCGGTTCGCCTGTGGTGGCGTTGGGCGGGGCCCCGACGCCTTTCCCCGGTTTTCCTGATGACACCCACATCGGTGGCCGGGTGGATTTTTCCTCGCCCACCGTGGTAGACATCAACAACGATGGCGCGCTCGACATCCTGCTCGGCGACAACGCGGGGTGTGTGTGGGCCTGGAATCTCAATGGCGCCCTCATCGGCGGGCAACGTTGGGCGACGACCAACATTTTCAACGACTGTAGCACCGATGACCGCATTAGCGGCCCGCTGGCCGTGGGCGACGTGGATGGCAACGATGGCGGCCTGCCCGAAGTGGTGGCGGGCGTGCGCGGCATTAACACCAACGAGGGGCCGTTCACACCGGGCAGAGTGTACGTCTGGAATAATGACGGCGTGGTTCTTTCCAATTGGCCCAAATCAACGGCGTGGGACGCGCCCGACCCCAACGACACGCCCGAAGTGCGGACGGTGGCGTTGGGCAACCTGACCGGCGATGGCGATTTGGAAGTGGTGGCTGGGACGACCAACCATGTCTGTAACGGGTGCAGTCAAAATCTCTATGCTTGGGATGCGGCGGGCATTCTATTGAACATTAACTTTCCTACGGGCTACATTGACGCTGGAATCTATGGCGCGGTGTCCACCGGCCACCTCACCGGTGACGGTTACGCCGAAATCATCACAGGCCGTGACCATCGCTGGTTACATGCTTACAATTCGTCGGGCGGCTTTCTCACCGGCTGGCCCCAGGAAACGTATGCAACGGGCAGTTCCGGCCTGTACCTGGAATTTACCAACAATGGCGCCGCCATCGGGGATTTGGATTTTAACGGTGTGTCCGAAATCATTATCGCCGGAAAAGTGCGTGACCCCAATCAGAGCGGCAGCCCCGAAACCAATACGGGGGTGATGGTCTTTGAGCCGGATGGTTCGCGCCGCGCCGGAACGCCCGGCTGGACCTCAGCCAAAATCTATGGTGCCCCGCTCTATAATTTGTTCCCACCGAGCATGTATCCGGCTCTGGGTGACTTGGATCGCGATGGCAAATTGGACATTGTGATTGCGATGGCCGATGGTTACATCCGCGCCTTCCGCGAGAATGGGACTTTGATGTGGCAATATGACTTCGCGCAGGGTCGGACCCTCTATGGCAGTGAGCCGGTGATAGGCGACATCACGGGCGATGGTTACCCGGAAATCATTTTTGGAACTTACAGCCCGAATCAAAGCGATGGCACGGCGAATACGGCGGTCAGTGTCATTGGCCTGGACCGCAACGGCGTGATGTTATCCGGCTTCCCGCTGACTCTCCCTAATGAGAGTTCATTCTTTGGCGTGCGGGCCGGGCCAACGCTGGCCGATCTGGATGAGAACGGCGACTTGGAATTGATGGTGGGCAGTTGGGGTGGCGCGCTCTATGTGTGGGATTTGGCGAATGCCCCGGTGTCCACTTGCCAAATCCTGCCCTGGCCCACCGCGCGGCACGACAACTGGCGAAGCGGTTCGTATCATGGCCCGGCGCTGGTTCCGATTGGCGCGGCCCCGGCTAACATCCAGCCCTCAACCCTACACATCAGTCTGGGCGTTAGCAACACCGTGTATTTGCCCATCATCTCCCGCTGTTAAACCTATAGACGTTAAGACTTGCTTTTTGAATCTCGGTCAACGAATGACCAACGAATAAACGAATTTGCTGTCAACGAATTGCTTCGCGTAAACGCATAAGGCGGCAAGTCGAACGCATTCGTTTATTCGTTTTAGCATTCGTTGACAAGAAACTACAATCGCCCCGCCAGCCCGCTCCATCTTTGCGCGGCGCGGGCCTGGCGCACCGCCATGCTAATGGCCTTGCGCGACCCCACCAGCACACACAATTTTTTGGCGCGCGTGATGGCGGTGTAGAGCAGGTTGCGTTGCAACATCATATAGTGTTGAGTCAAAATCGGCACCACCACCGCCGGGAACTCAGAGCCTTGCGCTTTGTGGATGCTCACCGCAAAGGCGTGCGTCAGTTCATCGGCTTCGGCCCACTCGTAAATCACCGGACGGCCATCAAATAAAAGTGTAAAGGTCTGATTCTCCTCGTCCACCTCGGCCAGACGGCCCAGGTCGCCGTTGAAGGTCTCCTTTTGATAATTGTTGCGTAACTGCATCACCCGGTCGCCGACCCGAAACACGCGCCCACCCATCAGGCGCTCGGCTTTGCGTGGGCTGGCCGGATTGAGCGCGGCCTGTAAACGCAGATTGAGATTGCCCACGCCCGCCGCGCCCCGGTGCATGGGGGCCAGCACCTGAACCTCGGCCAATGGGTCCAGGCCAAATTTTTGGGGGATGCGGTTTTGCACCACGTCCACCACCCAATCGGCGGCGGCCTCGGCCTCGTCTTGCGCGAACAAAAAGAAATCGGGCGAGTCCTTCGCAAACACCGGCATCTGCCCCTGATTGATGCGGTGGGCGTTGGTGATGATGTGGCTCTGCGCCGCCTGCCGAAAGATAGTGGTGAGCCGCGCCACTGGCACACGGCCGCATGTCACCAAATCACCCAGCACATTGCCCGCCCCCACCGAGGGCAATTGATCCACATCCCCCACCAGCAAAAGATGACTGCCTGGCTCAATTGCCTTAAGCAGGTTGTTCATCAAAATTAAATCAATCATCGAGGCCTCGTCTACCACGACCAGGTGTGCGGGCAGGCGGTTGTGTTCGTTGTGCGTAAAGCCCTCCATCGGCGAAAAGCCCAACAGACGATGAAGAGTCTGCGCCGGCCGGCCGGTGGCCTCGGCCAAACGTTTGGCGGCGCGGCCCGTGGGCGAGGCCAGCGCCACGGGGTGGCGCTTGATTTCCAGCAGGCGAACGAGCGCGCGCAGGGCGGTGGTTTTGCCCGTGCCGGGGCCGCCGGTGAGCACACACACTTTATGGGTCAACGCCATTTGCACAGCGGCCCGTTGTTGTTCGGAGAGTTGCGCGTTGGAGTCAGCAGTGTCAAAAAGTAAATCTGAATTGGCCACGGCTAAATCGGCCAGGCGTGAGCGAGGCGCATCCAGCAAACCGCGCAGGCGCGCGGCCACATTGACCTCCGCCTGATAAAACGGGGTGAGATATACGGCGGGGTCAGGCTGTTCGGGCAACGTCTCGCGCCGGACACGGCCATCCTTTTCCAGGCGCTCGATCGCGGGTGGAATGTGTTCAACGGTCACGCCCAACAGTTCGGCGGCCGTGGCCAGCAACACCGGCTGAGGCGCGTAAACATGGCCCTCATCGGCCAGCTCGCCCAAGGCGTGCGCTACGCCCGCTTCCAGCCGGGTGGGCGCGTCGGGCGGCAGGCCCAGGGCCCGCGCAATTTTGTCCGCCGTTTTAAAGCCGATGCCCCAGATGTCGCGCGCCAGCCGATACGGATCTTCGCGCACAATTTTTAGCGAATCGTCCCCATAGTGCTTGTAGATTTTTACGGCGAGGCCCGCGCTGACGCCATGTCCCTGCAAGAACACCATTACGTCTTTAATGTGCTTTTGCGCTTCCCACGCCTCACGGATGAGGGCATAGCGTTTGGGGCCGATGTCGGGCACTTCGCGCAAACGCTGGGGGTCGGCGTCAATCACCGTCAACGTCTCCGCGCCAAATT
>Ga0247727_10013683_pt1 | contig 13620 bp, 11 predicted proteins | sample WisWelCaveWW1625_FD_202498 | JGI IMG/M metagenome (GOLD analysis project Ga0247727, IMG submission 202498) | Biofilm microbial communities from Wishing Well Cave, Virginia, United States - WW16-25 | ecosystem: Environmental > Aquatic > Deep subsurface > Groundwater > Cave microbial mat | place... | reverse complement strand
ATTTGTTGCAAAACCAATACCATAACTATCTGTGAGTCCAACAATAATGAAACTACCATCCGAGGTTTGCTGAAGGCAACGCCCATCCTCATATTCTGTTCCACCAAAACTTCTTGTCCATAAAGTATCTCCATTTGAATTTGTTTTTACCAAATACATATTTGCCCATTGCCCATTATATCCATGTTGCCCCGCAAAAGCATAGCCGCCATCAGTTGTTTGCCAAACAGAGAATGCTTTAGCTCCTGCAGAATTTATGTTATAAATAATCTTAGTCCAAGTCGTATCACCATTAGGGTTTGTTTTTATTAGATAAGCGTCCGGCACAGTATCAAAACTATAGGTTACTCCAGCTATGATATATCCTCCATCAAATGTTTGCTGCACAGAATATCCGGCATCATTTGCGGTGCCTCCATAAGTTTTTGTCCATAGCGTGTCGCCATTTGAATTTGTTTTAACTAGATAAATATCTTCTAATCCAGCACCAAAACTTTTTGTATATCCTGAAACTATATATCCTCCATCATTTGTTTGTTGAATAGAAGTGCCCGTTTCAACATTTGTGCCTCCATAATTTTTTGTCCATGTTGAATCTCCATTAGAATTTGTTTTAATTACATAAACATCTCCACCATTATTTTCGCTCCCACCTGCAATAATATAACCGCCATCCGCAGTTTGTTTAACAGAAGCGCCTCCTTCACTTTTATTAGGATTAACATAGATTTTTGTCCATTGAATATTACCGCTCGAATTGGTCTTTAATAAATATACGTCTCCATATCCGCCATTCAAATATCCCCCAACCATGATAAATCCCCCGTCAGCAGTTTGTTGAATAGAACCTGCTTGTTCGGTTGTAGTGGGGCTGCCTAACACCCTTGTCCAAAGAGTGTCTCCGTTGCTATCTGTCTTAATCAAATAAATATCATCCGATGAACTGAAACTATCGCTGTATCCTCCAACAATATATCCCCCGTCAGTTGTTTGTTGCACAGATAATCCCCAGTCACTTCCCCAATCACCAAATACTTTTTGAAAAGTAACTGTTTGCGCCTGAATAATACCGCTTACAAAAATAAGAAAATGAAAAAATATTTTTCTCATTATGGTTTATAAATTCTAATATGGTAGTTATCAATAAAAGTGTTAAAATCTCTTATTTGTCCACGTATATCAACAGCAATCCTGTCATAAGTTATGTTGTTAGGCACTGTTATAATTTGTATGCCATCAGTTGTTTGACCGTTCTTAAATTTCGTCTGCACCCAAACTGTTAATGTTGTTCCTGCAGGAATGCCTTGGGGAAATCCTTGTAGAGGAAGTATTAATGTTCTCCTTATCATATATTCCCCTGCCGGAGATAAAGTTAATTCTTGAATTTGAGTAAGGGCAGGAGAAGGTGGTGCAGTAGAAAAAGGCGCAGTAAAAGTTTTCATATCGCTTGTTTGATAAGTAAATGCTCCCTGCCTTCCAAACGCCACCACAATCTTATTTGAGTTCCAAAACGCATTCATGGCGTTAAAATCTGTGGAGGCAAGCACGGAGGCATGGCAGAAGTAAAAAGGCAGAAGGCAAATGGTTAAGAGAAAAATTATTTTCTTCATCATTGAATTATAAACTTCCCGGTTGCAATCACCGTATTTTCTTTTATCACTTTGCAAAAATACATTCCCGCTGATAAATTCTCTCTCTCAATTAACGCGCGCTGCGCGGTTATTTTTACCCGTGCGGTTTCATTGCCTGTTATATTATAAATAACCAATTCCGCTTCACCATTTGTATTTATCTCGTTTGGCAAAACCAAATTTGCCTGCGTGGCAAAGGGGTTGGGGTAAATAGTTATTTCTCCCGCAACTGCCGCTGCCTCCTGCTGCTCAAAAACTCCCACGAGCGGACTGGTGTTGCCGAGGGAATCGGTTTTGACTAAATAATAATGCTGATAATTATCATAACTATCCGAACTGCCCAATAAAATATATCCTTTATCAGTAGTTTGCTGAACAGATGTACTCCAGTCACTACCTATTCCTCCATAAATTCTTGTCCATAATGTATCACCACTTGAATTAGTTTTGATTAAATACGCATCAACTAACTGAGCACCGATATTAATGCCGCCAGAAATAATAAAACCTTTATCTGCCGTTTCGTCTATGCAAAATCCTTTTGCCCACACAGAATTTGGATTGCTAATTACTTTTGTCCAAAGCGTATCTCCGTTTGAATCTGTTTTAATCAAGTAAACCTCTCTATAACTGCTAAAACTTTCTGTATAACCAACAATAATATAATTGCCGTCAAAGGTTTGTTGAACTGAAATTCCTTGGTCGTTTTTTGTTCCTCCATAAGTTTTTGTCCAAAGTGTATCTCCATTTGAATTTGTTTTTATTAAATAAACATCATTTCCGTCTGGTTGTAAATTATAAGAAACCCCGGTAATTATATATCCTTTATCAAATGTTTCCTGAACATCATTGCCAACTTCATAGTTTGTGCCTCCATAACTTTTTGTCCATAATGTATCTCCATTGCTATCTGTTTTTAATAAATAAATATTAGTGCTGTTATCAGAATTAGCACCTACAATAATAAACCCTCCATCAGAGGTTTGTTTAACAGCGCTCCCTCCTTCATTTTTATTTGGATTAATATAAACTTTTGTCCATTGTAGATTCCCGTTTGAATTTGTTTTTAATAAGTAAACATCATTATATCCGCCATTCAAATATCCGCCAACAAGAACATAACCTCCATCATATGTTTGCTTTACTGAAAATGCTGCTTCAGAAGTTACAGGGCTACCTAATATTTTCGTCCAAAGTGTGTCGCCAAAAGAATCAGTTTTTACAAGCAATATATCATCCGATGAACTAAAGCCATCTGATACACCTGCAAGAATATAACCATTGTCGGTAGTTTGTTGAACGCTGTACCCCCAATCAGTTCCCGCTCCTGCGGAACATCCATACGTCCTTTGAAACATAATAATCTGTGCAGGCATAACATGTGCCAGAAAGAAGAAAGATAAAATGAAAAAACATTTTTGTTTCATTCTTAATAAATTCTGATTCTGTAAACTGTTGGGTCAGCATTAAAATCTTTTATCTGACCACGAATATCTATAGAAACCCTATCGTAAATTACACCGCTTGGTACTGTAGGTACCGTTATTGTTTGGGTGCCGCTAATTGTTCCATTATCAAATTTCGCTTCTACCCAAATTGTTAATTGCGTTCCAGCAGGAATTCCATTTTGAAATGGAGGAGCCAAGTTTAGTAAACTTCTTCTTATCATATATTCCGTTGTATTGGGTAAATTAAATTCTAATTTCTGAATAGGAGTGGTTGTAGGAGGCGTACCAGCCGGATCCGTGGGGATAAACGTCAACATATCGCTTGTAGAGTACGTTTGATTTACAGGAACACCCACCTTACCAAACGCCACCACAATGGTGTTTGAGTTCCAGAAGTTATTCATGGCATTAAAATCGGTGGAGGCAAGAACAAAGGCATGGCAGAAGTAAAAAGGCAAATGGCAAATGGTTAAGAGAAAAATTATTTTTGATGCTTTACTCATTTACTGAATTATAAACTTCCCCGTTGCAACCACCGCGTTATTTGCAAGCACTTTACAAAAGTACATCCCACTTGCTAAATTATCCCGTGCAATTAAAGCGCGGTAAGAGGTAATTTGCACACGCGTTGTTTCATTGCCGTACATATCATACACAATTAACTGCGGGCTTTCATTAATGTTAACCTCTTGCGGCAAAACCAAGTTTGCCTGTGTGCTAAATGGGTTGGGGTAAATATTTATTACAATAAAAAAACTATTTTCATTTGCAATTCCTGAAGTTGAAGAAGTATCTAATTTCGCAATAAACATATCCTTGCAACCAGAAGAACTTGAGCAATTATTGGTATTACCCCCTGCATTTACTAAACTATCATTGTCAAAATACATGGAGGTGCTTCCAAATTCTCCCGCTACATAGATATTTCCATTTGCGTCAATAGTTACTCCTCTGCCACTATCATTCTTACTTCCTCCCGCACTTTTTGCCCAAATAGTATTGCCATTGGCATCATACTTTGCAATAAAAACCTCAGCACCTCCATTACCAGTTAAAGTATCAAGTCCAAGTATAATAGAGGAAACGAAATGCCCAGTAACATACGCATTACCGTTTGCATCGGTGGCTACACTCGAACCATAATCATTATAATTTTGTCCTGGCTTTTTCGCCCATAATACATTTCCATTAGAATCGTATTTAACAAGAAACATATTGTTCCAAATGCCAACTTTTGTTAAGGTTATGCTACCAAAGGTGATTGAACTACTCGCGAACAATCCTGTCACATATACATCCCCATTTGCATCGGTGGCTGCACAAAATCCAATGTCAAAATTACCACCTCCTGCTTTTTTCGCCCAAATAACATTTCCATTGGAATCATATTTTACCAGAAAAAAATCCGAATACCCTGCATAAGTTAAAGAAATGCTCCCAAAGGTGATAGTACCTCCGAAATCTCCAGTGATATAAACATTATTGCTTGCATCAGTTGCGACACTAAAACTATTGCTATTTGAATTGCCTCCCTTTCCACTTTTCGCCCATAGCACATTCCCATTCTCATCATATTTTGCTATAAAAATATCTTGCCAACCTGCTAGAATTAAAGTGTCGTTGCCGAAGATGATTGAGTTGCCATCAAACTCTCCAGTTATGTACACGTTACCACTATCATCCGTGGTTACACTGTGGCTATAGTCTCTCCACGCACCCTCCGCACCTTTAGCCCAAAGTACATTTCCATTAGAATCATATTTCACTAGAAAAATATCTTGCACCCAATTACTGCTTGAGGTGTAAGTATTGATTAAAGTTACACTGCCAAAAGTGATGGAGTTACTGCTGAAATCTCCCGTAACATATACATTCCCGTTAACATCGGTAGTTACATGATTGCCATTGTCACTATTACCTCCCCCTGCGCTTTTAGCCCAAAGTACATTTCCGCTTGCATCGTATTTTACAAAAAACATATCAGGAGACCACCCTGACGAATCAGCATTTATTAAAGTATCATTTCCGAAAACAATTGTGGGGCTTAGAAAATTTCCTGTTACATATATGTTGCCGCTTGCATCAGTAGTTACACTGTTCGCGTACTCATCAATACTATCACCTGCGCTTTTTACCCACTGCCAATTAGGAGATTGTGAAAAAACAATTTGAACCTTGCAATTAATAACCAATAAGGCAATCGCAAGAAATAAAGAGAAAAGAATTGTATTTGTTTTCATTATTTTGAGTTACTGCACAATAAACTTTCCCGTTGCAACCACAGTATTATTTGCAAGCACCTTGCAAAAATACATCCCGCTGGCAAGGTTATCCCTTGCAATTAAAGCGCGGTAAGAAGTAATTTGCACCCGCGTGGTTTCATTGCCGTACATATCATAAATTATTAACTGCGGGTTTTCATTTAGGTTTATCTCCTGTGGCAAAAGCAAATTTCCCTGTGTACTAAACGGGTTGGGGTAAATAGTTATCTCTCCTGCCACTACAACTGCCTCCTGCTGCTCCCAAACTCCCACAGGCGGACCGCTGGTGTTGCCGAGGGAATCGGTTTTTACTAAATAAATATTTAAATCAAATAAAGGATAACTATCAGAGATTCCTGCAAGAATATAACCACCGTCAGCAGTCTGTTGTACACAATGACCTTCTTCAGTTCTTGTTCCACCATAGGTCTTTGTCCAAAGTGTATCACCGTTTGAATCTGTTTTAACTAAATAGGCATTATTATATCCGCTTGGTGACATTCCTCCAGTAATAATATAACCACCATCCGTAGTTGGTTGTCCAGATAATCCAAAAGCATTTATTCCATTGCCAATAATTTTTGTCCAAAGCGTATCTCCATTAGAATCTGTTTTTATTAAATAAACATTATTGTTTGCAGGTCCAAAACTTTTTGTAGTGCCTACAATAATATAACCACCACTAATTATTTTCTGTACTGAATAACCCTTATCATAATTACTACCACCATAAGTTTTTGTCCAGACAGTATCTCCATTAGAATCTGTTTTTATTAAATACACATCTTCTAATCCAGCACCAAAACTTCTTGTGTATCCTGCAACTATATAACCTCCATCGTTTGTTTGTTGAATAGAAGAACCTGTTTCAACATCTGTGCCTCCATAATTTTTTGTCCATGTTGTATCGCCATTTGGATTTGTTTTGATTACATACACATCTCCACCATTGTCTTCGCTACCACCCGCAATAATATAACCGCCATCCGTAGTTTGTTTAACAGAAGTGCCTCCTTCACTTTTATTAGGGTTAATATAAACTTTTGTCCATTGAATAATTCCATTTGAATTTGTTTTTAATAAATAAACATCCCCATATCCACCATTCAAATATCCCCCAACCATAACAAATCCTCCATCAGCAGTTTGTTGAACAGAACCCGCTTGCTCAGAGGTAGCAGGGCTTCCTAATACTCTCGTCCAAAGAGTGTCACCATTCACATCTGTTTTGATAAGGTATATGTCGTCTGAACTGCTAAAACTTGTACCATATCCTGTCAAAATATACCCCATATCTGAAGTTTGTTGGACGGACGCACCCCAGTCGCTTCCTGCTCCTCCATAAACTTTTTGAAACATTATGGATTGAGCATGAGTGAAGCCAAATAAAAACAATAATAAAATGAATGACCATTTCATTCTTTATGGATTAAATATTTCTATGAGATAGGAACTAACAGAATCATCAATCTGCCCCCTTATATCAACAGCAACTCGGTTAAAAAAATTTTGTGTTGAGGTGGAACCCAGAATAAGTGGTTGCCAATAATCTATTAGTTTGTTACCACTGGGAGTATTAAATTTTGCCACTACATGAATAATCAGAGAACTATTTTTTGGAATTCCCTGAGGGAAGCCAATGAGAGGAAGTATTAAACTTCTTCTAATCATATACTCATTAGTATTCTGTATTTCTAATTTCTGAATTAAAGTTCCTGGAGTTAAAGGCGCAGTTGTAGATGGAGCAGTAAACGCGAGCATTTCATCGGGTACGTTTTTGTAATCAGTTGTATTTGCTCTTCCAAACGCCACCACAATGGTGTTTGAGTTCCAGAAGTTATTGATAGCATTAAAGTCAGTAGAGGCAAGCACATCCGTTCCCAAGCCAAAGGAGTTTGAAAGATAGTTGCTGCTTGAGCGATAAAGATAATCTTCCTGAATGTTCTCACCGCCCGTGCAGGAAGGGTTGGTAACGCTTGTTGTTGTCCCAAAATAAATGTCACTGTCAGGAGAGGTTAGCGGATTCCATAAACCCGTTGCGTTTAAAGGAAGAATAAAATAAAGCGGCAGTTGATTAAGACGGGATAATTTGAAAATTCCATGCTGCCCCAATGCGCCATAAACTCCATTCATGTCAGACATGTTGTCAAATTTATTGCACTGCTTGCATAGGGTAAGCACATTTCCATCTTGTTCATTACCAGAGAACCCCAGGTAATTATATACTTTAATAGGAAACAAAACTTTTTGAGCAAGCATCAAGCCGGACTCAGCATTAGTACCTTTATTAAACCAGTAATCAAAATTTGAAAAAGACGACAGCAGTGCATAATCCGGTTGTGAAGGGATGGACACGAATGGCGTTGCATCAATGCAACCATCGTTGGGAGTAGGCAACAAAATAACTAACTCATTAGCCCCCCCTGCTCCTCCAATACAGGAAGGCGTTGTTCCGGCAACAATGCCTCCAATAGTAGTATGGCATACGGTGCTGCAATTCACATTGTCCAGTAGGCATTCTGCTAAAATAACCGGAACAGGTCCTGTGTTCATAATTGGCGGCCATGGCAAAGTCGCATAAGAGAGCCAGGTAGGAGTAACGTGCACATCGCTCCTTATAATAGTATGTTCTTCAGGTATGTTTCCGTTTATGCCGCTGTAGCCGTTCAATGGGTAATCATTTTCTAAAAAGCCATAGCCGATTAATGGATTTGAATCAGCAAGCGCGGTGGAATCAAACTCATCAAGGTGCGGAATAAAAATATGCGGCTTAAGGCGGGTGCCTTTGAAAACCATTCCATTCAGTATTCTTGTGAGGTTGTCTTTGGTTGGGTTGGTGCCGTTTATTTTGTTAATCGTTCGGTTCATAGAATCTTTCAGGTTAATTCCAACTGCTGCAGCCGAATCAATCAAATCAGAAACGCTGATGAAAAAATATTGGTGCGCGCTGTCTATCTCGGCAGTTCTGATATTCCGGTAAACTAAATTTCTTATGGCGGGGCTTTGTGAAACCTCCAGCAAACCCAGCGCAACGGTTTTCACATCTTCCATCACGGGCTGAATGGCTTGCCCTAATTTCTGGTTGTACTTTATGGTAGCAAAATCAGTTGAAGTATTTACTCCTTGGCTGCCACCGGTTACATAAACATTTACGTCTTTATCTAAGGCAATCCCAATTGCATTATCAAAGCCATTGGCAGGACCGTTGTAACGCTGTGTCCATTCTAATTTTCCTACGGAAGAATATTTAATGGTAGTGTAATCAGTACCGGATGAAATACCTAGGCTTGTTCCGGTTACATATACATTATTATTCTCATCCAACGCAATAGCAGCAGCGTCATCACTGCCGTTAGCCGGTCCGTCAAATTTCTGCATCCATCGGATGATACCGTTGGAAGAAATTTTCATGGTAGTGTAATCAGTAAAACTTCCAGTATTGGTGGTCAACCCGGTTATGTAAACATTTCCCGCTTTATCAGTAGCAATGTCGTTTCCTTTATCAAAACCATTGGCCGTTCCGTCAATTCTTACTTTCCATTGCAGCACGCCCGCAGGATTATATTTTGCCGTGAGAATATCAAAATTGTTACCGATGCCGATACCGGCAGTGCCTGTGATATAAACATTCCCGCTATTGTCAACAGTAATGGGGTCGGTGCGAGCCCCGCGTGCAGCAGCAGTACCTAATACCCCGGATGCCATCGAATCAGCAATTGTACTTGTCCAAAGAGCAGTTCCTGAAGAGTCGTATTTAATCGTAACCAAATCATAAGTTCCATCCGCCTTTTGACTTCTGCCATTCACATAAACATTCCCGTCTGCATCTACAAAATTTCCGCTTACCACATCAAATAAATTTGCCGCGCCATTGAAATGAGTAATCCATTGCTGCGCACCGTTGTTGTCGTATTTTATTGTTGTAAAATCTATTATTGATGTGGCGGATTCCACACTGGTGCCGGTGACATACACATTCCCGCTATTATCAATGCCAATAAATCTTGCAGCGTTGCTTGCTGTTGGTCCCAGTGCACTGTAGGTGGCTACCCATTTTTCAACCCCGCTGGAATCGTACTTTACGGTTGTAAATATTCCGCCATTATTCCCTGTAACATACACGTTACAGAAATTATCAATTACAATATCTCTTGCAATACCTCCACCTGGTGCGATGCCCGTAATAGTGCGAGACCACAATAATTGTCCTCTATTATTATATTTGAGCGTGGTGAAATCGGCTGTGCTATTATTTGTTGAACTTCCGGAAACGTAAATACATCCGTGTACATCTATAGCAAATGCTCGGTCATTCAGAGAATCCGAACCATTAAACCGTTGCACCCATTCCTGAAATGCTTGTGCAGAGGAATAAGAAATAGAAATCGAGATAAAAGCGAGTAAGGAGAAAAACTTTTTCATGGCGTTTCTTGATTTGAGTTGATGATAAATTTACCTCCAATGGTTTTTTCTTCTCTATTCTCTGTTAATAACTTGATTCTATAGAAATAGAATCCATCAGATAAATTATTTTTCTCGAAAGAGAAGGTAAGAGTTTGTATAGAGGTTGATTTAACCATTCTGCCAAATACATCATATATTTCAAATACTGCTTTATGAACATCTTCATCTGTATTGATAATAAAATTCGCTGTAGTATTAAATGGATTAGGTGAAATAGTTACTTGAATTTCATTTTCAACGATTAGGTTCACAAAACTTTCCTCATACGCTTCCTTATTTAGTACCAAAGTAGAAGTTCCTCCATCGGAAGTTTTGGTTATGGTTTCAATGAAATCAATTTCATCAGGCACAGCAGCGCCTGCCGTTGCGCTGCCTCTCTCAATGGTAAACGTTCCTGCAGATGTGCTGTAAGATTTTATCTGCACAGGATTTGCCGCATCTGTTGTTCGGCTGCTTTGTGCAAGCGCAAGCAGTGGCGATAAAAGTAAGGGCAGAAAGAATGTTTTCATGAAATAGATGATTATGAATGAGAGCATAAAGGTATTATTTTCAAAATCAAAAACAAACTTTAAAAGATATTTTTTACAAATAGCCGCCTGCCAAACCTCTTGCAATAATTCCCGCTTTGTTCCGTTCAGCAAATCACACCCCATGAGAATAATTGTAATACGCATTGATGATGCCTTACCCTGTCAAAGTAAGAAAGGACCCGAAAGAGTTTCACCGCGTGACCAAAGACGCGCTGAAAATTATATGGGCGAAAGCAAAAGGATGGCGCTGCCGTTTTATTTTTGAAGACAAGACACGGTATTACTGGGGCGACAAACTCAAAAAATTCTACGCCTATGTTCTTGCTTCCGGTCTATTCATCCGCCTGCACGATTCGCACGTGGCGCGCATAGATGCCCTTGCAGATTACAGGGCGGGCTTTGCCGTTCTGTGCACCGGCAAAGAAATTCCGGTAAGCCGCAAAATGAGAGAAGCGGTAAAGCAAATTGTGGAGGCAAACCGAAATTTCCGCCCATAAAAACACCCCCTCAGCCCTGCTATTGGTGACAACTTATGCTATTGGTGAAAGTTTGTGTTACTGGTGAGCGTTCCTGCAACATTCCCAAACCCTCCCGCGTTCTATGTATAGAATCAGCAAGCAAAATGAAAGCAAAATGAAAACGAAGGCAACATATAACAGAGGAACGATGATGAAGAAAAAATCCATTTCTCACAATCCGAACGAAAGGATTGGCATCCCACAAATGCGGGGCATTAACTTCCACGAAGAAGTTAGCATCCCACAAACGCGGGGCATTAACTTCCATGAAGAAGTTAGCATCCCACAAATGCGGGGCATTAACTTCCATGAAGAAGTTAGCATCCCACAAACGCGGGGCATTAACTTCCACGAAGAAGTTAGCATCCCACAAACACGGGGCATCAACTTCCGCGAAGAAGTTGGCATCCCGCTAATATGGTACATCCATCCGAACTTAATCAACTCAGTTAACTCAATCAATTTAATCAACTAAACACAATGGCAACCGAGACATGGCACTATCAGGAAAATCAGTTCGACCACGCAACTGACGAATCGTTCAAAAAGATGAACATCATCAATGCCGACCACCTTGCAAAACTTCAGGCGCAGCAAGGCGACCCGGATATTGCGGCATTGCTCGCAAGAACTACTGCGCCTCATGATGCTTACAACCTGCGCTATTCAAACTGGCTGAGCGCCAAAGCAACTTACAAAGGAAAAACAGATCAGGTAAATGTTTATCTCGATGATTTAAGTTCTTTAAAAATCAAACAATGGGATATTCAGATTCAACAGCAATTCTTAGAGGGAACTTCTGATTATATTGCCATTCTGCCCGATGGAAGAAGTCCATTTAATAAGAACAACGGAATTGACGAGCGCATTTCGCAGCTGCAATCGCTGGCGCAGCGATTGAACGCCTATCCCGCCCTTGCCGCCACCATGAATGATGTGATTAATTTTCATACCACGCTTGATGGCGCGCGCGATGTGCAGCAGCAAAAAGAAGAATTGGTGGACGATGCTTCCGACCTGTTGGAAACCGCACGCAAAGATATTGCCCTGATGATGTACCGCAATTTAGGTTTTCTCATAGATAAATACGGAAGCACGCCTCAGGTGATTTCCAATTTCTGGGAACTTCAATTACTCCGCGCCCCTGTATCGGATGATGACCAAACCGTGAGCGGAAGAAGCAAAAGCGCTGCCACCGGAAACCCGCTGCCCGGTACAAAGGTTACTCTTAGAAATGCCGAGGGAGTGCAAGTGGGAGAACCCGTATTCACCGATGAAAACGCTTCTTACATAAAAGGCACGGATTTATCCGGAGCGGGATTTATGGATTTTGAACATCCGCAGCATGTGAAGAAAACCGTGTCGGTGATTATTCCCGAAGGCGGTTCATTAGTGCAGGATGTAGAACTTGAACCTCTGCTACCGCCTCCGCCTCCGCCACAGCCGTAATGCCTGCATGCTTACTTTTTTCAAATGCCCCTGAGTACTCTTGGGCTTTTGTATTTTTGGCGGATGATTCGCCACACCTTCAAAAAATCAGAACGCCTCACAAACAAAAAAACGTTTGACCAACTTTTTAGTTCAGGTAAAAGCATTTCTGTTTTTCCTTTCAGATTGGTTTGGATAGAAATAAAAAAAGATGGAAGAGTGGAAGAATGGAAGAATGGGAAACAGCCAACCTTCCAATGTCTTGTTGGAATTTCCGTTCCCAAAAAATCTTTCGCCAGAGCGGTTGACCGAAACACGCTGAAAAGAAGAATCCGCGAGGGATACAGAAAAAATAAACATCTTCTTTATGAAGTTCTGCAAAATAAGAATCATGCTATTGCGTTGATGATTATATACACAGCAAAAGAGCAGTTGCCCTACAGCGAGATAGAAAAGAAAATGGTTGTATCTTTACAGAAGATGATAGCCCAAATGGGAATGACTAATGACTAATGACCAATTCATCGTTAACATAATTTAACACAGTGAATAAGATTGTCGGCATAGTTTTAGTTAACTTTATCAGGTTGTACAAAATAACTTTGTCGCCATTCACAGGCAATTCATGCAGATATCAGCCAACATGTTCACATTACGGAATAGAAGCAATACAAAAACACGGAGCAATGAAAGGAACTTTTTTTACGATTAAACGTATATGTTCCTGTCACCCCTGGGGTGGGCATGGTTATGACCCGGTTCCATAAACAGAAATTAAAATATTCAAATATGAAATTCTCACAAACACTACTGAAACGCGCAAGGAAATGGATTCTCATCGTTTCAATTCCTCTGGTTTCTATTTTCTCTTTCGGATTCGTTGACAGTTATTTCGAATTGTCAAAGAACCTCGACATCTTCGCTACGCTTCTCCGCGAACTCAACACCTATTATGTAGATGATGTAAAGCCGGGCGAATTAGTAAAGAAGGGAATTGATGAAATGCTCAACACGCTTGACCCTTACACAGAATTTTATGCCGAGTCCGATATTGAAGATTATAAAATGATGGTGACCGGGCAGTATGGCGGCATCGGTTCGCTCATCCGCCAAAAGGGCGATTATGTGATGGTGGGTGAACCCTATGAAGGTTTCCCCGCGCAAAAAGCAGGGCTAATGTCTGGCGATGTGATAACGGAAATTGACGGCAAGTCCATCAAAGGAAAAAATACTGCCGATGTAAGCAAACTTCTGAAAGGGCAGGCAGCCACATCGGTAAAAGTTTTGATTGAACGCGAAGGAGAAAAAAAACCTTTCGAGGTAACGCTTGTGAGAGAAGA
>Ga0247727_10013682_pt1 | contig 13620 bp, 10 predicted proteins | sample WisWelCaveWW1625_FD_202498 | JGI IMG/M metagenome (GOLD analysis project Ga0247727, IMG submission 202498) | Biofilm microbial communities from Wishing Well Cave, Virginia, United States - WW16-25 | ecosystem: Environmental > Aquatic > Deep subsurface > Groundwater > Cave microbial mat | place... | reverse complement strand
GCGCTCACGGTCGATCTCAAAACGCAGAAGAAAGCGAACGGCGGCGTTGCCAAACTGAAGCTCAAAGATTTCATCCCCCCGCACGACGACGTGCCGCAAGACGTGCTCAAGGCCATCACGCACTGGAGCCAGTGGATCGACTACTGGGCCGTGGATTGGAATTATCAAGGCGACACGTTTCATAACGAATGGCAAACCTTCCGCACGCGCAAAGGCAACGACTTCGTGCTGGAAACTTCGCATGTTTATGAGAAGCCCGGCGCATACACCATCGTCATCAAAGTGATCGACATTTTGGGGAATGACACCACGAAGACGGTGCAAGTGGAAATGTAGCCCCGCCCCCTTGTGGGGCGATGCTGCGTGAACATTCGAAAATACGTGCTCGATCATCCGCCCACAAGAGGCGGGGACTACATAAAAACGCGCTTCCATTTCGAAAAGCACGTTTGTATATTTGATTAGCGTATGAAGTCCGGCTTGCGCCCAGCAGGTTTCAAAGAGAGCAAACGTTCCTGCGCGCAAGTCGGACTCGCCCAACCTAGGAGTCGTATGAGGAAGCATTATCAAAACCCACCCGTGCTCGAAGCTTTGTGCCAATTCAAATTTCAGCCTGCCGAGTCATGGGACAATGCGATTGCCGAGCGTTTTTATGAGCGCGCGCAGCCGCAGTTTCCGCAGCGCCGCTGCGACGAGCTTTCCGGGCGGCATTGGCAATTTCGCCGCGAAGACGGCTCGGCGTTGTTGCAAGTCGCGCCGCACCGGCTGATCATCAATCAGCTCGCGCCTTATCCCTCCTGGCAGAAATTCAAGAGCATGATTTTATCGGCGTATGAAAATTTTCTCGAAGTCGCGCAACCGCGTGGCCTTGCGAGCATGGGTTTGAGATACCTCAACCGGATCGACGTTCCCGGCAAGCCGATTGAGACCGCGCGCTATTTTCATAACTGCCCGGCCAGCTCGCGCAAGCTGTTCGTGAGCGCGGAATTTCCCTTTGCCGAAGCGGGCGAAAAACTTTTCTTCATGCTCGCGGAGCATCCGCGAGGCGAAGGAGATTTTTCGCGTTTCATTCTCGATTTGGATTATCGCGCGCCGGCGCCGGCCTCGCTCGGCCGCGAGATGATTGAAACCGCTCTGCACCGCGCACACGCACGCATCGAAGAGCACTTTGAAAGCAGCCTCACGGAGGAAACACGCCGGCAGCTCGGCGAAGTCGCGGGCGTGTGCTATGAAGAGCCGCAACCGAGCGCGATGTTTGTGCGCGATATTCGGGCGAGCTCTGGCGGCCGTGAAATTGCGCCGCGTGAGAAGTTCGGCGCGACGCCGGAAAACGGCGAGTATCGCGGCCATCCCACTGCCGTGATTCATGAGGAGACGCTTGCAGCGATCTACGCCGAACGCGAAGAAGAGCTGCGCGCGCGCGCACAGGAATGGCAAACCGAGGAAGAGCGCGAGGCCGAGCGCTGGGAGCAATTGGAAATGGAGATGGGTGTGGAGAAGGATATTGTGTTCAAGGAGCCGGCGAGGCTAGTCCGTCGGATTCAAGGCATTTTGCACTATCGTGGTCGTGAAAAACCCGTTTTTCACTTTGATTAAAATGGAGGGCCTGATATGGCAGGCGATGCGACAAATCGCGGACGTTATCCCTGGCATGAAATCGTCGAAGGTGACGATGTTGAGCAAGGCGACATTTTCGAAGCTTGTCCGGTGTTTGTCATCGCGCGACCAATTTCGTTCAAGGAGTTTGATTCCACCCCGATAGTCGCGACTTTTGACGTGTTGGAGCGTGATGTCATTGTCATGACGCAATCCTGCGATCTCGTGAAAAATAATCCCAAAGTACAAGAAGTCTTGCTTTGTCAGGTTTGGAATTTGGATGAAATGAGCGGCGAAAGCGAGTATGTCCACTCGACCAAAGGACGTGAAGAGATTCGACAAGGAAAACACCCTGGGTATCACATGCTCAATGCCTCAACCGTGCCGGACTTTGAAAGGCAAATTCGCCTTGTAGACTTTCATCGGGTCTTCTCGCTGCCGTTGGATTTTTTGCGTGGTTGGGCGCAAGCCCGCGGGCCGCGTTTGCGTTTACTTCCGCCCTATCGTGAACACTTGGGCCAGGCATTCGCACGCTATTTCATGCGCGTCGGTTTGCCCGTCGATATTCCTGCCTTCAAAAAATAAAACACGCGTGTTCTGTATTGTTTTGAAAAGGTGAGCAACGTTCAATTCAAAGTCACGGCACTGCTTGCATCATGATCGTTTCAAAGGTCATACTCAAGAATTGGCGCAACTTCAAATCCGTTGAAGCCGAGCTGGGCGAACGGGTTTTCCTCGCCGGGCCTAATGCTTCGGGCAAGTCGAACTTTCTCGACGTATTTCGTTTTCTACGAGACATTACCAAGCCCGGCGGCGGTTTGCAACAAGCCGTGCGGCAACGCGGCGGCTTATCGAAAATCCGCTGCCTTGCGGCCCGTAAAGAGCCGAATCTTGAAATAGAAATTCATTTGACCTCGGTTGCCGGTAAGAAGGCGGAATGGCGATATGCCCTCGGCATCAAGCAGGAAGTGCGAGGCTATCGTCAACCGCTGCTGGCTTATGAACGCGTGTGGCGCGGCGGAAAACAACTGTTGGATCGTCCGAACGCGAATGATCGCGCCGACGAATTGCGTTTGACGCAAACCCACCTCGAACAAATCAACGCCAACGTTGAATTTCGCGACGTTGCCAAATTTCTCGAGTCGGTTCTGTACTTGCACCTCGTGCCGCAATTGCTCCGTTATCCCAACGCGTTTGCCGGTCCCGAGCTTGCGGGCGATCCCTTCGGACGTAACTTTCTGGAACGTATTGCCAAGACGCCAGAAAAGACCCGGAGATCACGCCTGCGAAAAATTGAAAACGCCTTGGGTTTTGCCGTGCCGCAATTGCAGCAACTCACGGATACCAAAGATGAAACCGGCGTACCGCATTTGGAAGCTAATTATGTGCATTGGCGCTCGCAAGGCGCAAAACAACGTGAAGATCAATTCTCGGACGGCACGCTGCGATTGATCGGGTTGCTCTGGTCGCTTTGGGAAGGCGATTCTCTTTTGCTCTTGGAAGAGCCGGAACTGTCGCTCAATTCCGGCATCGTGAGCAGATTGCCGGCGCTTATGTATCGCGTGCAGCGGGAAAAGAAGCGTCAAATCATTCTCAGCACGCATAGCGCGGATTTGCTCGCAGACAAGAGCATCGGAGGAGAAGAGACCCTTCTTCTCATACCGTCTGCCGAGGGTACGGAAGTCAAGCTGGCGTCTTCGATAGACGAAGTGCGTGCGTTATTGGAAGGAGGATTCAGCGTTGCCGAAGCGGCATTGCCGCACACCGTTCCGCCGGAGGTGCATAAATTGGAGTTGTTCCGGTGACGCCACCCATTCCAATCAATCTGGCAGTGGAGGATATACTGAGCGAGGCGGTATTGCGCAAAATCCTGCGAGAATCAAAAAAAGATTTTGCAGTAGGCGCATGTTTTTGTCATGGCGGCTACGCCTATCTCAAGAAAAGTATCCGAGGTTTCAACAATGCCGCCAAGGCCGCGCCGTTTCTTGTTCTAACTGATCTTGATAAAGCCGAATGTCCTCCCGTTTTGTTGCGCGAATGGTTGCCTCATCCTCGGCACCCCAATCTGTTGTTTCGTATTGCAGTCAGAGAAGTTGAAGCGTGGTTGTTGGCGCATCGCGAGGCTTTGGCAAAATTTCTAGGAATCCAGCGGCAGTTGATTCCATATGAAGTGGATAACCTAGCTGATCCCAAGCAGCTTTTGATCTCTTTGGCGAGAAAATCAAAAAAGCGGCAATTGCGAGAAGCTATCGTGCCGCGGTCCGGCAGCACTGCCAAAGTAGGTCCCGATTACAATGGGCAATTGGCTCTTTTCGTAGAACACTTTTGGGAGATCGCAAAGGCCGCACAGAATTCCCCAAGCCTGCAACGCACAGTTCGAGCAATAACCGATTTCAACCCACGATTCGCAAACCAGAAAATCTCCTTTTGACTAATAATCCGGATTAATCGCATGCCTCGCCGCAAGAAGGACTCGAATCCCGAACAAAAAGATTTGCTCAACGTGGTCGTGCAACTGCGCACCGCGCCGTGCGTGCCTGCGTTGCGCGAGGCCGTCAAACAATGGCGCGCGGAAAACTACAAAAGCGCAACCGAAACCACGCAGCTTTTGCTGCAACATTGGTTCGAGCGCGATCATCGCGGCTTCAACGGACGGCCGTTTGCCTATCATGCTTTCCAACGCGAAGCGATTGAAACGCTGATTTACGTGTGGGAGATCGCGCGCGTGCGCAGCCGTAAGGCGCTGCTGGAGAAGTACACGCAAAGCCTGGAAGGCGTGCGCCTGCCGCCGTATGACGAATTCAGCCGCTACGCCGTTAAAATGGCCACGGGCAGCGGCAAAACCAAAGTCATGTCGCTCGCCATTGTGTGGCAGTTCATGAACGCCGTACGCGAGGCGGAGGAGATCGGCAAAGATTATAGCCGTACATTTTTAGTGATCGCGCCGAACGTCATCGTGTACGAGCGTTTGAAAACGGATTTCGAGGGCAATCGCATCTTTCGCGTGGATCCGCTCATTCCCAAGCCGCTGGAAATTTTTTGGGATTTCGATTGCGTGCTGCGCGGCGCGGGCGAACGGGCGCACAGCGAGGGCATGCTGTTTCTCACGAACATTCAGCAGTTTTACGAACGGCCGAGTCGCGGCAATGATGATGAGCCGAATGAACTCACGGACGTGCTCGGCCACAAGCCGCCAACACGGAAATTGGAGATCACGGATTTCGACGAGCGCATCGGCAAGCGCAGCGGACATGTCATGGTGATCAATGATGAGGCGCATCACACGCACGAAGAAGACAACGAATGGAATCAAATCATTCGCCGCTTGCACGCGCACACGCCGCTCACGGCGCAACTCGATTTCTCCGCCACCCCGCGCTTTCAAAAAGGCGCAATCTTTCCGTGGACGATTTTTGATTACCCGCTCAAGCAAGCCATCCTCGACCGCGTGGTCAAGCGGCCCATGAAAGGCGTGGCGAAGATTCAAGAACCGAAATCGACGATTGCGAGCGTGCGCTACAAACCCTATCTCACCGCCGGCGTCGAACGGTGGAAGGAATATCGCGATCTGCTCAAGCCGCTGAAGAAGAAGCCGGTGCTGTTCATTATGTTGAGTGATACGACTGAAGCCGAAGACGTGGGGCATTGGCTGCGCGACAAGTATCCCGCTGAGTTTGGCGGCGAGAAAACGCTGATCATTCACACCAACAAAACCGGCGAGATTACCAAGGCGGATTTGGACGAGGCCCGCAAAGCCGCGCGCGAAGTGGATGACGAAAAGAATCCCATCAACGCGATTATGAGCGTGCTCATGCTGCGCGAAGGCTGGGACGTGCAAAACGTCACGGTCGTGGTGGGTTTGCGGCCTTACTCGGCGAAGGCGAATATTCTGCCGGAGCAGACCATCGGTCGCGGATTGCGCTTGATGTTTCGCGGCGCGAATTCGGGCTATGACGAGCGCGTGGACATCATCGGCAACAAAGCCTTTCTCGAATTTGTCGATGATTTGGAAAAGCTCGAAGACTTGACGCTCGACACTTTCGAGATCGGCAAGGAGAAGCCGCGCATTCTCAGCATTATGCCGGTGGAAGAGAAGAAGGAATTCGACATTGCGCTGCCACAGCTCACGCCCTCGCTCGTGCGCAAGAAAAGTTTGTCGGAAGAAATCGCAGCGCTCGAGGTCATGCAATTCGAATGCGCGCCGCTGCCCGTGAAAGAAGGCGATGCCGCGGAGAAAACTTTTCAATTCGAAGGCTACGACATTCTCACGCTGAAAAAGATTCTCGAACGCAGCTACCATCTGCTCGAAATGCAAACCGCGCAGGAAGTGATTGGCTACTACGCGCGCGTGATTGCCAAAGAAGTAAAACTGCCCTCGCAATTCGCGGCGCTCGCCCCGAAAGTGCGCGAGTTCTTCGAGCGCAAAGCGTTCGGCAAAGCCGTGAATCTCGAAGACGCAGCGACCATTCGCGCCATGAATTCGAACGTGGCCCAATATGTCTGCAAGGAGGTTTTCAAAAAAACTTTGCTGAACAAAACCATCGCCGAGCAAGAACCAATTTTGCAAGCGCCCAGCCGTTGGCTCTCGTCAATGGAGCCGATGCCGTGGTCGCGCAAGGTTTACGAAGCCCGCAAATGCGTTTTGAATCTCGTGCCCTGTAGCAATGATTTCGAAAAGGCGTTTGCGAAATTCCTCGATCATGCCGAGGAGGTGAAAGCTTTCAGTAAGCTGCATGAACGATTCGCCTTCGCCATTGAATACACTGATGGTCCAATGAATCTGCGCTATTACTATCCGGATTTTGTCGCGGTGGATCAAGCCGGCGTGCATTGGCTGCTGGAAACCAAAGGCCAGCAGACCGAGGAAGTTTCGCACAAGGATCATGCGGCGGAGAGGTGGTGTGAAAATGCGACCCAGCTTAACGGCACTGCATGGCGCTATTTGAAAGTCATGCAGAAAAGTTTTGAGGAGCTAAAACCCGAGAGCTTCGCCGATCTGTTAGCATTGCAGTAAAAAATATCGTGGGAGCCTAATCCGGTTTTCAATTCAAATTCGCTCGCAACCTTCGAATCCCCTCTTTCGCGACTTTATAATTCGGCCGCAGCGCGAGCGCGCGCTCATACGATTGCAGCGCGAGCGGCCAGAGGCCTTTCATCTCATGAATCGTGGCCATGTTCACGTGGGGAAATTCGGGATGGTCATAACGCAAAGCCTGCATCGCCTGCTTGAGCCACGTCACCGCTTCTTCGAGCTTGCCTTGTTGCATGAGATACACGCCGATGTCGTTGTGCGGATTGCCGTAATTGGGGTCGCACGTTATCGCGCGTTTGCACTCCACAATCGCCTCTTCGAATTTTCCCAGCATGCTATACGTCCAGCCGAGAAACGTAAACGCCTCCGCGGTCGGCTCCACTTCGAGCGAACGTTTGTAATAGGCCACGGCCTGTTCGAGGTGGCCGGTCATTTGAAGCTCATAGGCCATGCGCAACAAGCGCAAGGCTTCGGCTTTTAGTTTTTCCATGTGCGATATGCCGTTGTGAGGTTGGGGAGGAGTTGCGCGCGCAAAGCTTGCAAGCCGTCATCGACATATTCCAGCCGGCGCATGCCGAGCAGCACAACGTCGAGGCCGGTTGTGTTTAATAAAACGCGCACAGCTTTTTGTGAAAGGGAAGGCGTCGTCGCCAAAGCCGGAACGTCTTGCTCCAAGCCGGCGTTGAGCGCGCGTGATTTTTCCGCCGCGTCGCGGCAATGGACTGCGGCTAAAGTATGCGTCACTCGCCCCAGGGCCTCGCGATAACGAATTTCCCAGTCAATCCAAACTTTCGCCTCGCCGGTGAGGTTGCGCAGAACGTACAGTGCGCGCTCGGCCTGCGGCTTGATGGTGTATTGCTTCACGTGATCCCAATGCGCCCAATCGCGAAAGTAGCGCAAGCCGCCTTCGAGTTGTTCCGCCCAATTGAAAAATTGCTCGACCTTTTGCAGCCGCGATGATAATGCGAACTCACGCGCGAACCGATCCACGAATTCTGTTTCGAGCCTCGCCAGGGCTGCGAGCTGCTGCGGATAAATCTCCTCCGCGCGTTGCGGTGAAATCGTTTCAAAATCCGCGAGGCGCATCATCTCGTGGCCGGTCATCGCGTTCAGCGGACGATTCGCCAATGTCGCCAAGCCTTTTGCTCGCGCAAACTCCAGCAACGTTTGCGTGTCGCGGCATTGGTTCTTCTCGAACACTGCGCCGCTCTCGAATAAGTTCATCGGGAATTGTATGGCGGCGAAATGGTGCTGCGAGCTGATGCGCTCGGCAATCCGCCAAACTTCTTCGAGTGAAGTAAACTCAGCATCGTTACTCGGACGCGGAAAAGTGTTGGAAGAAATACCGTACCATCCGATTTTGCCCTCCGCAACTTTGCGCTCTAAAAATTCAAACGTGCTAGCGAGGCGGCGATAATACTCCGCGCGCGCTTCGCTCACCGGCACACGATGCTTATGGGCATTTGATAAAAAGTATTCGGGATTGTGCAGCAGCAAAACCTCGAGCGCGGAAAGCTGCAAGCGCCCAAGGCTGCGTGCGAGTTGATCTTCTAAAAATTCGGGATGGATACAATGCCAGCAGCCTTCCATGTATTTCACCATCTCCGGAAACGGCGCTCCGCTGCGTTCCCGCTCGATTGCCAGTTTGAGATTTTGGCCTTGCACGTAGCCCGCTTTGGAGACAATCACGATCTCTTCGCGCTTGATCTTTCCTGCTGAAAGCAATTCTTGCAAAACTTGTCCGACGAGCTGCTCCGCTTCGCCGTCGCCATAGTTGGTGGAAGTGTCGATGAGATTGACGCCGTGTATCAGCGCATGGCGCAAAGCTTCCTCATGCGCGGGCGTTACGGCATCGATGCGATAACAGCCGAAGCCGAGACGACTCACGTGCAAGCCGGTTTTGCCGAGGACGCATTGAGCGTGTTCGGGAAAATTGTGGCGTTGGAGATAGGATTGCGTGGCGGTGGTCCTGCTTGGAAACATATTGCGATGCTTGCCGATTCGTTGCGTGAATTTCTTTGTCGCTGGTTCGCACTCCAAAGTCATGGAGCGACCCTCTTTGATGTCATTCTGGAAGAACCTTCCCTCGCACTGGGTCCACTTCTTAAAACGGGAGGTGTCGCGAGCACGAGGGAAGGTTCTTCCAGAATGACATGTTGATGTGGGAGTGCCGACTTAGGAAAGTTGATTAAATAACTTTCCCATTTCTAAACCGCGAATAGACGCCAATAAACGCGAATTTAAAAGGATTAGCGTTCATTCGCGCTGATTAGCGGTTGGGAAAAATGGGCAGGTAATTTAAGTGGCGCTCCTTAATGTTGCAGTACTACGTTGGTGCGTTCATCCGGATGTCGTGCATTCCACTCCAAAATATTTCAGAATCATCTCCGCATCCTCCACGGGATTGATCGCGGCGCTCGTGCGATCTTCTTTAGAACGATCCACCAAACGCGCGGCCGCGGCGCGAATTTCGGCGGGAAAATTTTGATCTTCCGCCAAACGGTACAAACCATTGATGAACGTCGAAGCATAATCGCGGCGGCTTGGGCCAATGCCGATCTTCTCGCGCAGGGCCATGCCCACGGCGCGGCGGGCACACGTGCGCGCGCGGCCGATATTGCCTTCGGCTTGCACGGCGCGGGCTTCGGCCATTTCATCGAAGAGCGTGCGCTCGCGCTCTTTATTTAAGTCTTCACTCATGTCTGGGCTTTTTAAAACTTGGATTGATGGATTATTGGATTGGTGAAGCGATGGACTCGGCATCCCAACGATCCATCATTCCAGCAAAAGTGTTTCCGCGTTGCCGCCGAGCACGAGCGCGATTTCTTTTTCCGAAAACTCTGCCGCCCGCATGGCCGCGAGCTGCGCTTCAAAAATATCCTTGCGCCAGCCGCGCGGGAACACGCCGGAGTCCGTGCCGAACAGCATGCGCTCCGCGCCAAACACGGCTTTGGTGCGATGAAAAACCTCGGCCAGTGTGAGCGGAAATTCCTGCGCGGCCATCCAATTGTTCGAGCTGGAAGTATCGACGAAAACATTTTCGCATTGCATGCCCAGCATTAAAGTCTCGCGCCAAAAGCCGCAGCCGAAGTGCGGAATGATGAAGCGCAGTTGCGGATAACGATTCGCCACGGCTTGCAGGTCGAGCGGATTGGCGAAGGTGCTCTCATAAACGCGCGGCAAACCGAGCGCGTCGCGCAGCTTCACTTGCAGAATGCCGAAATGCGCAAACACGTGCAGCTTGCACGCCGCTGCCGCTTCAAAGAATGGCAACAACGTCTCGTCATTGACATGATAATGGTGCAAAGCCGGAAAGAGCATCACGCCGCGATAGCGATACTTCGCGCTGATTTGCCGCACGCGCGTCGCGCTGTCTTCCGCCCGAGGATTGATGAGAAAAAATCCCGCGAGTCTGCCGTTGGCAAGCTGCAACGCTTCGCCCACGGCACCAACTTCTTCCGGCACGCTGGCGAAGATAATCGCGCGCGCAACGTTGTGGCGATCAAGCTCGGCCAGCCATTTGTCGAGATGCGCGCGCACTTCGCGCGCGGGCAATTCCAGCTTCGTGCGCGCGGCAAGCTCGGCGAGCACGTCATCGACCTTGGCGTTCGCCTCTTTTTGCCGCGCCAGGGCAACGAAAAAATCGCGGGAGAAAAAGTGCAGATGAGAATCGCAGAGGAGCATGGGCAGTTTTGAAGTTGGTTAAAGACCGGCGAGTGCAAGTGCCGAATTTGAAAATCAAAACTTATTAGGATGCGCGCAAGATAAAGAAACATGCCGCTAAAAGTCAAGCCGCGCGCCTTGACTTTACTTGCGCCGTTGTTTACCTTTTTCACGATCCCGTTTATCCGTCTGATCGTCACAAAGAGCCGACGCAAAGCGCATGAAAAAATACGCCTGGCTGGGATTGCTCGCCCTGCACGTTTTGCGGCAGAGCCTATCCGCACAAGCGCTCGCTACGCTTTCCGGCGCGGTTTATGACGCCGCGAGCCGCGAGCCGCTCGCTAGCGTCAACGTCTTTATCGCGAACACCATGCTCGGCAATCAAACCGAGGTGAGCGGCGCTTTTGTGATTCGCCATGTTCCTTTCGGCACGCACGAGTTGGTCGTTTCCATGCTCGGCTATGAGGTGCAGAAAATCTCCGTGCGCGTCACGCAGGAGCGCGTTGCCGATTTGCGTTTTCAGCTCGCTAGCAAACCTTTGTTGGGGCCGGAGGTCGAAGTTGTGGCCGAAGAGCCGGAGGTGTGGCGCAAAAATTTGAGAAAGTTTGAAACGCTGTTTTGGGGAAAGTCAAAATTCGCGGGCGAGTGCAAGCTGCTCAATGCCGAGGTTTTGGATTTCACCCAAGACGAAGGCGGTTGGTTCGCGGCGAATGCCGGCCAACCGGTGCGTTTGGAAAACCGGGCGTTGGGCTATCGCCTCGAAATCATCTTGAACAAATTCGAATATCACGAGCGCCGCAATGAAATTCGTTATAGCGTGATTCCGCGCTTCGAGGAAATGACGGCGCAAGATGCGAACGCAGCGCGGCGCTGGGAGCGAAATCGCTTGAAAGCTTATTACGGCTCGCTGCGCCATTTCTTGCGCGCATTGGCCGCGCAAAACACGTATGCCGAGGGCTTTCAAATTTACACGTTGCCCAGGCTGCCGTGGGAAGAGCGCGCCGCCAAACATTTGCTGACCAAACCCGAGCGGCTGCTCGCTCCGGGAGATCTGCGCTCCGAGCGCCGCTTGAGTTTTGAAAATTATTTGGAAATCAGCTTCAACGCCGAACGCGAAAGAACTTCGTGGATGACGACGACGACGAAACCCGTGCTCATGAACGAGGCGGGGTACGTGTATAACGGCCTCGAGATCTTCGTTTACGGCTATTGGTTCCACCAACGCATAGCGGAAGCGCTGCCGCGCGAGTATGTGCCCACGGAAGAGAATTAGGTTTCGGCACGCAGCTTTTCGAAGTTTTTGCTACTTGTGTGGTGATGAAAGAATGAAACCATTATCGACCGATCACTTGCCGACGCGACAAGAAATCAATGCGTAAGGCGAAGCCGCCGAGAAATTTTATGAGCCATTACGGCAAAAGTTGGAGGACGAGCACCGCGGCAAGTACATCCCGATTTGTCGTGTCAAACGAAGTAGCGCATTGTTTCTGGCAGCGAAGCATTACAACGAAAAGCTTATTTCAGCCGTCTAATTTTGGCGCAACGTAAAAACTTTAGCGCAATGAAGCGCGGAGTGCAAAACTTCAGCTTTGCACCTCGTCATGCTAAAGCATGACACTCCGGTTCAGACGGCTAAATTCTTACAGCAAAAGTTGGCATTCAGAGAAGGAGCATGTGCATGAAGCGTTCGCAGCAGTATAAAATGATTTGCTTTGCAGTTGGTTTGCTTGGTGTGATCGGCGCGAGTGAGAAGCTTGAATCTTCCGATTGGCCAAGCTGGCGCGGGCCGCAACAAACCGGCGTTTCCACCGAGACCGATTTGGTTTCAACCTGGTCCGTCAATGGTGAGAATCTTATTTGGAAAGCGGATTTCATCGGACGCTCCACGCCGGTCGTGATGAACGGCCGCGTTTACGTTATCGGTCGCGCGGGCGAAGGTTTGACGAGACAGGAAGTCGTCGCATGTTTCGATGCGAACGACGGCAAGCAGCTTTGGGAGCATCGCTTCAATGTTTTTCTCACCACCGTGCCCTTCAATCGCGTGGGCTGGAGTTGTTTGGCGGGCGATCCTGAAACCGGCAACGTGTATGCTTACGGCGTGGGCGGCATGTTCTATTGTTATAATCGCGACGGAAAAATTTTGTGGTCGCGCTCGCTCACCGAAGACTTCGGGCGTTTCTCCGGATACGGCGGCCGCACGCAAACGCCGATCATCGATGAAGAGCGCGTCATCATCAGCTTCTTGAACACCGGCTGGGGCAATCAGTCTGCAATGGGCCATCGCTTCTTTGCGTTCGATAAACGCACCGGCGAGTTGATTTGGGAATCTGAGCCGGGCAGCAGGCCTTACGATACGAATTACTCCACGCCGGTTGTTGCAGTGATCAACGGGCAACGCTTGTTGATTGCGGGCGGCGGCGACGGCGCGGTGCTCGCCATGAAAGCTCGCACCGGTGAAAGAGTGTGGGAATTCAAGCTCACCAAAACTGCGATCAACCCTTCCATAGTGGTGGAGGGCAATCGCGTTTATGCGATGCATAGCGAAGAGAACCTCGACAACACGGTGATGGGCCGCGTGGTTTGCATCGACGGCTCCGGCTCCGGTGATGTGACCAAGACGCACGAAGTTTGGCGTTATGATAATTGCGAAGTCGGCTACGCTTCGCCGATGCTCCATGATGGACGTTTATATGTGATCGATAATTCCGGCAACTTGTTCTGCTTTGATGCCAACAACGGCAAACGCTATTGGCAATACAATCTCGGCACGGTGGGCAAAGGCTCGCCCGTGTGGGCTGATGGAAAAATTTATGCGACGGAAGTGAATGGCTGGTTTCATATTCTCAAGCCCGGGCCGGACTCGTGCGCCTCGCTCGATGCCGAGAAGATCACCGTGAAAGACGGCCGTTATGCGGAAATGTACGGCTCGCCGGCGATTGCGTATCAGCGCGTTTATTTCACTTCCGAGAACGGCATTTTTTGTTTGGGCGATAAAAACACTCCTTTCAAAATGACGCCGCCCGCAGCCGCTACTTTAAATGAACCGGCGGTTGATAAAAATGCCGCGCCTGGGCATTTGCAAGTGATCCCGGCAGAAGTGATCGTCAAGCCCGGACAGAAGATCAAATACCGCGCGCATGCTTTCGATAACAAAGGCAGATTCCTGCGCGCCGTCAATGCGACTTGGGCAACGGAACTCGCTGCGACGATTGGCAAAAATGGAGAGCTGGCTTTTGATAAAACCAAAGTATCGCAAGCGGGAACGGTGACTGCGACGTTTGAAAATCTCAAAGGCAGCGCGCGCGTGCGCGTGTTCGCGGATGCGCCGT
>Ga0247727_10013681_pt1 | contig 13620 bp, 14 predicted proteins | sample WisWelCaveWW1625_FD_202498 | JGI IMG/M metagenome (GOLD analysis project Ga0247727, IMG submission 202498) | Biofilm microbial communities from Wishing Well Cave, Virginia, United States - WW16-25 | ecosystem: Environmental > Aquatic > Deep subsurface > Groundwater > Cave microbial mat | place... | reverse complement strand
CGATCATCCGCAAAGTGCTCGCCGAATACGATCACAAGTCGCTCAACGATTTTTTGGAATACCCCTCAGTGGAAAACATTTGCGAGCTACTGCAAAAACGCTTTCGCGAAAAGTGGGAATTTCCTTTCACCGTGCGCGTGTGGGAAGGCGAAGGCAAGTGGGCGGAGTTGGAGGCGTGAAGCCGGAGTTGTGGAGTTTTGGAGTAATATTCTCTTGCGCGCTTGACGCTTTCAAGTCGTCGCTTGCTCGATATCAGCCCGTTGGTTTACTTGCTGATTGCGCGGCGCTTTTGACGAAGTTTTCGAGGAGTAAAGAAAATGATCGACCAATCTAAATTTTCTTATGGCTCGTTACCGCAAGCATTGGCCGAAGACTTGATGGGGCTGAATCCTTGGTGGAGCGCCGAGCCCGCGCGCTTTTATCCCTCGCATCGCCGTTGGCTATTCAATAAACTGCGCGCTCAACTCACTTCCGGTTTAACCCAAGCCGTTGCGTTGCGCGGTCCGCGCCGGGTTGGGAAAACTATTTTAATGCGACAATTGATTGAAGCCTTTCTGGCCGAGGGAATCGCGGCGCAGCGAATTTTATACGTGCCCTTCGATGAAATCGAGCACAGTATAAACTTTAAAGATCCCATTCTTGCGATCGCGCGCTGGTTCGAGGCGAACATTGCTAAACAAACTTTCAAGGCCGGCGCGCGCGGGTCAAATGGCTTATATTTTTTTTGATGAAATCCAAAACTTGAAAGCCTGGGCTCCTCAAATTAAGCACCTGGTTGATAATCATGAAGTCCGCGTGCTCCTCACCGGCAGCTCTTCCTTGCGTATCGAGGCCGGAAGAGACAGCCTCGCGGGCCGCATCACCACGCTCGAGCTTGGCCCTTTGTTGTTGCGGGAAATTGCGAGCTTGCGATATGGGTATAATGAATCAGCGCTCTGGCCAGATAACGGCCTCGAAGCGATTTTGCGTATGGATTTTTGGCGCGAGGGCGCGCAGCACGGCAAACAACAGCGCGAGGCGCGCGACCAAGCTTTTCGCGCGTTTTCCGAGCTTGGCGCTTATCCGATGGCGCACGCGTCTGCAAACAAGACCTGGCCGGAGGTCGCGGATTATTTAAATGACACCGTCATCAAACGCGCGCTGCAACACGACCTGCGCACGGGTGCGCGGGGACAAAAGAAAGATGAAAACTTGCTCAGAGAAGTTTTTCTTTTGTGCTGCCGTTATGCCGGCCAAACGCCCGGCCAAAACGTGTTCGTGCCGGAGATTCGCCAAGCGCTCCACGATTCCACCAATTGGCTTCGCATTCTAAATTATCTGCGCTTTCTCGACGACACGCTGCTGCTGCGCTTGATTCCGCCGCTCGAAATGCGCGACAAGAAAAAAGGCGCCTCGCCGGCGAAAGTTTGTTTGTGCGATCATGCCTTGCGCGCGAGCTGGCTGCAAGAATACATACCATTGGCGCCGGAAGAGCTCGCCGCCAACCTTCATCTTTCCGATTTGGCCGGGCACCTTGCCGAAAGCGCGTTGGGCTATTTCTTCGCCAGCATTCCGCTTTTGGACGTGGCGTATTACCCGGGCCGCGGCATCGAGCCGGAAGTCGATTTTGTTTTGACCATTGGCGCAAAGCGCATTCCCGTGGAAGTCAAATACCGCAAGCACATCGACTATCACGAAGACACACGCGGGCTGCGCTCGTTTTTGGAGAAGACGGTTTACAACGCCCCTTTCAGCTTATTGGTGACGCTGCACGACGACGCCGTAATTTACGACCCGCGCATCATTCCAATCTCGTTATCATCGTTGCTCTGGATGAGATGAACTCAGCGCTGGTTGTTTGTGCCGAGTGCCGCTACATCAAGTTGGCGTTTCCACCTAAAACTGTCATTCTGGAAGAAACTTCCCTCGCACTGGAAACAACTCTCAAAGCTGGTTGTGTTTCGAGCACGAGGGAGGGTTCTTCCAGAATGACATTTCAAGGTGTGGTTCTCTCAAATCAAAAACTGCTGCCGGCGATGATCGAGCAACCAGCAACCAGCAACAAGGATCCAACCATGAAATCCCTCACCGAATACCTATGGTTCAACACGCCCAAACGGCGTGACTATATCAAGATCACCTCGCAAATCGAAACGCTCGTTCATAAAAGCGGCGTGCAAGAAGGCCTCGTGCTCGTGGCCGCGCAGCACATTACCGCGTCGGTGTTCATCAATGACAATGAGTCCGGCCTCATTCAAGACTTCGACGATTGGCTGGAAGGCCTCGCGCCGCACGAGCCGATCTCGCACTATCGCCATAACCGCACCGGCGAAGACAACGCCGACGCGCACCTTAAACGCCAAGTCATGGGCAGAGAAGTCGTGGTGCCCATCACCAAAGGCAAACTCGACTTCGGCCCATGGGAACAAATTTTCTACGGCGAGTTCGATGGCAAGAGGAAAAAGAGAGTGGTGGTGAAGATTATTGGGGAGTGAGGATCGCGGATAGTAGATCGTAGATCCGAAGCCTTGGGCAGCACACGGATCAAAAACGCGCATTGAAAAGCTTTGTCTGCGTGTGTTTTTGATCCTGTGTAGCCCAAAAGTTTTGCGTGTCAACGAATCAATGCGCCTCCAGCCAATTCTCGCCCACGCCCGCCTCGACTTTGATCGGCACATCCAAATGCACGGCGCTGCTCATCTCTTCGATCACGAGTGCGCGCAGCTTTTCCAACTCGCTCTCCGGCGCTTCGAACACAAGCTCGTCGTGGACTTGCAAAATCATCCGGGCTTGCAGCTTCTCTTTCTGCATGCGGCGATGAATGTTGATCATCGCGATCTTAATCAAATCCGCGGCCGAGCCTTGAATCGGCGTGTTGATCGCCACACGTTCTGCGGCCTCGCGCACGCGCTGGTTATCGCTGTGAATATCCGGCAGGAAGCGGCGGCGATTGAACATCGTGGTCACATAACCGTTCTTGTGCGCGTCCGCAATCGTGCCGATCATGAACGCGTTCACACCGGGGTATTGCACAAAATAACTCGTGATGAACTGGTGCGCTTCATCTACGGAGATGCCCAAACGTTTGCTCAAGCCGTATGCGCCCATGCCGTAAATAATGCCGAAGTTGATCTCCTTTGCGCGGCGGCGAATGTCGGGCGTCATCTCGCTCATCGGCACGTTGAAGATGCGGCTCGAAGTCGCGGAGTGAATATCTTCGTCATGGCGAAACGCTTCGATCATGTTCGCATCTTGCGCGAGATGCGCCACGAGACGCAGCTCGATTTGCGAGTAATCCGCATCGAGCAGCTTCCAGCCTTGCTTGCGTGGAATGAACGCGCGGCGAATTTGCCGGCCCAGCTCAGTGCGAATGGGAATGTTCTGCAAATTCGGATCGCTTGATGAGAGCCGGCCGGTCGCGGCCACGGTTTGATTGAAGCTCGTGTGCAAGCGGCCCGTGTGCGGATTCAACATTTGCGGCAGCGCATCGACGTATGTAGATTTGAGTTTCGACAGCTCGCGATAATCGAGCAGCTTCGCGGGCATCGCGTGATGATGCGCCAGCTCTTCGAGCACGTCCGCGTCCGTCGAATAACCCGTCTTCGTGCGTTTCCTGTGCGGCAGTTTCAATTTATCAAACAGAATTTTCGAAAGCTGTGGCGGCGAATTGATATTGAACTCCTCGCCCGCCATTTCATAAATCTCCGCCATCAACTGCCCAAGCTTCGCTTCCAATTCGCCCGACATTTTTTTGAGATACGCGAGGTCGAGCGTGATGCCTTCCCATTCCATCGCGCGCAACACCTCGACGAGCGGCATCTCCATGGTTTCGAACAATTCGTACAATCCCGACTCGCGCAGCTTCGGCTCGAAATGGCGATACAAACGAAACGTGAAATCCGCATCTTCACCCGCGTACCGCGCGACCTCCGCCACCGGAATGTCGCGCATGCTCTTCTGTTTCTTGCCCGAGCCGATCAAGTCGCTCGTGGGAATCTTACGATAGTTGAAATGCTCGAGGCAGAGCAGATCGAGATTGTGCTGGCGATTGCCGGGGTTGAGCACGTAACTCGCGACCATGGTATCGAAATCCGCGCCGCGAATATTCACGTCGTAACGCGCGAGCACGAGTTGATCATACTTCGTGTTCTGCACGCACTTCTTCTTTGCCGCGTCTTCCAACAGCGGCTGAAAAATTTGCTGCAATGAAAAATCATTTTTGCCCGCAGCCTCGGCGAGCATGAAATCGCTCAAATCATTTTCCAAGAGCGGCGGCGCAACCGGAACGTAATACGCGCTGCCTTCTTCCCACGCGAAGCTCATGCCCACGAGTTCCGCGCGCAATGGATCCGCAGCGGTCGTCTCAGTATCGAACGCGAAACACGGTACGCTCCGCAACTTCTCCACGAGCGCTTGCACTTGCGCCGGCGTATCAACGAGTTGATAATTCGCGCTCACCGGCGGAGCCGCTTCCGTAAAGCGCGGAATGAGACTATTAAATTCGAACTCGCGGCTCAAGGCTGAGGCTGCTTGATTGTTCGCGCCGCGATACACGAGCTCATCGACTTTCATCGCGAGCGGCACGTGCGTATCGATCGTCACCAACTGTTGCGAGAGCCGCGCTTGTTCGAGATTCGCTTTCAAACTTTCTCGCACGGCCGCGCGTTTCACTTTGTCCGCGTTCACGAGCACGCCTTCCAAACTGCCGAAGGTTTCGAGCAACTCAATCGCGGTTTTCTCTCCGACTTTCGGCACGCCGGGCACGTTATCGGAAGTGTCGCCGAGCAGCGCAAGATAGTCGATGATTTGATGCGGCAGCACGCCCATCTTCTCTTTCACGCCTGCGGCATCGAGAATAAGCGGCTCGTCATTTCTACCAGTATAGTAGATGAGAATTTTTTCCGTGACGAGCTGCATGAAATCTTTATCGCCGGAGAAGAGATAAACTTGCATGCCTTGCGCGCCGCCTTGTTGCGCGAGCGTGCCCATCACGTCATCGGCCTCATAACCGGGCAATTCGAGCAAGTGCGCGCCGAGCGCCTTCGTGAACTCGCGAATCTTAGGAAGCTGGGCCACGAGGTCGGGCGGCATCTTTTGGCGCGTGGCTTTGTACTCTTTATAAGCCTTGTGGCGAAACGTCGGCTCGGGCGTATCGAACACGACCGCGACGTGCGTGGGGTTTTCGTCGTCAATCATTTTGAGCAGGCCGCGCACGAAGCCGAAAGTCGCGCCGGTTTGTTCGCCGCGCGAGTTGGTGAGGGGATTGCGGCTGAAAGCGAAATGCGAACGATAAGCAAGAGCAGAGCCGTCAACTAAAAAAAGCTTGCGCTCCGCAGCGGAGGGAGAGGAGGTTTTTGGCATGTTGCGAAAATAAGTAACGCTCAAGCTTGAAACAAACGCTTTTTGTTTTAAGCAAAAGTGAGAGCAAAGCCATGACAGAAAAAATGTAGGGCAGAAAATTTGTTTGGGAAGTTGACGCTGACGTGATAAACATTTTTATGTCCTTCATTTTTCTGTCATTGAAAGTTTTTGAAGCCTGTGAAATGAAGCCGGACTTTCGCGCAACGCATCTTTAAGCGATCGAACACCCCTTGCGAAAGCCCGACTTTGCCCGAGCTACATGGGATTTCTGTTTGACTCTCAAACGGGATTTCTGTAACGTTGATTGGCGGTTTAGGCGTGATGATGCAAGGGTTCCGGATCAGATGAAAACGAAATATGATGATAGGTTTATTGAATGGTGGCCCGAACAGGAACGAATATCGCAGTAATAAATTTGGAGAAAGAGTTATGAATAGCGAAAAAAGTAAAGACGTGGATCTACAATCAGAACGCCTAACGTTCGAGCAAGAACGGCTAGAGTTTAAGCTGGAGAAAAGTAAAGAGAAATTTTTCAATAAATATGTCATCTCATTTATCCCGCATATCGTTACAACCGGCTGCGTGCTAATAACAGGTTACTTTGGGATTCAAAGTTTGCAGGCTGAGCACCTTCAATCGTTGAAGCTTATGAAAAATCAGAGTGATGTTGAGGCGCAAAAGAGAATCGAGTTTGAATTGTGGCAAGTTAAATACGAAGCTTATCAAGATGCTCTGGATTTTGTGGCGAAATACTTTTACTGTTTGGAATGGGAATCTAGAGAAGTAAAACATAAGTTCCCATTGCCACCACCGAGAGCAGATGATTATGGAAAAATCTATGGAAGGCTTCGACTACTAACGAATCATCCCCAATTAGTTGGTGCATTTCTCGCATGCTTAGGAGTCGAAGGCAAAGAAGACGGCTCTGTTGCTAAACATTCTCCTACACCAAGCGATGTCGATGCTCTGGTCAAGATTATGCGAGAGGATTTGGGGGCGAAGAAGGATCCCACACCGAAGAGAGATTTTGCACTTATAGATTTTTCGTCGAAAAATTCCGTTGTCCGATAATCGCATTCAAATGTAAGGAGACTCCTCTACGTGCCGAAACATCAAAACCCTCTACAACTTTGCCTCGCCGGCTACGGAGAAAGTGCTTCACGAGACCTCGCTGCAGTTTGTGCGCAAGATCAGCGGCTTCAACAAACCCTCGCAACTGAATGAAGCCGCGTTCGCTTATGCGGCTGAAAGCTTAACCCGCGACCAGCTCATATTCGCGCGCGTCAATGTGCGAGTTTTCGCGGCGGAACTGCGGAAGCAAACGCGGATAGAGCACGGTGATCTTGCCTTGTGAATTGGCATACCAACTCTTGCAGCCCGACGCCCAAACCGTGCCGTCGAATTGCCGCTGCAAAGTCTCATTGTAAGTGCGTTGCACCGCAGGCTGCAAATCCAGATAAACCTTCTCGCCTTTCCTTTCCAACAAAGAAATATAATCGAGGACGTAATTCATCTGCACTTCGATCATGAGCAGAACCGAAGAGTGCCCCAGCCCCGAGTTGGGTCCCAGCAGATAAGCGAAATTGGGAAAGCCGGAATCGCGCAATCAAAGCGATCCGCCACCCACGCGGGCGTGCGCTGAAATACGATGAGACGAGCCACCTCCGGCGCGAGCGCAGGAATAATTTGCACCGCGCTCGCGCCAATCACCGCTACGCGCTTGCCTTTGAGGTCATAATCTTTATCCCAGCGCGACGAGTGCTGCACCTTGCCTTGAAACGAATCCCGGCCTTTTATGTCAGGCAGCTTCGGACGGTTGAGCGGGCCCAATCCGGCGATGAGCATCCGCACGGTGGTAACGCGGCCTCGTTGGTCGATCAATTTCCAAACGCCTTCCGCCTCAATAAACTCGCATGGCATAAAGGTGCGAAGGCACGTCGCAGGCGCAGCCCGGATAAACGTTGTCGCGCCAGGTGCCGCCGAGGTCTCCGGCCCTTTCGAAAATCACAAACGAATGCCGCCCCGTTTGCGATAGCTCACGTGCAATTGCGCCGCAATTTCCCGGCTGGTTTGGTTTTGCACGAGCAATTTCAAAATGCGCCGCTCGGTATCCGTCAACAAACGCAACGCCGGCTTTTCTTTGGCCAGCGCTTTTTGTCTCGCGTCGCGGTTGATCAAATAGCCGGAAATAACCGGACTCACATAATATTTGCCGGCGGCCACGGCTTGCACGCAACTGCGCAAGTCGCCGGCCGCATTCTCTTTCAAGATATAACCTTTCACCCCCAAATCCATCGCCTCGTCGAAATACTCTTCTTCTTTATACATCGTCAAAATCACCAGCCGAACCGGCAGGTTTTCTTGTTGCACCTGTCGAGCGATTTCAAGGCCGCTCAGTGTCGGCATGGAAATATCCAACACGGCAATGTCGGGGCGAAGTTTTTTGATCAATGCTAATGCTTCCGCGCCGTCGCCGGTCTCGGCGACAACTTCGAACGCCGGATCGGCTTCGAGGATTTTCAACAAACCCTGCCGGAAAATTGGGTGATCGTCGGCGATTAAAATTTTCATTGTGTGTATGATGATGGAATAGTGAAATCCGTGCTTTTTCGGCAAACACTTTTAAACCGCGAATCAACGCCAATGAACGCTAATATTTTTTAATTCGCGTAAATTCGCGCTCATTGGCGGTTAAAAAATCATGTTCCTCTTTGGTTACGATTGCTGCTGCCGCGTTGCGGCTTCAGTTTTTCTGGCTCTATGCAAGTGGGTATACTGATTCGAAGCCTAGTTCCCTTGCCCGGCGCCGAGTCAATTGAAAACGCGCCGTGCAAAATTCTTGTTCTTTCCGCCATCCCGGATAATCCGAATCCCTTTTGCGTCGCCGGACTGGCTGAATAGAGATCGGCGTCAAAGCCTTTGCCGTTATCAGCCACAAGAATTTCGATTTTAGTATCCCTCTTTTGGATTTGAATCGTCGCCGCAGTGGCCGCCGCATGTTTGGCGATATTGTTCAAACCCTCCTGCACGAGCCGGAAGATATTGATTTCCGCTTCTTTGGAAAAAAGGCCGCCCACTTCATCGATGTCCCAATCTATCTGCGATGCCGACGACTGCGCCATTTTGTTGATCATCGATACTAGCGTTTTTTCAAACCCAGCCGATCGAGTTGATGCGGATGCAAATTGGAAGAAATTTCACGGACTTCGTTGATCGCTTCCTGCGCCAGATCGGACAACTCGCTCAAGCCGTTCGGAGATTGATCTTGCCCCAAAAACGAGTTCGTAAATTGTTGCAGCTCGTTTTTGATGATCAGCAAATCCTGCCCCAGTCCATCGTGCAGCTCGGAAGCAATGCGCTTGCGCTCGGCTTCCTGCGTGGCAATGAGCCGCCTGGAAAATTCTTCTTGGCCGGCTTTGGCTTTTCGCAAACCGGCTATCCGGCGTTCGTACATTGCGCCGATGATTTCGATGACGGCAAGCGCCGACAACACGCGAAACCACCATGTCGCCCAAAACGGCGGATTGATTTTGATCCTGACCGCGACGCCTTCTTCATTCCACACGCCGTCGTTGTTGGAGCCTTTGACGCGAAAAACATAATCGCCCGGATCGAGATTGGTGTAGTAGGCCACTCGCCGAACGCCGCAATACACCCAATCCGCATCGAAGCCCTCCATCATATAGGCATACTGATTCTTGGCGGAGTTGGTATAATTGAGCGCGGCAAATTCAAACGAGAACACGTTCTCTTGATGAGAGAGCTCAATGAGCTTTATATCGGCGAGCTCTTGCTCGAACCTGACCTTCTTATCAAAAATTTTGAAGGCAGTCAATGCGACCGGCGGGACAAAGTGATTCTCGGCAATCTGCTCCGGTTGAAACCAGGTCACGCCATCAGGGCCGCCAAAATACAATTCGCCATTTTTTCTTCTGCAATAAGAGCCGCGATTGAATTCATAACCTTGCAGCCCGTCATTCACATCGAAGTTTCTAAATTTTTTCCCCTCCGGCGTGTGGGGGTTGAAACATGAAAGCCCTTTGTTGGTGCTCAACCACAGATTGCCATTATTGTCCGGAAGAATGCCTTTGATAAATCCGTTCGGCAGGCCATCCTTCTCCTGATAGTGCACGAACCTTTTCGTGACCGGATCAAACCGGTCGAGGCCTTCGACGGTGCCGAACCAGAGAATTCCGGTTTCGTCTTCGTAGATCGACCAGACGTGATTGTGGAGAAGCGAATTGAGATTCTGCGGATCGTGCTTGTACCAAACCAGCGCTTCGGTTTGCGGATCATAATGGGCCAGACCACTGCTGCTTGCCACCCACAGGCTCGCGTTGGCAGCGATATGGATGGTGTGGATCGAGGTATTGGGCATCAGGTGTGTTTCGACGTGCGCTGACAATTTTTTTGCAGCACGGTCGCTGTTCGCTCGCGACCAGGACGCGCGGGGATCAAGAACGAGTTTGTAGAGGCCGCTGCCGGTTCCCACCCATAAGTTGCCGTTGCGATCTTCTTTGATGCTGTGCACCAATCGCAAATCAAACCGGCCGGCATTCTTGAGAAAATCCTGGTGCGCGATCATTTTGCCGGCTTCCGGAAAATAGGCATTCACGCCGTTATCGGTGCCGATCCACAGGATGCCGCGTCGATCTTCCTGGAGCGACCAAACGACGGTTTCGCGAATGCCCAGTGCAGACTCGGAAGCAAGTTTATGGCGCGTGAAAGTTTGAGCTGAGCCTGTCGAAGCTTGCGGATCGAGCCGGCACAAGCCTTCTCCTGCCGTGCCGAACCAAAGCTGGCCCAACTTATCCTCGCAGATCGCGATAACATAATTGCCGCTGAGGCTGTTGGGATTATCGGCCGCGCGCCGGAGGAGTTGAAATGAGGAAGGCGCCGCCTCCATGCGGTTTAACCCATTCGCGGTGCCAATCCACAACGCGCCGGATTGATCTTCGCAAACAGGATGGGCATAATTACTCGCCAGGCTAAAAGGATTTTCCGGTACATGAATGTAGCGTCGGAAGGTTTTTGTTTCGGGGTCAAATCGGTTCAAGCCGCCCCCGGCAGTGCCGATCCAAAGCCGGCCGGACTGATCCGCAAAGATGAAGTTCAATAAATTTTGACTGAGCGAGCGTGCATCATTGGGATCATGAAGAAAGCATTTGTAGGTTTCAGAGTGAGGGGCAAATTCGATCAGCCCGTCGTGCGTTGCCAGCCATAAATTGCCTTGCCGATCTTCGGCAATTGACCTCACAAGGTTGCGCGGGTCGATTTTGGTGGAGACCGTGAGAGCAAAGCTGTAACGTTTGAACGTGTTGGATTTTCGTTCGAGCCGATTCAATCCATTGACCGTCCCCACCCAAAGCTCTCCCCGGCGGTCTTCATAAATGGCCATCACCCCGTTATCGCTCAACGTGGTGGGATCATTCGGATCGTGCAAATATGCCGTGAGCTGCTGCCGCTTCCGATCAAAGCAATGTAGCTCTTTGCCGACGCCGATCCAAAGCATGCCGAAACGATCTTCCAGAATTGCCCTAATGTTGTTGTTCTGCCGGGAAGTGGAAGCGTTTGGAGCATGCAGATAGCGGAGGAATTTTTCGACGCCGCGCACAAAGCGGTTCAGGCCATTGCGCGTGCCGATCCAAAGCGCGCGCGATCTTCGTAAATGACATTGATCCAGTTATTGCTGAGGGAAGAAGAGTCGAAAATATCGTGCTTATAAATTTGAAAAGTATAGCCATCGAATTTGTTCCGGCCATCCAACGTGCCGAGCCAGAGAAAGCCTTGACGATCCTGGATGATCGCAGAGACGGAGCCTTGCGACAGCCCATCCTCGACCGTGAAGCGGGTGAATCTGGCATTTTCGGTCTGGGCCGGCGCGACTGTTGACAGCGCGCCAACTAAAAGGGCGGCGCAATAATCAATCTTTTTATCAAATGCGCGCATGGAAAAAACGCTTCATATTGACGGCTTCTATTTTAATCAATCGCGTAGATGGTGCAAATGTTGGGATGATTGCGCGTTCGCCGAGTTTCTCGTTCAAAAAAAACTCCTTGTTTTCTTCAGCTTCGTTTTGATGAGCAGGCTGGAAGTCTACGCTACGTGTTTCTCTTCACAATCATCAACGTCATGTCATCTGCTTGTGGCGCGCTGCCAGCATGTTGCTGCACTGCAGCAAGGACCTGCTCGACCAACTTCTCGGCGCTCGCCTGCCAATTCTCTTTAATCACCGCGAGCAAACGCTCTTCGCCGAACTGTTCGTCGAGCACATTCACCGCTTCCGAGATGCCGTCGGAATAAATCACCAGCAGCTCGCCCGGCGCGAGCGCAATCGTCTCATCCGCAAACGTGCGCTGCGGCAACAAGCCGAGCATGATGCCGCCGGTTTTCAGCGGGCGCGGCTCGCTTTGCAGCGAAAGCACAAAGGGATCATTGTGGCCGGCGTTGGAATAGCACAAACAATGTTGCTCCGCATCCAACACAGCGTAAAACAGCGTTGCGAATTTTTCGCTGTCCGTGCTTTGGTGCAGCAGGCGATTGGCGCGCGCCAAACATTCCCCGACGGAAGAAGGCGTCAAAGTCAGGCCGCGCATCGTCGCCTGCAAATTCGCCATGAGCAAAGCTGCCGGCAAGCCCTTGCCGGAAATATCACCCACGCACAACGCCACGCGCCGCTCGTCGATCACGATGAAATCAAAATAATCACCGCCCACGCTTTGCGCGGGAATGCTTTTTCCGGCGAGGTCATATCCGGCGAGCTTGGGAGCGTGTTTGGGCAAAAGCTCCAATTGAATCTTCGTGGCGAGCCGAAGCTCTTGCTGCATGTGCAGGAGTGTTTGCTCTTCTTCATAGAGCCGCGCGTTCTCGATCACCTGCGCGGATTGCGCGGCGATAATGCCGAGCAAGCGTTGATCGTCCAAAGAAAATCCTTCATCGCCCTTTTTGTTGTACAGCGCAAAAATCCCTTTCACTTCCGATTTGATGAGCAGAGGCACGCACGCGAGCGAGCGAATCGACTCTTCCCACGGCACGCCGTGAAAGCGTTCATCGTGCTGTGGGTCATTCACCACCAAAGCTTTTTTGTGGAACAACATCCAGCCTTGCAGGTTTTGCTCGAGATGAAACGCCGGCTGCTGCGCGGAGCTGACGCGCGTGCGTATCAGCGTTTTCATCGGCGCAAGCGCCTCCGGCTCCAGCAGAGTGATCACGCCTTGCTCCGCATGCACGGCGCGCAACGAGCGGCGAATGATGGTTTGAATGATCTCCTGCATGTCGAGCGAAGCGCCGATTTCGCGCGCCAATTCATTGAGCAGCGACAGCTCCTCGACTGCGCGTTTTAATTTTTGATTCTCGGTTTGGAGCGCTTGCAAGGTGGGATCATGAGGGGCGCTCGATTTGCCGGGCATGCTTTCATCGGCAGTCATAACTTGCCTCCATCGGCTTAAACGTCACGGCCTTTTATAATCGGCGAAAGCATAACGCATTTGCCGAAAGAAAGCAAGCGGTTTGAAAATGGCGGGCTTGGGGCGGATCATTTAGAACAAGGAGAGCGGCCCGATTTTCCTTCGTAAAAAAACAAAAGAAAAATCGGGGCGCCCCTTGCTCGATTTCGCTGAACAGCCGGATCGAGAGGTTGGTGAAAAGAGGGAACGCTATTGGAAGGAGGTTGTCGCTGGAGAAAGGCGGTTCTGAATCCGCCACGGAGCTCAACAAATCCCGCGATCCAATACTTTACCAATTACCAAGAGCGCCGTCCGCCGCCACTACCGCCTTGGCGATCAAAGCCGCCGCCGCCACGCCGATCGTTGGTGCGTGGCCGCGCCTCGTTGACGGTCAGCAATTTGCCTTCCACGTCGCGACTGTTCAGTCCGGCTATCGCGGCCTGAGCTTCGCTTTTGGCGGGCATCTCTACAAAGGCGAAGCCTTTCGATTCGCCGCTGAATTTATCTTTGACAATTTCAGCAGACTGCACCTGTCCGAACGCTTCAAACAATTGTTGTAACGCATCCTGAGTGACGCGGGGTGAGAGGTTACCGACGAAAATCTTCATGTGAACTACCTTGAGGTAAAGAGTGAGAAGTGCGGCAGATTGATTAGTTTTACTGCCTGAAGAGTGAGAAGGATTTCGGCAAAAAAATGCCGCTCGTTAGAACCTGAATTTTGCATTTCTTCATTGTTCTTTGATAAGCGCACTTGCGAAAGTGTGATAAAACCCCTTTCTTTACAGGACGAAATCACGGCTAGTAGTTCTGACCCGTAACCAAGAAAGGGCACCCA
>Ga0247727_10013680_pt1 | contig 13622 bp, 9 predicted proteins | sample WisWelCaveWW1625_FD_202498 | JGI IMG/M metagenome (GOLD analysis project Ga0247727, IMG submission 202498) | Biofilm microbial communities from Wishing Well Cave, Virginia, United States - WW16-25 | ecosystem: Environmental > Aquatic > Deep subsurface > Groundwater > Cave microbial mat | place... | reverse complement strand
TTGTCTGGCATCGTCCACTCTTCGATTATCTCCTGACGCAAAGCTGGCGCTCGGCGCGCGGCTTCGATGCGGAAGAACATATTCGCCATTATGCGCGGCTGGGTTATTCGCACATCGAAGTCAACAGCCTCGCGACGCATATTCCTTATGTCGAAAGAGTGCCGGAGGAATTTTATTCGCAGTTTTATACCTACTGCGCCGCATTGGATCAATTCGTCGAGAGCCGCTTGAATCAGGGCATTTATCCGCCGGAGTATTTGAATGCGAATTTGAATTTGCTCAAAAAATATGCCGCGTTGGCGCGCAAGTACGGACTCAAGCCGGGCATACTTTGCTTTGAACCTCGTACCGTGCCGGAAAAATTATTCGAGCGTTATCCGATGTTGCGGGGCGCGCGCGTCGATCATCCGATGCGCAGTTGGCTGCCGCGTTATACGCTGGCGATTTCGCATCCGGCGGTGCAAGATCATTACGCGGAACTTATGCGCAATTTGCTGAAAGAAGTGCCGGAGTTGGATTACATGTCGATTTGGACGAATGACAGCGGCTCCGGTTTTGAGCACACGGCTTCGCTGTATGTGGGGCGCAACGGCGGCGCGTATTTGATTCGCGAATGGCGCAATCACGAAAAAGTGGCGGAAGCCGCGGGGAAAAATGCCGTGAATTGGCTGCGCGTGTTGCGCAATGCCGCGGCGGAGATCAACCCCAATTTTCGCGTGTGCATGCGCATCGAGCCGTTTAAAGTCGAGCACGACGTGATCGTGCGCAACCTCGAACGCGGGCTCGATATTGAAGTCCCCTCCCTGCTCGTGCGCGGCTATGATTTGCCGTACGCGCATCCGGTTTATCCGGAAATCAAAGGCGTGGCCGGCTCGGCTTATCATTTGAATTTCGAGGCGCAGGAAAAGCCCATTCTCGAAAAATTTCGCGAGCGGCAGATCGAGCCGCATTTCGTTTATGCGCGCGGCACCGGCTACAACTTTGAGCCTTTGTTGGGCATTCCATATCCGTGGATGACGTACGAAAAACTCAAAGCCGCGGCGGATTTGGGCGCGAGCCATCTTGCCCATCTCGGCGGCGGCGCCCCGCCGAGTTTGACGCCGTACAACATCAATCAGGAAGTGTGGCGCGAATTTCAATTCGCGCGCCATATCAATATTGACGAAACCGTAAACAAAATCGCGCAGCGCTGGGCCGGCGAAAAACTCGCCGCCGATCTCGTGCAGGTTTGGAAACTTGCGGAGCAAGCGCTTCGCCACATTCCACCCCTTCCGCTCTACTCCAATTTTGGTTTCGTTTGGATGCGCACTTGGGTGCGGCCGCTCGTGCCCGATATCGAAGCGGTACCAAAAGCCGAACGCGCTTATTACGAGAAATTTATGGTCAGTGTGCCCAACAATCCCTCGATGGTCGATCTCGGTAGAGACGTTTTGTTTGAGCTCATCAGCCGAGAATACGGGGAGAAATACGTCGAGCGTGTTGACGGCAATGTTTGGCAGCCGCTCGAGGCCGCGATCACGCTTGCCGATAGTCGAATAAACGATTCACCGGTTTTTCTCGACCACCGTGATCGTCTTCGTGGCCTGCGTTGTTGGACCGGCACGCAGCGCAGCACTGCCGCGTGGGTCGCCGGGGTTTATGGTTATCTGGAAGCCAACGATAAGGCGACGAAAGAGCGTTGTCGCCGTTATCTGCGAAAAATGGTGGCCGACGAAATTCAGTTCGCCAAAGACCTTCTACAACTTTGGGAAAGCTCGAACATCAACTGGATGGTCGTCTCCAAAGTTGCCGAAACGAGCTACATTTACGGAGAAAATCTCGGCGAGCTGATTCGCAAAAAAGTCGCGTTGATGGGAAAGTACGGCGACGTCGAGCCGTATATCGATCCCAATTTTATCTGGCGCGTGCCGGGGTATGAGTATGAGATGCCCGCGAAATAACTTTGATATTGTTTCTCTTGCAATAGTTTATTAAATTTCTCATGCTGTTGAACTTCAATTCACGGGTATCAACATGCTCACCTGGGAGCAATGGCGCGAAAAATCTCAAAGTTCGTTGGAAGCGGCGCAAATTTTGTTGGAGCACGACAAGCCGGTGGAAGCCGCAAGCCGATCGTATTATGCGGCCTACCAAATGACTACGGCTGTACTCATCAGGTTAAATTTGAGTCCGCGCGACGCCTTCGGCAATTGGTCGCATCGGGAAACGCTCAAATTGTACCAAATACATATCTGCCCAAAAAGCGATTTGAGCTTTAAAGAGAAACGCGCCCTGAAGAATTTGCTTCCCAAGTTTCTGGCGCTGCTGGAGGCGAGATACTTGTCTGATTATGGCGACTCTTCAAAGATGAGCCCGTCTCTTGCCGCCTCCCATTGGCGAGTGGCAAGTCTTTTGGTGAGTCTGCTGAACTCGTTTATTAAGAGAGGATTGTTATGATCATGCATCAGAATAAAGCCACGACCAATGGCATGACCGACATGCAGAGAAAAACTTTGCTTCGTTTCGAAAAGGGGTTAACGCAAGCATTGCCCAATTCTCGCATTGTTTGGGCCCTTCCTGTTGAGGATGATTTCATCGAATTGCACCTTGAGCATGATAAACGGACGTACAGAAAAAGTCTCAAAGCGGCCAAATTAGCCATCGAGGCGGGAGAAGAAACGGGTGTCCTGATTATCCTCAGGTAAAGGCGATGGATCTTTGAAATCGGTAGATGATGAAGAGAAAACGTCTGATTGATCTTGACCGCGAGGTTTTTAAAAGGCTCACCACGGAAGCCCGGCGGCAGAAAGTAACGCCGGAAACCTTGCTTGAAGCGTGGATAAACGAGAAGGCTGGTTATCTTAACGCCGCTCAACGAAAAACCCTTCAGCTTTTCAAAAAAAAACTGGCGCAAGAAATGCCGAATTTGCGCATCGCATGGGCACAGCCCTACAATGACACGATCATCGAATTACATATCGAGTACGACAAGCATACCTATAGAAAAAGCTTGAAGGCATCTACACTGGCCACCGAAGTGGAAGACAAAACCGACGTTATCATGATTTTCCGGTGAGCTGCATTTACGGCGAAAATCTCGGCGAACTGATTCGCAAAAAAATCGCGTTGATGGAAAAGTACGGCGACGTCGAGCCGTACATCGATCCGAATTTAAGGAAAGAAAAATGCTTAAATGGCTCAGACTGGCCGGCAACATTATCATCGGCCTCGTGATTCTTTGGGGCGTCTATAAAATTTATCACCGCTTCAATGGCCGCAGCAAACTGCAATCGAAAATCACCACCTATTTTCTCAGCGCGGAGGAAACCGAGGCGCTGTACACGGGCTTCTCGTTCGTGGCTTTGCTGGAATTTTATGAAAAAAACGGCAACGAGATAACCAATTTGCCGCGCGTTTATATTGACGAGAGCAAAAAGATTAAAGGCATTTGCTACCGTTTGTATGAAGTTGACTTTTGCCACGGTCGGAACGTTTACGGCGGCGAAGCGCTTTCTGTTTCTGTTTAATCTGAATGCGGGCTTTTACGTGCGCAAAGATATCACTGAAGCGACGTATGGCAGTCAATTGTCGGATTTGAAAATCGACGCACCGCTTTTTAGCTTCGCGCCGGCGCGGGCGACTTTGACATTCGAGGCGCCGGACTTAATCGCCGTCAATCGTTATATCGATTTGTTGGTGGCGTCGAGTAAATTTTTACAAGACGAAAAAGCGCAGAAAACCATCGATACCTATATGCGCGAGGACGTGGAGACGCAATTAAAAAATATTCATGCGCGGTTGAGCATTCCAAACGGCTGACGCAACTTTTCGTTAGAAAATACGGCTTGCAGGAGGAATTTCAAGTCGATTTGAAATTTATTTCGCCGAAAATCCCGGGGGGACGATTTTCGCTACCCGACACCAGCGCCACCACGACTGTGCGTGGGCAGTAACTTTGGTTCCGTACCTGCCGGCAAGCACTAAATTTTTCTGATCCCCAGACTGCGCTGCAATTCGGCGAAACCGAGGTCATAGTTTTCGCGAAAGTCGGCATAACGGCGGCTCTCCAACAACGGCGGAATATGGCAATCTTTATAAAGCGCCGGAAGAATCACCGCATAACCGCGGCGTCGCTCTTCGTTCAGAAACATCACGAGCTCCTGTTTGACCATCCACGAAGTCACGGCCTCCGGCGAAAGAATAATCACCATAAAATCGCTTTTGGCGCCTTGCTCGATTTTTTCGAGTATCGAATCGCCGACGTTGATCTCATCGCTGTCATACCAGACTTCCATGCCGGCGGCGCGCAAATCGTTGGCCAGCCGGTCGGTGAAACCTTTGTCCTTGGCGGAATGGCTGATAAAAACCTGCAATCGTTTCGCTGTGGGAATGCCGTTAGTTTCGCGCGCGCCGCATCCGGACGCTCCAGGCTGCGACCGCATGCCTTGCAGTAATTCGTCGATGAAAGCTTCAAGTTTTTCATGCGACACGGCTTTTTTCTTTTCACTGTCAGCGGTGAGGCTCGAGGCCGTATGAGCGGCTTGTCGAACATATTCTTTGAATTTCACCGGATCGAACGAAAGTTTGTCCAGCACTTCGAAGACATCAAACTCATCATAGATTTCGTTGACGAGCTTGCGCGTGGCGTGGCCGGTAACGACGATCACCGGAACGTTTTTGCCGACCAAATATTCCAACAAAAAAACGCCGTTGAGATTTTCCGGCTCGGCGTTCGTCGTTAAAGAAAGATCGATGACAGCGACAGCGAAATGTTCGCGGCGCAGCAAACCTAACGCTTCGCCATAGTCTTTGGCGATGGCGGTTTCAAATCCCAAATCACTGAGCGACAATTGATGTTGTTTCGCCCAGCTTAACGTGTCTTCGACGATTAAGGCTCGTTTCGCATTCATTTCACTTCCCTCGCGGTTTGGGCGGCGTCACTCGTTTAGTTTTGGCTTTGCTCCCGGCCAAAGTTTCTCTTGACGAGCAGGTTCAGCGTATTGAGCAAGAGCTCGACGGAAAGATTGTTTTTATCAAAATAATAAAGCTCGGCATCGCGCGGCGCAAAGCTTCGCACCTCGGCCTCACTGAAATATGATGATAGGATGATGAAGCTCATTTGCGGATAGCTTTGATGGGCGGAAGCGAGAATCATGGAAACCCCTTCGTGATTATTATCATCAAAAGCGTCTAAGCGCACATCGAGAATAGCCGCCGCAAAAGGCCCGTGGTTCAGCGCCTCGGAAGCTTCAATAACATTCGCTGCCACTGTAACTTGATATCCATAGGATTTTAACAGGGTTTCGACGGTAATGCGCCAGTTGGAGGCGTCGTCGACCACCAAAATATTCGGTTTCATCGCATCCATGCGTGACCTCTATGCAGGTAGTTGGATGATAAAAGAAGTGCCTTGGCCGACTTGGCTAGCAATGCGCAACTGGCCTCCCATCTCTTGTACGGCTTGATGGCAAAGCCAAACACCAAGGCCGAGATTGGCTTCCTTTGTCGTAAAAAACGGTTCGCGCAAGCGCTGCAAAACTTCCGGCGGGATGCCACAGCCCGTATCACTCACACGAAATTCCACGACATTGATTTCCCGATGCAGCCTGGTCGCCAGAGTTAAATGCCCGCCGTTTTCCATCGCATAAAAGGCGTTGTCGATCATATCGCTCAGGATATCCATCAGCACCGGCTTATTAGCCAAAAGCAATTCCACCTTTGGATCAAGCTCAAGCGTGGCGGTTACGTTCGGTGGCAGGGCTTGCAGTCCAAGAACTTCGCACATGATTTCATTGATCATGACCGGCTCTTTTTGAATGGAGCCAAAGCGCCGCAAATTTTTGCCGGCTTCGAGAATGCGCTGAACTTTTTTGACGTCGTCGTGCAACAAATCGAGATGCGCTTTCAGGTGTTGATCGTTCGAGTTTTTCAGCAGCCGCTGAACGGCGTCAAAATTCACCGGCACGGTGCCGAGGAGATTGCCGACACGATGCGCGAAACGCGTCCCAAAACTATTGATCGCGGAAACTTTTTCGACCTTTTCAAGCTCCAACTTGCGTTCCTGCATGCGCGCGGCGGCGATGGCGGCCGCGGCAAAATTGGCGAACATTTGCGCCACTTGAATTTCATCTTTCTCAAATTTATGCGGCTTCAAAAAGTCGATATAGAGAACGCCAACCGTTTCTTTCTCGTGGCTGCCGGCGGCGACGGAACCGGCGCTGATGCGCAACAAAACGCCGAGAAAAGAACACACGCGAATTTGTCCCATAAAACCTTCGTGCGCGCGCAAATCAATGTTGGCAGGCGGCACCTCGACGTCTTCAACCGTAATGTATCCCTCGGAACTGTTTAAAACCGCGGCCGCCACGCCTTCCGGAGTTGGCGTTTCTTCCTGGATTTGAAGTCCGCTGGCAATCCCATCATACTCCACCAACTTCATATTAAAAGTTTTAGTCGAAGCCTCGTAGGGAAAAATCAAAGCGACATCGGCATTCAAAACACTGCGAGCCCCTTTGGCAATCTGTTGCAGGACGCCCTTGACATCCGTCGAGGAATAAGTGATGGCGGCGCTGATTTTTTGCAGTTGTTCCAATTCATTAACGCGTATCTTTAGCTCATCCAATTGTATCCGCAGTTGCTCATCCGTAATATTGAAGAGCCCCGCATTATAAATGCCGATCGCCGCCGCGGAAGCAAAAGTTTCGATCAAGCGACATTCTTCCGGTGGAAACTCGTGACGCGTGCGATAGTTGACAAACATGACGCCCACGATCTCAGAACCGACTTGAAAAAGAATCGCCGCCGCCGATTTGATTTGCTCCCGGTCGACATAAAGAATTTCTTTGCCCGGCGGGCGCTTGCGAGCACGATCGCATAAAATCGGATGTTGCGCGACATCAGGCGCATAAATATTTTGCCGAATATCTCTGATAATTCGCGACGGCACATCATTGCGTTCGATTTTAGTCATCATCAGCGTCTCGGCGAGCAAGTCGCCCTCCATAATCGGCGGCAACAACGGAAAAACATCCTGCTGTTGGTTGTAAGGATAAACCGTGATCACGTCGGCATTGAGCACATTCAACGCGTTTTGGGCGATGCGCTGCAAAAGCTCTTCGACTTTGACTTTTGGCTGAGAAACCAGGAACTGCCCGACAAAATGCAAACTACCCAGGGCGCGCGCGGCTTGCCGTTTTTCCTGAAAAACCAGCATATTTTTTAACGCCGTCACCGCCTGTTCGGCAAACAACTTTCCCCACTCGAGCTCTTCACTGCTAAAACGATGGCCGCGCCAAAAATGCAGGTACAAAAGCCCATATTGCGTTTTACTGACGATGAGCGGAAAGCAAGCCATGGCGCGTATGCCTTCATCCGGTTTATACCGCTGCGGATAACGTTTCTTTAACTCGGTCAAATGATAATACTCCGGATATTGCGCCTCAAAATCACGGTCGGCGGTTTTAACTTCCCGGTCCTGCAAAGCCTGATGCCCGATGCCGCCTTTTTTCGGATGGAAAAATTCCAGGTACTCCGGGCCGATTTTGCCTGCGCAAGCCAGAAAAACATAACGATCTTGAGGCGGATCGTGCAACAATCGCAGCGAAGCCGAGTCTGCCGAAATCAAACGCATCGCATTCATCACAATCGTATCCAGCACATTATTAAGCTGTGTTTCCCAAAGCGCTTGTGCCCTTTCACAAATCAAACGAAAAAGCGTTTGCGCATTTTTTAGGGTGATCTGGTTGCATTGCGCAATTTGATGTCCGGCCTCGATAGTGCCGATGACTTCGATCGTATAATTTTGCGGCGGCGTGATTTTTCGGCTGAGTTTGATCCGCAAGCGTTCGCCATCTTTTGACAGAAATTTTTCAGGATTTTCCCAATCGTAGCAATCCACCGGAGGGGCATGGAATTCGTTCTTTTCGTCGCGCCAAAGAAAAATCGGCGCAAAAATTCGAACGAGACGCTGATGATTGAACTGATTATAAATCCACGGATCAAAACGAGGATCCCATCCGGAAATCACTTCGATCGCGAGACTTTGCGCAATATCCACTTGAATATCTTTCTTCTCCGTGCTCAACCGATGTTTAGCCAGCCCGCTCCAAGCCTGCGCGATGCCGATCCCCTGAACCGTTGCGATGGTGTCGGTGGCGCGATCGATAAGCTGCATGGCGCCGAACTCAAAGCCTAGACCGCGGATTTCACGCAGCAGATCTTGTGTGACATTATCCACGTCAAAAATTCGCGAGCCGGCGCGCTCAATCTGTTTGAAGGCATCCAACAATTGCACGCGATGCAACGCCGCGGCTGCATGTCCCGCGAGATCACGCAGCAAATCAACATCGTGATCGCCAAAGGCGTATGGTAGTTTGCTCGTCACATATAACACCGCTGATTTTTCCGAACCCACTTGCACGGGCACGCCGATAATGGCGCGCGTTCCGGCTTCGATCACCTCAGGATGGACGCGATAATCATCCACCACGTCTTGAATGTTGACGCTTTTTCCCGTATCAATAATGTGGCGTGAAAGGCCGCCGATCGGGCGAGGTTTGTGGGCAAGATCATCGACGGGCTGTGGCGATTGGCTGGCCAAGCGGAAATTTTCCCCATCCCGTTCGCGCGTAAAAAAGAAGATCGCCGCCGTATCCGCATTCGCCAGAACCCGCGCGCCATCGACGATTTCCTGCAAAGCCTTTTCGGGTTCGAGAATCGTGCCGAGCGTTTGCACGATCTGGCTAAAAATTTTCAGCTCCTGCGCCCGTTGGTAATTTTCAATGGCCAACCCAATGCCTTCGATCATCGCCGAAATATTATTGACGTCGGTCTGGCTAAATTCGCGCGGATTCAAACTGAACACTTCAATCGCGCCGCGCACACGATTTTTTACTTTGAGCGGAACGACGAGAAGAGATTCCCAGCCGGCTTTCAACGCCCAGCCGCGATATTTAAATCGCGGATCATTGCCAACCTGTTTGATACTGACGCTTTCGCCGGTGCGCATGACATAGCTGACAATTGAATCATCATCAAGGCGAGCCACGGCCTTTTCCTGATAATCAACAATCACCCCCAGCCCGGCGTGAATCGAAACGCGTTTGGGATCCCGGTCGCGCAGCCAGATGGCAACCGGCATGCGATTCATCGCCGTGTAAATCGTCTGCGCGACGCCCTGCAAAACTTGCTGCTCTTCCGTTTGCATATCGTAAGTGTTCTCGCGCAGCCAGCTCATGGCATTGGCGGAAATGATTTGTTTGGCCGCTTCCTGGCCGAAGCTTTCGATAGTTTTGAGATCGTGTTCGGTAAACTGGTGGGGACGGCGATAGTTGACAAAGACAACGCCAATGGCCTGACCATCGTCGATGATCGGCAGGCCGGCCGCAGAAGCGATTTTTTCACGCCGCGCAAAAGGCCCATCGATTTCGGGATGGCCGCGAACCGAATTGGCCAACATCGTTCTTTTCTCGCGAATAATTTTGCCGGTGAGGCGATCCGGCGTCGGCATCACGCTGGCAAACGAGGCGGAATCCAACAGGCCAATGTTGAGTGGCAGGTAAAAGCGACTGGTCTCGTGGTCGTAAAAAACCATCGTCACCGCCTCAGCCTGCGTGGCTGTGCGTAGTCGCATGATGATTTCCTGCAATCGCGCCTGCAGCACTTCAAAATCTTTGACTTCTTCCATCGCACCGACCCTCCGCGCTGAGTTTCAGTAGGATTTAATTCCAGCTAAAAGTCCAGCGAAGCTTCGCCTCAAACCGACAAGTGAATAAAGCAAAATTACCCCAACGGATAGAAATCCCGCCGCGGCGGGACAACGGATGCTTAAAATTTAAATCCGTTGCGTTATTTCTATCTGTTGGGAAAGCTTGCGCTGTTTGTAAAGGATTTTGCTGCTCAAATTCTTAGTGTCCGCCAGGCCTGGAAGCTGGACTGCAATCATTTCCGTCTGACGGTTTTCACAAAGGCTTTTGCCCCGTCGCGCAACCGGCGCTGCTGCGTCTTAAAATCAACTTCATACAAACCGAATTTCATGTCATACCCTTCGGCCCATTCAAAATTGTCCAGCAGCGACCAGTAAAAATATCCGCGCACGTCGCTGCCGTCTTGCATGGCTCGCGACATCGCATAAAGATAGCGGCGGATAAAAAGTTCGCGCCGATCATCCCTGGCGTCGGCAATGCCGTTTTCGGTAATATAAATCGGTTTCTGCAATTGGGCAAGGGTTTTAATGGCGCGATAGAAACCCTCGGCATAAATCGGATACGGCATATCCGTCATGATTTCATCCGGCAGGAATTTAAAAATAAAAAATTCCTGCGGATTGAATTGGAATTTCACCCGCAGATGGGAATAATAATTCAAACCGATGAAATCCAGCGTGCGCGGCGCCTCGGCATTGAAATGCTCAAGATGTACCATGCCGGGAATCGAAAACCCAAAATGTCCGGTTCGGAAATATTCCAGGATCGAATTTGTAAACAGATGCTTGAGCTTCCGGCTGATCAGCCAATCAAAAATATTCCACCGGTTATCCGGATCGAATTGAAAAATATCCTTCACCAAACCGAGCCGGGCTTGGTCGCCGCCCGGCAAGCGCTTGATTGCCTGGTAAACTTGCGTATGCGCTTCGAGCAAATTTTTTAAAACCACGCCGGTGCGCTCAGGATCTTTTTTCCCCGGCGGAAACACGCCCTGAAAATAGCCCTGCGAAGCAAACACCTCCGGCTCGTTGATCGTGCACCACAAATTGACTTTTTCGTGCAATGCCTGAAACACACGCTCACAGAAGCGAATCCACAACGCAATATTTTCCGTTTTCTCGAAGGCGCCTTTTTGCTCGAACCAGAGCGGATGGGTAAAATGATGCAACGTCACCATCGGCGTCAGACCCGCCGCCAACAAAGCGTCGCAGACTTCCCGATAATGTTGCAGCGCCGCTTCATCAAACTCGCCTTCGCGCGGCTCGATCTTGCTCCATTCCACCGAAAAGCGATACGCCTGCACGCCCAATTCCTGCATCAGCAAAATATCTTCGCGGTAGCGATTCCAATGATCGCAAGCTAATCCGGCTTTCTGGTTATTTTTAATACGGGGCTGGCAGTTTTCATCGCGCGCGTTTTCCCACGCGCTCCAATTGTTGTTATCCGTATTGCCTTCGACTTGATGCGCTGCCGTTGCCACGCCCCACAGAAATTCTTTTGGAAAGTGAATATCGTTGGTATCGATCTTATTCCAATCCCAACGCAATTCGGGATGTTGTTGGCGCCAGATGAGCATGATCGACAAAGGTGTGAGCAACAATAGTCCAATGACGATGATGAGCAATTTTTTTAACCTTCTTATGGCAGGCCTCCTTACTCTTTAACAAGTGAAATGCTTTTGTTTTTCATCCGTTGGCCGTTTTTTAATCCGTTGGGCCAAATTTTTTTCACATCGTCGAAGGCTTTATTATTTTATATTTTCCCTTCAGCCAACTTTCCAAATCCGAACAATACCATTTCGAGAAGCGCCGATCCGACGGCCCGCCGGCGAGGTTGCTGTGAACTTCATCCTGCGCCAAATCCGTCATCATGCGAAACGACGGCGTAAAACTCGTCGTGCGTCCCGCGCTTTTGTAAATCTGGCCTTGATGCGGCGTCGCGCGGCCGCCGCGGAGAATGATCGGGCCGCGGTCAAAACCCGCAAAGGCGGGCAATTTTTCGCCGAGCACGAGATGTTTCAATTTTATCCGATTCACTTGGCCCCACATCTTCGGCGCGACCTGCAACGCCTCGGCCGCGACCCGACGATACAAACTCTCGCGGCTTTCGCCGCCAAACCACGCCGATTTTTCCGCCAGCAACACGCGATCGAAATTAGCAAAAAAATCGATGAAAATACCGGATTCGTTTGAGAGAAAATCAACCGTTGCCGCGCCAAAACCATTTCTCCCAAAAACTTCGCGGCGGAGAGCTTGATAAAATTGCTCAAATAAAAACGCGCCTTCAGATTCGGGGTTATACCGGCAATCCCACTCGCGCAAAATTTTTCCCTGCCGCGTTTCCGGCAAAAGCGGCCGGAGAACGCGCATGAAATATTCGGCTTGCAGAGAATAAACCTCATAATGGATTTCGCGGCAATCGGCAATCGTTAATTTTTCTTTTTTCGCGAGCAGATGGGCAATACGATCGGCGCGATACGACCCCATGCAAATGTTGATCGGCTTCGCCGCGCCCCATTGATTGAGATCGTTATTCGCCGTCACAAAAAATCCGGCGGCGGGATTCACGCAGCGCGGCAAATCCTGATAGTCAACAAAACCCTGCCAATCATTCTCGTTTTTCCATCCCGGCAACGGCACGAATCCGGAAACACCCTCGCGGCGTTTCGGCATCAAGCCCGACATCTGGTAACCAATGTTGCCGTGGCGATCGGCCAGCACCCAGTTAAACGAACTTTCCAGTTGGCCGAGGCAATTCATGCCTTCTTCAACGCTGGTCGCGTTCCACATTTTGACAATCGCGTTGATGGAAATCGCGCCCAGAGTCGCTGCCGTCCAGCGCGTCGTCAAATAGAAATTCTCGTCAACCGGATTGCCTTCCAAAACCCCGTGCGCGTTTTCATAAAATGTGATTTCAACGGAGGAATTCTTTTTCCGTTTGATGATTTCTTTGCGGCGTTGAAATTCGGCCCACTGATTTTCACGTTGCAAAAATTTGCCGTCTTTGCAATGCTCAACCCACGAGTCGATGGCATCCATAAAAGTATAAGTCGCGCCCCACGCCACGTCGGAATTGCGGCCAATCAAAATTCCGGGCAGGCCGGGCATCGTCGCGCCAATGCCGTAACGCTCTTTTGTTTTCAGCACGATTTCATACCAAACATTCGGCAGACGATTGGTTTCGAGATGCGGATCATTGGCGAGAATCGGTTTTCCCGAGGCCGTCGTATTGCCGGCAATCACCCAATTGTTAGAGGCCATCATCGTTGGAACAATGTTGTTCCATTTCACGTTGAGCGGAACGATACGTTCGGAGAGTTTGATTTTTTTGAGCAATTCAATATCGAGGCCGCCCAAAATTTCTGGAAAGAGTTCATCGAGTTTCTCCCGGCTGACGCCGGCCTGCACCATTTCGATAAACAGCCGCTCGATTTCCGCCTGCGATTGCGCCAGAGTCAAATAACCCGCCATTCGTGCGAGCGTGAAAATATTTTCGATCTTCCATGGCTCCGGTTGGTAGCCGAGCAGCTTAAATTCCCACGGCTTTTTTTTCGATAAATAAGCATTCACGCCGGCGCAATAAGCCGCGCAAAATGTTTTCGCGGCAGGTGAAAGTTTCGCGATTTCCTGCTCCGCCCCGCCGGCCCAATTGACGCGCCGGAAAAATTTATCGACCGCGAGCATCTCTTCGCTCGCCTCCAGCAATTCCGCTGCCCGCCCTTCGCCGAGAATGCGCATGAGCAGCATTTGCATGCCGCGCTCCAGCGCATGGCAGTAGCCCATGCCCCAATATAAATCGGCTTCGGTGTTGGCTTCAATATGCGGCACGCCGTGCTCGTCGCGCCGGATGGAGACGCGATCGTCTTGAAAGATTTTATTTTTCATGAGGAAATTACGGCAGGGATAACAGGCGCTGGTGGATGATAAAAAATGCTGTAAG